>Ga0193965_1000049_pt1 | contig 45155 bp, 42 predicted proteins | sample FB_8_MG_FD_140330 | JGI IMG/M metagenome (GOLD analysis project Ga0193965, IMG submission 140330) | Microbial mat bacterial communities from the Broadkill River, Lewes, Delaware, United States - FB_8_MG | ecosystem: Environmental > Aquatic > Freshwater > River > Microbial mats | place: USA... | reverse complement strand
TGAATGTTAAAGTTTTGAGTCTTATTTCTTTGTTGGTTTTGAGATAAAAATAAACAAAACCAAATGCTAACACTGCACTGTCAAAAAGTATAATCCATGCAAATGCCATGAGCGGTGCATCACTCAGTATAAGTGCTACTTTTACTACACTACTAAGCAAAAGGCTTATAATATTTGCATAAACTACATAACGACTCATAACCTTACTCTGAAAATAAAAGTCTATGACATTAAAAGATTGAAATATCGTTGCACTTGCTATAATAAACACTAATGTGTTTGTATAGCTGTCGTTTGATGTGAAGTTTACTGCTATAGTGAGAATAAGTAAAACACCAAAGGCACCCATCACCTTGAGCCAAAAGGCCGTGCCTATAAGCTCATCTCTTCGACTCTCATCTTTAACAAGTTCACGTACCACTATTCCATCAAGCCCAAGAGTTGCTATGGCGGTAAAAAGCCCTACAAAACTCTGAGCATAAGAAAAAAGTCCAAACTGTTCAGGACCTAAGTACCTAGCCACCCAGATTCCTACAAAAAGCCCTACTACCATACGAAGGATTCTTTCACCAAATAGCCATGAAGTGTTTTTAAAGTACTTCATAAAGCCCTGATGATTTTGTAGTGATTTTAGTTTTTTTAGCATTAACACAACTTCTTTACTGATTCTAAAGAGTTTATATCCAACTTAGAACATACAAATAATTTTTTACATAGATCTTTCAAGCTTGCTCCAAAACAAAAAGTATCTCTTTGAGTAAACAATACTAAAGTGCTTTCAACTATATACTTATCCATAAGTTTTATAAGTACTTTTGCACTTTTTACTATATAAGTTACAAAAAGATATACATCAAATATTTGCCAATCATAAAAAATAAGTTGTTTTTGTGGAACTTCTTTTTCTTCTATCGCTTCAAAGATTTTATTAAAATTTTCATCATGTAAAGATAATCTTTCTTCTATTCTTTCAAAAGTAGATAAGTTAGTTTGTCTTTTTAACTCTCTTACACTCAAATTTCCTTTGACAGTTTTAAGTTCAAAAAACACTCTCTTTAGTTCATCAATTTTAACTAGTTCTATAAAATGACTAAATGTACAGCCTTTCAATAACTTATCTATAGTTGTGCATAAAGATTTTCCCAGCACTGTCTGACTTATTTGTAAACTCAAGCTTTTACTCACACTTCTTACAGCTTTAAATTGTGTATTATTACATCTTGTGTTAATGTTTTGTAGTAGCACATCTAAATTATTTTTCATTTAGATACTCGATATTTACTCAAATACCACTCAACAGTTTTAACAATCCCACTATCAAAGTTCTCATCTGCCATCCAGCCAAGTTCAGATTCAAGTTTAGTTGCATCTATTGCATAGCGTCTATCGTGTCCTGCTCTGTCTTCTACAAATGTTATGAGTTCTTTGTATGAAGTTTCTTTTGGAACTTTTTTATCAAGTATAGTTGTAATGGCGTCTACTATCTGAAGATTTGTTCTTTCATTTCTTCCACCGATGTTATAAACATTTCCCTCTTTACCTGTATGGTAAACCAAGTCTATCCCTTTACAATGATCAAGAACATAGAGCCAATCTCTAATGTTTTTACCATCTCCATATATTGGAATACTCTCACCAGCCAATGCTTTTCTGATGATGGTAGGGATGAGTTTTTCATCATGCTGTTTAGGACCATAGTTGTTTGAGCAGTTTGTTATGACTGTGTTCATACCATAGGTCTCTTGATAGCTTCGCACACACATGTCACTACTTGCTTTAGATGCTGAGTAGGGAGAATTTGGAGCGTATGGCGTCTTTTCTGTGAAGAGGTCAATTTCGTTGAGAGTTCCGTAGACTTCGTCTGTTGAGATGTGGTGAAATCTACTCCCTCCATATTCTTCTTTATAAGTAAATGGTTTCTCCATCCAATAAGCTCTTGCAACATCTAAAAGTGTAAAAGTTCCATTTACATTTGTCTCTACAAACACACCAGGATTTTTAATAGAGTTATCTACATGAGATTCTGCTGCAAAGTGTATGACGCCGTTGATGTCATACTCTTCAAATATAAATTCAACTAACTCACGATTACATATATCACCTTTGATAAACTTATATTTAGGGTTACTTTCACACTCTTTGAGGTTATCTAAATTACCTGCATATGTTAGTAGATCTAAATTAATTAAATTGTACTCTGGGTATTTCTCTAAAAAGTATGGTACAAAGTTAGAGCCTATGAAACCTGCTGTTCCTGTTAGTAATATGTTAGTCATTTTCTACCAACTCTTTAAGATACTGTCCATAGCCATTTTTACTTAGTGGTTTTGCTATCTCTAAAACTTTTTCTTTACTTATCCACTTATTATTATAAGCTATCTCTTCAAGACAAGCTATCTTATAACCTTGTCTATGTTCTATAGTCTGCACAAACTGTCCAGCTTCTAAAAGGCTGTCATGAGTTCCAGTATCTAACCAAGCAAAACCACGACCTAGTAGTTCTACTTGTAGTTTATTAGCTTTGAGATATTCTTCATTTATCGTTGTTATCTCTAACTCTCCACGATAAGAAGGTTTTACACTTTTAGCTATCTCAACAACACTGTTATCATAAAAATAGAGTCCAGTTACAGCAAAGTTTGATTTTGCTTGGAATGGTTTTTCCTCTATACTTATTGCTTTTTTATTTTCATCAAAAGCTACCACACCAAATTGTTCAGGGTTTTTCACTTGGTAGGCAAAAATAACTGCACCCTCTTGTAGTGCTGCTGCTTTTTTAAGAAGTGGAGTAAAACCTTGACCATAGAAGATATTGTCACCCAAAATAAGACAAACACTATCATTACCGATAAACTTTTCAGCTAAAATAAATGTTTGTGCAAGTCCATCTGGTGATGGTTGAATTTTGTACTTTAAGCTTATTCCCCAATCACTTCCATCACCCAAAAGCTCTTCAAACTTCCCTATATCTTGTGGCGTAGAGATTATAAGTATCTCTTTTATTCCGGTAAGCATTAAAACCGAAAGTGGATAATAAATCATAGGTTTATCATATATAGGAAGTAGCTGTTTACTTGTACCTCTAGTAATAGGGTAAAGTCTTGTACCACTTCCACCAGCTAATATAATACCTTTCATATATTTACATATCCCTCATTTTTGGGATTATCCTTAAACTTTATTTTATAGTTTGATTTGCACTTTATAAGTTCATAAAAAGATTTTATTCTCTCATTAAGTCTTGCTTTACATAGTAAAACTTTAAAATCGTGCATAAACTCTTCAAATCTAGATTCACTCACTTCATATTTTTTACATTCTAGTTTTATTCTTTGTATTTTAGAAGCATACTTTTCTATTATTCCTGTTTCTTTAAAAGTGTTTGCTATAGCCCTGTTTCTTGTTCTTGATGAGTAATTAGCACTACGAAGTTTTTCTATAATTATGTCATCGTAAAGTTTTCTAAGTTTGTCATATATAGAAAGGAGTTGTTTACTTGTAGCACATGTAATTGGATAAAGTTTTGTTCCTCTTCCGCCTGCTAAGATTAGCCCTTTCATCTACTATCCTCTAACTATCACTATTAAAAATATCGCGAGTATAAACCTTACTCTCAACATCTTTTATATCATCTGATAATCTATTTGCTACTATCACATTTGATAGTTTCTTGAATTCATCTAAATCAGTTATCACTCGTGAGTTAAAAAACTCTGTCTCTTTCATAGCAGGTTCATATATGACTACCTCTATACCTTTAGCTTTTATACGTTTCATGACTCCTTGTATAGCACTTGCTCTAAAGTTATCACTTCCCTCTTTCATAATAAGTCTGTATATACCTACTACTTTATCCGTTTTAACATTTTCACTCATAGAGAAGTTTAGTTTTTCTATTATAGATTTTGCTATAAAATCTTTTCTAGTTCTATTTGATTCTACTATAGCACCTATAATCTCAGATGGTACGTTTTCATAGTTAGCTCTTAATTGTTTAGTATCTTTTGGTAAGCAGTATCCACCATAGCCAAAGCTTGGGTTATTATAGTGTGTACCTATTCTAGGATCAAGTCCTACACCTTCTATAATCTGTTTAGTATTAAGTCCATGAGATTGTGCATAAGAGTCTAGTTCATTAAAGTAAGCTACACGCATTGCAAGGTAAGTGTTAGAGAACAGCTTTACAGCTTCAGCTTCTGTAGAATCTGTAAGTAGTATATCTATGTTTTCTTTTAGTGCACCCTGTGCTAGTAGGTCTGCAAATACTTTTGCACGTTCGCTCTTTTCCCCTACTATGATTCTACTTGGGTAGAGGTTATCATGAAGTGCTAGACCTTCTCTTAGGAACTCTGGAGAGAAGATGATGTTTGTCGTGTTAAATTTTTCATTGACTGTTTTAGTATAGCCTACTGGTACAGTTGATTTTATAACCATAGTTGCATTTGGGTTTATCTCTAGTACATCTTTTATAACTATCTCTACGAGTTTAGTATTAAAGTAGTTAGTATCTGGATCATAATCAGTTGGAGTAGAGATGATTACAAAGTCAGCATCTCTGTAGGCTTCCTCTCTGTCTAGTGTAGCTTTAAAATTGAGTTCTTTGGTTTGTAGGTAGTTTGTAATCTCTGTATCTTCTATAGGAGAGATTTTATTGTTAAGCATCTCTACTTTCTCAGGAATGATGTCAAGCGCTATCACTTCGTTGTGTTGTGCTAGAAGTATCCCGTTTGAGAGTCCTACGTAGCCTGTTCCTGCGATGGCTATTTTGTAATTCATTTATTTACCTTATTATCAATATTTTCAACTTCTTGCATCAACTCTTCATACTCTTTTTTCTTTATTTGTATGAATGCACGAGTAAGTTCTATTTTTGCTTCAACACCAGATGGCGTCAAAAGATATTTATAACCTTTTTTATTTTCACTTTTTAAAAATCGTTCAGTCTTTATAAGACCTTTCTCTATTAGATGTTTAAGTATATAGTTAATTTTTCCTACACTAAACCCAAGTTCATCTGCAAGTGTTTTTTGATCTTCTACTGATTCTACTTTTCTCAATATATTTAGATGTATCTCATTTGTGTTGCTAGACATAAACCCTCAATTCAATTTTTGAATTCAAAAGTTGATTTTATCGTAATTAAACTAAAGTATTGTTAATAATTTTATTATTCTTGCCTTCTTACTCTTAAAAATATAGGAAACCTAGGTTTCCCATATTTTGTCAACTCTTTATATTTAAAAGTCACTATATCACCTATTTTTGGTGGTTTTTTTCTCTCTTCATCGCTTAGTCCGCTTCCTATTTTAAATCTTACTTTATTTGGTAATTCACATTTTAATGAGCCTACTAAGTTTTTATATTTTCCTTTTCCCATAGTGTATCCAATTACTACACATTCGGCATCTAAAAAAGTTTTGACTTTTAAGGCTTTGTTTGTACGTTTATTTATGTAAGGAGTATTTGGGTCACGTACTACGACACCCTCCCCTCTGTTTTTTTCTATCTCTTTTAGAAATGCTTGAAGATGTGTTTTGTTTTTTATTTTTATTTGTGGGATTATTTTGATGGAGCTGTTTTTATACGGTTTTACTTTTTCAAGTCTCTCATAAAGATCTCCCTTAGCATCTGGTACTTCAAATATATAATGCTTTATCTGACGCCATTGCTCACTTGGGACTTTATCTCGTACAATTGACGATATATTTTCAAAATCACCTCTCTTACTCCAAAGCTCTCCATCTAAAGCAAATGGCGGATAATCTTTTGTAAAGTATTTTGGAGCATTTATAGTTTTTCCGCTACGGCTTAGAAGCTTTTTACCATCCCAATAAGCCCTGACGCCATCAAGTTTTTCACTCATAACCCAGCCACTGATGTTTTGATCTTTATATACTTTTAATAGTAGTAAGTCTGGTTTTTGAGCGAAGAGAAAAAGAGGGAAAAGAAATAAAAAGAACTTAATCATTTAAGTTTTTTAAATACCACTCATACACTTTTTCTATCCCATCTTTAAGCTCTACTGTGTGTTTCCATCCTAAAGAGTGAAGTTTTGATGGGTCTGTGAGTTTAACCATAGTTCCATCAGGTTTATCACTATTAAAATATAGCTCCCCTTTATAGCCAACTATCTCTTTTATAGTCTCTGCTAACTCTTTTATACTTATGTCTACACCTGTTCCTATGTTTATATGGGTGTTTCGTATCTCTATGTTTTTAAGAGTCTCAATAGAACATGAACCACCTTCACTTCTTTTAATCTCATAAGTATCCCTAAACTCTCTATTCTCAAGTAAAAACACACAAGCATCTGCCATATCTTCAGAATATAAAAACTCACGTCTTGGTTTTCCACTTCCCCATATCTCTACTTGGGGAGTGTTGTTTAATTTTGCTTCATGCATCTTTCTTAAAAGTGCAGGAAGTACATGAGACTTCTCTAAATCAAAGTTATCATTTGGTCCATAAAGATTAGTTGGCATTACAGATATAAAGTTTGTTCCATATTGTAAGTTATAAGACTCACACATCTTTATGCCAGCAATTTTTGCAATTGCATAAGGTTCATTTGTATATTCAAGTGGTGATGTGAGTAGAGAATCTTCTTTCATAGGTTGTGGAGCATTTTTTGGGTAAATGCAAGTACTTCCCAAAAAGAGTAACTTTGTGACGCCATTAAGATAGGAGTGATGAATCACATTGTTTTGAATCTGAAGGTTTTCATAGATAAAGTCTGCTCTGTAAATATTATTTGCCACTATCCCACCAACTTTTGCAGCTGCAAGTATCACATACTCTGGTTTTTCTTGCTTGAAAAACTTTGCTACTGCTTCTTGGTTACACAGGTCTAACTCTTTATGCGTTCTACAAACTAAGTTTGTATAGCCTTTAGATTCTAAATTTTTTACTATGGCAGAACCAACAAGGCCACGGTGTCCTGCTATGTATATTTTACTTGATTTTTGCATTACTCAAAATAACTCATAGTTTTATATCCACCCTCTTGAAGGTAAACATCTTTTGTCATCAGTTTTAAATCTGATTTCATCATATCGTTTACTAACTCTTCAAGGCGGTACTCTCTACTCCAACCAAGTTTTGTTTCGGCTTTGGTTGGATCACCTAAGAGTAAATCAACCTCTGTTGGTCTGAAGTATTTAGGGTCTACTGCAACTACATTTGATCCTATCTCTACTTGATACTCAGGATTAGAACAAGATACTACATAAGCTTTTTCTTCAACCCCTTCACCCTTGAATTCTAACTCAATTCCAGCATACTTAAACGCCATTCTTACAAAGTCACGAACTGTTGTTGTCTGTCCAGTTGCGATTACCCAGTCTTCTGGCTCTTTAGCTTGTAAGATTAGCCACATCATACGAACATAATCTTTTGCATGACCCCAGTCACGTTTAGCATCAAGGTTACCTAGGTAGAGTTTATCTTGTAGACCAAGCGCTATTTTAGAAGCGGCTCTTGTAATTTTTCTTGTTACAAATGTCTCACCACGAACTGGCGATTCATGATTAAAAAGGATTCCATTACATGCAAACATCCCATAAGCTTCTCTATAATTTACTGTAATCCAGTAAGCATACATCTTAGCTACTGCATAAGGGCTTCTTGGGTAAAAAGGTGTAGTTTCACTTTGAGGTGTTTCTTGTACTTTACCGTAAAGTTCAGATGTACTTGCTTGGTAGATTTTAGTCTTGTTTGTAAGTCCTAAAAGTTTTACAGCCTCTAAAATTCTAAGCGTTCCTGTTCCATCTGCATTTGCTACATACTCAGGTGTTTCAAAAGATACGGCAACATGAGACATTGCGGCTAAGTTATAGATCTCATCAGGTTGCGTTTCTTGTATAATCTTTGTTAGATTCATAGAGTCTGTCATATCTCCATAATGAAGGATTAGGTTTCTATCTTCAACATGAGGATCTTGGTAAAGATGGTCTATACGGTCAGTGTTAAAAAGTGAAGTACGGCGCTTAATACCATGAACGATATAGCCTTTTTTTAATAAGAATTCTGCTAGGTATGAACCGTCTTGTCCTGTTATTCCTGTTATTAGTGCTACTTTACGACTCGTCATTTAGTGACTCCCATACACTGAATTTTAATTCTTGTTTTTTCTGTCATTTTTTAATCCCTTTTATAATCATCTTCTAATCTTTCTATATCATCTTCACCTGTATAACTTCCAACCTGAGCCTCAATTATAATCAACGGCTCACTTGTCTCATTTGAAAGCCTGTGAATATCCCCCGCTTTGATGTAAGTAGATTCATTTTGATGCAGTGTAAATATTTTATCATTTATAGTTACTGTAGCCTCTCCGCTTACAACCACCCAATGCTCATTTCTATACTTATGCCTTTGTAAAGAGAGTCTTTTTGAAGGTTTCACTTCAATTTTTTTAATCTTATACCCTATTGTGTCTTCAAGCACAGTATATGTTCCCCAAGGTCTGTAACCTTTGAGATGAATATTGGGTAGCTCCGAGTTTTCTTTTTTTAACTGATTTACAATATTCTTAACCTCTTGAGAGGAGCCTTTTTTAGAAATCAAAAGTGCATCACCAGTATCTACAATTATGCTATCTTTAATATCTATAGTTCTAACTAATTTATCTGAGATGATTAAGTTATTATTTTCATCATTTGGAAGTTCATCAGCAAGAGCATCAAAGCTTCCCACATCCGACCAGTCAATATCTGAAGCTATTACTTTAACTATTTTTGATCTCTCCATTACAGCATAATCAATACTATCTTCAGGAATACGCATCATATCTTCATGATTAATACGTCTGAGATTATCATCTTTTGTTTTACTCAAAGCCTTTAAAGAGTTCTCATAGATTTCTGGTGAATATTTTTGAAGCTCCTCTAGAAACACTCCCGCTTTAAACATAAACATACCAGAGTTCCAATAGTAACTTCCTGCTTCTAAATAGCTTTGAGCTGTAATGGCGTCAGGCTTTTCATGAAATGCCTTTACATCAAGATTATCAGCTTCAATGTATCCAAACCCAGTCTCTGCAAATGTTGGTGTTATGCCAAAGGTTACTAAGTTGTTTTGCTCAGCTAACTCTTTTGCTTGAGTAAGCACTTTTGAATACTCTTCTTCATTTTTTATTAAGTGATCTGATGGTGTTACAAGTACAATCTCTTCAGGTTTAAGTACCATACAAGCAAGTGCTATAGCAGGAGCAGTATTACGTCCAACTGGTTCTAAAAGGTATTTATTGTTTGTTTTGCCTAATTCTTCTAGCTGATCAAGTGCAAGAAAATACTGTTCAGAATTTGAAACTATAAGTTGTTTATTGCACAACTTAGAGTTTCGTTCTACAGTCAGTTGAAAAAGTGATTTTTGCTCAAAGAGTTTTACAAACTGCTTTGGCATGAGTGTCCGGCTTATTGGCCAAAGCCGTGTTCCACTTCCACCACATAAAATAATGTTGGTCATTAAATAATACCTTTACTTAATTTAATGGGTGAATCATATTACATTTTGGATTAGAAAAGGCTTTTTAAGCCTTCAGTTTATTTTTCAAAATAATTTTTCCACTCTCAACACCTGGTTGATCATATGCATTTATATACATAAATTTAGCACATACAGATGTAAGAAGCTCATATTCATACATCAAACCAGCAATTGAACTCTCAGTGACGCCATCGATTGTGATAACGTCACATGGGATATCTTTGAGGTTATTTATAGACTCAATTGTCGCATCTGCTTGCTCGTTTATGAGTGAAGAAAACTCTATGTTATCAAGGTAGTTTAAATCCTCTAAACCTTCTAAATTTACTGCAGGAATTTTAAAGTGATTATCAAAGTCTTCCACTTTTACTACTGTTACAGTTTTGTCATGCTTTCCTTCCACTATAAGCTGTAAAAATGAATGCTGATCTATTGGCCCGATAATCCCAATAGGGGTAAGTCCTTGCTTTATTCCATTGATATCTATCTTACCAAGTGATTCTCCCCATAATTGAATGTACCATTTATTAAAACCCTCTAAACGCGAAGAGTATGAGAACACTACATTGATGTTAAAACTGTTTTTATACTCTGTGAAAAATCTTGCTTTTTTAAGTATGCGATGATAGTAATCTTTTCTTGAAAAAAATGAGTCATGCACATCTTTTGTTCCTTGAAGCAGTTCATCTATGTCTATTCCAACAATGGCTAAAGGTAAAAGTCCAACAGCTGAGAAAACAGAAAATCTACCACCTACATTTTTTGGAATCTCAAAAGTTTGCATATCATTTGCTTTAGCATACGCATTGAGCTTAGAATCAAACTCTGTGACGATTACTGTATTTGATTTGTCAATTTTTGTAAGTGAGTGAATATATTTAAAAATAGAGATAGTCTCAACTGTTGTTCCAGACTTAGAAATAACTACAAAAAGTGCGTCTTCTAAATCAATATGTCTCAGTTTTGATTTGATATCAATAGGGTCAGTTGTTTCTAAAAAGTGCAACTCTTTAGTAAGTGGACGAGAGTGTTTTAAATACTTGTAGATTGCGTAAGTTCCAAGTGTACTACCACCAATTCCCATCACTACTATATGTTTTTTATCAACTGTTGCAGCATACTCTTTAAACTCAGTTGTGTCCTGATTTGCTAAATTATAATACCCAATATGCTCTTTCTCTTTGAGTATCTCAATAAAAACATCTTCATCGGATATAGTTGGATTGTAATTGTGTGTATAGTGCATAAATTTTCCTGTCTGTAATTCTTTTAACTTAAATTATGAAGTACCATTATAGCACCTATCTAAGAAAAAAATGTTTTTTTATGCTTATTATTTCATCGACTCAAGTGTAAGTTTTTTTCATACAAAACTATATCATCCACTTTATTGTGTTTTATAGCACCTTTTAAGAGAAGCTCATATTTTTTCAGTAAAATGTTTTGAATGAGCTCTTTTTTTTCTGTCTGAGTTTTTAGTAGTTTTTCTAGAGCTAGCACCCGAAATCTATCCATCCCCCAGTGTTTTGTACTAAGCTGATCTGCATCTCCACCATATTTTAAAATGAGCTTTTGCTTAATTAAACCAATCTCATACTTAAGTAAAATTCTAAGCCATAAATCATAATCTTCACAAACCTCTAAACTCTCATCAAAAACTCCAACACTCTCAAAAACACTCTTATGGATGAGAGCTGAAGAGGGAGCAATATTGCAATACTCTAAATTTTCCAAAAAAACATCTTTTCCTATTTTTTGAAACTTTTTAGGTATCTTTACACTGACGCCATTGCGAAGCCAGATCTCATCTGTGTAGCTCATGAGAATATGTGGATTTTCTTGATGAAAAGTAACTTGTTGTGCTAATTTATCCTGACGCCATTCATCATCTGAATCTAAAAATGCTATCCATTCATAACTTGCTTGAGCAATGCCTAAATTTCTAGCAGATGAGACGCCATTGTTTTTTTGGTAAAAATATTTTACAGAGGGAAAATCTTTTGTGATTTGTGAGGTGTTATCACTTGAGCCATCATCAATCACTATAACTTCACAAGGAGTATAAGTTTGAAAAAATACAGAAGCTAAAGAGCGTTTTAAAACTTCATAACGGTTATAAGTTGGAATTACAACCGTTATATCCAAGCTACGCTACCAAACCTTTATTTCATTGTATACGCTATCACGCTCTACAGGGATAAAACCACTATTTTTAATCAGTGCAGTAAAGTCTAAAAGTTCAACCCCATTAGCACTTTTAGCGCCGGCAGCTGAGTTAATGGACTCTTTCTCAATTGTACCATCTAAATCATTTGCTCCAAACTCTTGAGCGACTAGTGCAAGGTTCACAGTTGAAGTCACCCAGTAAGCTTTTAAATTTGGAACATTATCGAGAACTAGACGCGATACCGCCATAGTTTTTAAAATCTCATTGGCTGTGATTGGCGCTTCGATGTTTAAATAGTTATTTTCCGTTTGATACACAAGGGGAATAAAGCAGTTAAATCCACCGGTAATATCTTGAAGCGCGCGTATACGCATCATATGGTCTATTCTGTTTTCACGAGACTCTACATGACCAAAAAGCATTGTAACATTACTCTTTTTACCACGTTCGTGCCATTTTCTATGAATCTCAAACCATTGATCTGACGTCACTTTACCCTTACAGATATAATCTCTCACTTTCTCATCAAAAATCTCTGCACCACCACCTGGCATAGAGTCGACGCCATTAGCTATCATTAAGTCTAAAACTTCATCATAACTTATACCATGATGACGCGATAAAAAATCTACCTCAGCAGCAGTTAGTGCTTTAATATGTAGATGAGGATACTGTGTTTTTATCTTTTTAAAAATATCTAAATACCACTCCAGCGTTACATTTGGATTGTGAGCTGAGACTATGTGCACCTCTTTAGCGCCACGTTTATCAATATCTTCAACAATCTTTAAAATCTCTTCATGAGACATTGTGTACTGATTAGGATTTTTTCTAGTCGCTGAGTATGCACAAAATTTACACACATCTGCACACACATTTGTTGGGTTGATATGGCGGTTAATATTAAAGTAAGTTTTTTTGCCATGAAGCTCTTGACGCTTGGCATCTGCCATATCACCTAATTCAAAGAAGTCCATATCATAAAGAGCTAGAGCTTCATCAAAATTTAATCTTTTATTCATTTTTTATAATCCTGGTGCTTTCCACATTGAGGTCGTGATATTATCATCAACCAACTTTAATTGCGCTTCATATACCTCTTGCCATTTTATTTTAATAGCGTCATAAAGTTTTTTGTTCTCTAAGTTTGGCTCGTAGGTTTTATCCCATACAACAAGGGCTTGTGCTGCTTCTTTTAAGTTTGCATATACTCCACACCCAACTCCTGCGGCCATAGCACCACCAAGAGCAGTCGCTTCAGTTACTTTAGGAATTTTTACTCTATAACCTGTAACATCTGCTAGTATTTGCGACCAAAGTGCACCCTTACTTGCTCCTCCGGCAAAAACTATCTCTTCAAAACCAATCTCACTAAAGGCTTTAATTTTTTCTAGGTTTATGCTTGAAACTATAGCTGCATTTTCTTGTAAACTACGAAACATTGCAGCACGGTTACAAACTTCAGGGTCTATGCTAAGGTTTACAAAACTAGGGGATGCATGGTACCATTTTCCATACTTCATAGAATCTGAAAAAATAGGGATTATTCCATTTGAGCCTACAGGAATTTTTGTAGCTTTTTCCTCTAGAACCTGATATACATCTACACCACGTCTCTGGGCCTCAATTTTTTCCATATCACAAAAAGCATCTCGAAACCATCGCATCACTAAACCGGAAAAAAAAGTTATCCCCTCTGCTTGAGAGGTTCTGTTTATTACATGAGGATTTACACGGATTCCCATATCTTCAGGTGGATCAATCATATGAGGTATATTTACAACCTGCTGCCAAAATGAGCCACCTAAAATCGCTACTTGCTCATCCTCAACAACTCCAAGTCCAGCAGATCCTAGTTGCACATCACCTCCACCCATAACGACAAGAGTATCAGTAGAGAGTCCCGTTTCTTCTGACGCCATTGCAGTTACTTCACCTAAAACACTCCCTGTTTCCAAACACGGTGGGAAGATATCATCTTTAAGCCCTATGCGAGTTGCCATCTCACTTACCCAAGCACGTTTGTTGAGTGAAAAAATCCCTGTTGTTCCCGCATTACTAGGATCAACCGCGATAATTCCACTTAGACGTGCAAGTATCCAGTCCCCTATCATAGAGATTTTTGACACCTTTTTATAAATATCTGGCTTATTGTTTTTCAGCCAAAGCAAACGTGGAAGTGCTCCAAGAGCAAAAGTTTGACCCGATTCTGCGTAAAACTCCTCTTCTATGCCTGGGAAATTCTCTTTTAAATAGCGTACTTCATCTTCAGCCCTAGCATCAACATTTGCCACAGCCCAAAGCTCTTTACCCTCTTTATCATAAAGCACTATCCCCTCACGCATACTTGTGGCACTCAAACCTAAAATATCTTTAGCATCAATCCCAGCTTTAGAGATAGAATCTTTAATACAAGCAACAACTAAAGACCAGTTTTTCTCATAATCAAAACTCATAGAGTTCTTGACGCCATTCTCTGATAAGTGTATCCACTCTTGTTGAGATACAGAGATCTGCTCTCCTGCTGTGTTAAATAATACCGCTCTTATACTTCCAGTACCGGCATCTATTGCCATTAGATATTTCATGCTTTTCCTATTTCTTCAACTTAGCCTGTTCAAGTTCCCAGTATTCCATCTCAAAACTATCTTTAAGACTTATGCTTTGGTATCCACCTAGTTTATCGGCTCGCAGAACTGCCAACATAGTATGTGAAACAATGTCATTAATAATATCAGCTTCTTGTTTTGTTTTTCCAAAACTAATCACTGCTAAATTTTTAATTATCATATAGTTTGGTGCAGGGTTTAACATTATCTCTTTACCAGCATATTCATTAAAGTATTTTTCATACTCTTCTATATATCTCTTAACACCATCTTCAAGATTTGTATCTTCCATAATCAGTGGCACTCGTTTTGTTCTAATAATATGTTCAGGAGTCAAAACACCACGTGAAGCAAACTCTCTTAAATTTTCTTGTGAAGCGTAATAGTTAGCTAATGGCGTCTGGTTAATATTTAGATGTACTTCATACCCTTTGGCATCAGATAACACTTTTGTTATTTTTGCAATATTACACTCACTGTGTTGATAATTACTTTGAATATTTAAGCGTGCATACTCTTCTAAAAAAACTTTCGCTTTTGTTACTGCATCTATCATTTTTGAGTATGACTCTTTTGCATCATCATCAAAGGTAAAGATTCCATGATTATGTAAGATAATCCCATCAATACTTGACCAATCGAGATCTTTACTCATCTCATAAATCTTTTGTGCTAATAAAAATCCCGGCATCACATAATCAACTATCAAAAAGTTTGAAAATACTTTTTTTATAAGCTCTTTTCCATTTACAGAGTTTGAGATAGTCACAATGGCGTCAGCATGAGTATGGTCAACAAACTTATAAGGGATAAGTGCGTGAAGTATCGCCTCTACTGATGGATTTGGCGCAGATTTATCTATCATGGCAGCTCTTTGAGAATTCACCATGTCACTATCACTTAAACTCTCTAACTTTGCCATCTCTAAAAGTGCACTCATCTTTACAGGGGAAAAACCTTCTGCTTCTATACTCACTAAATCCCAACCACTTCCCTTTACAAGAAGTATCTCTTCACCATCTATTACTGTTTTTACTGAGGTGTTTCCACCACCATGAAGTACAAGTTCATCACTTTGTCCAAGTAAATTTGATGTATACACCCTCAAATCTAAATCACTCTTGCACTCTTTCGCTTTTTCGTCTGACCATAAATTTTTCAAAAAATATTCCTATAAGTTTTATTTATCTAATACTAACAAGTTTTGATTAGTATTATTTATCATAATTGATTACTTTTTACCCTTAGTCACTATTTTAAAACTTCTAATTCATCTGTGTATTTGTGCTCGCAATATGGCTCGTATGATGATTTATAGATTTTATAATGCTCAGATGCTTTATGCCCATCTAATGCAGCTTCATCTCTCCAAGTCTCTATAGCCATAAACTTTCTTCTGTTATTTTCATACTGTACAATCTCATAAAACTCACAACCATCTTCTGCTTTACTTGGGATAACCATAGCAGATAAGAGCTCTTTCATTTTATCTTCAGATCCTTCTTTTGCTATAAATGTAACTCTTTTCGTAATTGTCATACTTATTTTCTCCAAATTGTTTAATATTTAATCTGTGGATTATAGCAAATTAAAACAACTAGACTATAATTAGTAAAAAATATTAAGAGTAATATTATGGATATACAATTAGAGATAGAAGACGTTATAGAAAGAAACGGTTCTGACTTTGAACTCTCTAAAGAGTTTAAACGTTATATAAAAGAATATAAAGAGTCTTTACCTGAACTTTTTGAACAAAATCAAGGGAAGGATTTTTTAGTCAAACATACTAAGAAACTGGACTCCATAATTGCCTTAATGTACAAAACGATTCTTAGAAGAGTTTTTGGCAATTATCTCCCTATGCGAAGCTCCATACCTATAGCTATAGTTGCACTTGGAAGTTATGGAAGAGAGCAACTCTGTGTACATAGTGATATCGATCTTTTAATTGTTTATGAAGATGTTGTTGGATTTAATACGCAACTTATTATAGAAAAGCTTTTTTATTTAGCACTTGATGCTGGTTTAAAACTTGGACACCGCGTTCATGAGGTAAGTGATCTTTTTAAAGCTGCAAATGAGGATATAACAATCCGTACATCTTTAATGGAATCGCGTCTTATAACAGGTTCCTCTTTTACTTGGCATGGGACACAAAAACAACTTACAAAAATTAGAAACTACAATCAAAAAGAGTTTATTTTAGCAAAACTGCAAGAGGCTCATATTAGACGTAAAAAGTTTCCAGCCTCTATGCAACCAAATATTAAAGAGAGTGTGGGTGGTCTTCGTGATACACAACTGCTTTTCTGGATAGCAAACACTATCTATGGCGTCACAACACTCAAAGAGCTCTCAGAAGTTGTTTTTACAGATAACTCTTACAAGGACTACCGTATTGCTTTAGAACTTCTTTATCGTGTTCGTAGTGCTTTGCATATTATTACTGGAAAACAAGAAGACACCTTACGTTTAGAGTATATCCCTAATGTAGCAACTATGCTAGGGTTTAATGATCAGAAAAAACTTGCTGCAAAAGTACTTGAAGCATCTTGGAGAATTAATAACTTTACAAGAATTTTTACCAAAAAAATGGTTCGTCCTTATATTTATGACCCGAGTCTCATAAGAACCTTAAGAAAAAACAGAGTAGCTAAAGGTGTTTATGAATTAAATGGTAGAATCTATGTCTCTTATTTTCAAAAAATTCCTCCAATCAATACTCTCTTAGAGCTTTTAAACTCACTAGAAGATAAGCACTATAGATTTGATTCTGCATTTTTAAGTAAATTTACTTACTCAAATATAAGACACCCTTTGAGCAAAAAAACATATACACTTATTAAACAACTCCTTTCAAGAAAACATACCTACTGCTTTTTAGAACTTTTTTATGATGCAGGCATTTTACATGAACTTTTTTCTAACTTTAGAAAAGTAAAACACTTACCACAGTTTGATGGGTATCATGATTTTCCTGTTGATGTTCACTCTATAAAGTGTGTAGAGTCTTTGGAAAACATCCAAGAACCTTTTATAAAAGAGCTATATGATGCACTCCCACAAGAGGAAAAACTTGCACTTAAAATTGTAACGCTCTTTCACGATACAGGAAAAGGTCGTAAACAAGACCATAGTGAAGTGGGTGCAAAACTAATTGTCCCTTTTGCAAAAAAACTTAATTTAAAAGAGGAATTAATTGAGCGTTCAGTAACTCTTGTAAAGCATCATATATTAATGAGCAGTGTTGCTTTTAAAGAAAATATCCACAATGAAAAAACACTTTATAAGTTCATGTCCAAAGTTGGGGATTCAAAAAACCTTCAACTTCTTTATATCTTAACTTATGCAGATATTAATGGTGTAAGTCACGCTACTTTTAACTCATTTAATTCAAAACTACTCCATGATCTTTACAAAAGTGCGCTAGAGGTTTCAGAAAATAGTGACCGTATTACAGATGCAACTAAAAGGTTAAATAGAGAGAAAAAAGTACAAAACCTAGAGAAGTTCAAAACCCTTCCATCTATACTGCAAAAAAAGATTTTAAGAGTGGAGTCAAACCTATTTTTCTTTAAACACACCCCTAGCGATATTATAAACATTGCACTCAAAGCAAAAGATACAAAAGAGTACACTTATGAGATCTCAACAGAAAAATCTTTAACCATTGAGATATATAGAAAAATCCCTATCAATATAGGCTACTTACTTGCTACTTTAAGTAGATTAGATGTAGGTTCTATGGAAATTTTTACACTTTTTGACGGACTCAAATATTTTAAAATAGAGTTTTTACAAAATATTAACAATGATGAAGTCTTAGATTTAAAACATATTATTGAGAAATCTTTTGATATGGAGCAAAAAATAAAACTCTTGGATGTTAACATCGCAAAAGATGAGATAAGCATAGATACGGATCACTCCTTAACACATGCAGAGATAACAGTTCACACTGCAAATCAAAAAGGTTTACTTGCTTATATTATGAGTACTTTTGAAGATTTAGGGATAAATATCGTATCAGCAAAGATACATAGTAATAAATATAAGGTAAAAGATAGCTTTTTAATGAGCAAACAAAATAATATGTGTGATAATGTTGAAAAAATTTATGAGCTACTTACAAGTGAGCACAAATAAGCTCACTCAAAACTCATAACTCATCGCTATAATAATGAAAATAAAGATAATATAAACAATTTAAGGAATAAACATATGTGTGGAATTGTTGGCTATTTGGGTAGAAAAAATACGAAAGAGATTTTATTGGAAGGACTCAAAGAGTTAGAATATCGTGGTTATGACTCTGCTGGAATTGCAGTTTTGGAAAATGGACATTTTTCAAACTATAAAGCTGTTGGAAAACTTGTAAATCTTGAAGAAAAAACAAAAGACTTTATGACAGAGGGTTTTGCTGTTGGTATTGGGCATACTCGTTGGGCAACTCACGGTAAACCAACAGAGTTAAATGCTCATCCACATTTAGGTGAGAGTTCTTATGTAGTTCACAATGGAATTATAGAAAATTATGCAGAGTTAAAAAAAGAACTTATCTCTAGCGGTGTAAAATTTTTAAGTCAAACCGATACAGAGGTAATTGTACACCAGTTTGAAAAAAACCTTAAAACTACCCCATCAGCATTTGAAGCCTTTAAGCAAACAATTAGTGAATTAGAGGGAGCTTACGCAATTTTACTTGTTACAAAAGAGGAAGATGGAACTATCTTTTTTGCAAAAAATGGCTCCCCTATGCTTGTTGGCTTAAACAGTGAAGGGGAAAAATATTTTGCATCATCAGATACTCCACTGATTGGACACTGTCAAGAGGTAAACTACTTTGAAGATGGTGAATATGGTTATGTAAGTAGTGATAAGCTTATTATTTATAATTCCCAGGGGCTTAAACAAGAACCAACTTTTCAAACACTCACTCAAAATAAGCTCTCTGCTCAAAAAGATGGGTTTAGATTTTTTATGGAAAAAGAGATTTATGAGCAAGGTAGTGTTATAGCAGACACTTTACTTGGAAGACTCAGTGAAAGAGAGGTGCTTTTTGATGAACTTGAGAACTCTTTGTTTGATGGTATCAATGAGATAAAACTCTGTGCATGTGGAACATCATACCACTCAGCTTTAAGCGCTACATATCTTTTTGAACGCTATGCTAAAATTAAAACAAGCATTGAAGTAGCAAGTGAGTTTAGATATAGAGAGCCTATTATGACAAAAGATACACTTTTTGTTGTAATCTCTCAAAGTGGAGAAACTGCAGATACACTTGAAACATTAAAGATGGCAAAAAAAGCAGGCCTAAAAACTTTAGTAATCTGTAATGTTGACAACTCTTCTATGGTAAGAGAAGCTGATGCTAGTATACTTACTCGTGCTGGTGTTGAAAAAGGTGTAGCCTCAACAAAAGCTTTTGCAACACAAGTAACTGTATTTTGGATGCTTGCACTTTATGTTGCAAAACTGAAAAACTCTCTTTCTCAAGATGAGATTGCAAAACAGATCACCCTACTTCGTGAAGTACCTGCTGCTGTAAAAGTGTCCGATGATCTTCATGAGAGAATTAGACGACTTTCAAAACGCTATCTTCATGGTCACGGTTTCTTTTTTATAGGACGTGATGTGTTTTATCCATTGGCTCTTGAAGGTGCACTCAAACTTAAAGAGATATCTTATCTGCACGCAGAGGGTTACCCTTCTGGGGAGATGAAACATGGTCCTATAGCCCTAGCTGACCCTGAACTCTTTACTATAGCTCTACTTCCAGAACATATGCTCTATGAAAAAGCTAAATCAAATGTAGAAGAGCTTAGTGCACGTGATAGTACTATCTGTGCAATAAGTGCCCTAGAATTTGATAAAGCTGATGACTTTATACCTATTAATAAATGTAAGGACTATATGCTAGAGTTTTTTGAAATGATGGTTGTTGTTCAAATTCTATCACTAGAGATATCAGTAAGACTTGGTAATGATGTAGATATGCCTCGAAATCTTGCCAAAAGTGTAACAGTTGAATAATATTTTTTAATATTTACGTTAAACTTAATGTTTCTTTGCTAATATATATCCTTAAATATTTTAAAGTGAGTTGCTATGCAAACTAAATCTAAACTTCTTCTTTTTGTAACTTTAATGCTCTTAGCATTAAGTGCTGCAGTGATTGTAAATGTATCATTAAACTTTCGAGAATATAGTATAAATAGTGAGATTTCAAAGGCCAATATGACAGCCGAAATGGTTCAGGATGGACTTACAGCTCACATGGTTAATGGTAATATGGACCAAAGAAAATACTATCTCGATCAAATAGCTTCTAAAGATGATATCGAAGAGTTATGGTTAGTAAGGTCTGCAAATGTTATCAAACAATATGGCCCAGGTTTTAATAATGAAACGGTCAGAGATGCAATTGATGAGAAAGTTTTAGCGTCAGGACAGATGGTAAAAAAAGTTATAGAACACGCAGATAAAATTTTACTAAGAGTCACAGTTCCATATAATGCACAAAGAGATAAGGGAGTAGATTGTCTAAGTTGTCATGATGTGAAAATCGGCGATACTTTAGGTGCTATAAGTATGGAGTTTGATATCACAAGTATGCGAAATACTGGTTTATACACTATTTTAAAAATTCTTGGTATCAATCTTCTTTTTATCGTTCTTGCTCTTATGCTTATTAATCATTATGTGACGCCATATATGAAATTGTTTGAAAACTTACAAATAGGGATAACAAAAGCTTACAGTGGTGATTTTACTTATGAATTTCACACAACAGTAACAGGGGATGCTAAAAATATAGTCAACCAAATAAATACCCTTTTTAGAAAAATGCAAGATACTTTTGGACATATTAAACATGATCTTGGAACCTTTATCCCTCAAGGGTGTGTTTCAAGTTCAGATCCTCTCTATGAAGCAAAAGCTATTATTGGTGAGCTCTCTGACATCTATAAATTTAAAAAGACCATTGAATTAGATGCTAGCAAAAAAATTGTTTATTCGAGACTTGTAAGTGTCTTGAAAACTAAATACAAAATAGATCATTTTTGTATTTATGAACTTTGCAATCAGACTTCAAGAAGAAACCTTGTCTATATAACAGAAGGTAAAAGTATATGTAATGATGAAGTTAATAAAGACTCTAACCTTTGTAGAGCACACAGAAATAAGACCGATGTAATCTCTACAGAATTTGATAACCTATGTCAATCCTGTGATGCTGGAGATAAAGACTATGTTTGTATACCTTTTAGTATAAATAAAGAGAGCTCACTTATAATCTCTATGACTTCAAAATCTGATAAAGAGATACAGAAGATAAATTCAATTATTCCAAGTATTAAAAACTATCTTGAAGCTGCTAAACCAGTTATAGAGAGTAAAATACTTATGGATACTCTTCGTGACACATCATTACGTGATGCAATGACAGGATTATATAATAGAAGGTTTTTAGAAGAATTTATAGATAAAATCATGAATCAAGCACAACGTGTAAATGAAACATACAGTGTTTTAATGCTTGATGTAGACTTTTTCAAAATTGTAAACGACACGTATGGGCATGATATTGGCGATAAAGTTATTATTGAGATAGGCAAAGTCCTCAAAGACAATATAAGAGAAGCTGATTTAGCTATTAGATATGGTGGCGAAGAGTTCGTTGTGATGCTTCATAATGCAAGTGATAAAGGTACTTTAGAAGTAGCAAATAAAATTCATTCAGCTTTTGCCCAACTTGTTTTTGATGTAGGTTCTGGTGAAACAATGCAAAAAACAATGAGCATAGGTATTGCAAAATTTCCTCATGATGGTCAAACTATTTGGAAATGTATTAAATATGCGGACACTGCATTATATGTGGCAAAAACAACAGGTAGAAATAAAATAGTTCAATACACTAAAGAGATGTCCGAGAGTGATATTTTAAGATAACTAATAAAACTTGAGAGAATTTTAAGAGATTTTTTGTGTAATAAAAATCTCTTTAGCAACACTAATTTGTGTTGCTATTTAAAGATTAGTGACAACCACATCCTGTACCACAGCTTTCACCTTCACTCTTTGGAGCAGGTGCTGCAGCAGTTGAACATGCACTTACACCTGGAGGTGTAGTTGGTTGAACAGCTTGATTATCAACGCCACCATTAGCATTGATCTCTTCAATTAGAGTCCAGATAGACTCAGCAGCAGCTGCATAACGTTTAGCTGATTCTGAAGATGGACTTACAAATGTAACAGGTTTTCCTTCATCTCCACCAGTTCTAATACTAGGTTCTATTGGAATCTCAGCAATAATTTTTGTATCAAACTCATCTGCCATTGGCTGAGTAGTTCCTTTACCAAAAATATCATATTCTACTCCAGTATCTGGAGCTATAAATCCACTCATATTCTCAACTATACCAGCGATAGGAATATTTAATTTTTTAAACATATCAAGTGAACGACGAGAATCATCTAATGAAACTGCCTGAGGTGTTGTTACAGTAAGACCGGCAGTTACAGGAACACTCTGCGCTAAAGTCAGTTGTGCATCACCAGTTCCTGGAGGCATGTCGATTACTAAAACATCTAATTCTGACCATAAAATATCACGTAAGAATTGTTCAATCGCTTTCATAACCATAGCACCACGCCAGATTAGTGATTGCCCCTCTTCCATAAGTGAACCCATTGACATAACTTCAATACCGTATGCTTTAATTGGAAGAACTTTATTCCCATTAACTTCAGGCTTGATTGTTTCAACACCCATCATACGAGGAATATTTGGACCATAGATATCAGCGTCTAAAAGACCAACTTTTTTTCCTTGTGCTGCAAGAGCAATAGCTAAATTTACTGATGTAGTTGATTTACCAACCCCACCTTTTCCTGAACTTACCATTAGGAAGTTTTTCACTTGAGGTGCTATATTTTTTCCTCTTGAAGAACCCTCTCTTGGCATTACAGGTGCTTTAATATTTGCATTAATGTTACCTGCACCTACAGCTTTTAATTCTGCAATTGCATCATCTTTAATCTGTTGTGCAACTTCAGGAGCACTTGATGTGATGTCAGCTGTAAAGCTCACATCATTTCCACTAATTTCTATATTGTTAACAAATCCAAAAGTTACGATATCTTTGGTAAAACCAGGATACATAACTTTAGATAAGGCTGATTTTACGATTTCTTCAGTCATTTTATCTATTTCCTTATATTAAATTTTTACTTTTTGAACTATATCATATCTAAATAAGACAAAAATTGTCTTATTTAAAAAGCTTCTAGAATTAAGCTAAAATTTATGCTATATTTTTTTTCGCTTCCTCAGCTATTCTTGCATCTTCAGCAATTTGAGCAACCATATCTGGATTATCCATAATCTCTTGAGTAATTTTGTAAGAACAGAATTTTGGTCCACACATAGAACAGAATTCTGCTTCTTTAAATACATCTTGAGGAAGTGTTTCATCGTGATACTCACGAGCACGTTCGCTATCAAGTGCTAATTCAAACTGTTTCTCCCAGTCAAATGTATAACGAGCATCACTCATCTCATCATCGATGTCACGTGCACCTTTACGACCACGAGCAATATCAGCAGCATGAGCAGCAATTTTATAAGCAATAATACCTTCACGTACATCTTCTGCATTTGGAAGACCTAAATGCTCTTTTGGTGTTACATAACATAACATACTCGCACCGTGCCATCCACCAACAGCTGCACCAATAGCCGAAGATATATGATCATAACCAGCTGCAATATCTGTAACTAATGGGCCTAAAATATAAAAAGGAGCTTCATGACAAAGTTCTCTTTGAATTTTCATATTACGCTCGATTTGATTCAATGGCACATGACCTGGACCCTCAATCATAACCTGAACATTTTTTTCCCAAGCTCTTAAAGTAAGTTCACCAAGAACTTTTAGTTCTCCAAGCTGTGCATCATCAGAAGCATCAGCTAAACAACCAGGACGAAGAGAGTCTCCAAGTGAAAGTGAAACATCATATTTTGCACAGATATCTAATATATCATCAAAAGCAGTATAAAAAGGGTTTTCTCTATGATAATGCATCATCCAAGCTGCCATTAAAGAACCACCACGAGATACGATACCCATTTTACGTTTCGCAACTTTAGGCATAGTTTCTAATAAAAATCCTGCATGGATTGTAAAATAAGAAACACCTTGTTGTGCTTGACGCTCTAAAACTTCAAGCATAACATCAATAGTTAAGTCTTCTATTTTATTACCAACATCATGTAATATTTGATAAATAGGTACAGTACCTATAGGAATTTTTGAAGAAGCAATTACAGCCTTACGAATCTCATCTAAGTCCCCACCTGTTGAAAGGTCCATTGCAGTATCAGCTTTATAGTGCTGAGATACTTGCATCTTTTCAACTTCACCCTGAACATCTGACGCAATTGCTGATGAACCAATGTTAGCATTTATTTTACATTTGCTTGCAATACCAATAGCCATAGGTTCTAACGATGTATGGTTAACATTTGCAGGGATAATAAGTCTTCCACGAGCAATTTCACTTCGAACCAATTCTGGTGACAAGTCTTCTATTTTAGCGACATACTCCATCTCTTGTGTAATAATGCCTTGTTTAGCGTAATACATCTGTGTACGAACACTATCATTTTCACGCTCTTTAACCCATGAAGATCTCATATCTTTCTCCTAATTTAGTTTATATCTTTATAATATATATATGATGGAAATATAATCAAATAAAGTTAATCTATTATTAAGCCAAATCTTTGAATTAATTTTTTAGCTAATAATAGGAATCAATTTACATTTTTTACACACTTAAGATAAAAAAAGCTTTAGATGTGTATAATTTCGTAACACTTTATTTTTCATGGGGGTTTTATTGTCTGATTTAACACTTATATTGCTTGCTGCTGGGAACTCTAGCCGTTTTGAGTTAAATGTAAAAAAACAGTGGCTTAGAATTGAGCACCAACCCTTGTGGCAATTTGTAGCACAAAAACTTGAATCTACAAATAATTTCAACAAAATAATTATCACATCTTCTAGTGATGACTTAGAATTTATGAATAATTATGCAGACTACACATTTGTTGAGGGTTCTGACACAAGGCAAAAATCTTTAAAAAATGCACTCAAAGAGGTAAATACTGAATATGTACTCGTAAGCGACATAGCAAGAGCATGTGTAAGTGAACAGTTGCTAAACTCAATTATTAACTCTAAGCTTGATGCTGACTGCATAGTACCTTATTTAAATGTCACTGATACTATTGTTTACATGGATGAAACTATTAATAGGGACTTAGTAAAAAGAATCCAAACGCCTCAGCTCTCACGCACTGCTATTTTAAAAGATGCGCTTGAGACGATTGAAGAGTTTACTGATGAGAGTAGTGCAATTGTTGCTTTTGGTGGAAGTAGAAAATTTATACTAGGTGATGAAGATGCTCATAAAATAACTTATTATCATGACTTAAACAAAATTCCTTGTTTAAAATCTCCATCTTCAGATATCTTATCAGGAAATGGATTTGATGTTCATGCTTTTGATGAAAAAGGAAAGATGTTTTTAGGTGGAGTTGCTATCGAATCTGATTATGGCTTTAAAGCACATAGTGATGGTGATGTAGCTATCCATTCTTTAATAGATGCTCTTTTGGGTGCGGCTGGTATGGGTGATATAGGGATGATGTTTCCAGATAATGATGACAAATATAAAGGGATTGATTCAAAAGAACTATTGCATGCCGTTGTAAAAAAAATATCTAGCTTTGGATTTGTAATTATAAATGTAGATATAACAATTGCTGCAGAGAAACCAAGACTTGCAAAGTATAAAAGTCTTATGAAAAAAACATTATCAGAGATTTTAAAAATCGATATGAGTAGAGTAAATATAAAGGCTACGACAACAGAAAAATTAGGCTTTATAGGTAGAGGTGAAGGTGTTGGTGTAATATCTAATGCAAATTTAAAATATTTTGACTGGTCAAAATAAAAACAAACTTGAAGGTAAATAATTGAAAATACTAATAATTGAAAACGAAGTATATCTTGCACAAAGTATAGCTACAAAGCTTGGTGAATTAGGTCATATCTGTGAAATGTGTACATCTACAAAAGATGCTATCAAGAGCACAAGTTACGATGTCGTATTATTATCAACGAATATCAATGGGCAAGATTTTAATCCAGTTATAGATACATTTAAAAAATCTATAGTTATTCTTATGGTTTCATACATCAGTAATGACACAGTATCTAGACCACTTGCAGCAGGTGCGAAAGATTATATTCTCAAACCATTTATGATAGAGGAACTTATTCGTAAAATTGATCATTATCAAGATTATGAAAGATTAAAAAAACGTAATGAAGCGTATGAGAAATATCTTTCACACACTTTTGAAAGTGTAACAGGGGAACACAATCATAATAATGTAGAGTTACCTCTTTTTATATCCTCAAGCTTTCAAAAATATGCTGATGCCTTTGCTTTTAATCATGCACATGTTAAAAACCAACCTATACACTTTATAAGCCTTAATGATCCAAAAGCTATAAATGAGATAAACTCTTTACCACAAAACTGTATAATTTATATAATAGACTATCAGGTACTTAAAAAAGCCGATAGAAAAGCTTTTTGTGAGATTATTGCAGATAAAAAAGCGATTATTACTAGTAGTGATAAGATAGAAGATGTAGAGTTTCCTGTTATCGAAATCAAAAGTGAAAACAATGTTTTTGATAAAGGTGACATACTCCCAATAGAAGATTATGTAAAGTTTATAGTTCTAAATTATCAAAATAAATACCCAGATACTGAGTTGTCTAAAAAACTTGGTATTAGTCGAAAAAGTTTATGGGAAAAAAGAAAAAAATATGACATCATCAAGAAAAAATAAAACTATATATATAGACAAAGAAGCTAGTTCTGCTCTTTGTTTGGTCAAAGACAAACTACTTTATCCTCTTACAAAACTTATGGGTCAAGAAGAAAGTAAGCAAGTACTTGAGAGTGGTCTTATCAATGGAATGACTTTCCCTTTTCCATTTATACTAGCTCCTGCAGGAGCTAAGAATGAAACCATTATACAGTCACTTGAAGTTGGAGAAGAGGTTACTATCATCTGCGAAGGTGAGGTTTTTGCTTATCTAACAGTAGATGAAACCTTTCAAATTGACAGAAATGCGCGTGTGAAACACATATATGGAACAGATGATTTTTCACATCCTGGTGTTATGGCTACTATTAAAAGACTTGGTTCATGGGCACTTTGTGGTGAATACGAGATAGTAGACAAAAAACTGAATCAAAATGTTAAAATGATTCAAGATGCAAAAAATGTTGTTAATGCAAAAAGTACGAGTTCAATTTTTATGGCTGCTAATCCTTTACATCGTGCACATGAAAAACTTATTCGCCAAACACTTGATACTACAGATTTATTAGTTATTTTCTTACTTAAGCCTTATAACAGTGACAACCTTAGTTTTGATATAAGAAAAGAAGCTTTAGAGTTTTTTATCAACAACTTTTTACCCAAGAATAAAGTGGTAATTGTTCCACTAGAAAATAGTTATATTTTTGCAGGTTTTAACGAAATTATTATTGACGCCATTGTTGCTAAGAACCATGGCTGTGACAAACTTATAGTTGGAAGGAATCATGCAGGCCTTGGAATGTTTTATGATTGTAATTCAAATAAGTCCATAATAGATAAAGTTACTGGTATAAATATAGATATTCATATAGCAAGTGAATATGTATATTGTGATCAGTGTACAACTCTTGTGAGTAAAAACACTTGTCCACATGGACAACACCACCAAATATCGTATCATTCAGATTCTATTTTAGAGCTGCTTAACATGGGTATTATTCCTCCAGCTGTTTTAATGCGTAAAGAGATATCTGCTTTCATTCTCTCACGAATCTTGCCAAACAGATTTAAAAACTTAGAGAAACTTTACTATGACACTTTTCCTATGCAAGGTTTATTAGAAGAGCATACAGAGAAAGATTTTTATATGCAGCTTATGAAACTTTATCAAACAACATCACTTACTTAGGATAGATATGAACAGATTTTTTATTACACTTGGATATAGTGGCTTATCCCCATATGCACCTGGTACAGTTGGAACATTAGTCTCTTTACCGCTTGGTATGTTAATCCTCATATATTTTGATGCCTATACTCTGTTTTTAGCTACTGCGCTAATAAGTATTATCGCTATCAAAGAGATAAATAAGTATGAAGAAAAAACAAATTCGCATGATGATAAAAGTATAGTCATAGATGAATTGGCAGGAATGTGGTTTGCCCTAAGTGTAGCACCAGCAATAAGTATTGGAATGAATGAAATAACAACTTTAGAAAATGGATTTTTAATTCAGTCTCTTTTATCATTTGCCTTGTTTAGATATTTTGACATTACAAAACCCTCCATTATAGGTCGTATAGATCGTGAAGCAAAAGGTGGGATTGGAGTTATGGGTGATGATATTATTGCAGGGTTTACTGCAGGTATCTTAAGTGCATCCATATGGCAAGCTTACTTAGTTTTTTTATAAAAAAAAGCAATTATATTTGTTTGTAAAGGTTACTTATGATAGGATACACTAAATTATAACAATAAATGGAGTGAAGTTATGCTAAAAAATATCATTTTATGGTTGGGGGGAATAGCTGTTGCCTCTTTTATTACAGGTTGTTCTACAAAAAGTCATCATGCATCTCATGAATACTTAGGTCATATTCCAGATCTTAAAACAGTTGATCAAGAAAGAAATGAATATGAGCACAAACGTTTAACTGCGATCCCAGTTGTTCAAAACATTGGTGAGGCAACTCTGTATAATGCTTCTGAATTAGAAAAACATATTCCAGTTCTTAAAAGGAATATCATTGTAACATCGATAGTAGATGTAGATAATTTTAAACAATCATCTGATTTTGGAAGGTTATATTCTGACTCTATGATTACAAACTTTAAAAGACTTGGTTGGAATGTAATTGATTATAGAGGTAAAAACATTATTGCTCAAACTAAAAAGGGGGAATTTTATTTAGATAGAGATGCACTGAAGCAAACTCCTAAAGATTCTGTAGTTTTTGTAGGAACATATGGACATTATGAAAGAAATGGTCTTCTTGTAAATGTTAGATTACTTGATAAGCAAACAAATTATGTACTTTCAGCATCAAATGTACAATTAAATGATGCTAATTCTTATGCTCTTTCAAATCAAAGTAACTGTAATGATTTAAACTGTAATAAATCTGAAGAGGTACAATTCAACATTATGTTAAAAGAGGATGACTGCAAAAACTCTCCTAGATGTGAATGTAAAAATCCAAACAAATGTCTTGGTGAGAAGGAGATATAGATGAAAACTTTATCTCTTTTAGCTCTTGGACTTAGTGTAGCATTTCTAAGTGGATGTACTTCAAATGAGAGTCTTACATATTCTAAAATTGTATCTGAGAAACAAGGTTATAGAGTCAACTCTCATAGAGATATGTTTATTAACTATAATGCCTTAGCAGATGATGCAACAAAAAGTATCTTTAAAGAAAAAGTAGTACCAAGTAAAATAATTGTCACTGATTTTGTTGATGTAACATCTTTAGACAACCATACAAAACTTGGCTATGTTCTTTCTAACAGTATAAAAAACTCTCTTATCAATAATTACAAAGCAAATGTTATAGAAGCAGAAGTATCCAAATACTTTAAAATTTCAGACAATGGTTTAAAAATACTTTCTCGTGATATAGATAAACTAAGAGCAACAAATTTCAATGTTCAATTTGCAATGGTTGGAACCTACACTCATAATGAAAATGAACTTATCATATTTGTAAAATTAATTGACCTTAAAACTGGAATTATTAAAGGTTCATATGCTAAAACATTCCCTATGGGCGTATCAACTAAAACTATGCTTAGTACAAAGTAAGATGGAGATACAATGAAAAATATTATTAAATTAGCATTACCAACTTTTTTACTTTTAAGCTCTTCAGCTTTATATGCAACCAATGGTGACTTAATGATTGGACAAGGTGCCAAATCTAGAGCAATGGGTGGTGTAGGTGTTGCAAAAAGCTTTGGTGCAGATTCTGCACTTGCAAATCCTGCACTTATCACCTCTGTACGTCATAGCGAAGTAACAGGTTCACTTACATTTTTCATGCCAGATGTTGAATTTGGAGCAAATGATTTTGACTCGCGTGCTTCAGGGAGTGATTTAAGTTTTATACCTGAATTTGCTTATGCAAGATCAGTAGGTGATTTTGCACTTGGTATTCAAGCTTCAGGTGTAGCTGGAATGGGTGTAGACTATGATGGCTTGACTGGAAAAGCCAACGACAATGGTGCATTTGATATGCAAACAGAGTTACAACTTTTTAAAATCGCAATTCCACTAGCTGTAGAATTTTATCCAAATATGTCAGTAGGTGTAGCTCCTGTTGTGGAAATAGGCTCTCTACAAATGAACTATATGACACCATCAGGTGCATCAGATAATCCACAATCAAACTCCAGCGCTCTAGGTTATGAAATTGGTGTTGCTTATGATGATGGCACTTACGCTATTGGAGCGGTGTATAAATCTGAAATAGAACTTTCATACTCTAATAATATATCTCAAGCAGTTAGTGACTTTGGCTTAGCTTCTATTACATCTGGAGACACACTAACACAACCATCAGAATATGGTGTTGGTATATCTTATAGATACCATAGAAATACATTATCAGCTGATTATAGACTTATTGCATGGAGTGATGCAAAAGGGTATGCAGACTTTGGTTGGAAAGATCAAGATGTATTTGCTTTAGGATATGAATATAAATTTGAAAAAGCTTCCCTAAGACTTGGGTTTAACTATTCAGAGTCTCCAATAGTTGAGCAAAATGGAAATACTTATGATGGTGCTGCGAAAAACTTTTTTAATTTAGCAGGTTTCCCTGGTATTGTTGAGCAACACTACACGGCAGGCTTTGGATATAATTTTAGAAAAGATTTAGAATTTAATGGTGCACTTATATATGCACCGCAAGTAAAAGAATCTTATAATATCTCAGGAATGAGTGGTGCATTAGGGTTTCCTACGCCTGCAGAAGCTGACGTGGCACATTCTCAATTAGGTGTTACACTCGCAGTAAGTTACAAGTTTCTTTAATATGTCTCTTAAATAGTATCGCTAAAAAAGCGATACTAAATTCTCAAACCCTAGACGAACATAGGGTCATCAGTTGGTTCTATCTCTTCAAAGTCTTCTATTATCGTGTTAAACATTCTCATAGTTTTTTCCGCTTTTAATATATAAGAATCAAAAATACTTTTTGATGCTGGAAAAGCTTCTGCTAACTCTTTATAAATTAAAATACGACCATTTATGTGTTTATCTACCTCTGCAAATGCATCTACTAAATACTGTTTCTTAGTAGTATGTCTAAATAAGGCTCTAACCATCTTAATACGCTCTTTGATGGGTATAGACTCATCAATAGCCTCAGCTATTCTTTTAATATCTAAACGTGACAAGTAAACACCACTTTGTGCTGGAGCTAAAAGTTTAGACGTAAGTGCATCAACAAACTGTGGAACAGGTTCTTCATCCTCTTTATCTCCTGCATCAGGATTTCCTTGCAAGTTAGCATCTGGTTCAAGAGAACATTTATCTTTTACAAATTTATCAAACTCTGCTCTTAGATCACTTAAATCATGTTGGTTCATATTTTTATTCCTTTATTTAATTATTGTATTATAAGCACGACTACAAAGTTTTTCTATTATATCATCTGTACTAGTATAGCTTGTACCAAGTTCGTTTGCGCGTTGTTTTAATGCTGAAAACTGCTTATTGTGTTTCATATCTAGATTTACCTTAGCAAGCTTGCTAACCATACTAAAATTCTCAATATCTGAAAAATCCAAAACAACATCAAAAGCTGAAAAATCAATCTCCATATCTTTGGCAATTCTGTTAAGATCAGCATCTACAATATCTACCTCTTTGGTAAATGCCATAAGAGCTTCAAGGTCCTCATCAAAATAGCTTACATTAAATCCACAAGCTAAAAACGAAAAAGCTTTTGCATGGTGATTTGTACCTATAATCGCCACTTTAGATACTAACAAATCTTTTAAATGCTCAGTAAGTACCCTTGTAGTAAAAATATCTCCATGAAGTTTTTCCCCTTCTCTAAAGATAATATCACACATCCCAGTACGTTTTACCATACTTGTACTCTCATCTAATAGATCTATAACTTGAGTAACATATTCATTTGAGATTACTGCACCATTAACATGAGATTTTTTCATATTAGAGATAGTAAAGTATAAATCATCCTCTCTTATATTCATAGGTATCATCATCGTATCAGCACCATTTGCTTTAAACATCTTATTCATCACGGCTGAGAACCTACTTACTCCAGCCTCCTCACCTATGTAACCAAAAAGCTTTGTCTGCTTTGAGATCTCATTTGCATTATTCATCATAATTACATATCCTCAGTTATGCCCCAAAGTTCACGGGCTTCTTCATCTTCTATTTTACATCTGTAACAGAGTCTGTCTTTTGTATTTGTGCTAAATATCACATTACACTCATCACATCTTCGTACATTAAACCCTATAAGGTTTTGTACTTCTGGTTCAAAAAACTCTTTGACATTATATGAACTGGAGAGCGTAATGGCGTCAGGTGCACATACATCATGACAAATATGACATTTCACACATAAAAAAGGATCAAAATCTATCTTAGAGTTTTTTACATCTGAAGTAAGTGCTCCTGTAGGGCAGACTCTATAACACATCTGACAAGCTGTACAACTCTCTTCATCCATCAGTTTTTGAGAAGTAAAACTTACCTCATTTGCATCAACAATATGAAATTGAGATGGTTTTTCAACTCTTTTTATAGCTGTAAAAAAGATTTTTCTTTTCTCTGGAATAGTTTTTTTCTTTAAAAGTGCTATATCTGTTTTTGCTAATGTATGCTCAGTTAACTCATCACTCGCTTTTTCAACTTCATCTTCAAAGCTTTTTTTAACATTTGCAACAGTTTTTAAATTAAATGCACTTAAAAATCCACGTCTATCTGTTTTTTCATCATCTACATAGCATACATTTTCAAGTTTAATAACTGAGTCATTTTCCATAGCTTCAAGTAGATATGTAGCTTCTTCATAATTTTGCAAGATTTGCTTTTTACAAGTGGAAGCTATCTCACAATTATCACAATAGCCCATATCAAAGACTATCTCTTTTTTGAGAACTGCTAAAGAGATAATATGTTCAACACTTAAAGCAGAGATACAAGGCACATTTTTCTTACATGATATAAGATTATCACCCTCACCCTCTAAAAAATCAAAGAAAAAATCTGTAGCGTTAAAGTTATCAAGACCTAAAGCTTCAGTAGGGCAAACACCATGACATGCACCACAAGAAACACAGTCAGAAAAGTTAATAGATGGAAGAGGATTAGCATTTACTACAATCGCATCAGTTGGACAAACAACCGCACATTTATCACACTCACTATCTACACTAAGTGAGCGGACACAAAGACCAGCATTTAGATGTAGCATTTTCTACTTACTTAATTCGTTTGTTAAAAATTCGTTATCGCTAAGCATAAACTCTAAAGCCATATCTGCTGCATCATAATAGAGTGGAGTTCTTGCTTCATACTTCATATTTATCAAATACATTGGAGCCCATTGAAGAAGGTGTTTATTTAAAAATTCTTTTTGAATCTCTTGCAGGTTTAAGACAGCTTCAGTATCGTTCTCTTCAAGTGCCATCATTTCAGCTTGAGCTAAATGATGCATAAATTCTAATTCAATCCCTATATGATCAGCTGAAACGCTGCGTGCCTCTTCATAATCAACCATAAAGTTATATGCACTGTACATATCTGTTACAGGGTTAGCTCCACCCGTTTCAACCATCTGATCATCTCGAGTATAAAAAGTCTCGTAGGGGATAAGGTGTAAAACTGAAAGATTTACAAAGTCTGGATTTATATACTGATCTAAAAGTGTATTATTATCTAAAGTAGTTAAAGGTTCCCACTCTTTAAAAGTTGGGAAAAAATCTAATATATTCTCATCTTCTTTTATCATTTTCAAGGTTTTTGCATCTAGCTCTTGAAGCAGTACACGAGAGAGAAGTGCATAGATATTTACTCTTGCTTGAGTGTTTTGCATATATAATTCCTCGGCTTACAGCCACTAATATTTTTTTAAGTGATGATTTTATCACAAAATACTGAAACTACAATTAGAGTCCTCTACGGATAAGAATTATTAATTTATAAATGCTACTTTCAAGCCTCTTTTTCCGGATAAACTGACAAGGAAGGAAAAGCAAATTCTAAATTATTTTTTTCAAATATTTCCATAATTTTGTGCATAACATCCTCTTTTGTGCTTAACCATTCTTCCCACTTAACAGACTTTGTAAAACAGTATACGAGTATATTTATACTTGAATCAGAAAACTCATCTAAATAGACTAAAAGAAGTTTCTTCACACCATGAGAATCGTCTCGAGAAACAAGTTTTGCATATCTTTGAGGATTATAATCATACTTAGTATTTTGCGTAGCAATTTGTGGATGCTTATCAAGCATCTCACGAATCTCATTAACTGCATTTTTTATATCTTCGCTTTTTGAATCATATCGAACCCCTAAACTCATTTTTATACGGCGTCCAAGTTCTCTTTTGTTCCAGTTTTTAACATCTTCATTTGCCATGATTGTATTTGGAATGGCAACAAGAGCGTTATCGAAAGTTCTTAAGGTAGTTACTCTCAAACCAAGCTCTACAACAACACCCTCCTGTCCATTTACAACTATCCAATCCCCTTGAGAGTAAACATCACTAAGCATTATAGAGAGTGTTCCAAAAAAGTTTGCCAAAGAGTCTTTTGCAGCAAGAGCTACCGCAAAACCACCAATCCCAAGTCCTGAGAGAATAGTTGTTAAATTTGCTCCTGCAAGATGCAAGATCACTAACAATCCTGTTACCATAATAAGAAAATTAACAATCTTGATTCCAACATTAATTACTTCATTTTTTATTTTTTTATTTTTTCCATTAAACTCGTGAATTTTAGCGCTTGCAATAACATTGAGCACCTTATAAATAATAAAAGTGATAAAAAAAGCATAGATAATATTAAAAAATTTAGAAGCAGTTTGCGTATTACCAAAATTGCTGTAAATGTATACAATTATATTTATATTAATGATTATAAGTACATAATTTAAAGGTGTTCTTATACCTCCAATTATCTCTGAAACATATGCTTTTATATTACTAATCTTTAAAATATACTTCTCAATCGATATAAATAAAAGTACTCTAAAAATATACATAAATATACTCAAAAAAGTAATAATTAAAAGTTTTACTACATCTAATCCTGTAGAACTTAAAAAATGGTTTGTTTGTTTTACAAAATCTATATTGTTAATATATAACACTATCCCTATAAGATTATATTTAGAGTATTTATTAAGTCTAAACATTCTGTCTTCTAATAAATAGATATGATTTATTACATCCTGATTAATATCTTGTAGGAAATAAAACTCTTGAATATTTTCTTTTACTTTTTCTATAAGAGCTGAACTAGAATCTAGTTCAAGTATCTTTGAGTAATCCTTACTCAATATAGCTTGATTTTCTTTTTGATTCATAACAACTAACTTTGTTATCTCTTTATCCAGGTTCTCCCTAGTGGAATAATCTAAGGCTAGCAATACCTCTTTAATAAGACGGTTTTGGTTTGATAGAAGTAAGTAAGAGTTGAGTTGCACCTCATCTCTTAAAACTGCATAAGTATTTCCAGCACGTTTGTTAATACTTATAATTTTTTTTAAAGAAAAAATCTCTGATTCATAAAGTTTGATGTTTTCTATAAAATAATCTTTATTGCTCATAAGATCTTCTAAAGCATCTTGATAACTTTGACGCTGACTCTCAACAATCTCTTCCATTTTTTCTTTGGAGATATTGTTTTCATTCATCTGAGATATATACCCTATTTGAGTATCTATAAAAGATGAATATTTATCATTTGCACTCAGTGTTACAGAGATAATAAAAAGAAATAAAATAAATATTGTTTTGATGTTACAACCTAAATATATTTATATACCCTCTGCAATCATAGCATCAGCAACTTTTTTAAACCCTGCAATATTTGCACCATCTACATAGTTACCCTCGACACCATAATCTTTAGCAGTTAAGGCTACACGTTTTGCAATCTGCTGCATTGTAGTTTTAAGTTTTTCATCTACCTCTTCAAAACACCATCTACTCATAGAAGCATTTTGTGCCATCTCAAACTCACTTACAGCAACTCCACCTGCATTTGCTGCTTTAGCCGGTGCAAAACAGATTTTATGAGATAAAAAGTCATTTATCGCTTTTGGAGTTGATGGCATATTTGCACCCTCAGTAACACTTACGACGCCATTAACTATAAGGTTTTGTGCATCAACATCTGTAAGTTCATTTTGCGTAGCACAAGGAAAAGCTGCATAGCATGGGATATCCCATACTGCATGTCCACCCTCAGGGTATTCATCTACAGTGATATACTTTGCTTCAGGATGTTTTTCAACATACTCTTGCAGTGAACCTCTACGCTCTAGCTTTATCTCTTTAAGTAGTGCAAGATCAACACCTCGAGAATCGTATATGGTCCCTTTAGAATCTGTACAAGTAACTGGTATAGCTCCTAATTGTTGTAATTTTTCTATAACATGAAGAGCAACATTTCCAGCTCCACTAATCGTACATATTTTTCCTGTTAAAGGCTCTTTACCTTCGATCTCTAGCATAGTTTCAGTAAAATAAACTGCTCCATAACCTGTAGCTTCAGGACGCATAAGTGATCCACCAAATACAAAAGGTTTTCCAGTTAAAACACCTTCATAAGATGATGTTATCTTTTTATATTCACCAAAAAGATACCCTATCTCTCTAGCCCCAACTCCAATATCACCTGCTGGAACATCTATACGAGGTCCTATGTATTTATGTAGCTCTGTCATAAATGCAGAACAAAACTTCATCACTTCAAAATCAGATTTCCCTTTAGGGTCAAAATCACTCCCCCCTTTACCACCACCAATTGCTAAGCCTGTAAGAGAGTTTTTAAGAATCTGCTCAAAACCTAAAAATTTTAAAATTCCTTCATTTACAGTTGGATGAAAACGAAGACCGCCTTTATATGGTCCTAGAGCATTATTAAACTGAACACGAAATCCAGTATTTACTTGAATGTTTTGATTATCATCCATCCAAGTAACTTTAAATTTTATCACTCTGTCTGGAACAACTAAACGCTCTAAAATTGAATGTTTCATATACTTTTCATCTGACTCTAAAAGTGGAGCAATAGAATATATCACCTCTTCCATCGCTTGATAAAAAACCTTATTTTCATCACAATTCCCACGCTCAAATTTTTTGATTTCTATTTCTGCTAAACCCAATTCCCATTCCTAATATTTCATTCTTTTATATATTAATATTAACACAAACAATATTAATTTTAGCTCCAAAATCAAAATATTAAATTTTTGAGATAATCTCTTCAAACTCTTTAGTTATATGCTGTTTATTGAGCATATCTCTACATTCTATGATATGAATGTAAAGCATATCATCTTTAACCTCAAGCGTTAAAGTTCCCGGAGTCAATGTTACAGAGTTTGCAAGTAAAAGCTTTTTCCATTCGCTTTTTAGCTCTGTTTTTACTTCTACTATCGCCGGAGCTAATTGCATATCTTTTGAGAGTGTTCTTTTTGCTATTTGTAAATTTGATATAAGCAAGTTTTTAATTAAGACTAAAACATACACACCTAACCAGTACAGATTAATACTCTCAAATTTTTCATGATGAAACATTTTTAAATAAAGTAAGGTCACACTAAAACTCACCCCAAGTCCAATCACTACATTAGCTATTTCAAGCTTCGCTGTTAAAATTATCCACATCAAAAAAAGCAGACTTGTCCAAAATAACAAACGCATATTATTTATCCTTTGGCATATATAGAAAGTCACTCGCGTATTTAGACACACCTATAAACTCTTCATCTAACTTCAGAGAGTTTGGCGGACACACATCTGTACATAAAGAGCACCAACAACATCTCCCATAGTCGATTCTAGGAATACACTGAGAAGAGTTTTTTGCATTGTATTCTTTATCTACTTTTATCATGTCAATGGCGTCATTCATACAAACATCTTGACAGTTTGCACACCCTATACAATCAGCCAAGAGGTTTGTATGAAATCCACGGTAGCCTTTTGCAGTCTCTTTTTTAACAGCAGGATAAGCTATAGTGTTTGGCTTTTGCCAAAAAGCATTAAGTATTTTTAGAGGTGAGAGCACCCCTTTTATATCTACTGACCATTTCATCTCTCAATCTCCGGTGGACAAATCCCTAAAGAGTTCATAATAAGTGCGACATCACTTAGTTCCGCTCCAACTAAAAGCTTTTCTAAAAGGGTAAAGCCATGAACAAGTGAAGGTCCTCTCACTTGCATTCGACGAATATTCTCACTTCCATCACCCGCCATATAATAAGCAAACTCGCCTCGGGCTGATTCCACTTTTACCCATGTATCATCACGAGGCAGCTTAAACTTTCTATGTGTAGGAAGTTTATTCATTATCTCCCCCTCAGGCATTTTTGCAATCACTTGTTCGAGTATATGCACACTTTGATCCATCTCTGCACGACGAACAAGTGCTCTTGCGTAAACATCTCCAGCCTCTTGAGTTGGCACTTCAAACTCTAGCTCATCATAGATAAGATACGGTGCATCTTTTCTTACATCAGCTTTTATACCACAGCCACGAAGAACTTGACCTACATAAGCATTTTGTATAGCCTCATCTTTATTAACAACCCCTACACCAATAGCCCGATTTTTAAAACTAGCATTATTTATAAAAATATCATCATAATCCAAAAGACGTTTTTTCATATAGATTAAAAGCTTTTGAACTTTTTGCAAAAAACCCTCTGGTAGATCACGACGAACACCACCTGGGTAGATATACATATGATAAACTCTCGCACCTGTTAACTCTTCAAACAAATCAAGTATTAAATCACGATCAGCAATAGCCCACTGCCCAACAGCATAAAGCCCTACACTACCACTCTGACCAGCCATCCATAAAAATTGTGCAGCTAATCTGGAGAGTTCTAAAACCATCACTCTTATATATTGAGCTCTAGGGGAGACTTCTAAGCCGGTGAGTTCCTCAACAGCCATAGCAAAGTTTGCCTCATTTGGGTCTGGTTCAGGTACACATATACGACATACAATTGTAAAAGCCTGAATTACTGTACGACGCTCTATAAGTTTTTCAAAACCACGATGCAGATACCCAACATGTGTTGTTGCTTTTTGAATCGTCTCACCTATAAGGTCAAGTTCAACCGACATATTTCCAGTAATTCCAGGATGTTGAGGACCATGAAAAATAGTTATGTGCTTATTTTCCATCTTTTATCTCTTCCTCTAATTTTTTCGCAGCCTCTTTTGCGGCTTTTTTCTCGGCACGAATCCGTTTCATCTCAACTTTTACATCAAGATTGTCTTCTCTACCTTCACGAAATGTAAGATTATTATTGACAAATTTCAAAGTATCAAACTCACGACGAAGTGGTGGTGTATGTACCCAATTCTCAAGGCTCAACTCTTTAAGATTATCATTGCCTATAAAATTTATGCCATACATCTCAGCCAAGTCTCTCTCAAAAATTTCAGCCTGAATAAATTCTTTTGAAAGCGTATCTATATGTGCTTCTTCTCTATTTATCATAGTTTGAACCATAATAGTGTTTTTTCTGTCCAAGGTACTTATGATATATGTAAGTGCAAAATGCCCCTCTTCTATCCAGTCTGTACAAGTAATTGCGTTAAGAGTTTTATAGTTGTAATTATTGCCTATAAAGGTTATGAGTTCAAAAACTCTCTGACGAGTTACATTTACTTTATAAAGGTCAGCTCTCTTTATGAGAATATCATCAGTTGCAAATTGATTTTTAATGGCGTCAAGCACTATAGACCCCCATCATACAAATACCAATCAGCTTCATAACTAGGTTCAACTTTTTTTCCTAAAACCGCTTCTTGGTTTTTACGATAAAACTCATAGTTTTCTTCATACTTTTTCCACGAACTCGCCTTACCCTCCTCTATCTCTTTTTGTAAGGCTATAAAACCCTCCAAAATCGATTCTGGACGTGGCATACATCCATTTACATACATATCAACAGGCAAATAATCTTCAAGCTTTTTGATAGTATTGTAAGAATCCCAATACATTCCACCATTTATAGTACAGCTTCCTAATGCTAAAATATATTTAGGATTTGACATCTGCTCATACGTTCTAATAATACGTCTAAGTGTCTTATAAGAGCAATACCCCGAGACAATGATTACATCAGCCTGTCTTGGAGTTGCCGCTCCTCTAATACCTAAGCGCTCAGCATCATAACGACTTGTAAAGGTTGGTGGCATCTCAATAGCACCACACCCTGTTCCATAAGCAAGGACAAAGATACTGCGTTTACGAAACCAATTCATCAGAAAATCGACACTACTCTTATGCGAAGTTTCAGAGTTTAAATCACTCTCTAATGTTTTTTGTTCTTGTATAAACCCCTCAGTCATCTTAGCTCCTTTTCAAATGTATGCTCACACACTGCATAACCATATTCTATAAGCTCATTTGCCCTATCAAACTCTAAAATTCCACATAACTTTCGTGGAATCTTTATCTCAATATCTGGTGGATACGCGGCAAGTTTCATTCTTGCTATTGTACTTTGCATTGTATCAAAAGATTTATTTGCAATATTGTACATATTTTCTTTATCACTACTTGGTAATGCCATACTAAGAAGATATTGCTTTACTTTTGAAGAGAGTGCTTTATCTACTTCTTTCTCTTTGAGTTCAATTGAATGCTCTTTTGTAGAGCCTAAGTTCACTGCAATACTCAGATCTGTGTTATCATGGAAAGTTGGAGCGATAGGGACTGGATTTAAAATCCCGCCATCTATAAGTAATCTATTTTTATAATTATAAGGGGTGAAGAACATCGGCAGAGATATCGAAGCACGAATGGCGTCAAGCAAAGAACCATTATTCATCCAGATCTCTTTTTCTTCATTTATGTCAGCTGCTACTGCTGTAAATTTGATATCTAACTCTTCTATTGTAAAATCCCCTATGAGCTCTTGAAGGGTCTTCATAAGTTTTTCACCCTTCATAAGACCACTTGATCCCTCAAGATCTACCAACTTAAGCATATCAAGCATATCTAAAGATTTTAACCACTCAGTGTAGATATCAAGCTTACCAGCAGCATACAATCCACCAATGAGAGCCCCTATAGAACATCCTGAGATAGATTTAATCTCATAGTTATTCTCCTCTAGCCACTGCAATACACCAATATGAGCCAAGCCTCTAGCTCCACCGCTACCAAGAATTAAAGATACAGTTGTTTTTTTCATAATCTAACTCCATGTCGCAAGGATAAGACCAACTACTGCTATAGCTGTTGGAACTTTGAGTAAAAAATCTATACTTTGCGGTGTTTTAAAACGCCCATAAATAGAACCAAAAGCGATAACAAATAAAAAAAGTATAAACGTTTTTACTAACAATTCAACAAACCCATCTGCTCCGCCTAAAAATATATGAACCATAAGTACTAGCTTTGCAAAGGTAAAAATAGCTCCCTGACTCATCAGCAGTGCTAAAAACTTTCCACTAAACTCAGATGCTGGACCAGAATAAACCTCAACGGGTGCTCCCACTACATCAAAAGGGGATTGTCCCATCATACCAATAAAAGAAAAAAGTGCTGCTATAAAAAGAAGTGGATATGCAAAAGCATTCATAGTTGTTTGCTCATTTGCTATTGTTACAATATCTGCACTTGCACTTAGACTCATAATAGCAACCAAAGCGATGTAAAATGGTAATTCTAAAGCAAGTAACCTTGAGAGTCCACGTGTAACCCCCATCACCCCAAAAGGGTTTCCGGCTGCTCCAACTCCAAGTGCATTTCCTAAGGGTCCCAAAACTAAAAGATACAGCACTAAAAAAAGATTGCCATATTCACTTAGCCCCACAAAACTCTCTCCAGAGCTAAAAAACGGTATGAAAAAGAGCGTCATAATAGCTCCACTCATCATGATAATAGGCCCCAAATAAAACATCCATCCATGAGATGTACTCTCATCTTTACTAAAAAACTTTATAGAATCATAAAAAGATTGCCAAATAGGAGGACCCAAACGCTTTTGAAAACGAGCAGTTATATTTCTGTAAAGTCCATAATATAAAAAGCCTGTTAGATACGCTATAACTAACATAAGAAGTAAATCAAGCACTATCATCTTATACTCCACAATAATAATACAATAGCAAATATAACCGCTACATTAAAGTTAGTTGTCAATTTTCCAGTGTATATTTTTCTAAATATCTCTGCAAAATTAAGTGTTTGTTTGGCTAAAAAATCATAAAAAGGTTTTACTGAGTTTTTATATATTAGATTAAGTATCCCTACACGTTGAAGCTCTTTTCCCATACTAAAACCATAATGTAAGTGAGTTGCCTCATTTGGTTCTTCTGCACAATAAGCCAGATCAAACCTATTCTTAGCTTCTCTTACTTTTGAATGAGTTCTTAACATAAAAAGAAGTACCAATATAAATATTATTCCAAAAGCTGAAATCACTACAAGACCATTATAAGAGCCAAAGTTCGACATAAGCGTAGAGTAGGAACTAAAATCTTGTGTTTTAAAACCTAACTCAATTAAAATCAGATTAAACTCTGGAATAACGAGAGCAGGATAAGTCCCTAAAATTATAAGCACAAAAGCTAAGATATACTGAGGAACTAGAAAGCTCCATGGCACTTCACTTACTCTCTCTAATCTTTTATTTGTAGGGTGTCCCAAGTATATACCATATATAAGTTTGTAAATATAAACAAAAGCGCTGGCACTTGAAAACATCACAGCAGAAAGTATAAGCAGATATTTCGCGTCTAGTAAAGATGTATAAATCAAAAACTTTGAAGCAAAACCTCCAAGTGGTGGCATTCCTGCAAGTGTAATGATCCCTATGAGCAGAAGTACAAAAGATTGAGGCATCTTATAAACAAGTCCGCCAAGCTCGCTAAACTTACTACGATTTGTTACATAAATAATCCCTGCAATATTTATGAAAAGGAGTAGTTTAACGGCGGTGTGTACAAGGGAGTGATACAGTGCACCACTCATACCATCTGTAAGACCTAAAACTGTTACAATATATCCTATTTGTGCAATAGATGAGTATGCTAACAATCTTTTAATTGAATCTTCTTGAATCGCTTTAAAGGTTGCAATGATGGATGTTATAACCCCTATGATTGCAAGCGTATATGAAAGTGATACGACTTGTGTGACTAAAATAATTAACGCATAAACACCCATTTTGGAGAGTACTGCAGAGAGATAAGGGGTGAAGATATTCAGAGACTCTTCATAAGCATCAACAAGCCAATAGTGAAAACCTATAACACCAAGCTTTACAAATATCCCAAAAAGCATTAAAACCACAAAAACAATAGCCTCAAGATCCCCAAGAGCCGCAAAGCTTTTTTGAGCATCAATATAAAGAAAACTATGCATTGAAGAATAAAGAATCAATATAGCCACAAAGATACTCAAGGCTGACGCCATTGCAAAAATGATGTACTTGTGAAGTACCTCTTTACTAAGACTAAGGGAGAGTAGAAAATAGGTACTTATGCTCATCACTTCCCAAGCTATAAAAAACAGAAGATAATCTGCTGCATAAACAATGAGAAACAAAGAACCTACTAAGAGTGTAAAAAAAAGATAAAAACCCTTTGCAAGTTTAAAGTTTTTAACTAGAAATAGAAGTACAAAAGTTGAAAATGCTATGAGTACACTAAAAAAGTTAGCAAGAGATGTAGCTTTTAGGGAGACTACAATATCAGTTAAACCAAAAATTGATAAATCCATGCTTTACTCTCCCCCTTTTAATATCTCTATAAAAGCATTTGCATCAAGCATCATATTAGCCATATCAGCTAAAGCGCTTGAGAAAATAAAAGGTGCTACACCTATGATTATTATTAAAAAGCTTAGTAAAGAAAATACAAATTTTTGAGGAAAATCGATTTTGAAACTCTCTTTTTTCTCTTGTTTATTAAACATAAGGCCACTGAGTTTAAAATAATAGACTGCCTCTATAAGTGAGCTAAGCACTATAATTGCTAAGACCCCTAACATACCACTTACTGCTAGATTTTTTAAAAGTAACAACTTTCCAACAAAACCTGCAAAAAGAGGGATACCTAAGAGTGAAAGCATAGCTATCAGCATAACTATTCTTAAAAATGGTGAGTTTAACTCTTTTAAGACAGCAATATCTACCCTTTTATACTCTTTTTCTATTGTAGTAATCGCTAAAAATAAAATCACTTTTGCTAAAGTATGTGCAATAGCGATAAACAGTGCAGCTTGAATGGCGTCAGGATTTCCAAGTGCAAAAGCGGTAAAGATAAGTGCAACTTGTCCAAGACTAGAGTATGCAAAAAGTCTTTTCAAATTTGTTTGAGTAAGTCCAGCTATCTCAGCGACGAACATACTGATAGCCCCTAAATAGATAAGAAAAACTCCAAACTCCCCACTTGGTAAAAAAAGGTAAAGGATATGAAAAAACACAAACAGGTA
>Ga0193965_1000047_pt1 | contig 45625 bp, 45 predicted proteins | sample FB_8_MG_FD_140330 | JGI IMG/M metagenome (GOLD analysis project Ga0193965, IMG submission 140330) | Microbial mat bacterial communities from the Broadkill River, Lewes, Delaware, United States - FB_8_MG | ecosystem: Environmental > Aquatic > Freshwater > River > Microbial mats | place: USA... | reverse complement strand
GGTATAGATATTATCTTACCATCATCTATACTAAAAGTGTTGTTTGGTTGTAATGGTTTAGAGGCTATTTTGATATTTATAGCTGGAGTGCTCGCATTTAAAGCAGATATAAAATATAAAGTAACATATCTTTTCCAAGGTATTTTAATTATCAGCCTTATCAACATATTTAGACTAGTATTACTCGCTTATGTACTAGAGATTCATATTGAGTATTTTAATCTTATGCATGATTATGTAACCCAACATATAATGGTATTTTTAGCAGTACTCTTATTTTTAATATTCACATCAAATGTAAAAAACATAGAAAAAGGAACAATATGAGTTTTTTTACCAACAGATCAATGACACCACAAGAGTTGACCTTTAAGTTTTTATTATATTTAGCAATATCGTATATGTTGTATAATCTTTTCATAAAAGAGTATGGTGAGATTCTTATGATGGTATCTTCAAACCTTGTAGCCACAATGTTTGATATGCATGTACTCAACACCGGAAGTTATCTCACAGATACAAAACTTGTCTCAGACATCAGTTTACAAAACAGCATTACACATGAGATAGCACATGCAACACTTCCACTCCCAGAAATTGTAGTAGATAAAATTATGAGTATAATTACAATTACTCCAGTTATATTAGCCTTGGGATTCCTTTTAATAAGATCTTTAAAAGTTCTAGTAGTTATATCTCTTATCGTAATCTCTATGCATATATTTAGCATCTCATCTATACTCGTTTACTTTATGTTTGAAGCATCGATGCAGAGTCAAATACTTACTCATTATTTACAATATCTTGGTTTAACACAAAGTATGGTGGAGTTTAGCTACATAGTAAGTGGTATATCTTTTTGGTATCTCAAGTTTTTTACTCCTCTGTTTGTAGGCTATTATGTATGGGAGAGAGAAGGGCATAGATTCGTAGCTCAATCTACTCAACTCAATAGCTCTAAAAACGCAACACTATCTTTTATAATGATGCAAAATAAGGGGCTATAATGTATCTACTAATTTTTAAAACACTATTTTTTATAGGCTTGTTAAGCAGTGCGTTAAACGCAGATATAACATCAAACTTAGAAGCTCATTATACCTTTAATAACACCCTAGATGACGCTTCTGGAAATGGACATACTTTGAGTATTGCTGGTGGAGGTTCAGCAGCTTATGAGCTAGGTCAGATTGGAAACGCATATACGCTCAATGGAGCTGATAATGAACTTTTTAATAGTAGTATGGGTTTATCGGGAACGACTGGTACAGTTTCATTTTGGGTAAAATTAACTGATTCAACTACTCAGTCCTTAGTTATTATGGGAAATGCTGCAAATAATGTAACAATGGATTCTTTTATATCAAGCGCTACTACAATGAATGCTGCAGGAGTGAATGCAAGTGGGATTTCAATTTTAGATGATAGTTGGCACAATATTGTTTTCACCTTTAATGGAACAACTAATCTATACATTGATAATGTTTTTGTAGATACTGATACTAGTGCTGCAACACTAAACAGCTACCTTCAAGTAGGTGGTTATAATAATACTAATGGTCTTGTCGTAGATGGAGCCATTGACAATTTACGAATTTATTCTAGAGTTTTAACAGCTGGTGATAGAACAGAACTATTCAATGAAAGTACAACTAGTGCAAACGCTCCAATGTCACCTATGGCATATTTAGTTTTAATTTTAACCATACTTAGTATAGGTCTTTACAAAAACAGACAAGTTATCAAAACTTAATCGATTTAATACTTATCAAGTTTGATAAGATAAGAATAACCCCTGTCACTACGAAAGGCATAAGTACCCTTTAGCTGTCTTTGTATCAAAGAACGAATCAGCTCAAAACCAAAGCTCTGCTCCATCTCTTTGGTATTGGCACCCGTTCCATTATCCTCTATCATAATTACTAGCTTGTAAGATTCTTCCTTTATGAGAATATTTATAGTATTTTTCTTTGCATTATCAACAAAGGCATACTTTAGGCTATTTGTGATTATTTCATTTATCACTAAACCTAAGTGTATCGCCGTGTCGAGTTTGATACTGATTTGTTCACATTTACTAGTAAAGGCGACATCACTTCGAATATGTTTAAATTCATTAATGAGTTGTTGCAAGAATACTTCTAAAGATATCTTTTCTAAATTTTCTTGCTGATAGAGTTGCTCGTGTATCAAGGATATAGAGAGTATCCTTTGTCTATTTTGTAAAAAAATCTCTTTAGCGTTAGCGTTGTCAATCTTTTTAGAATCAAGCTTTATAAGCGATGATATAACTTGAAGGTTATTTTTGACTCTATGATATACTTCACGCATCAAGATATCTTTGTTTTGTAGTGCTAATTCGAGTTCTATCTGTTTTTCATAAATATCTTTGAATGCCAAATGTAAAATGTATCTGCCTACCATCCCTAAGCTAAAAGCCGAGAGCAACCAAAAGATATGTAAATACAACTCCCTAACACTAAGCTCATAAAAAAAACTTGACACAAGTATTGCCATAATCAAAATGAGAGTTCCACTAAAAATAGAATCTCTAAACTTAAAACCAGAAATCGTAAAAGTCCATACTATTATAAGATATATCTCTGGTTGATACACAGACATATACTCATAGTTTATTACAAAGTACATATTGCCAATCATAGCAACTATAGGTGAGATGGTATAAAGTTTTGAAATGAGGTTTGTATGTAAATTTTTGTATGTAGCATAAGAGACAGTAAATAAAATCGCTGGAACGACAATGAAGTTAAACAAAAGTATCTGAATATCAACTTTCTCAACACTCGCAAATATATTCAATAGTGCCGAAGCAATATACAAGCATCCAGTTACAAAAGATACAATCCAAACTTGTTTTAACTCCCGTTTTTTGTTAAATTCATCAAAAGAAATCATATAAGTATCATATCATATTTTATTAGTATAATTTTTAATGTTTTTCTAATCTTTTTTTATTAATCTTTAGAGCTTTTATACGATTTATGTGTCATCCTAAGAAAATAAATGGAGGGTTTACTATGGACTTTTGGATAAATACAAATATTAGCTCAATAAACACACCGAGTAATTCTAGTTTATATAGAGGAAATAAGAATCAGTCACACTTGGGTGCAACTCCTAAACTTGATGTTGACTTTGCTCAAGAGAGTGCTACATTTACAAAATCAAATATTCTCTCTCGGTCTGGTTCATATAGTATAACTCAAGCAAATGCCACACAACAAAATGTTATGAAACTGCTTTATTAAAGTGAAATTATGAATATAATAATAGTAGAAGATGAAGTACTCATAGCGATGTTTTTAGAAGAGACTATAAAAGAGTTATCTGATGAGAACACTATACTTGCTAGTTTTACTGAAGATGTGTCTCTTTTAAATTATCTCAAGGACAATAGTGCTGATCTTATTTTTATGGATATAAAAATAGATGGAGATAAAGATGGAATAGAACTAGCTTGTGAAATAAAGAAAAAATGGCCATCAATATCTATAGTTTTTATTACTTCATATAAAGATTCTAAGACTATTCAAAGAGCTAAAAAAGTGTCACCTTTAGGGTATTTGACAAAACCTATAGTTGAGAGTGACATTGAAGCTATATTGATGGTTGTTGAGTCTTCAAAACAACTCAATATAGATGAATGTTTAAACAAGCACTATATTCCGCCATATAGTTATGACTATCTATCTAAAGAGCTGTATCACAATTATACTCTTATAAAACTCACAAGAAATGAAACAAGCTGCCTCGAATATCTAGTACAACATAAAAATAACTATGTAAAACAAAATGATCTTATGCATCATATATGGGGCGATGAAAGTAATCGATTGTCATCTCTTAGAGAGCTGATGAGCAGACTAAGAAAAAAACTTCCTCTTTTGGTAATAGAAAATATCTCAAAACTTGGCTATATGCTGCTTGCTCAGAAATCTTAAGTATATATTGAGTATATTAAAAATAAATAACTACCAAATAGGCTCACTATTTCCATCTCCAGCATCTTTTAGAAAATCAACATGGTTTGTTACACTTGATACATCCCAAGCGATGAAGCTTTGGTTTGTTAGTGATGAGGCAAACAAAAACATCCCACCCATATTTGTCACATTTGAGACATCCCAAGAACTCAGAGATTGGTTAAAAGATGAAGCAAATACAAACATCCTTTGCATATCTGTAACCTTCGACACATCCCAATTATCTAATACTTGATTAAACGATGTAGCGTTATAAAACATCCACTGCATATCTTTTACATTATCTGTATCCCAAGCTGTGAGTGGTTGGTTGAATGATGTTGCGTTATAAAACATATGACTCATATCTGTAACAGCCAAAACATTCCAAGAACTTAGAGCTTGATTAAATGATATTGCATCATAAAACATATAAGACATATCTGTTACTTTTGCAACATTCCAACTGAGTTGCTGGTTAAAAAGTGTAGCTCCATAAAACATATATTTCATATCGGTAACGCTCGATACTGTCCATGCTAAAGGCTGGTTAAAGATAGAAGCGTTATAAAACATATAAGACATATCTGTTACATTATCAACATCCCAACTTGTTAAAGGCTGATCAAATGCTGATGCTCCATAAAACATATATTTCATATCGGTAACGCTCGATACTGTCCACGATTCTATATCTTGATTGAAAGCTGTTGCACCATAAAACATATAGGACATATCTGTTACACCAGCAACACTTCCAGCAAATAGAGACTGATTAAACACAGAAGCATTATAAAACATATATTTCATATCGGTAACGCTCGATACTGTCCAATGACTCAGCGTTGTATTAAAAGAGGATGCTCCATACAACATATAAGACATATCTCTCACACCCTCAACACTACCATCAAAAAGGGTGTTGTTGAGTGATGAAGCGTTATAAAACATATAAGACATATCTACCACACTTGAAACATCCCAATCACTTAAATCTTGTGTAAATGCTGTTGCTTCGTAAAACATATAAGACATATCTGTAACATTTAAAAGCGTTGTTCCATCAAACAAAGCCTGATTAAAAGTAGTTGCTCCATGAAACATATATGAACTATCTACTAAACTCGAACCATCCCATGTAGCTAAAGATTGATTAAATGCTTTTGCACCATAAAACATATAAGACATATCTTCTACATTATCTACATCCCAACTCCCTATATCTTGGTTAAATTTTACAGCATTATAAAACATATATTTCATATTAGTTACATTATCTACATCCCAAAGACTCAATGATTGGTTAAATGCAGATGCCTCATAAAACATATATTGCATATCACGCACATTATCTACATCCCAACTCACAATACTTTGATTAAAAACTGATGCTTTATAAAACATATAGGACATATCTTCTACATTATCAACATCCCACGAACTCAACGATTGGTTAAATGTTGATGCACCATAAAACATATATTTCATATCACGCACATTATCTACATCCCAACTATTAAGTGCTTTATTAAATGATGAAGCGTTGTAAAACATATATTTCATATCCTCTACACTCGTAACATTCCAATCATTTATCTCTTGATTAAAATCACTCGCTCCATAAAACATAACTTCCATATTTGTCACATTACTTACATTCCAGCTTACTAATGGTTGGTTAAATTTTGAAGCATAAGAGAACATATATTTCATATCACGCACATTATCTACATCCCATGAATCTATGTTTTGGTTAAAGGCTGAAGCATTAAAAAACATCCACTGCATATCTGTCACATTTGAGACATCCCAATGGAGTAGAGGTTGATTAAATACAGATGCTCCATAAAACATCCACCCCATATTTTCTACACTTGAGAGATTCCATATCATCGGCTGATTATAACTTGTAGCATCATAAAACATATAAGACATATCTGTAACATTAGAAACATCCCAAGAATTTATAGATTGGTTATACGAAGATGCTCCATAAAATAGCCCTTTCATATTGGTGATATGTGAGACATCCCAATCATCAATCGATTGATTAAACGATGAAGCTCCATGAAACATATTTTCTAATGATGTTACCTGTGTTAAGTTCGGAGAATCATCTGCGTATATCTCAAGGTTTGAGCATCCATAAAAAGAGCCGTTCATATCCAGCCACTCGTTATCTCCCCAGTTTGTTATCTTTTTTATCTGATGCTTATCCCCTACATTATTAAAATAGATTGCTGGAAATGTTCCATAAATATTTACCGTATGCTCCCCTGTCGTTGAGTAGGTATGTGTAGCATTTGAATCGGTTGCACTTTGCAATGTTCCATCACCCCAATCAACTGTATAGTTATAAGTGTAGTTTGGATTAATTGGTATTGTGATTGTTGAATCTGTTGTATTTGTTTCCCAAACAGTAGTAAAAGCATCTGGTGTAGAGATTGTTACACTATCAATAGCACTATCATCTTCCCCATCACTCACTATAAGACTCACCTCATAAACCCCATACAAATCAGCACTAAAAGTTGGACTTGCAACAGTAGAATCAGAAAGGTATGCACTACTTCCTGATGGTTTGGATGTGATACTCCACTTATATGTTAACACATCAGCATTTGCATCACTACTTCCTAAACCATCTAGTGTTACAATAGAGTTTGTGAGTACAGATTGATCATCTCCTGCATCTGCTATGGGTGCTATATTTTCTGGTGATGCTTCTATAGTTACACTTGATGCTACACTATCTGCACTCCCATCATTAACAATCAAACTTAACACATAACTCCCATCCAAATCTGTATCAAATGTTGGATTCACACTCGTAGAATCAGATAAACTCATAACACTATCTGTTGGTTTTGAAGTGACACTCCATAAGTAAGTTAAAGAATCCCCATCTGCATCACTACTACCATTTGCATCTAGTGTTACTGTCTCACCAGTTATCACTGCTATATCTATTCCAGCATCGGCTATTGGGATACTATTTACAACTATAATAGTATCTGTTTGATCAAGCTCATCACTAGAAGTTGCTTCTATATTTACAAAAGATTTTTCACTCAAATATGCCCCATCATATACAACAAGACTTACAGTGTAGTTTCCATCAGTATCAGTAGTAAATATAGGGTTTACTATATCGCTATTAGAGAGTGTTGCATTAGCATCATCTGGGTAAGATTCTATACTCCAATAAAACGCCAAAGAATCAGAATCTAGATCACTACTTGACCAACCATCAAGTGTTACATTCTGATCTGTTGTCATATTTATATCTAAGCCTGCATCTGCAACAGGTGCATTATTAAGGTCAATAGGGATACTTCCACCAAACATAGCAATAGCTTCATTCATCACAAGTTGGGCATCTTGTGTACTTATTAATGTGATTCCTAATGCAGTTTGTATATCATCTTCAAAACTACTAGAACTAAAATTGGTATCTGCTGGAATTAGACTTTCTAAAGTGCTATCTATCTCTATAGTTTGTGATGATATATTTGTATCAATCGATTGAAGTAGTCTTGCTACATTTAAAGCTGCGTTGTTATCATCTGGAAATAATGTATAAGGGGTAATAGCACTCTCTTGTGCAGATGTAGTACCAATAGTAACAGAGCCTATACGAAAAGTGACACTATCCCCCACTACACACTCATACTCACCATTTTCATTTGTAGTTCTTCTAATTCCTGATGAACAAGAGTAATGTAAACCCTTTACAGGAGCATCTATAAATTGTCCAATTACAGTTGGAGCGATTGTGACACTTCCCGTGTCTTCACATCCCCAAAATGTGATTAGATTCGATAACAATACAAAAAAAGTAAGAAACTGCCTCATTGAAAACCTTTTTTAATGCAAAATTTTAAATAAATTATTCGACATTATATCGACAATTGAGCAGAAAACTAAAATCAACATTTTGCTATACTTTCAAGCTTATTCAATTCGAAGGATTTTATTTGAAAATTGTACTATTATTGCTCCTTATAACAAGCCAATATCTTTTTGCTCTCATATCAATCACACCTGTAGAGATAGGTGATAAAGCTGGTATTCACGGTAAAGTATTTACATCTTTACAAACAAAAAGGGGCAATACAGACAAAGATAATTATAAGGCTGGTCTCAAAGTAACTTACGATTCTAACAACTCATTTGTATCATGGGCTGAAGTATCTGCAGAGTATGGAGAATCCAATGATATTGAGGATACAAACAAAGCCTATATTCATCTGCGTCATATCCATGCACTCACAAAAAAGAATCTAAGAACTGAACTATTTTCACAAGTAGAAGAGGATAAGTTTAGACTCATACAAAGAAGAATCTTAGGTGGAGCTGGAGTAAGAGTCAAAATGTTTGATACACTTGAGAATACAAACGCTTATCTAGGTTTTGGTGCTTTATATGAAACTATAAAATATACATCAACAGTAGATAAAAAAGAGGACAACATAAGATTCAATGGGTATTTTGCTTATACTATGAACTTAACAAAAGATTCAAAACTAAGCTATTCACTCTACTACCAACCAAAATACAACAAGTTCAAAGACTATATACAAGCTCATAAAATGGATTTAAAACTCCAAGTATATAAATCATTATTTCTAAAACTAAGAGTAGCCTATGATGTAGATTCCATACCAGCGATAGGTGTAAAGAAGTATGATTTTTATCAAGAAACCTCTTTTGTTTTAAATTTTTAACCTCAAATAAACTCGAGGATAACTGCTATTTTAATATTATGATTTATATGACAGTTCGAGTTTCATCTATCATAATTAGAGTTAGGAATCCAATTTTTGCATATATTTTTGAATTTAAGAATCTAGATTCCTACTATAAAACTCTCCTACTCCAAAGATTCAAAAACAAAAATGCTCCAAATGCTAAAAATGATGAGCTTAGAAATAGATATGTTGGGTAGTGTTGGTAGATGTATCCTGCTACTAAAGCTCCAGTAAAACCACCTAGTCCATAAGTGATTCCTGAGAAAAACTGTTGTGCTAAAGCTCTGTGTTTGTAGAGGTGGTACAGGTAACTAATTGCAGCTGAGTGAAAAAGTGCGAAGCTTAGAGCGTGGAGCGATTGGGAGAAAAACAATATACTTAGGTTTTGAGGAAAAGCAAAAAGTAAAAACCATCTAATCGCACTCATAAAGGTTGTGATTTGAAGAATCAAAATAAGATTCTTTTGTAAAAGTTTCCCCTGAAAAAAGAGCATAAATATCTCAGCTAAAACTCCAAAACTCCATAAATAGATAGTCATATCCATAGAGATTCCATGGTCGGTTTCATAGATAGTAAAAAAGTTATAAAAAGCTCCAAAACTCACCTGCATGAGGGTTAAACCAAGCCATAACTTCCAATCACTCAAAAGATTTATATCGTTCTCTTGCTCCTCTTTTTTCTCACTCTTAGCATAAGTGTTTCTTGCAATTACAAAGGCGACTATTGATGTTAAAACTGTAGCACCGAGCATATAATTAAGTGCAATAATTGGTGAGCTTAAAAACTTTACAAGCACTAAAGCTACAAGCACGAAACCAACTGAACCAAACAGGCGTATTTTGCCGTATCGCTCTTTGCCTATAGTACTTAAAGAGATAACTTCAATGTAGGGGAGAATCAAACTCAGCCCTATCCCCAACCCTATATTTGATAAAAAAAGTTTATAAAAACTATCGAGTGAAAAGTAAAAATTAGTAGCACTAAAAAGGAGAATCACCAAAGCTATATTAAAACTTTGTAGGTTAATTTTTAGCCCCTTTAAAAATGCAAATGGGAGTAAAAAACGCACCAAAGGACCAATGGCAAAGATGATTCCAATATCTGTCGCTGAGTATCCACTCATCGCTAAAACTTTTGGAAGAAAAATAACATACACCCCAACAATGGCAAAATAGAAAAAATAAAAAGTGGATAAAAGTACAGACATTTGAAAAACCTTTGTAAAGAAAGAATTATATCAAGTTTATCACTTTTTATTTTGTTACAATATTATATATGTTATAACCGGTTATTAATATCAAAAACAAGGAGTTTTATGATGCTTAAGCAGATGCAAAAAAATGACTTTATCATCTCAAAAACCGATACTAAAGGTCGAATAACATATACAAATAAAATATTTATGGATATGGCTGGCTATACAGAAGAGGAACTTTTAGGAAAAGCACACAGTATTGTTCGTCATCCAGATATGCCAAAAGCTGTTTTTAAACTTCTTTGGGAAATGGTGCAAGGGAGTGAAGAGATTTTTGCTTATGTTATCAACAAAACAAAGAGTGGAGATGCTTACTGGGTGTTTGCAAATGTTACTCCATCTTTTGATGAACATGGAAAAATCATAGGGTATTATTCAGTAAGACGGATGCCAAACCCTAAAGCTTTAGAACTTATAAAACCATTATATGCACAGATGCTACAAGCTGAAAAAAGTGCTGGAGTTCAAGCAAGTACAAAAATCTTAACAGACATTTTACATGATAAGGGGGTAAGTTACAATGAATTTATCATCGATATACAGCAATAATCAAACACTTTTACTACTGATTACACTTGTTGGTGTTTTACTCTATTCTTTAGTGGGTGCTAACTATATTTTGGGGCTAGTTATATTTATTGTATTAATTATCTCTGTATTTATACCATCACATAACTCTTCAAAAGTTTCAAATACACAAAAGCAGATGATACAAGTTATCAAGAATGCAGCACAGGGTAAACTTGAGCAAAGAGTAACACATATTCCAGATAACAACTCTCAAGAATCGGATTTTGCTTGGGCTATTAATGATCTTTTAGATCAGTTAGAAGCATTTATGAGAGATACTGCTACAACTATAAACAACGCCTCAGTAGGAAAAACATATAGAAGAACATACGCTTCTGGTTTGCATGGTTTATTTTATGTTACAGCAAGAGATCTCAATCAAGCTATCTCATCCATAGCAAGAGGTCATGAAACAAAAATTAGAGGAAAACTCTCAGAAGACTTAAGTGGCCTTGGTGGTGGTGTAAGTAATGGTTTGGGAGTTATCCAAAAAGATTTATCAACATGTTCTAATGATTCTATAAAAATTGTTGAAGTATCACAAAAAACTTCTGATGAATCATCTAAAAGCTTAGAGAGTGTAGTAGAGATTGGAGATATGCTAAACACTCTTGTTGAGCTTATTAACTCAAGCCATGAAGGGATTATTGATTTAGAGAGTAGAGCTAAAGAGATATCTGATATTCTTAACCTTATTAAAGATATAGCAGACCAAACAAATCTTTTAGCCCTCAATGCAGCTATTGAAGCAGCAAGAGCAGGAGAGCATGGTAGAGGTTTTGCTGTTGTTGCAGATGAAGTTCGTAAACTTGCAGAGAGAACACAAAAAGCTACAAGTGAGATAGAGATTAATATCTCTACACTCCAGCAACAATCAAATGAGATGAGAAACAACTCTGATCAAATCTCAGATATAGCTCAAAACTCTACAAATGTAATACATGAGTTTGAAAGTACATTTAAAGAGTTAAATTCTCTTGCTTCAGATTCTTATGACACAGCTATTTTAGTACAGAATCGTCTCTTTACAACTCTTGTAAAAGTTGACCATATTATATTTAAATCTAACGCCTATGCAACTGTTTTATCATCTGATGATAAAGCAGTATTTGCAGACCATAAAAATTGTCGTATGGGGAAATGGTACAATGGAATCGGAAAAGAAAGATTTGGTAAAACACAATCTTTTAGAGATATGGATGCACCACACGCTAGAGTTCATAATAGTGTATTTAAAAATCTTGAGTTTGTTAAGGCACATGCAACACTTAAAGCTGATAACCCTAAACACATTACTAATAACTTTATAACTATGGAAGAGGCATCAGCTGAGTTGTATGTTAAACTAGATTCCATGCTCGTAGAGTACGATAATCAATAGCTATTTACTAAATATTAACTTATAACTATTATAATTACAACATCTCAATTATGTTTTCCTCCCCTTTTCATAAGAGATAAATATTCTCCTAACAATTATCAAGACTTTCAAGCCTCTTACTCCTTTTGGGCTTGAATTTATTCAATCATTATTATGCTAAAATCACACTATGAAAATCATACTCACAACACTTAATTCACGATTCACTCACAGCTCTATAGCGCTTAGATACCTCTACGCAAATCTTGGCGAATTTCAAAAAGATTCTCTCATCATGGAATTTAGTATCAACGATGCCATCCAAACAATCGCAGAAAAACTACTAATAAATAATCCAAGCATTATAGGAATCGGCGTTTATATTTGGAATGTTACTTTCGTTGCAGAACTTATTCACATTCTCAAAAAAATATCTCCCCAAACTACTCTTATCTTAGGTGGTCCAGAAGTTACTCACGAGCCATTTCGAGTAAATCTTGATGATGCTGATTATATTATTGCTGGTGAGGGTGAAAAATCTTTTTATGAGTTGTGTTCTAAACTACTCAACAAACAAACTGTAGAATCACGCATTTTAAAAATGAATATGCCAACTTTAAAAGAGTTGGTTTTACCCTATGAGTACTACACAGACGATGATATAAAGAACAGGTATATCTATGTAGAAGTTTCTCGTGGTTGCCCGTTTGAGTGTGAATTTTGTTTATCATCTATGGATGAAAAAGTGCGTGCTTTTGACCTTGATGCAGTTTTAGTAGAGTTTGAAAAACTATGGGATAGAGGTGCTAGAAACTTCAAGTTTGTAGATAGAACTTTTAATCTTAATATGAAAACAGCCAATAGAATCTTAGATTTTTTCTTAGAAAAAAAGGAACAATATTTTGCACACTTTGAGGTTATACCTGACCATTTTCCAGATTCTATCAAACAAAAAATTCAGCAATTCCCTCACGGTGCATTACAATTAGAGATAGGGATTCAAACACTCAATCTTGAGGTTGCAAACAACATATCAAGACAACTCAAACTTGATAAAATAAAAGAAAATATAGGGTTCTTGGAGAATCAAACTCACGCTCATATTCACTTAGATTTGATAGTTGGGCTACCGGGGGAGAGTTTAGAGAGTTTTGGGGCTAATCTTGATGAGCTTGTGAGTTTAAGCTCTTGTGAGATTCAGATAGGGATTTTGAAAAAACTCTCAGGTACTTTTATCAATCGCCACGACATCACTCATGGGATGGTATATAGTGAGATTCCACCCTATGATATTTTAAAAAATAATGAACTTTCATTTAATGATATTCAGATTATGAAAAGATTCGCTAGATTTTGGGATATTACTTACAACAGTGGTAATTTTACAAACTGTGTAAGTCTTATATGGGGCGAAGAATCGGTATTTGAGAACTTTTATGCTTTTGGTCTTTGGATATACCAACAAACAGATTCTACTTGGAAAATATCTTTACAAAGATTAGGTGAGTTGTTATTCACATATCTTACAAAGGTAAAAAACTTAGATGCCCAAAAAGTTGCAGATATGATGCTCAAAGATATGATGAAACTAAAAGGGAGAGCAATCCCTAGCTACCTAAAACCTTACGCTTCTGAGTTTAAAGCAGAAGCTAAAATGGGAACTGCTGGGTTTAATAAACGGCAGAATATTTAAAAACAGATACTTTTTAAGTATCTATTTTATCCGTAACTGGACCTTGAACAGAGTGTATATGCATAGCTTGTAAACTCTCTAGTTCCTCTTTTGTTTTAACAAAAGTAGCAATAATCTCAATCCCCAAAGAATCGGTAATCACCTGAATAGCACCCATAGAATCCTCTGATTGGTCAAGTAAAAATGCACAATCAGCTTTTAAGAATCGTGGGTTAAGTTCTTTAAGATATGTAAAATCGTTCGATTCTCCAGTAAAAGAGTTAATCCCAAATTCAAAACCATATTTTGCAAATAGATTTACAAAACTTTTAAGTACAACAGTATTATTGATAGCAAAATTATCTGTCACCTCAAATGATAGTTTAAACTTTAAACTTTTTGCATGTTGCTCAAAAAGATTTGAAAGCTCATTAAATGCTTTAGGCTCTTTGACAAACTCATTAGATAAACGAATCGAGCAGATACTTCCATCAAGTTCAAGATGTCTTTTTGTGATTAAGTCTCTTAGTGTTACTATGTACATATTTGCAACAAGCCCTAGATTGATAGCAGGAGCAATAAAATCACCATAAAAGTATTTTTTATTCTCCCCACCATCAATTGTAAAGGTCATAACCTTATGATCTATAGTGTTTGTTTTAGTATTGAGTGTAGGCCAAAACTTGAGACTAAAATAATGATTCTCTATAGAATCCTCAATAATTGTACGCCATTGCTCTTTTCCTAAGGCATTTTCATCATGATTCTCTTTATAGATATGGATATTCACATCATCTTTTGATTTTGCTACAGTTAGAGCGTTGTCTGCACGAGTTAAAAGTTCGGTGATTGTTGTGTTTGGGTTGTATTTGTAAAGCCCCATATTTATAAATACTTTATTATGGTCTAACTCATTTTTTGTAAGGAGCAGTGTGAATGAACGGTTGATTAACCTTCCAATCTCTGCAGCTTCATCAGTTTCACAATTTGCAAGTACAAATGTAAACTCTGTCCCATTCACACGGGAGATTACCTTATCATCATACTTTTTTGTTATTGCATGAAAAATTACCCCTAACTCCATAAACAGATAATCTGCTTTTTGTCGCCCTAGAACTTGGTTGAGAATCTCAGCACCACTCAGAGCCAAAAATATACAAACACCCCCATTTGCTTTATTCTCTGCTTTGATTAAATCTGGTAGTTTTATCATCAAGTAGCGTCTGTTAAAAAGTTTTGTTATTGGGTCATTGTATAGTAACTCTTTATTTCTTTTTACAGCATCATTCCCTTTTTTAAAAATCTCTTCCACTTTAGAAACCATTGTATTCATCCCAGAGACAACATCCCTAAACTCTGTTGTATATGGAACATCTTTTTGAATAATGAACTTATTTTTAAGTATAGATTCTGCTTGATTTTGTACAGCATAGAGGGGTTTAAGTATGTAGTGAAGCATGAAACTCAGTACCCCTAAAGAGAGAATAACAGAAACCACAAATAGATATACGAGATTGATAAAAATTTTATACAAAGACTTATACACAATAGCTGTATCTGCCTCAATATGTAGAGTACCCATCATCATCCAACCTGATGAAACATCAGATGAGACTTTCTCTATTTGTATATTACTAAAATGGATAAACCATGATGGAACACCTTCAATAAGGGTATTGTCAACCTGTTTATAATCCGATTCTCCATCATTAGATATAAACTCTATACTATGATAATATCCACTATCAAACTCAGAATCGATAATCGATTCTATACTCGCAGCATCATCCCCTGCTTCTGATAATCTACTATTGAGCGATGAGATATTATTCACAGTTGTTTCATACAAAGATTGAATCATATCTCGCTTGGAGGTATTATAGTTAATCACCATAACTGCACCTAACATAGTTATTATAATCAATGATACAGCTAAAGCCATCTGTTTAAAGAGTGTCATAGTTTTTTCCTTTTCATATTAGCTTCAAGTTTTTTCCACTTTTTTGATTTTGCACCGGTATCGCCATTTATCATTTTTACCACTTTTACAATATCTCTTCTTTTTGAAGCGGGTAAAATTTTTCTATTGTTATTGTCTAAAATTAATATATCTTTTTTTGATTTTGGTTTGGGAACTTTGAGGTAAGACAAAACCATGTGAGAAGTTTTTTTACCCCTTGTATCTTTATAAACAACATAGGTAAATTTTAATCTTTTGGGATTGATTCCTAACTCTTTGAGAATATAGTATTTTGCAATTGTATAATCTTCACAATCACCAAAACCTTTACCTACAAACTCATACAAAGTTGCCCAGTAATCCCTCACCCCATAGAGTTTTTCATCACTTTTATATTTTATATAGTTTACCCAAGTATTTACGGTGTTGAGTTTTTTAATATCACTTGCACCTGCGAGATCTTTTATTAGTTTATTTTTAACTGCTAAGAATCGATTCTTAGCAAACTTTCCATATTTTTTTTCTGCATCACTCACAAGTTTATTTGTCACAAGTTGCGCATTAACAGAGATAGGAAATATTAACAAGAGTGTTAAAAACAAATAGAGTGCTATTTTCATGATTTATTATACTTAAAAGATATAGTTGTGTAGCTTATTAAGTCGATTTATGAAATAATAAGGGAATCAAAACAAGGCTAAATATGAGAAGACCAAAGAAAAAAGTTTATGACTACAAAAAAGCACTAAGAGCAGAAGAAAAAAATAAAAAAGTATCAAAAAGCAGCGTAGATTCTACTCCTAAAGATGAAGTAAAAGAGATGTTTATGAGCTGGTTTAGAAAAAACCGTAAAGTTGGTCAGATTATGAGCAAACAAAATGTTGTCAAAGATATTTTAACAAAACTAGATATGAAACAAAACAAAGTACTTGAAGTTGCAATGAATGACCTAAAAAGCTCTGGATTTATTGAAACACAAGAGGATGGAGTTACTTTAGTGTTGACTCAAAAAGGGTTTGATTCTTTAGATTAACTAGAAATAGCAAATACGAAAAATCGTGTTTGTTATTTAAAAATCTATATTATCTTAAGTACCAATCTGTGTCAATACCCAAATTATTTTGAAAATCTCTATCATCACTAAATAATTTTAAATTATTACTTCTGACAGTATCTGCAATTATCAAATCATTAAAATCACTTTCTTTTGTCGTGTTATATGCGTTAGTAATATCAAAAGATTCAAAATCATCATTGATATGCTTTGCCAGTTTTAAAAATTTTTTCAATTGCTTTAATACTATTTGTATTGTTTTTAAATATTCAGCACTATTTCGATAGTCTTTTTTATAATTTTTATTTTTTTCAGAATTAAAGTTATTATCAAAATCTATTCTTAAACATCTATTTATAAATTCTGAAATAACATGAGAATTGATATACAAAACACATTTATTTTCAACTAACAAAGAAAAAACAGCAGAGTACTTATCAACCTGATATCTATGAGAGTTTACAAATGATGGTGAAAATAAGAAAATCAGTATATTCGTATCTATAAAAACCTTATCTCTAGAATCTATTTTATACAAATTATTAATATTCATTATCTAAAATACTTTTATTAATAGTTTCTATTTTTTTAATATCTTTAAAATGATTCTTTGCAGTCGGTATTACTTTTTCCCTCAATAGTTCTAAATCATCCTCATCTATCTCTTTATATTCGATCACTTTATCTAGGATTTCCCAATTATCAAATTTTTCATATAGCTTTCCTATACCTTCATTTAAAAAATGTGATATTAAAATATCTATTCCATCAAATGAAAGCTCAATTTTATTTGAATTTCTAATATTTTCAAATAATATTTCAAAAAGTTTTTTACCATCTTCTGTTGACATTGCTATTGTATTACCGATAACTTCTTTTACATTTATTTTAATCATTTACTATCATCCTTTAAAAAATAATAATTATTACTATTAGTATTTAATTCAATACTTATTATAGTACCATCAAAAGACTTATTAAGTATTTTAGTAATTTTATTTGCATCTTTAACTCCATAGTAACCATCTGATGAAATAATTTCTATACTTCCATTACTTAGCCTAATTAATTCCATTAACAAATTTAAACCTAAACCACCCTCTCCAGTTGTTGAGTTTTCATCCATTAATGCCCATTCAATTGTTTCTGTAGCATTTAAAAGTTTAAATTTTTCACCTAGAGACTCATCAGAGACACTTCTATTTACAATAAATTGTTCTGATAAATACCTATTTACATTTCTTTTAATACCCACACCATTATCAACTATTGTAAAATTAAATTTATCTTGACTAGGATAAAATTGACCAGAGCAAAAAAGACCTAAAGCACTATTACTATGTCTAAAAACATTAGAAAATAATTCAAATATTTTTTGTAAAATCTTTTTTTGAAGCTTTGGGGATAAATTAATAACTCTTCCCATAAACTGCTGTATAAAGTGAGCATGAAACTCTTGCATAACTAAAGAATTATTTTGTAGAGGTATATTAGTATATCGAACCATTGTCTTATATCTATCATCTTGATTTGTTTCTTCACAAAACTTAGATAAAAATTCTATTCTTTTCATAGAATTTAAAACTTTACTATTTTGTGGTTTAATTATTTTCACATATATACCTCTATTTTGTATAACCGTTAATGCCATACCAATTATAGAAATAAAATGGTTTCTAATAAATGTAGCATATGTAAAATCAATTATAAGAACTTCTTCATTAACTGCTTTATTGATTTCATCAAAATAATATACTGAATCAAATATAGTTTCAATTTTTTTTATTATTATTCTCATAGCTTATTATACAATAAGGAAAGATATTTATTCTAAAAGTGAGACAACAAACACGAAAAATCGTGTTTGCTAAAGGGGAAAAACTATTTACGAGAGTTTCTTTTTCTCTCATTTTCTGTTAAGAATTTTTTACGGATTCTAATAGATTTAGGAGTTACTTCTAGTAATTCATCATCTTCGATCCACTCTAGTGCACGCTCTAATGACATATTTCTAAATGGTACAAGCTTGATAGCTTCATCAGCACCAGATGAACGAACATTTGATTGAGCTTTCCCTTTAATAGGATTTACAACTAAATCGTTTTGACGAGAATGCTCACCAATAATCATACCCTCATAAACATCAGTTTGAACACCGATGAAAAGAACACCACGATCTTGGATACCAAATAGTGAGAATGCTAAAGTTGAACCTGCAGTCATAGAGATAAGTGCACCATAAGATCTTGATTCAACAACACCACTAAATGGACGGAACTCTAAGAATGAGTGATTCATAATCCCCTCACCTTTAGTATCTGTTAAGAATTGCCCTCTAAAACCGATTAATGCACGAGCTGGAATCTCAAATTCGATTCTTTGGAAACCTTGACCCATTGGTAACATTGATTTCATCTCTGCTTTTCTTTTACCAAGACGCTCAATTACAGAACCTGATAAATCTTCAGGAACATCGATAACTAAATGTTCAAATGGCTCACACTTAACGCCTTCAATCTCTTTAACAATAACTTCTGGACGAGATATGCTAAACTCAAAATCTTCACGACGCATATTTTCAGCAAGAACAGTAATCTGAAGCTCACCACGACCTGATACTTTAAATTTACCCTCACCTACAACTTCAAGTTTCATCGCAACATTTGTGTTCATCTCAAACTCTAAACGCTCACGAAGCTTGTTTGAAGTAACATGTTTACCCTCTTGACCAGCAAGTGGAGAATCATTAACAGCAAATACAACTGTTAGAGTTGGCTCTTCAATGTGCATAGGATCTAGTGCAACTGGGTTAGTAGCATCACAAATAGTATCTCCAACATCAACAGTCTCCATACCAGCGAATGCAACAATATCACCAGCTTCAGCTTGGTCAATCTCCATACGGTTCAAACCATGAAAACCGATAAGTTTAGAAATCTTACCTTTAACCATCTCACCATCAGCTTTTGCAAGCATAATGTTGTCACCTTTTTTAACTGTACCGTTAAAAATACGGCTAATACCGATTTTACCAACATAGTTATCATAATCAAGTGTGAAAACTTGAGATTGAAGTGGATTGGCAGCATCACCTTCTGGCTCTGGTACATGGCTAATGATTGTCTCAAAGATACACTCGAAGTTTCCATCTGGATCTTCCATATCTAACTTAGCGATTCCATCTCTAGCTGCTGCATAGATAATAGGGAAATCTTGTTGCTCATCTGTAGCACCCATATCTGCAAAAAGGTCAAACATCTCATCAGCAACACGATCACAATCAGCAGAAGGTTTGTCAATTTTGTTAATTACAACAATTGGCATTTTACCAAGTGCAAGCATCTTTTTAACAACAAATTTAGTTTGAGGCATAACACCCTCATAAGCATCAACTAGAACTAAAACACCATCAACCATCTTAAGAACACGCTCAACTTCACCACCAAAATCGGCGTGACCCGGAGTATCGATAATGTTAATTTTGTGATCTTTATAACGGATAGCTGTATTTTTAGAAAGAATCGTAATTCCACGCTCTTTTTCTAAATCATTTGAATCCATAGCTCTTTCATCATGTTGTTCATGTGAACCAAATGTACCAGATTGCTCTAGTAAACCATCAACTAGTGTAGTTTTACCGTGGTCAACGTGCGCAATTACTGCGATGTTTCTAATTTTTTGCATTAGGGTTTCCTTAAATTTGGGGGAAATTTTTCGCGATTATATCTAAACTAACATTAGAGAATCGTAAAATATAGTGATTTATTTTATTAATTAAGATTTATGTAGCGATATTTCTACTTTAGAAAATTAAATTTGTAATATTGTTTTTTATATCGCTTAAGCTATTTTTTAGCAAAAAAGAGTGATTTTAGGAGTATAATTTCGATGCGAATAGAAAGTTGAATTTACTTTGTATATCAATATCGCTTGGCGGTTGATATTGATATACTCCTAATAAAACATGAATGTCGTTTTGTTTAAGGATTTAAGTTACAGTTTAATATAAACCATAATGAAATCCTAACAAAACAATCTTATTAGAATATTAAGCTCAACATTAAGGATTTTTAATATGAAAACTTCAACACTATTCAAAAATATTTTTTTAGGGCTATTACTCATAAGCCCTTTAAATGCTCAAGAAACAGATGAAAGCTATAATTGTTATGAAAAATATAACATATGTACAGAAAACTGTGAAACACTTGAGGATGGTATTGATAAGTGTGTTTTAAAATGTGAAGAGGAACATGATAAATGTTCTGAACAAGAAAATAACCCCATAGAAAACTCTGAATTATCAACACCATTAGATTAGTATATCACTTTCTATTTTGCATATAAGTTCACATCTAATTTATGTGAACTTATGATTTTTATTTAAAATATAGATAAGTTTGTTTTACTTGTAAACATCTCCAAGGCTTTCGTCCCAGCTAATGAATTTCCCCAGCTATTTAATCTTGGTGAAAAAACAGCAATACTCATAACATTTGGAACAACAGCAACAATTCCACCACCAACTCCACTTTTCCCCGGAATCCCAACATGATAAGCAAAATCTCCACTTGCATCATAATGACCACAAGTAAGCATAACGGCATTTATCCTTTTTGCTTGAGAAGGTGTTATAAACTTTTTCTTTGTAATTGGATCAGTACCATGATTAGCTAAAAATAGCATAGCACGAGATAACTCTTTTGTGCTCATAGTTATTGAGCAGTGTTTAAAGTATGTTTTTACTACATCTTCTACATCATTATCGAGGTTATCAAAACTTTTCATCAAGTTTGCTAAAGCCATATTTCTATGCCCATGTTTATATTCTGAATACCATACAATTTTATCAAACTCTATATTCTCATTATCACTAATCTCTTTTACAAAATTTGAAATTTCATTGTAAGTTTGTTCAACTGTTTTATATTGAGTAATCAAAGAATCTGTTATCGCTATAGCACCAGCATTTATAAATGGATTTCTTGGAATCCCATGCTCATACTCTAACTGAACTAACGAGTTAAAAGGATTCCCCGATGGCTCTTTACCTACTCTTTTGTAGAGTTCTTTAGAATAGATGCTCAATGCTTTAGTAAAAGTAAAAACCTTAGAGATACTTTGAATTGAGAATTTTTCATCACTACATCCCACATGATAACTACTTCCATCAAAAAGTGTAATACTCATAGCAAACTGATTAGGATTAACCTCTGCTAATGCAGGGATATAATCTGCTACTTTTCCATCTATCAACAATGGTTGAATTTTTTCGTATATCTCATTTAATACATTTTTATAGTCAATCATAATAAATTTATTCTCGTAATTCACTAAATCTTTTAAGTAGATACTCTAACTCAACTCTTTTTTCAGCTTTTGCTTCAACTTTATCTTCTAAAAAATCTACTACAAGTTTTTGTAATTTTACCTTTTCAAGTTTATTGATATTAGTGATTCCACCAGGATTAAGAACATTAACCTCTAATATTTTATCTCCAATCATATCAAGTCCCACAAAAAATAGACCATCAGCTACAAGTTTAGTTCCAACTTTTTTACAAACTTTCATTTGACTTGGTGTCATTGTATATTTGTGTGCTGTTCCACCAGTTTGGATATTTGCTCTTATCTCACCGACAGCTGGTTTTCTGTTATATGCTCCAATAAATTTACCATCTAGCATCATCACCCGAACATCACCCTCCTCGGCACCCTCTATATACTCTTGAAGAATCACATAATTATCTCCAGATTCATCTATATAAAAATCTAGTAAAGAGTTGATGTTTGAGCGAGCATTTTTTTCTAAAACAATAACACCACGACCACCAGAACCATCTAAAGGTTTTAGAATCATCTTATCTTGTTCTGATTCTTCAATAGTTCTATTTATAAACTTTTTACTTCCGGAAACATGAGTGATAGGAAGATAAGTATTATGTGGGTCATGAAAGGTTGTTGTGTAGAGTTTATTGTTTGCCTTTCTGATTCCATCAACATCATTTATCATCACCACTTCATCTTTGATTGCATCAAGAAAATTAAGAACAAGTGGATTAATAGGAGGGTCTTTACGAATCATCATACAATCAAATACATGCAATGCTTTGAGCTTTTTCTCAAAAGTTACTTTTTTATAAAAAGCATTAATATTTTCTGGAATCTTATCCATCTCATTTATTGTTTCTATAAAACCGTGCACAACATTATTTCTAACTGTAAGATTGTCTGTATAAAGGATAGAAACTTTATGTTCTCTCACTAAACACTCTTTAATTATTGCCAATGTTGAACTATTTGCTGGAACTATCGCTCCCCAATTCGCTATTATAAATCCTATATGCATCTGTTTTCCTTTTATTTAAACTAAAATATTTTTTTCTTCTTTTGAGATAGTATCTATTAATGTTCTCATCTCTAAACTCACTTTTTCTGCTTTATTAAAATACGACGAAAGCGAATCAACTTGAATTGACATAGCGTTCTCTTTTAGTTCTTGTGTCTGGTTTTTAGAACTATTTACCAACTCTTCCACTTCCAATGTTAGCTGGTGTGTGGTTGTTGAGCTTGTATCAATATCAACTCTATTTTGCTTTAAAATTTGAACACTTGTTTCTATATCGCTTGTTGCTTTTTTTGTTCTAAGAGCTAACTCTCTTACTTCATCAGCTACAACAGCAAATCCTCGTCCATGTTGACCAGCTCTTGCAGCTTCAATAGCAGCATTTAAGGCAAGTAGATTTGTTTGATCAGATATATCTTTAATCAATGTTACCACTGAGCTTATCTCATCTACACTTGTACTCAAATTGTTGGTAAGTTCAGAAGTATTTGTTATATATTCAACAATATTATGAATTTTACAAACAATATTTTCTATACTTGTATCTATCTCTTGAAGGTATTGGCTCCCTTGTTTATTTGTTTTATCAATATTTTGAAGCTCATCAGCTGCTTTTGATAAATTTATTTGTAAGTTCTCTAAGTCATTTAAACATCCAAAACTTAACTTTTTATTCAACTCCTGAGAGAGTTTTAAACTCTCTTTATCCCCTTGCTGAGATACCCAAAGATTTAAAGAATCATCTAATAAATCGATTGTATTGCTAAGGGTAGAGTTTAAATCATTTTTAAGCACCGTTTTAAAACTGTGTTTAAAATTCATAGCTTTTTTTACAGCACTCATAAAACTATTTAACTCTGAAAATACTTTATTATAAGCATCAGCCATCTCTTGAAGTTCTCCAGAACCAGTTACTTTTAGAGTTTGATTATATTCACCATTTGAAGCTACTAACAAAGCCTCTGTTGTATTTTCAACATCTCTTTTAATTAACAATAGTTGTTGTCTTAAAAAAATTGCTAATGATAGATTCAATAGTGTCGCAATCACTAAGAGAAATGAAAAACCAAATACTACATATTCTAAAATAGACATAATGACAAATATTACAATTTGCATTATATTTGCTAAATCTGCACTTTTTATAGTTGACATGAGTGCCCCCTATGGTTTTGGCATTGCTAAAAATATAGAATCTTTATAAAGCAGAGTTTTATCATCTAACTTATATTTAGAGATAAAAAGCTTTTTTTCCTCTTGCGATAATTGATTTGGATTTATAACAAAGTTTATAAAATTTTCATTGACATTCTCTGCCATTTTAAAATTTTTCATATCTTCTTTTGTAGGTTTTTCATTTATAAATGAGTACATAGTAATCTCCTATAGATTGCTTGTTTTATGTTCAAATAAGCTTTTTCTGTTAGGATTTTATCTACAGTTTATCTGTAACTTTGATTAATATCCTAAAATAAAGCGACATTCATTGTGCATAATTGGGGTGTATATCAAATACTAACCGCCAAGCAGTATTTGATATACAAAGTATATTTATTTTCCAATTAGTAAATATAATTATACTACTTAAAAAAATATTTTTTGCTAAATATTTTCTTAAATACTATTTAAAAAACATTATCTACCAACATCTATTCACACACTTAAAATTCAATAGAGCAAAAAATGATTCATTACCCAGAAGAACTAAATATTATTTTTACTACACTGCAACAACATAATGCAAAAGCGATACTTGTTGGGGGGTTTGTAAGAGATTCTTTACTGCATATAGAGAGTAAAGATATTGATATAGAGGTATATGGAATCAGTAGCTTTGAAGCACTAGAAAAGATTCTCTGTAAGTTTGGAAGGGTAAATAGTGTTGGGCAATGTTTTGGAGTTTGTAAACTCCATTTTGCCAATGTAGATTTAGATTTTTCACTCCCTAGAGAGGACAATAAAATAGCATCTGGACACAAAGGTTTTGAGGTTCAAGTCGATTCTTCACTTAGCTTTTATGAAGCCACCTCAAGACGAGACTTTACAATCAATGCTATTGGTTACGATGTAGAAGAAAAAAAGATTCTCGACCCATTTAATGGGATGAAAGATTTAGAAAATAGAGTTCTAAGAGCTGTTGATACAAAAAAGTTTGCACAAGACCCACTTAGAGTCTTAAGAGCAATACAATTCTACGCAAGATTCAACCTACAAATCGATTCTGAGTTATTCACATTATCTAAAGAGATGATAAAAAACAATCTTTTAGATGAGCTGCCAAAGGATAGAATCTTTACTGAGATAAAAAAACTTCTCTTAAAATCGCAAAAGCCATCACAAGGATTCACACTTCTCAAAAAGCTCAAAGGGTTTAAATATCTCCCTCCATTGGAGCAAATAAATAGTAGGGAACTAGAGCTAATTTTCGATTCTCTAGATTCTATGGCAAAAGAAAAAAAATTCTCTAGTAAAACAAATTTGATTCTTATGCTTTGTACTCTTTGTTCAGAATTTGATTCTTTACAAACAACTACATTTATACAAAACCTTACAGAGGAGAAAGAGATTCTCAAAACAGTTCTACCACTCACACAAACAAAACTTCAAGATACTTACAGTGATACGCAACTCTACAAACTTGCACTGAGTGTAGATATAGAGCTATTTTTCACACTTCAAAAAGTTATTCACATTTCAAAAGAATCTCACTTTTTTGAAAGTTTAAAAAAAAGAGCAAAAAATTTAGGGGTACTCAATCAAAAATTGAAACCGATTCTTCAGGGGAGAGATATTATAGAGTATGGAATTCACCCATCTAAGGAGTTCTCAAAAATTCTGAGTGACGCTTACGAGGCACAAATGAACTTTGAGTTTTACACTATTGATGAAGCAAAGGTTTGGTTAAAAAACTATCTAGTCCCCTAAAAATGCCATTTTTTCTTTATAAGCAGACATACCTGCAACTGTAACAATTGCATTATCCATACTTCTTTTTAGTTTTGATTCATAAGTTTGTTTATTATCAGAATCAAACTTTTTAATCATCTCTGCATAAATTTCAATAAACTCTTGAATTAGTTCTACAGCTGCAACAGTAATTTTTTTACTTGATGCAACTAAGATGACTAAATCAAACGCTTTTTTAATTTTTGTATCCATCGAATCGTCTTCAATGAATCTTTTTGGTGGTTTTCCATGTTGAGAATTTAATCTTCTCATCACCTCTACAAGACCATCTTCACAAATTTTAAAATCTGTTAGTTTGTTATTCACATAGATTCTCATATCATTGAGATCCATCTTTGATACTTTTTGTGTTATCTCACTATCGTTAGAATCTTTTTTATTTTTGCCTAATAGTTTGTTTAACATATTAGCCCCTTATTGTTTTGAACTATCAATCTCAATTACAGTATGTACATTACCTCTTGGGTTAAAATCTGCAACTAGTTTCATATATTTTGGTTTAATTTTTTTCTCAATTACATCATAAATTTCATTTGCTGAATTTTCATGAGAGATTGATCGTGTCATAAATGAGTTGATATAAAGTTTTAATGCTTTAAGTTCCACAACAAATTTATTTGGAGTGTATTCTATATAGATTGATGCAAAGTCTGGATAACCACTTCTTGGGCATAAAGCCATAAACTCAGGAAGTGTTACTTTTATCAAATAATCTTTTTCGTGCTCATTTGGCCATATCTCTAAATCTTTTTCAACATCAAACTCTTTTATCTCTTTTTCACCATACTTCATCTTTTTATTCCTTCATTTGTTCTAATTTGGATAAATATATACCCTGTGTATAATCAACACCAATTTTATCTATCTTATCTTTTATCTCTTTTGTTTCTAACAATTTTATCCATGTTTTCACACTCTTAGAATGTGCCATTGAATTATATCCATTTATTATGTGAATATAATCATCAATTTTAGTATCTTTTGTATAAAATTTATCAAATCGTACCACATCTATATCTAAATCTCTTAAATACAAAAAACTAGTGTGCAGTGAACCCAACCTATCTACAGCTATTTTAATCCCTAACTCTTTTAATTGTTTTATTGTTTTATTGTAACTATTGAGGTTTGAATAGTACTCATCTTCACACACTATAAACATCAATCTATTATAAGTATTTGGGTATTCAGTGAGTAGATTTTTCACTCTCACCACAAAACTACTATCTCGAAGAGTGGTAGGAGATAAAGATAGTGCAAATATCTCATCATCACTCTTACTACATTCAATCACGATTCTTTTGAGAATCTTCATATCAAAATCAAACATTAAATTGAGTTTTTTTAAAATTTTCATATATCTTTTTGCAAATAAAACTTTATTCTCATCAATTTTAAGTTTTACAAAACACTCTTTCATCACACTCTTAGAAGATTCATATACATTTTGAGTAGAGATAATAAAATCTTCTTTTTCTAAAGATTCTATCACTGATGATTCTAATTGACTTGGATTAAGAATCTCTTTTTCTATAAAACGATTCTGTGTTTGTATCTCAAAAAGATTCTCTACGAGGTAATCTAGTTCATTTGAATAATTTGTATCATTGATAGCACTAGAGATTTTCACCTCAATCTTATCAACTTTATATTCACTCACTTTTATGCAAAAGAGTTCAAGTAAACTCTTGTATTGCTCCTTGTTACCTTTAAACCCTAGTATAAAATCTCCCCCTTTTATATGACCTAAGGGGAAGTTTTTTATACCATTTGATTCAAAAAAATCACTTATAAAATGGGCAACAGTATAAAGAACCTTATCACCATTTTCAAGTCCATAGTTTTCGTTTATACTTTGCAGATTATCTATACTTACCAAAATTAAAGTATAATTTTTCTCTTTTTGTATCTCTTTTCTCAGATACTCAACTAAATACTCTCTTGTAAATGTTTTTGAAACATCTTCAGTAATTTTAACACTAAATCCATGGTAGATAAGATGAAAAATAAAATAAATACTAAGGGTTACAAGGAGTGTAGATTCTAAAAAAAAGAAAAAATCAAGATTGTCATAGTATGAAATAAATGTATCCCAAACAAGAGCAAGAATAAGCCCAAAAATAGGAAGTCCCATTCTAAGTGCGAGCTTAAAACGGTACTCCCTCTCTTTAGTCTTTGGTAGTAACATCTACTTTTTATACATCCAAGTGTTTTACATCTTTTGCGTGGGTCTCAATGTAATTACGACGAGGTTCAACTTCATCACCCATAAACAGAGTAAAGGCATCAGATGCAACTTCAGCATCTTCAATAGTTACTTGAAGTAAAACACGATTCTCTTTTGTCATAGTTGTTTCCCAAAGTTGTTCAGGATTCATCTCACCAAGACCTTTGTATCGTTGAATATAAGCGCCTTTTTTTGCATACTCTTTGATATTTTCAAGCTCAACAATAATATCATCACAAAAGTCTAAATCCCACTCTTGAATCTTTTTATATACAAAGTTTGCTTCGATAAAATGAGGTGCATTAAAGAGGTCATCATTAATGAGTAACTCCTCCATTCCCCCCTCAGTTTGTACAAATATATGAATCTCATTTGATTCTTCGTTTATTGTTTTAGTAAGAATATTATTGTTTATAGAGAGAAGGAAAGCTTCAACTTTTGCAAAAAGCTCCATTGTACTTAGACCAATAATATCAGGATTCTCAATAAAGTGACGGATAAGTTTTACAAGAGCATATCTTCTATCGAGTGCCACTAATGAACCTGCATAATGGTCAACCATTTTAAAGTACGATACTAAATCGTTGTGACCAACATTTTCAACATCTAAAGATTCTACACCATTGCCAATAAGGAAAGTGTTCATCTCAGAATCATCTTTAAAATATATCTCTTTTTTACCTTTTTTATAACGGTAAAGTGGTGGTTGTGCTAAATAAAGATAACCATTCTCAACCACTTGACGGAAATGTCTAAAGAAGAAAGTAAGTAATAGAGTTTGAATATGAGAACCATCAACATCAGCATCGGTCATGATAATAATTTTATGGTAACGAAGTTTATCTTCATTATACTCTTCACCGATTCCACAACCCATAGCAGTGATCATATTTGTAATTTCATCAGATTTTAGAATCTTATCTAATCTTGCTTTTTCAACATTAAGAATCTTACCCTTGAGTGGAAGAATCGCCTGAAATACACGGTCACGACCCATTTTTGCTGAACCACCTGCAGAATCCCCTTCCACCAGATAGAGTTCACATTCACTCGCATCTTTAGATTGACAATCTGCAAGTTTACCAGGAAGTGTTCCAACACTCATGTTGTCTTTTCTACGAGTAAGTTCACGAGCTTTTTTAGAAGCTTCACGACCTCTAGCAGCTAAAAGAGCTTTTGCAACGATAGCTTTAGCTTCTAAAGGATTTTCTTCAAAGTATTTAGAGAGAAGTTCATAAGTTTGTTTTTGCACTAATGGTTTAACATAAGTGTTTCCAAGTTTACCTTTTGTTTGCCCCTCAAACTGAGGTTCAGGAACACGAGCAGATACTATCGCAATAAGTCCTTCTTTTACATCATCACCTGTGATTTTTACATCTTTCTCTTTTGCTGCACCATTTTTAGTGTTGTAGTTTGAGATGATTCGAGTAAGTCCGGCACGAAAACCAGCTTCGTGAGTTCCCCCATTAGGAGTACGGATATTATTTACAAAAGATGCTAATTTTTCATCATAAGAATCGTTATACATAAAAGCGATATCAAACTCAATATCTTCAACTTTAGAAGAGAAAGAATATACATTTGCAACTTTAGTATTTTTATTCATATCATTAACATACTGAGCAATACCACCCTCAAAGTGGTAAGTCTCTTTTGTATTTGTTCTTTCATCTTTAAAATTAATTGTGATAAAAGGGTTAAGATATGCTAATTCTTTGAATCTTTTTGCTAAATAAGCATACTCAAAAGTGATAGTTTCAGTAAATATACTACCATCAGGGAAAAATTCAATAGTTGTACCAGATTTACGAGTATTTCCTGTAACTGCTAATGCTTCTTGAGGAATCCCTTGTTTAAAAGTTTGTTCATGAATCTCACCCTCACGGTGAATAGTCATTTTTAAATCACTAGAGAGTGCATTTACAACTGAAACACCAACACCGTGAAGACCACCAGAAACTTTATAAGTATCTTTATCAAACTTACCACCAGCATGAAGAACAGTTAAAACAACAGTAGCAGCACTCATACCCTCAGTAGGGTGCATATCTGTAGGGATACCACGACCATTATCACTTACTTTACAAGTACCATTTTTAGTAAGTGTTACATCGATAGTATCACAATGACCTGCCATAGCTTCATCTATAGAGTTGTCAATAACTTCATATACTAAGTGATGTAAACCACGATGACCAGTATCACCAATATACATCCCAGGTCTTTTTCTAACGGCCTCTAAACCCTTAAGGACTTTAATATTACTAGCACCATAGTTTTCCATCAATATCTCCATATAAAAATAGTGTTGATTCTATCCAACTTTTACTAAAAAAAAGATTTTAAAGAATCAAATTTGATTCTTGATGAAGAAGAGTTGAAATTTCTTAATATTTATATAATTTTAGTAGGTAGTAGTAGGGGGATGTGAATAAGTGAAAAGTCTTGTTTTGACTCGATTCTAAGAATAGTTTAGATGTGATGAACTATTTAGATTCGATTCACATCTATTCACAATTTTGTTTTTAAGTTTTTTATCTTAATATGCCAAAAATAATAATTTACTCAAACAATAATAAAAATAGGTAAACTTAAAAAGAGTAGCTTTTTATTAAATCACAATTGGCATAACAACTGTTTTAAAGTTACCATCACTTAAGATAAAAGGAAGATTCCCTTCATTTAGTCCTATTGTAAATTCTGAGTTATCGATAGAGTTTAAAAAATCTAAGAGATATCTACTGTTAATCGCAATTGTAAATGCTTGAGAAAAGTTTGTAGGATGGTTGATCACCGTTTTAGCTTCAATATTATCATCACTTAAAGATTCAAAAATTATATCGTTATTAAGAAGTGTGATTTTCACATCGGTAGAGATAGTGGTTATCTGTTTGAGAGATGTAATAATAAGTGCTTTTGGTAAAACTAAAGTATTAGTAATCTCTTTAGGAATAATTCTTGAATACTCAGGAAATTTACCATTGATAAGCTTAGTAAAGAAAAGATACTGTTCTGAACGGATAATAAGATTTGTTTCATCATAATAAAGTTCAATATTTTCAAAAAATAGTTTCTGAATCTCGATAATTGCTTTTTTAGGAATAATAATCGAGAGTTCATCTTTATTTTGATTCTCAACATTAACTACGGCTAATCTTCTAGTATCAGTAGATGCAAAGTTGATACTCTCTTTTTTGATATCTATTAATGCACCATTGAGTTCAAACTTAGGGTTATTAGAATCAATAGCAGGTGTGATTTTTTTCAGAGATTCAATAAGAACTTGGGAATTTATAGAGATAGGTGTTTTGCCTTCATAGTTTGGAAAAGCTGGAAATTCGCTATGTGCAAATGTTGGAAGCTTAAACTTAGAATGAGCCTGTGTGATATGTAAGAAATCATTTTTAACCTCTAGGTCAATATCAGTATCTCTGAGAATCTTGATGATATCTAAAAATTTTTTACCATTGGCAGTAACACTACCATCTGTTATTACATCTACTTTATCAGTAGTTACTAAGAATCCTATCTCATAATCAGTAGCTTTGAGGGTAAGTTTAGAATTTGTAACATTAAGATATACATGAGATGTTATTTGAGAAGTATCTTTTTTTTCTAAGAAGGCAGATGAATGAATCAATATATTTTCAATGATTGATTTTTGAATTGTAAATTTCATAAGAGATTCCCTATATATTTATATAATTTTAGTAGGTAGTAGTAGGGAGATGTGAATAAGTGAAAATCACTTATTCAGCCCTATTTTAAGAGAAGTTTATATGTGATGAACATATCCAACTCTATTCACACCTATTCACTTTTGTAATTATATCTTTTTTTTAGAGATTTTAGAGATAGCAATGATTTATATAAAAGGTAATTACATGAATACTTAAATTATGATACACTCTTTTTAATATTTTAAAATCGAAAGGTTGTTAATGAAATCACTAAAATTAGTTGAAAGTTTAGTCAATGATATAGGTAAATTTGTTGATAAAAAAGATATTTTTTATCAACAAATGGATCAACATGATGAACTATTGTCTTCAACCTCTATTGGTAGAATTTTTACTCTTCTTGCTGAGAAAGCGATTCAAGTTGATGATTTAGATAAAGCATATCTACTTGTTGTTCAAAAAGCTTTTTTACAAACACTTATAGAATCTGCTGAACATTATGGTTTTACAAATAATATTTCAAATTTTGTATTTATTCCTAGTAAAGAGTACTCTGCTGATATTTATTATAAAAATTATTTAGAAAAAAATGAAATATTTTTAGATGCTATAAATAGTTTAGAAAATTATTTAAAAGATGAATTAAGTACAAAAGATATTCAACGACTAATAAACTTTATCAAAAAGCATTTTAGAGTAAATATTACTCAAATATTTTCTGAAAAAAGTATTGTATTTAAAAAGTTTTTTGATTATGTTGGTTCAGATACTCATATTGAAAAATCAGATTTATTTCAAAAAGATACATACTATTCTCAATTAAAAGAGGAATATATTTCAAAAATATTTGATGATTTAAAAGGGATGACTCTAAAAGACATATATATTGAACCAGAATTTAATATACATAAAAAATGTTTTAGAGATGGTGATGAAAGATGTAATACACAACATCACTTTGAAGATAAACTTTTTTTTAAACATAGTGAAAATATAAATTTGCATCAATATATTAATGATGTGATAAATGAAAAAAATTCTCTTAGTCTTAAAGAAAAAAAAGTAGATATTGTTTACTTGTTTGGTTATCCAGGGCAAGGAAAAAGTTCATTTTGTAAACGCTTTATGTATGATGTAATTACTGAAAAAAATGTGTATAAACAAAATAATATTTATCTTCTGCGTTTAAGAGATGTTAAAAATCCTAAAGAGCTTATTGACGATCCTTATGGAACAATAAAAAAAGAACTTGAAAAAAATATAGGTAGTAAAGTTTTCAATTTTGATAACTCTATTTTAGTTTTAGATGGATTGGATGAGTTATATATGAAGCAAGGAATTAGTTCTTCAGATGTAGAAAGTTTTTGCTTAAATATTAATAGAGAGCAGGAAAAACAAAAAACTAACTACAACCACAACAGCAAGAGGCATAAGAAACATCGCATCACCCTGAGAGATAGTTACAAGAGATGCAGTGATAGCAGGAGCACCCGTGACATAAAACTTGTAGTTAGTTTTTTGCTCCATAATAGAGAGAATCTTTTGAATCTCACCCATAACAAAGATATTTACCTCCTCATCTGCTCCAATCTCATCAGATAGTCTGAGTGCTAACATTGTTGTTTTTGCATCTTCAGAGATGAGGTGATGAAGAATCAATTTATCCCTAAGAGCCAATGCTTTTTTAGATTCTAAATCCTCCCCCTCCCCTATGATAAAATCCTCAATGATAATATCATCATCTTTTGAACTAATATGTTGATAATTACTCAAAGAATCAACTTTTCTCACCCCATCAATCATCTCAAACTTATCAGTCAACTCTAAGATAGTATCTATAGCTTTTTTTCTAAAGATTCCATCCTCATCTTTAAACGCAACGATAAAAGTATCATCCCCACTAAATGTTGTTCTAAAATTATCATAATCTTTCATAATCTTAGATTCTTTATCAAACCAGATTCTATAACTCCCCTCGTAGGCTAAATCTTTAAGTGAGATAGATAAAAGTGCTACAAATAGGGTGATTAGAATTATAGTTTTGTATTTGTGAGTATCTAAAAAGTTTATGTATTTGAGCATTTACTTTCCTTTTTAATTATTAAGTGAACAATGTTAACATAAGAAATCTTAAATGTAATCATTGTTTACTTCTGCTATAATATTTTATATGCAATTATCATTAGAGAGGAATTTTAATGTTTGAAACGGAATTTTGTAAAATTGAATATTTAGAAAAATATAATGCAGTATTTTGTCAATGGAAAAATTTTTGTACATCAGATGATTATAGAGATCCATTTGAATTTGGATTACAACTAATCAAAGATAAAAATGCAAGTGTATGGATTACAGATACAAGGGATGGATTTGAAAATGAACCAGAAGACACTCAATGGTTATTAGAAAATTTTATTCCAAAAACTATAGATAGCTCTTGTGATACTATTGTTTTTATTATACAAAATAATAGTCCATTAAAAAATGAGATAGATGAACAAACAAAGGCACTATCTCAGTATTTTTATACACGACAGATTGAAAATATTGAGCAATTTTAATCAAACTAACTAAATGGACTAAATATATATGATAAAAAACGAATACCACCACGGAAACTTAAAAGAGGAATTTTTAGAGATTGCTTTTGATTTTATTGCTAAAGAGGATATTGATAAACTTACTCTTAAAATCTTGTCCGATGCTACAGGAACATCTCGTTCAGCTATATATAAACACTTCAGATCTAAAGATGCTTTGGTTGAGAAGATTATTGAGATTGGGTTTGTGCAGTTTGATGAGAAGATATCTCCTATTTTAAAAGAGCTTGATACCCCTTTAGTAGATAGATTCTATCTAAGTGGGAAACTCTATATTGAGTTTGCACGGGAGAATCCAAATCTTTATAAATTACTTTTTGGGAAAAAGTATAGTCATATAGGGGATTCACTTATGAGTATAAAAGATGATGATTGTAGTGGATTTGGAGTGTTAAAGCTTGCTATTGAAGAGGGGCAAAAGAGTGGGATTCTTAAAAAAGATGATTCTTATAAACAAACTATCGTTATATGGTCTTCTTTGCATGGTTTATCATCTTTAATCATTGATGGTTTTATGGATGTTGAGGAGATTTATGAGAATCTCTACGATTCTTTGTTTGAAACTCTTTTAGCTGGAATCATTGCAAATAAAGTAAAACTTATCTCAGTTTTACCTTTTGGTGAGAAGATACTAAAACCTACAAAATAGCTTTTAAGAAACTGTAGTTATTTTGTTTGTTAGTTCCTCTATCTTCATTTTAAAATCATCATCATTTTGCATTAGCTCGTTGATTTTCTTTAGGGTGTGGCTTATAGCTGTGTGATCTTTCATTCCGAAATACTGTGCAAGTTGAGGCATAGTATTTTTGGTTAAATCCCTACAAAGGTAGATAGCGATTCTTCTTGCATATACTATGTTTTTACTTCTCCCTTTTGAGCAAATTTCACTCGGTTTTATGTTGAGGTCTTTTGCTACTTGTTGGGTGATAATATCTAGTGTTAGGTTGGAGCGATTCTCTTGGAGTTGGTCTTTAAGGACACTTTTTGTAAAGGCTAAGTCAATATCGATATGCATCAATTGTGAATAAGCATGAAGTTTAGAGAGAATCCCCTCTATCTCACGAACATTACTATCAATCACTGTTGCGATATAATTTACGATATCTTTAGAGAGGACAACTTTATTTATTTCACATTTTTTCTCGATAATGAGAATCTTCGTCTCAAGCTCTGGTGGTTGAATATCTGCAACTAAACCCCACTCAAAACGGCTTTGAAGTCTTTTCTCTAAACCACCTATTTTTTTTGGGTGTTGATCAGCTGTGAGGATTATCTGTTTTCCCTCATTTCTGAGTGCTTCAAAGGTGTGAAAAAACTCCTCTTGAACAACATCTTTGTTTCCCAAAAATTGTACATCATCAATAAGAAGTGCATCACATTTACGATACTTATCTTTAAATTTTTCCATAGTTTGATTGCGAACATGGCGTAAAAAATCGTTAAGGAACTGCTCACTAGTTGAGTAGATGACACTTTTTCCTTGGTCTTGAAAACTGTTACCAGCAGCTTGCATGAGGTGTGTTTTACCAAGACCTACCCCACCATATATAAAAAGTGGATTATAAGTTTCGCCAGATTTTTCAGTAACACTTTTTACAGCAGAGTAAGCAAATTGGTTTGATCCACCAACCATGAAGTTAGTAAAAGTGTGTGAGGGGTTTAAAAGGGAGTGTTGCACTTTTTTTTCAAGTTCAACTTTTGTTTTTACAATGTCAATTTTTTGATTTTTGAGTGAGATACTTACATTTGCTTTTATACCACTCTTTACTTCAAAAAGGTGGGAGATTTTTTGACTATATTTGCTTTTTATCCAGTTAGAGACAAGAGCATTAGGTGCGTAATAAATCGCTAAATCACTAGTAGATTTATCTTCATCATACACCAATTGTTGAATGTAGCGGCGATATTCAACCTCAGTAATCTCATCTTTTAGTAATAATAATACCTCTTGACCTATATTCACATTATACCCTCAGCAAATTTTTTATATGTGAATAGTATCCTTATGAAGCATAATATATGGTTAATAAAGTACTTTATAATGTGAATAAGTAAAATTGAGAAAAGTGATGAAGTTATTTATATTTCATTTTGCAATGGAATATAAATTTTTAAAACAATTTGTATATAATTTAACAATTTAATAGATATTGGATAAAAATGGTAATTTTAGGAATAGATCCAGGAACTAGAAATATGGGCTATGCTCTTATATCTTTAGAGAAAGGGAAAATCTCTTTGGTGGAAGCTGGGCTAATTAAGATGAAGGCTGAGGAGTTGCAATTTCAGATTCCTCAGATGGTTGAGGCTATCACTTTGTTATTTAAGAATCATCAGGTTGATGAAGTGGCTATGGAAGATATTTTTTATGCACATAATCCAGCTACAACCATAAAACTCGCTCAGTTTCGTGGGGCAATTATGTTAACACTTCTTCAAGAGTTTGGACAGTTCCACGAATACACAGCATTACAGGTAAAAAAAGCGATAACTGGAAATGGAAAGGCGAAAAAAGAGCAAGTAAATTTTATGGTAAAGAGACTTTTAAATATCAAAAAAGAGATAAAACCTCTTGATATTTCTGATGCGATGGCAGTGGCAATCACACACTCACAGAGGGTAAGATTAAGTAATAAATAACTAAAAACTGTATAACAATAATAGAGGCTAATTTTAGTATAAAACTCACTTTTTTTACTTTATGTCTAAAGAAAAACATAGCAAGTAAAGAACCAATAGTTCCCCCTATAAAAGAGGAGAGAAGTAATGTTTTTTCTGAGATTCTTCTTGTATCTCTTGAGTTACTGAGTGCTTTTAGTTTATCGTAGCCATAGATAAAAAATGAGAAAATACTTATACAGATTAAATAAATCTCTAGCACAGTTATATTTTCTAAAAAGTTTGTCATTTGATTCCCTTATGTTTTCTTTTTTGTTGTTTTATAGATAAAGCTAAACACCTCTACCACAGCAGTGTATAGAGCCTCTGGTACCTCTTTATCTAGTTCTACTTTAGATAAAAGCTCCACTAAATCTTCATCTTTTTGAATAGGTACACCATTTTCTGTAGCGATTTTAATAATATTTTTTGCACTATGCTCTTCACCTTTTGCTACAACCCTTGGAGCTTTCTCTTTTTGGGTGTCATATCTGAGTGCTATCGCTTTTTGTTTCACCCTTTTACCTCAAACCCTAGTTTAAAATCATCGTGGCTATTTTGGTAAGGGGAGAGTTTCTCTTTGGCTTGAAAGATTCTTATCTCTCTGGGAGTTATTTGTGAATCGATAAGTGCTGAGCGAAGAGAGGGGAGATTCTCTTTGACTAACTCTTGAAACTCTTTGTTAGTTGAGTAGATGTGAATATTGATTTGATTCTTTTCATACAAAGCGAGTTTTAGATTCACCTCTCCATACTCTTTGAGTTTAAGATTTATATCGCAGTAAAATTTATCATCTTTTGATTTTTTGAGTGCAATATTCCCCTCTTGTAAATCATCCCAATCAAATGGGAGATAGAGTGATGAGCCATCGCTTAGATGAGACAAGAGTTGATGATAATCGATTTGAAGTGAGAGTTTATCAACTTGCTTGAGAATCTCATTTTGGTTTGGAGAGTTTGATTTTATTATCTCTTCATGAGCTTTTAAAAGAGTAGCTTTGAGGTCATTGTTGATTATTTCTTTTAGATTCTCTTGGCTATTTTTGAGTTTGGATTCTAAAAAAATTCCAGAGTTTTCAAATTTTTGTTTGAGTGGAGAATCTTTTAGTTGGCTAATATCTGTTAGAAAAGTTTTAAGTTGATTCTCAGTGGGGAGTAGATTTTTATCAGATTTAAGGGCATTGAGTAGATCTTTTAGGTTTGTTGTTGCATCTCCAAGGTTTTTAAGGGTTGGGTTGTTTTTTAGAAGTTGCAATAGATAATCGTTAGATAAATTGTTTTTTGAGCTTTGTTGTAAAATTGTATTTATGATAGATTTTAAATCTTTACTTTGTGAGAGATTCTCTAACTCTTTAGGTGAAGCATCTACCAAAGCACGCGAGAGTGCTTTGTTTGTATGGGGCAAAACAATATTTAGTTTGGAATCTCTTGCGATATTTGTCATATTTGTCATATTTGAAGTATAACACAATATTAATTTATGCAATTATTTCCTATAATGTTGCTTATTAACATAAGGAATAAAAAATGGCAAAATTTGAAAATATAACACTTACTAAAGAAGCGAATATTTACTATGATGGAAAAGTGACTTCTCGTACAGTTGAGTTCGCTGATGGTGAGATTAAATCTTTGGGAATTATGCTTCCAGGTGAATATACTTTTGGAACGAATGAAGCTGAAATTATGGAGATGATGAGTGGCGAGTTAGATATTAAACTCCCAGGTGAAGAGTGGAAAACTCTTAACACTCCTGAGAGTTTTAATGTACCAGCCAACTCATCTTTTGACTTAAAAATCAAAACAGTAACTGATTACTGTTGTTCTTATATCAAAGCGTAGATTATAAACTAGAGAAACTGTGAAACAAGCTGTGAAAGGTTTGTTTCATCCAAAGCTCCAGATACTCTGTGTACCTCTTTTCCCTCTTTAAATATCATAAGTGTTGGGATACTTCTAATTCCAAATCTTGCACCTAGATTTTGTTCATTTTCTGTATTTACTTTTACAAATAGTGTTTTGAGTGGAAACTTAGTAGCACTTTTTTCAAAATTTGGTCCCATCATCTTACATGGTCCACACCAAGGTGCCCAAAAATCAACAATAACAGGAATGTCGCTATTGACTAACACTTCATCGAAGTTAGCTGCTGTGAGCTCTATAGGTTTTGTATCAAGAAGTGATTCTTTACATTTACCACAATTAGCTTTTTTATATGACTCTTTTGCTGGAACATTATTTACACTCAAACAGTGTGGGCATATTACTCTCATATCTCTTCCTTTTTAATATTTATTTTGTAAGGTAATTCTATTAAAACTTCAGTTATATCTTCATAACTTACGATTGTTAGTTTCCCTTTTAGATGTTTTTCAATAATTGTTTTACACATATAGAGACCCAAACCTGTACCATTTTTAGATTTTGTAGAAAAATAGGGTTCAAAAACTTTTGCTATTATTTTTGGGTCTATACCTCCAGCATTATCTGTGATACTTATAGATATATGTGTTTGTGTCTCAATTGCTAACACTGTTATTTTTTTGTTATCAGCTTGATTGTCACCAAAGGCATCTACAGAGTTTTTTATTATGTTAATAATAGACTGGACAAGTTCATTTTCGTAGGTTTGAATATTTAAATTTTGATCAATATTTTGTATATACTCAATCTCTTGAAGTTTCATAGTTTCTTGCAAAAGAGTTGTAGATTTATCAAAAATTGTAGATAAAGGGATTGTTGTGAATAGTTTGTTTTTTTTGAAAAAATTTCTAAAATCATCAATTGTGGCAGATAGGTATTTAACAGTATTTTCTATTTTGCCATAAGCTTCATCAACATCCTTTTCATCAATTATATCTAACTCTTTTTTTACTTTTAGTGTTGAGATAATAGTTGTTATTACAGATAAAGGTTGTCTCCATTGGTGAGCAATCATCCCAATCATCTCCCCCATTGCAGAGCTTCTTGAGTTCACTAAAAGTTTATCTTGATGGATAAGAAGCTCTTTGGCATCAGTTATATTATTTCTAAAAATAATAAATCCTATATGATTCGCATAGGTATCATACTCTGGGACTATAGTGTTGTGCATCCAAAATATTTTTCCAGAACAAGAGAGGGTTTTTTCTTCAAATTTAAAAACTTTTTTCTCTTGTAAATGCTCAATAATCTCCCCTTTGAGTTCGGATTTAATATGGAGTCTCTCATAATCAAAAAAATTAAGATTGAGTAGTTCCTCTTTTGTGTATTCTAAGAGTTTTAAGTATGCTTTTGAGATATCTGTTATGTTATAGTTAGTATCCATTTTGATTAATAGTACTTTTTTATCAATAGTATCTCTTTCTGTTATAAGCTCTTGATTTAGCTCTTTAATCTTTTTAATCTTTTCTTCAAGAAGAGCATTGGTATTAGCCATGTCAGTTTGATCAGTTACAATAATAGTTACTAAGTTATTTTCTACATCGTAAGGGATAATACTTACATCTTGTTGCATATAGGTGTAGTTAGTTATTTTAATTTGATCGATTTGAATAGGGATAAAATACTTTGATGTACTTGCTGTGTAGAATGTGGGAGTTCCCATTCTTAGAGCAGTTTTGATTTTTCTTTTAAGTGTTTTAGTGTTAATCTGAGGAAATAATGAATCTAAATTTTTTTCTAAAGCATACGATTCTTTTATACCTGTGTGAATCTCTAACCATTTATTGTAATAGTAGATTTTTAGATTAGTATCTAAAATAACGATTCCATTATCCACAGAATGGATAATTGAGCTATCTACATTAAATCTTCTAGTATGCTGTTGAGTTGTTTCTTCAACCATTGTATTGATCCATCTTTTGTAAGTATAAATATGTCAGCATTTATTTTTTGGTCTTTAAAATTTAATTCAGTTTCTATAACAATTACTTGTGAATATATTTGAAAAGCAGCAATTTTATCTAGGTCATTTAAAGGTACTTTACTAATACTAGGTAAAGCAAAACTAACTTCAACACCCATCTCCTGAGCTAATCTTGTAGTAAGTGATGATGTTAATACATTTGTGAGTTCAAGTATCGCATCATCTAAATCTTCTTCACTCTCTAATTCTAAGTGTTTTGAGAGATTATTTGCACTCTCTTCATTAATAAAAAAAGCAGTTTCACCACTAAACTCACCAATAAATGCTTGAGTTGAGAAAAAATAGCTTTTACTTTTTTTATTGGCAAACTCTTGTAAAAGCTCCCTTGTTTGTAGAATCTCTATTTTTGGGATACTTAAAGTTGCAAACGCTTCTAGCATCTCAGCAACAATAGCAGTAGCATTCCCATAAGCGATATTCATAAGCTCTTGAAGTACATCTTTTTCATCTTCTGTGAGGGTGATTTCAGTCATAGTTACTCTTTTTTATATGATATCTAAGATATCTTTCATTTTTTGAGCATTGATAGGTTTTTGGATATGTAATTGTGCACCCAAGTTTATAACCTTTGTTTTGGCTTGTTCTTGAATATCTGCAGATACTACAATTACTTTTATATTGGGTTGATTTTCCATAATTAAAGGGAGAGCTTCATAACCATCCATTACAGGCATGGTTAAGTCTAAAAATACAACATTTGGTTTTTGTGATTTTACTATTGCAACAGCTTCTTCCCCATTAGCAGCCTGAAAAATTTCAGCCTCTTCACCAACATTTGCTTTAAGTGATTTGATTAAACTTAATCTAGCAAGTTTAGAATCGTCTGTTACAAGGTATTTCATATTTATCTCTACTTTTTAAATGATTTTATTGTCTCGTTCATCCCATAGTCTGGATGTCTTTTTGGATTTAGAACGGCTTGTGCTACTGTTTTATTATCTTCATTGATAATAATTGGAGCTAAAAAGTTTATCATAGAAACTTCAAGAGGTTTCTTAATAACAACAATATTATATACATGTACATTTGAACCCTCTTTAATATCTAAAAGTACTTTTATATCAGAAGGTAAATCAAAAGAGTATTCTCTTAAGCGATAAGGGTTTACTAGTGTAAAAGATACACCTCTTTGCTCTTTATCAATAATTGTTGAGAACATCTCATCAATTTCAAAAAGTTCCACTTCATCAATATGCTCAAAACCTAAAATATGCCCTTTAACTTTATAACTCATAGTAATCCCTTTTTAAAAATTACCCTCTTGATATTTTATATTATTTGCTGATACAAAACATAAAGAATCTATTAAATTAGAGTGAGTATCACCTACACCAAATAAAAACTTATTTTCTATTGTAGTTATATTGATTCCATCACCCATATCAATAAATGGTAATTTTGATTTTTCTAAGAGTCTAGCATTATCTGTACCACTAAATTCTAATGTAACACTTATCCAGTCAAAATCTCTGGATTTATCTTGCCCTGCGAGTGTTATTTGTATGTTAGTAGGTGAGATAACTTCAATGGAGCGAAACTCTCCATCTTTGAAATTATCAAATCTATCTAAAAAAGAGGCAATATTTGTAAGTGGCTTCATTATAACACTCCTATTGGCAACCAACACATTCCATACTTCTGTCTTCTACATCATTTGCCATCTCAGGAGATTGTGAACGGAGATAGTAAGTAGATTTTAAACCTAGTTTCCATGCAAGCATATAGATCTCATTGAGATACTTTCCACTTGCTTTATCAAGAGTTATAAAGATATTTAAACTTTGCCCCTGATCTATCCATTTTTGACGAATTGCAGCAGCTTTTATAAGCAGTGTTTGGTTTAAGTCGTATGCTGGTGTATAAAAGCTCCAAGTGTTAGGTGAAAGCTTAGGTACAACTACAGGGATTAAACCACTGAGATTCTCTTCAAACCATTTTCTTTTAAATACTGGTTCGATTGCTTGAGTTGTTCCTGTGAGAATCGAGATAGAACTCGTAGGTGCAATAGCCATTAAATAACCATTTCTCAAACCTTGAGTTTTCACTTTTGTTCTAAGTGTATCCCAATTGTAAGTTGAAGCAAAAAGACCACCACGGTCAACTAGATTGATAACTTCTGCATTTGCATGGTCTTGAGGCATAATCCCTTGTGACCATTTAGAACCTGCAAATTCCGGATAACTTCCTTTCTCTTTTGCTAAGTCAGATGAAGCAGAGATAGCATTAAAACTCACAGATTCCATAAGCTCATCTATTTTTGCAAAGTGTTCTTGCGTTCCCCACTCGATTCCTAACTCAGCTAACATTTGTGCTTCACCCATAACACCAAGACCAATAGAGCGAGATTTCATGTTAGTGCGTTTTACTTTCTCTACAGGGTAGAAGTTTAAGTCAATAACATTATCCAAACAACGGATAGCAGTTGGCACGATTCTATCTATCTCCTCTTTTGTATTGATACGAGAAAAGTTCACAGATGCTAAATTACAAACAGCTGTTTGACCATCGATTTTTTCTTTCTCTACAACAAAGATAGGCAAACCTCCAAGAGAATCAAGAGCAGTTACTTTTTTGGCAGGTTTTTGAAGTCCACTATCAACTGTAACAATCTCATTCTCTTCATAACTCACACTATCACCATTTTCAAAAATAAATTTTATTTTATAATGGTTAGGTTCTGTGTTTTGAAAAATTTCAGTACAAAGGTTTGAGCTACGAATAACACCATAATGGCTATTTGGGTTAGCTCTGTTAGCGTTATCTTTAAAACATAAAAATGGGCTACCAGTCTCAAAATATGAAGTAAGAATCTTTTTCCATAAATTTTTTGCTTTTACTGTATCTTTTACAATCGATTCGTCATTCTCTAACTCTACATATCTTTTGTTAAAATCTTCACCAAAAAGTGTAGCTAACTCTTTACAATCGTAAGGGTCAAAAAGTGTCCAAAGTCCATCCTCTTGAACTCTTTGCATAAACAAATCATTTAGCCATAAAGATGGAAAAAGGTCATGTGCTCTTCTTCTCTCCTCACCAGCATTTTTCTTTAGGTCTAAAAAGTCGTTTATATCTACATGCCAAGGTTCCATATAAACAGCGATAGCACCTTTTCTTGTTCCGAGTTGATCAACAGCGATAGCGATATCATTTGTGATTTTTAGAAAAGGAACAGTTCCACCAGCAGCACCTTTATGACCATCAATAAAAGAACCCATAGAACGAATCCCAGTCCAGTCCCAACCGATTCCACCACCAAACTTAGATAGCATCGCCATCTCTTGATACGCATCGAAGATTCCCTCGATGTTATCAGGAGTTGAACCAATATAACAAGATGATAACTGATGTCTTGGTGTTCTCGCATTTGAGAGTGTTGGTGTTGCTAACATCACTTCAAACTTAGAGATCATGTTATAGAACTTAATAGCCCACTCTTCTCTATTTTCCTCTCTTTGAGCTAAGAACATAGCTATTGCCATGAACATATGTTGAGGAAGTTCTATAGGATTTTCTTTAGAATCTTTGATAAGGTATCTATCATAAAGAGTTTTTACACCAAGGTAGTTAAACTGCAAATCTCTCTCAGGTTTGATGTGTTTTTCTAACTCATCAAGGTTATACATCTCTTTGAGACCTACTAAAATACGACCCTCTTTTTCACCTCTTAGAAAATATTTTTCTAGTGATGAATACCCAGAAAAACCATTTACTTGATGATATAAGTTAAATAGAAAAAGACGAGAAGCTACAAATGTCCAGTTAGGAGCATCAATATCTATTTTATCAACGGCAGTTTTTATAAGTGTTTCTTGAATCTCTTTTGATGTAATTCCATCACGAAAGTGAATCTGTGCATCTACTTCTAATTCACTTTGAGATACATTCTCTAGTCCAACAACTGAATCTGCTGTGTATTTTTGAATTTTTGTAATATCTAATGGTTCTGTTCTACCGTTTCTTTTTATAACTGTTATCATTTTCATCCTATTTTATCATTGATAGATTCTAAACTATTTATACTCTTGTGATACAAATAATTTAGAATCTTTTTGAATTGTTTTGTATAAAAGTTCCATCTCCAAAGAGATGGAGAGGGGATTTTAAGTGCTTATTTAAAAACTCTTTTAAAGATTGCATCTACATTTTTAGTGTAGTAGTCGTAGTTAAAACATTCTCGAATTTCTGTTTCGCTTAGTTTGCTTCTTAGCTCATCATCTGCTAAAAGGTGACCAAGATATAGAGATTCACCTTTTTCATTTGTTGTAGATTTACCTTGTTGAATTTCTTCCCAAACTTTCATAGCATTTCTTTGAACGATTTTGTAAGCATCTTCACGAGATACACCTTTGATAGGAAGTTCAAGTAAAACTCTTTGAGAGAATACTAACCCACCAGTTAGGTTCAGATTTTTCATCATGTTCTCAGGCATAACTGTTAGGTTAGCTATAACATTATTCATACGGTGAAGCATAAAGTTAGTAGTTATAAAAGCATCTGGTAACCAGAATCTTTCAGTTGATGAGTGTGAAATATCACGCTCGTGCCATAAAGCAACATTTTCCATCGCTGGCATTGCATAAGCACGAATCATACGAGCAAGACCTGTAATGTTTTCAGTAAGGATAGGGTTTCTTTT
>Ga0193965_1000046_pt1 | contig 45631 bp, 62 predicted proteins | sample FB_8_MG_FD_140330 | JGI IMG/M metagenome (GOLD analysis project Ga0193965, IMG submission 140330) | Microbial mat bacterial communities from the Broadkill River, Lewes, Delaware, United States - FB_8_MG | ecosystem: Environmental > Aquatic > Freshwater > River > Microbial mats | place: USA... | reverse complement strand
ACACCAAAGATGTATAGGTGGAGGCATTAAAGACTTGATACGCTCCAAAAGAGATAAATTTAGATACTTTATCTTTGCTTATCTCTCGTAGCCCTTTACCAAAACTAGAGTTTATCCATTTATAAGGCATAATAAAGTTGAGAATACCGTCTTTTGCTAGTAGTGATAGACCTTTTTCTACAAAAAGTACATAAAGGTCGTAAGAACCCGTAGCACTTTTAAATTCCTTTTTGTATTGTGTAGAAACTTCTTTATCTATACCTTGGACTCTTAAATACGGAGGATTACCAATCACCACATCAAACTTTAAATTAAAATCCATCAAAAGAGTATTATTACATTTTATATTTTTAGAAAAGCCTATATTAGCTATACACTTCTCTACAGTCTCTTTATCTATATCAACTCCATAGACCATATCTTCTATTTCATTTAAGCTAAAGTTAAGATTTAATAGATACTCTTTAATATATAATAAAAAATTTCCATCACCACAAGAGGGTTCTAATATCCGTGTATCTTTTGTTATTTCTATTTTATTTAATGTATTATCCACCATATACTTAACTATTATATTAGATGTATAAAAAGCACCTAGTTCTTTTTGTTTTGTTTTATTCACTAACAATCCCATAACCCATAAATATCTTCCAAAGTCGCATCATAAAAACCTTTAGGAAAAGGTTTTATAAATCTACCACATTTGCTGATATTTACCTTAGTTAATTTATTATCATAAATATAAATTACCTCAACATCTTTATAATCGATTATAGAATCACATACAAGCTTTCTAATTCTATTTAAAATATGGTCACTAAAAGTATCAATAATTATATTATTTTCTTTATCTTTATAATCCTTAGTTAGTTCATCAGCTAAATCTCTTTGCTCTAATGGATGTTTACCTGATTCGGGGTAGAATGTATAAATATCCTCTTTTAAAATATTAGACAAGAATTTATCTTTTTGAGCTGATTGTGTTGCTATTAGTATTGTTATTTTTTTCATTGTTTTCCTTTTTTATTCATTATACTACCTAAAAGTGGCAACTTGAAGTTTATCTCCATTACCATCATCAATTCCATTTACATCAGTATATCACAATCAGCTATAAAGAATTTCTTATTAAATATATTTCTTTTCATTATGATTGTTTTATCTTTTACTTCATATTTGTCGTAGTCAATTGTATAGGAATTAAATAACCCTATACACTTAATGGATTGTTTATTTTTCTTAGCTTCTATAAAATCTTCCTCACTATCAGAAAATATTATACTAACACCAAGACTTAACCCTATAATAACTACTCCAACTACACCTAACATTAACCCAGCTTTAGTTAATATTAAATCTCCTATAATTCCACCAGTTGCTTCTTCTATTGGCATCTAGTTCTCCTTAAACATACTTTTGGTGTATCGTCTATTTGTATACTCATAATTTTATTTTCCTTTTTAGTTTATATTAGAATTATATCCAACACAAACTTAAACTATCTTTAATCATCCAAATGAACCTCCTAAATCATTATATGATTCATTACCCCATAAATCTTTTGTAAATCCTGTAACCTCTTCCGAAATTCCTAAATCAGAACTAAAACCTAAATCTAAAAATTCTACAAAATCATCATCCTCTTTTTCTTCAACTTCTTTTTTCCTTTCTATATACTCTATAAAACCCTTGAAGTTGTCCCAATTTTTAAAATCAATAAAAGGTGCAAATGTTATAGCTAATGACATAACTAAATCATCTGTATTTGAACCATCTGCTGAATATGTTCCATTAGGCTTTTTTACAAAATTAAAAAGTTCATCAAGAGTTTTCCTATCTTGTATAATTAAATCTCCTGATTCTATAAATTTTTTCATTAATGTTAATATTTGTATTTTTGTATTTACTTTTGTTCTAAAACCCATCTCTTTTTTATAAACTCCATTTGAATCCCTTTCCGTGAATACTTCACCCTCATATTCATATTGATAGAATAAAGTAGCCGGTATAGACTCCCCTATATTATTCTCTGAAACTACCATAGCTTGATTATATTCATTACCTAGAATAAACAACTTTTCAGGAAGTGTCATAAAATCTTCGTCAAGCTGTGCCGTAGCTACTTGGACAAAAGGTAACTTCGTTACATCTATGACTTGAATTCCAGCTGGGTCTGTACCTTTTTTCTTGGGGTCACAAGTAACTATGTAATGATGTCCTGCTATTGGGTCGTTGAATGTCCGTAAACCTTGGAATAATTTGTCGAAGGTTATATGTTCGTCTTCTGAGGGTTGTATTGATTTTAATGCGTCTGTGCTGATTAGGGTGTCGGAAGAGCCTAGGAAACTGTTATGACTTAATATATCATTTGTATAATATATTTCGCCCTCAACACTCATTAAATCATATACATCTTTAGTACCTAGAATCTCAATATCAGTCACATAATCATAACCACCGATAGTCTCTAGCTTTGAACCAATGTCCAAATCTTTACAGTAAATCTCTATATTATCTACCACAAATTTATGAAGCTCTGCCACTTCTATTGATTTGTTATTTGTAGTTACCTTATAAGTTTTTTTGTTATATTTTTGAATACCAATAAAACTTCTATATCCTTTTGGAGTGAGAACCTTTAAAGGTGACTTAAGAACTTTACAAATATTAATATCATCTTGATTATCATATAGCTCTCCTATTGATATATAGTTCAATGATTCTATATTTATATTTGTATCATATCCTACACAATTTCCATAGTTTTGTTGAAAATGTAACTCATCTTTTTTCTCAATTATTTCTTGTTTAAATTCATCATTTGTTTTTAAGTTACCATTCTTTTTAAATCTAGGTACTTCCTTCCAATCAGCTTCAACCAAACGCATACCATTAATACCTTTATGATATGTGAGTATATATTTATTTTCACTTTCTTTTTTTAAGGATTTAATCTCTTTCGGATAATAATTTTGACCTTTATTATAAATCTCTTTTGTTGTCATCCTTAAACCATCTTCTAACTCTATTAAACTCTTATCATCCAATATCTCTATTTTATGTTTTTTAGCACCCATAACCATGTGATAGAAATGATTTATTCCGTTACTTGTAGAGGCATAAATAATTTGCGAACCAGGTACAGCAGACAACGCGGGAGCAGTATCATCTTGGAACGCCTCCCATACCTCAGGGTTATAATTCCCGTTGTTAGAATATCCCAGAAAACTGGTTTCATCTACGAAACACAACGATAAACTATGACCTTTAAAGCTTGTACCTGACGCAATTGTTGCAACTATCTTAGTTCTATTATCAAATTCTATCTCTGTTCTATTCCATACTCTAAGACCCGGCATCATCCAAATAGGTAATTCTAAATATATCTCTTTTATCTTTGATAAAACCTCTTTAGCCAACTTTAATGTATTAACAGCAATACCGATAGTAATATTTTCACGAAATATTCCATTATGTAAAAGATATGTTGCTATAGTTACTGTTTTCCCACTATTATGACTTAATATACCATTTGTATAAAATAAACTATCGTATGAATCTATAGTTAAATCATAAAACTCTTCCTTAATATTCAAGTTAGTACATTCTATTACCTTAAATATACCTTTCTCTGTTATTATATTAATACCTAATGAATTTCTTGCTTGTATTTCATTGTAATTTTCGTCTATAATAATATGATTTTCAGAACACTCTAATTCCATTTTATTAGATAATATTATCTTATATTTGTTTAAAGGAATTGTTTTATGAACCATCTTTATCAAAGGATTTGAATTTATACCCTTAGTTTTAACAATCTCTAAAACTTTTTTAGACTCTTTAAATATATCATTTTCTTCATCTATACTTACATCCAAAGATAAAAATAATTGTTTTATAGGTTTTATAGTGTTATCTACATATATCAAAGTATCTCCACTAACACATTGTCGAGGAAATAACATTACTATATCGTCACCTGATAATATAGCGTCCTCTGCTCTCTCTTGATAGGGTCTAGGGTCAGGTCTTGAATAGAAGCCTTTATTAAGAATTTTACAATAGTTTTTTCTAAAGTATTTAAAATTCTTTGCACTAACTTGAATTTCATTGATATGAATAGCTGATAGATTTAACATCACATCAGCTTTCTTCATTCCTTTTCTTCCATCATAGGATATTTGCTTATCCTCACTATCTAAATAATACCCTTTATCATCCTTTTCAATATCAATCATATTCAAAAATTTATCTTTCATTGAGTCGGTAAGTTCTTCACCACCATTAGCTATTTTCAATTGGTCAAAAACTCCAACTTTACCACTTAAATCTAAAAAATCTAAATTCATAATACATCCTCATATTTTGTATAACTTGCTGTCCAGCCAATAAACTTATGTAACTCTGGGTGTTTGTTTATATAATGTTTACCATTTACTTTAGTATATATTCCTACTCCATCTTTCATTGATTTATATAAAGCTTTTTGTGGTAGTCTATGTTTATCACAATAGCGATTAAAGGCATCATCTGTTATATGAATTAAATTTCTATCCTTATCATAAATATATACTGTTATAGTACCTTTATTTTTAACACCAGTCTTTACTTTATATAAATGTTTATTTTCTTTATAATGTTTTGATGTTATTTTTACATATTTATTTGTCTCTAAACTAATACAATTAATATATCCTTTATTAACTCCAAATAAATCGTCTCTACTATCGAACTCTTGCTTTGATACTTTGTAGAATTTTCCATCAATATCTTTACATGATACTTGCCCTTTTATTGTAGGGGTTCTATTAGGACTTCTTTTTTTTCTCTCATTCTTGATAAATACATACGATTGGCTTTCATACAAGACATCTTTTGTATAGTATAATCTACTATCAATATCTTTGAAATATATACCTTTATATTTTATTAGGTATAATTTTTTATCAAAATCTAAACCCTGTATTTTTACACTCCTACCAGTAGTTCTATCGAAACATTTTATTTTATTATATTTTGTTTTTAATAGATGAGGTTTTTTACCTTTATATATTCCTATTTTTTTAGTATATATATTATAAAAGATACTAAACTCATCAACTCTATATATACCTCTATCAATTAAATCTATGTAAATATCAAAATCGATAGGATTATAAAATTTGCTAACATCACTATCATCTAATAAAACATCACAATCAATTATTTCTCTAATCTTTATACCTATAACTTTATTATCTCTCAGTATAAACACACCTTTATTTGAATGTATATGATAATCTTTTTTATCCTTGGCATCCATAAATTCAAAAGTTTTGAGCTGTTTATTGTAAAATCGAGATTTACCTTTACTCCAAACAAAATGAATATCCTTGTTATAATCTTTAGTGTATATTCTTACAGTTTTATTCTGTTCTGAATCAAATACATTAACCATATTGTTAGAGAATGAAACATATTTATTTTTGTTATCTTGGTATTCTTTAGATGAGACTCTAACTTTATTACCATCTAAATCAAGACAAGATACTATATCTCTTGACAAATCTTTTAACATCTCTTTGTGGTCTTTATAAAACTCCTCATATTCACTCGCATACATCTCAATAGTATCTTTATCAATTCTTCCATTTACCAAATCTTTATTTTTCATAGAAAAGAATGCAAATGAAATAGATTTTTCTTTTATGGCTTTAAGTAATAACCAATGAGCTATAAAATGATTTTTATAGGATAGGTATGAAGCGTTCCAACTATTATTCTTTAAGTTTTTATATTGTGGAAATAGACTTTTTGCTTTAGGTATAATATGGTGAACACAATCATAATCATCTTTATTGGAATTAATTACACAAAACTCTATATATTCATCCAGTGTATTTTCATCTCTAACATTAAGTTTCATCAATTCAGCTTTAATATCCATATCTAAAACCCTCTCTTAATATCAATCAAATCATCAACACATAACCCATCCAAAAAATAGTTAAATAATTGGCTAGGTTTTATATCAGCGTCTTTCATCTTTTTAGAATTTTCAGATTTTAATAAAATATTATTTATCTTAGTTATAGACGGTATTCCAAACATATCATAGGCATTTTTATGGCCAAATTTAGATATAGCATAACTTTTAAATTCATAAGGTTTTAGTAAAACTCCATCTTTATATCTAGGGACATCTTTCCAATCCACCTCTATATTTTTAAAAGATTTTATATCCTTAAAATGTCTATAGTCAGTACAAGTTAATAAGATTTTAGCTTTTTTGTAGTTCAATATAGAATATATATCACTAGATTCTATAGTTTCATAGTCATCTACAAATATATAATCATATCCTATATTTTGTAAGTTTCTTTCGTCAAATATCTCAATATAATCCGTAAAAGGTATATCATATATTACCGATAAGTCTTCTATAATTCTTATATGTTTTTTAGATATATTAGCGTTATGAGTTTTAATACCTATCCTAGGGTTTTTACCTAATTCTATGGAATTTATAATAGTGTCTATAATCCATATTAAACCTATTTTAGTAGCACCTGATTGTCTAGGGGATTTAATTATAGTATTATGTATTTTTAGACTTTCAATGGTATTGAGTTGATAATCCCTTAGTATTATTGTATTAAAGTTTTGTGTGTTTTTATTCTCTATTTTAAGTATATTTGTGAGTATTTCGTTGTATTTTTTGCTAATCAAGTTAGCTCCTTTTTATATTATTTATAAATTAAAAAGAACTCCTTTAGGGAGTTCTTAAACCATCTCAATCTTAATCAAATTAGCACCCTTGATAAAATTAACCTCAATCGACTTAACATCGTCCAAAAGTCCTATATCCTCAATCATATTTTCAGTAACCTCACTAGATGTTCTAATAAGATTATAATCATCAAAAATATTTTCATAAGCACTTCTAACTTCTACATGTTTCAAGTCATACATTTTAATAATCCTCCATAAAGGTTTATCAAATCTTTCTCTCTCTTTTTGAACTTCTTTCAAAGCTTTTTCATTATCAACAAAATCATACTTCTTAAAGGTATCCAAAATATCAGGATTTGTTTGTTTAACTCCATCAATTTCTATTATAGGTAAACCACTAAATTCCTTATCAATACTCCAAATAACATTTCCTAAATCAGTCCCAAAAATATATTCCTTGAGGGTCTTTGGTTTGCTGCCCCATTAATTCATTTTTAGTGAATTTAAATAGTTTAGCATCACCCCAACCTCTATTAATATCCCTTTCCATAATATCAAGAATATTTTTTATATTCTTCTTATCATTATAACTTGTAGTAATCTTTTCATTTAAGTCAAGTTTAAGCTTAGTAAAATCGACAAAATTTAAATCATTTATATTAATCTCCTTGTCTTATATTCCTAACTTAGATTGTATCTTTTTATAATCTTCTTCCGTTACCGAATAATCAAAATATTTAGCTAGATATTTATTCAACTCATCCAAAGTTTTAAATGTAATTCCTCTTTGAGCTACCTTTTTAGGATAAGCTATAACCATTTTATCATCCCATATCTCAAAAAAATCCTTATCAGCATTTTTAAATTCGTAAGAAGCCACTTCTTTATTCATCCACCATTTTTCATTTAATTTAGACTCATCTAAATCAGTCTCATTCTCAGCATCCCATCCAGCATCAATCTCATCATAGAACTTAACCTTATCTTCTTTACTTAACTCACTAGGGCTTTTTATCTTATATTTTTTTAACATACCTTTAAAAAATTCCTTATAAGTACCTTTATTAGCCTCATTAACCTCTTGTGATTTTTTAAAATACTCACTAAATGTCATATCTAATTTCATTTTTTACTCTCCTTGTTTTAATCTATTTATATATTTTTATTTTACTTTAAGCTTTATTTTGGTACAATTACTTATAAATAAAATAAAAAGGATACAAATATGTATAAAATATTGTATATAAACGGATATAGAGGTCATAAATCAAATAAACCTACTATTCTAAAAAATGAGTTAAATAAAGAGTTAAATGTTGAAGTTTATCATATACCTACAATATATGAGGGGTATTTTGATGGAAAATCTATTGATAATTTTCTAAAAGTCAATGATATAAATTTGATAGTAGCCTCTAGTATGGGTGGTTTTGTGTCTAAGTATTTTGCTAAAGAATATAATATACCTTTAGTGTCAATAAACCCTATGATAGATTATACTAAATCAACAAATACCAAAAATGTTACTTTTGATAAGAAATTTGATAATATATCAGGGTTTCAACATAGTATATTATTAAATATAGATGATGAGTTAATACCATATAAAGACACATTAGAATTATTTAAAGATAAAGCTGAGGTAGAGGTTTTTAAGAGAGGTGGACATAGATTTAACAATATAATAGAAGATGGTATACCCTTTATAATAAAGAAAATAAAGGGTGATTTAAACTATTTAGGTTAGTAGATTTTCTTTTCAGTACCTATTAGAATTTTGGTAATATACTCATTTCCCACTTTTCTTTTATATTTAAATTCATCAACTATTTCAATATCTTTATTTATAATAGCTTGAACTTTATCAGACGGTATCGCATAAGTTTTTATCATTTCAGGTAATTTTCTCTCCATAAATCTAAGCATATTGTGTGATACCTCAACAATACTTCTTTTAAAGTCCTCTGTCAGCATTTTCTTCAATTGTACTATTGCTTCCCTAGAACCATCTGTAAATGTAGCAACTCTTTTTCTCATACCTCTATCTTTATACAAAAATCCACATAGTATTTTACCCTTTTCTCTATACAATTTAATCATATTTATATTCTTAATTAAATCTTCCTTAGAATTAAAACCAGAACCTTTTATTCCACCCATAGGAGCATAAGTTTTTTGTAACATATCCCATATATTATCAATATACCTAATCTTATCCTCTTTAGTAAAAAGGTTTATATAAGTTTCATCTAATCTTCATATACTCACTAAATGTCATATCTAATTTCATTTTTACTCTCCTTGTTTTAATTTATTTATATATCTAAATATTAGGTATATTTTTCTCAATCTTATCCACAATCCTTAACATATCCCTTTGCCTAGAACCATCTAATACATCTCCTATAGATTTTTTAACATCACCAACAGCTTTATAGAAATCTTTCAATTTTTGTTCAGCAGATTTAACGGCATTTTTTAATTTATCCATCAATCCCCAACCAGTTATGTTATCAATTAACATAATTTTTGAGCTAACCAATCCTAAAGTAACTGCATCAAGTTTCAATAAAAAGTCCAATACATCGGATTGATTTACTTTCTTAAGAATTTCTTTCATTTTTTTGGTATCACCTTTTAGACTAGCTAGAATAAGCTTACCCGTATTTGTCATAAATTGAGCCATATAATTAACTAATCCTTTACCTTGAATCAATTTTAATCCTTGTTTAGCAAAGTAATCAGTTATTCCTTCATCCATTATATTAGAATTTAAGTATTCAAGAACTAAGAATTTTTCGGTATAATCATCTATAATATTATTATCTTTGTCATCTCTTATGAATAGTGATTGGGGTGAACTTGGGATAGATGATGAGGTAGTTATCTCTTGAATTTGTAGTTGTTCCAAAACGAACTCACTAAATGATAAAGTTTCATTTAAATTAAGCATTCTTTTTAAAATTCCTACAATATAGTCATATTCCTCTTTGTGGCCATCTTCCTCAGCTATTCCCTTGGATTTATCCCAAAGTTTTTCAACCTCTTTGACAGATTTGTTTGATTTTTTAGCAAATGATTTAATGATATTATTTGGCATATTTAATTCCTTTTAGATATATTTATAAAAGGGTTCTATGGTTGGCATAAAGCTTTGTTGTGGAGTGTTTAGTAATGAGTATAGGTTAGATAATTTAAAGAGGTTTAAGGGTGGTTTATGAGTGATTAAATTATATTAACTATAGTAGATAATTTAAGTTAATGTGGATTATTGTATGATTTATATTTGAAATTTATAAAGAGTATCTACGATTGAATATAATAGTTTAAATATAATAAAAACTTATAAAAAGTGAAATTTGTAAATAAAAACTCTTATAATAAAGAAAAAGAATAATAAATTTTAAAAGTTATAAATTAATATATTCTCATCGTAGATACTCTTTTTTATTTTAGGTTTTATGCAACTGTAAACTATAGATAGTGTTTAATGTTAGTTAGAATTCTTTTTAATTAAATAGAACTATAGACAATTGAATTAAACTTATATATGAAAATGTAAAAGGGGGTTAAACGGAGGTATCTTTAAATGGAGAATTATTTTAAAAAAGTTTTAACTATGAAAATATTAAAAAAGATAGATGTATTTTAAATCCACTTTCATATTTAAAAAAGATATTAAAAAGAAAAACTAACAAAACACTTTAGTTAATCTTTTTAGTTGTTGTATTATAGCTAATAGTTACTTAAAACTAACCAAGTCTCAATTTAAATCTAAGAGTATCTATAAGCTCTTTTATATCTACCAATGAATCCACTATAGAAGCATCATCAATCTTATCAAATCTTGATATTATATCATTCACTAAATTATCATAAGTATCTATCGTATCTAAAATTATAGAATTCTCTAAATTATATACTAACTTATGAGTATAAGCACCCGATTGATTAGGATTATATTTACCTATAAATCTTTCGGCTGTATTATCTATAGTATCTTGAAGAGATTTATAAAATTCACCTATTGATTCATGGGTTTGACCATTTTTAGTCATCCAATGCCAAATATGTGTTTGTGAAATAATATAAAGAGAATGTGATAAAAATTTACTAATATCATCCTCACCCTCTTTTATATATTTTTCTGATAATTTTTCTTGAACTATTTGTTTGTATAGACTCATTTTGAACTCCTTTGTGATTATTTATAAATTAGAATTCATCTAAATCTATAATATCTACTTTAATGGTCTTTTTTATAAAGTATTCCACTAAAACATTTGATATAGCTTTAGTCATTAATGGAGGTACTGACATTCCTAATATATAATGAACATTTCCATTTGTATTTGGTATAAAATTATAATCATAAGGAAATGATTGAATAAGTATTAATTCCTCTTTAGATATATGAAAAGGTTTATGATGGTACATATATGAACCACTTGCCCTTAATGTTGGAAAAGGAATATCATTATGTATAATAACATCACCAAAATTACTACTTTTATTATAGATTCTTTTATTGGTATCAGCAAAAGTCCTATCAGTATCTATTTTATTATCCCAAAAATACCTTTGTTGTGTTCCTTTAGTTATCTCTTTTAGTTCACTTTCATTTATATCAGCTACTTTTGAAACCTCACTGAAAGGTATTTCTTTCTCATCAAAAACTAACAGATTATCTAACTCATTAAATTCATCTTGTGTGCAAATATCATTTCTTACACCTATAAAAAATACCCTAGTTCTTGATTGAGGTACATTTGTATTTTTTGAATTTATAACAAAATACTTAGCTCTATATCCCATCTTTTGATACATTTCAATTATTGGTTCTGCATAGTTCTCTTTAGCCGAACCCTGAATTATACCTTTTACATTTTCACCTATTACTATTTTAGGTTTCAGTTCATTTAATAAATCACCAAAGATAAAAAATAAATCATCTAATGTTTGTTCTTTTTGACCCTCTCTGAACTTCTTTTCTTTACCCCACATCTTTCCTCTAAGACCCGACATTGAAAATGTAGAACAATTATGACATATTAGGTTATTAACTGTATAACTTTCATCTTTTTCAACACTTATATTATATACATCAAGTTCCTTATATATAAGTTCTTTTTTTCTATATGGTGTCCAAATATACCCATCTTCATAAAAACTATGTTGTTGTTTTGTTGTTTTATAATTAAATGCTATTGAGTATGAAATATTTTGATTAACAGGTCTACCTTCTATATAATGTTGTTCTTTAAAAGGTACTCTAGTCATAAATGTAGTAGGTACTTTATACGATTTATATATACATTGCTGTATACCTAATATGAGTACTTTGGATATACTAACCACTGTTTGTTTATTTTTATTTTTATCAAAATGACCGTCTGCATCTAAATATCCCCTTAAAAACTCCTTTTGTAAATCTATAGGTAGGTCTACTATATCAGATGTAAGTTTTTTACCCTCAGCACCTTTACCAAATTGTGAAAGGTATATGGTCAATTCTTTGGAGCTTATTACAAATCTATAAGTGGTTCTCTCCTCATACATATTATATTTGAATTGATTTTTATCCATTTCTTTTATAAATAAATCCTTCTCATGTTTTCCTGTACATATATAGACTTCATACCTATTCTTTTTCTTTGTTTCATATTCATTCATCCTCAACCAACCATCACCTAAATATCTACCAACTAAATACCAAAAACTTTTTTGTGTAAAATCAATATCTTGTTTCTTTAGTTTCACCATTTTACCTTGTGTTGGATGAAGATAGGTGACTCCTTCCCAAACAGGTAATCTACTTTCTTGGTTAATAGCTACCCCAACATAGTCTTGTGATAATATTGAATTGCAAGAATTTTTTGTTATTGTTAAAGCCTCCACAGACTTCCAATATGGCTCACTAAAAAATCTTGTATCCTTTTTAAACTCTTTATTATATTTTCTTGTCATTGTTCTAACATAAAAAGGATGTTCTTTTGTAACCTTTAATAACTCCGAACCTTGAATTTTAAGTTCATAATAGTCGGTAGCTTTTTTGTTCATTGTGGATAATACCTTTTTATATGTATTAGTATGAGTAATAACATTGTTACCAACACATATATCTTTTATTTTAGTATATCCCTTATCGGTAAGAACATGGGTATCACCATCAAAACAAGGTGGACTTCCGTCAAGTATATCCAACTCATATAATTCATTAGGTAGTTCTTTATTCTTAGCCATTTTAACAACATCTCTAATGTCCATATTATAATTATATTTAGGGTTTAGATTAGCTATATAGTTTTTGTTTTGTTTTTTATCTATTTCTATATTACCTAAAACATTGTAACCATTTAATTTATATCCGAGTGAACTCCCTCCACCTCCACTGAAACAGCTAAATACCTTTATATCTTGTCTAGGTATATTATCTAATTCTTTAATACTCCATTTAAAATTCATTTATTTCATTTTTGTTTATTTATATTTTAGAATTCATCTAATATATCACAATCTAAATAATAGTTATATGATGAATTATTTAATATAGGTTTAGTGTTAGTAAAAAGCTTTTCAACTACTTTTTTGTTGTTATTCTTAGCTGACAATGTACTTCTATGATTGATTTGAAATACAGATGGTAAATGGCTTTCGTAAGAACTCATGTAGATTTTATATGGACTATTTTCTATATACTCGTATAATTCATCATGATTTAATTTTTCTTTATATTGTCCAGTTTTTATATATGGAGGGTCAAGGTAAATTATAGTTTCTTCTATTGGAGTATTTATTTTTACATCAAAAGCAGATTGATTTGAAATCTCTAGGTTCTTTAAATTATATAGATTTTCTATTTTCTTCAATTTATCTATATTTTGTAGGTGTTGACTAACATTTCTTGTACTATTTTTAACAATCATAAAACTCCCAACACCTTCTATATTATCATCATCTAACATATCAAATATGGAACTTTGTACTCTTAACCTTCTATTATTAATACTTTCATCCATTGAGCCTAATTCTATACTTAAATTATATTTACCATTTATAATATTTAATGATTTAATACATCTATTAACAATTATATTGTGCATCAATCTTTTATTATTTTCTTTAGGAATACCATATAGATAACCTTTTTGATTAGAACCAAAACTCCAACAAGTTTGAATAAGTCCCGATTTCCAATCACTATCATTCTTATATTCTTTAAAATCCTCTCTACTAACCCACTCATAAAACTCATCTGTTACACCATCTTCTTTTATTTTATTAAGTAGACTAACTATAGATGTATTTAATTCATTATAATATACTTCTTTGAACTGTTTTCTTTGAAGAGCTTCAAAACTCATAGAACCACCACCTCCAAAAAGGTCATAGAAATACTTAGCATTTGGATTTTGTTCTATTATAAAATCTAATATTGGTTTAGCTAGACTTCTTTTAGAACCCATATAAGGTATTCCTAATTTTGATTTAATCATTTATTTCCTTTTTTTATTTAATCTATAAACCCGAAACAGAACTATCAACAACATAAACATTCTCTTCAATTTTTTCATTAGGTTTATCTTTAGGTTTTTTATCATCATTAGAATCTTTCGGAATCTCTTCTTTAGTATTCTTTGAATTATCTTCTATCTCTTCTTTAGGAACTTCATCCTCATTTTCATTAGGTTCTTCCTGAACTTCAAAATCAACCTTATTTTTATTTTTTTGGATAAACTCTCCTATCTTATTTGTAATATCATTTAGACTTTCCTCATAACTATATATTTCTTTTATATTTGGGTTATTTGGACTCATTAATGATATAACTTCTAAAAAATTTATCCTTGTTAATTCTGCTTGTGTTTCTCTGAGTAATTGTAGGGCTGTATATTTGATATTTTCGGTTATTGGTTGATTCATTTTTAGTTCCTTTTTGATTATTTATAAATTAGAACTCGTCTAAGTTAATATCTTCTAATATTTCTAAACTAGAGCCTTTTATAGCTTCATTAACTCTCTTTTGAGCTATTTTAAAATAACCTTTATCTAACTCAATTCCTATACCTTTTCTATTTAAATTTTTACAAGCTACCAAAGTTGAACCACTTCCCATAGTAAAATCTAGGATAGTTTCATTTTCATTTGTATAGGTTTTGATTAAATATTCCATTAATTTAATTGGCTTTTGTGTTGGATGTACTCTATTAGTTCTATCAGCATTTGTGATTTCTAATATTGAAGTTGGAAAGTATAGATTATTTTTATATGAAGGATATGTTACATCTATATCACCTACTTGAAGAGGTTGTTTATTTACACCTCCCTTTGTTCTCATTTTGCCAACTCTCATAATTGGATTATAATTGTGTTTATTAAAAATCATTATATCTTCATGTATTTTTAAAGGTTGTATTTTTGAGTTTAATGGATTACCACCTTGTTTTTTATTCCATTTCCAATCATATTTATAATCATCAATATTACTCATTCTTAAAGCAGAACTAAAAGGCTCACTTCCAAACAATACAATAGCTCCATTAGGTTTAATCAATTTATTTAATCTTAACCACATCTCATCAAAAGGAATAATTGAATCCCAAGAGCAATTTGTAGTTCCATAAGGAATATCTGTAATTATAGAATCAACCTTAATATTCTTTTCAATTAATTTATCCATAATTTCCAAACAATCACCATTATATAAATCAATCATTAATCCTCTACTTCCCATTTCCAATCATCAAACCTACCATCATATAATACTACACCCTCTACCATCATATTTTGTTTAGTAAATTCAATACCTGTTTCTAATTCTTGTATCCAACCAGTTAAATAATCATCTTCCCATTCTAGCTCATAAAGTTTATCTAGTTTTTCCTCTAAATGGATTATACTCACAATAAATCTGTCGTTTATTTTATATTTTTCTTTGAGGTGAATTGCTCTTGATAATTGGGATTTTTTGATAATTAAGTCTAGTTCTTCTGTTGCGATTGATTTAACTATTTCTTTTCTTTTTAGTCTCATTTTTAGTTCCTTTTTGTTTATTTATATTTGATTGAAATGGGGCAAAGTTCTAAAGAACCTTACCTAGATGAATTTATATATTTTTTTTGTTACTTTTTTAAAACTTTATTCCTATAGATAAGATATAATGTAACAAAAAATGTAACTATATAATATTTTCTATATATAAAAGAGTATTAAGTTTAGTTCTATCTTTGTTCCATACTCTTTTAATTTCTGTTTTAAACAAGTATTTAACCAATCTCTTATAGTTATTTATACTAAATTTCTCTTTTCTTGATTCTATATTATACTCATTTTTATAATCTACATACTCCTTAAATTTAATTTTAATTTGTTCATTAGTATAAAGTTCTCCAATTACATATTTACTTTTAATAAAATCATTTTCTATTTTATTGTTCTTATATAAATGTGTATCTAATATCATTTTAAAAGGGTCTTTATTAGTTGGACATATATCTATTGTTTTATAAACATCCTCATTTGTTAATTTACCTTGTTTTATTAATCTTTTAACTAATTCTATATCTTTTGACTCCTCTTTATTAAATCTGTTTAAATCATACTTAATCTTTTCTTCTCTTGTAAAATTTAAAGATTTAGACGCCTTTGAAGTTTCTCTTATAAAAGATACATTAAATCTATATTTAACCTTTAAAAGCTCTCCAAAATACATTATATTTAAGTTACCCTTTTCTATATTTAAATCATCTTGGTACTTATAAGAAGCCATTAATAAGGGTGTTTTATAAAAGATACCATTACTTAAATCTCTTGTAATATGTACATTTCTTCTTTCATCCTCTTTTGAATGAGGAATTTGATTATTATTTATACCATAAAGCATATAATCAGTCATCTCTTCTAGTCTTGTTTCTTCTTTAGTTTCTAAGTTTATATCTTTTGTTAAACTATCATAGCTCGGTAATAAATCTATATACATAAATACATCTGCCGAATTTCTTCTAGGTCTATTACTTAATTGTTCTATTTCATCAGTACCTAAAAATCCTAAAATATGTATATTCTTTACTTCATCTAAAATAGATATACCCTCTACTCCACTTTGAGTCATTATAACTATATCTACATTATTAGGTATTTTATTATTCTTAGTTAAATATAGAACTTCTTTACTTTCTTTTGTATCTGCATTATACAGCATCGAACTTATATTTATCTCTTTTAATTTGTCTTTAATAAGAGAACCTTTAATTTTGTGGTTGATAAATATAATTTGTTTTGAACCTTTTGAATTTTCTATATTTTTTAGAAGAACACCGTATGTATCTTTTGTATCTATAATTTGAATATTCTTAGATTCTCTATTAGATGTAACCTCTATTTTATTATCAATAAAATCATTTTTATAATAAGAACTATTATATGTACCACTCATTAAAACAACTTTTTTAATGTTTTCTTTATTGGTTATATTAAAATGAAACAATTCATTTAACGCAAAGAATCTATAAGAAAAAGAACTGTAGAAGTTATGAGCTTCATCAATAAATACATGACAATTTGAACCACACATAGATAAAATAGCGTCTACACCTGAATTATATACTACTACAATAGCTTTGGCTTTCTTTGCTTCTTGATAATTAAAAGTTTCTTGACTTCTATATATGTAAGCTCCATAATTTTCTAACTCATCCCTAAGGTTTACAAAAGGAACTATTAAAACAACACATTCATTTTCTGGTAATCTATCTTTATAATCATTTAATACAAAGAATGTTTTACCTGAATTTGTTGGTGAACTTAATAATGATACTTGACCATTTGGGAATATATCATTATCCTTAAATTCTTTCAAGTTAGAAATTTTACCCTCCTCTAAATGAATACTCTTATTAAATATCTCTTTATGTGATTTTACTTTCATATCTATATCCTCTTTATATTTTTTTGTAACTGTGTGCCAAATGGACGAACCCTCATTTTGAAATATATCAAATGCAATATCTAAAAATTGTTTAGGATGTCTATCTGTGTGTTTTTCAAAATAATTAGATTTATTCATATAGTAAACAACTCCATCTAAACTGTTACCAGCATGGAGTAAATTAACAGCCAATCTTACTAGCTTATTTCTTCTACTTTTAGAATACATATAATCAAATGAATTAACTAATATGTTTGATAGTGAATCTCTTGAATCTTCTGATATTTGAACTCCATTCTTTGCCAATTGAAATTTATTCAAAGGGTTAAGTGTTTCACCTGTCCTAATAGCAGTTTTAGGGATTTCAATGGGAATCATATCTTTAAATCTTTCTATTGTTGCGTCCACATCTAAATCATTTTTATCAATATTCCAAAGAGAAACAGTTATGGGAGTTTTATTATCAATATGAGGCGTCCAATTTTCAGGTTTATAATAAATTCTACATACATGAAGACAAGATTTATCTAATTTTCCATTAAACATCTCATTCATTGACTTATATAAAGTAGTCAGTCTTTTGAAATCTGTTATAGATTCATTTAATGGTATAATGATTCTGTATTTTTCTTTACCAAATTTACCATTATTGGTTGAATTATATAGATAGTAATTAAGTTTTTCAATAGATAATATTGATATAGCTTGTTCTATACTTAATCCATCATCAATATCAAGTATTACTAATCTACCATTGACTATAAAATTATCTTGTTTGAAATACATATAATTATTTTTTGGTTTTACTAAATCACCTGAAATCCAATTATTCATAAACTTATTTGATTTACTAGCAGGTATTGGTTTTTTAGCTCCTTCTAATTTATCTATGAGTTCCTTAAATGTTTCAAATCTAATAATCCCACATTTTCTTTTAAATGGGTTCACACCAACACTTAAACTATAACAATCTTGTATCTTTGGTCTATCCTCTTTGATTTTTACATCAATATCCTTCATCTATTTTCTCCAAATTTTTATTTCTAAAGAGTAGATGAAAAGATTTAGAATTTTTGTTTGTAAATTCATCTTAAAATAGTATCTTAAAGCTCTTCATAAAATTCTGGAATGGACAAATGAAGTCCAAACCAGCAGATGAATTTACAAACATGGCTTCTAAAGACCTTTAAAATACTATACCTCTATAGTTAGAGGTATTTATAAACTTTTATCCTTTATTATATCTAAAGTTTACTTAAAACTCGTCCAAATCAATCTCTTCAATTAAACTTTTAGGTTTCTTTTTCTCAAACATAAAACTAATAATATGACTAATAACATCTCTGCTGAAGGAATTTCCTATCATTTTGAATCTTTGTGAATTACTCATCATTCTATCTCCATAAGGTACTAAAGAATAATCATCCGGCATCGTTTGTAATCTTTCTGTTTCTAGTGGTGTTAATTTTCTATAACGAACTCCATTATATACATTAGGGCTTATCTCATCAGTTTCCTCAATAGGTATCATAGTTCTTTGTTTTCTTTGGCACGAGTTCCAAGCAACAGCCCCATCATATCTAGCAGTTAAACAATAGGCTTTATTATTTTTAGTACAGGACTCATTTTTAATATCTTTCAATGGCACTCTATCACCTTTATCTAAACCATAAGTAACATAATTATCCTTTTGGACTGTTGTTATACAATTAGTCTTTTCATCTTGTCTAATTTCAAGCATTTGTTCAGTTTCACCTTTATCACCCTCAACATATCGACCTCTTGAAGCTCCACAAAGAATTTTAGGATATAATTCATAATATTCTTCTTTTGTTCCTAACCAATTTTCTAAAGATGGAATTGTATCATCAATAAGAACCTTAACCTCTCTATTACCTCCACCATTACAAGTTAAAGTAGGTGACTTACCAGTTTCGGAATATACTCTCTTAACTGATTCAAAACCTTTAATATCAGTTGCATCAGCTATATGATGGCATATCGAATTTTCATTATATTCTTTTAGTTTACATTCACCAGTTTTAATATCTTTTGGAATATCGTCAATAAGAACTTTACATTTAGATGAAGTTGAGCTTGATGGTATAGTACCGTGTTTTCCATCCATATAATAAGCTCTTTGGTCTTGTGAATCATTACCTTTACCATTTAAATCCCATTGACAATAATTCTTTTTAAATATAGGTTTCCAATTTCCTTTAATCTCTACAATCATTGAACCTTTACCTGCTGTACCACCTGAATTAGAACTTAGAGTAATACTTTTACCATCTTCTGAATAAATCCTCTCACCTTGACTAAAATTTCTTTGAAGATTTTTACCATCCTCTAACCATTTTTTTGTACCTTTAAATCCTGCTACACATTTAATACCTACATTTGAGGTATGATTATCTATTTTTGTAATTTCTTTATCTTTTGGATAAAAATCTTCAATTGAATAATCTAAAATATCTCTAAGAATAATACCTTTATCTTTTGGTTGTTCAATAGGTACAACTTTATATTTTCCATCCTCTTGTCTTTCACCTACCCAATATAATCTTTGTCTATTTTGAGCCGTAACAAGAGCAGAATTAATAAGAATAGGTTCAACACCAATAGCATCAGTTAGAACCTTTTGCCATTTTTGAGTCATCTTTACATTCTCTAATAGAAAGAATTTAGGTTTAGTGGCTTTGAGTATTCTCATATATTCCCAAAATAAATATGATTGACCCTCAAATTCAAAGTTTTGTTCTTTTAGTTCTAGGTAGTGTTCTAATGAGAGGATTTCTAAGGCTTCTTTAGTTGTCATACCGTTTCTTTTACCTGCGAAACTGAATGATTGACAATTAAAAGTGACTACATTATTGGCTGTATATGTATGGTCTTCTTCTACCTCTATATTATAGATTTTTTCAGAATAATCTAAAGGTTTTATTTGTCTTATAGGTAGCCATATTTCGTCGTCTATAATAGTATAATCATTTTTAGTTAAATTCAAAGGAATTTCTAAGGTATTATTTGGATTTGCTAATTTTAGATAATGGATATTTTCTTTTAAGTCTTTTAATTGAACCTTTTTTGGTTCTGAAAAACTACTATCTTTATTAAATTCTCTTACAAAAAATGGATGATTATCTGTACATTTAATATCTTCTATCCCATGAGCTTTAAGAGAGTGTATTTCTTTTATACCATCACCACCTATAGCTAAAACTTTTCTGTATCTATTTTTATGAGTAAGAACCTCATCACCAATTTCTATATCTTCAATATTCTTAATTTTATTCTTACATATAACCTTAGTTCCAGCTACAAAACAAGGACTTCCACCTATCAATAAATCAATTTCAGGAAGTTCTTTAGGAATAATATTTTTTATATCACCTAAGTGTATTGTATTTGGATAACGATAATTTGTAACAGCCATAGCATATTTATCAACTTCTGAAGCATAGTAATTATTATATTCAATTCCTAAATGATTTATAGCAAGTTGTCCACAAGATAATCCGTCAAATAGGGATAGTATATTGTTTAGTTTGTTTTCTTTGAATAGCAATTTATTCCTTTTGTTTTATTTATAATTTAGAATTCGTCTAAATTATCTTCTTTTATTTCTAAACTAGAACCTAAAATACTTTCGTTTATTCTATTTTGAGCTATATCAAAATAATCTTTATCCAACTCAATCCCTATAAATTTTCTATTTAATTGTTTACAAGCTACACCAGTTGTTCCTGAACCCATGGTAAAATCTAAAACTAACTCATCTTGATTAGTATATGTTTTTATTAGGTATTCCATTAAGGGTATTGGTTTTTGAGTATTGTGTAGAGGTTTAGGTTCTATTTTAAAATCTAGTACTTGTTTTGGATAGTTTTTATACTTTTGAATGTATTTGTCTGATTTCATAGAACCACCATTATGTCCACTTGAATGTTTAGAGTTATCTTTTTTACCTTTATTATTGGTTATAATCTTATTTACCCTAATAACTCCTTGTGGGTGATAAAGAGGTAATTTATTATAAAATACACATATATCCTCTAAATCTTTCAATGGCATTTTCTTAACATTTAAAAAACCATTAGCTTTAGATTTTCTCCACTTCCAATCATACTTATAAATCTTTAGATTGGACATCCTTAAAGCAGAACTAAAAGGCTCTGAACCAAATAAAACAATAGCACCATTTGGTTTAATCAACTTATTTAATCTACTCCACATCTCTTCAAAGGGTATAATAGAATCCCAAGAACAATTTGTAGTTCCATAAGGAGGGTCACAAATTATAGAATCAACCTTTATACCATCCTCTATAAGTTTATCCATAACTTCCAAACAATCGCCATTATAAAGTTGAATCATAGTCTAAACTCTTTATAATTTCTTCCCCTATAGCTTTTGCCATTAAAGGAGGAACTGCATTTCCAAGTTGTATAAGTTGCCACTTTTTAGCACCTTTAAATTTAAATTCATCAGGAAAGGATTGAAGTCTAGCCATTTCTCTAGGAGTAATAACACGACCTAATTCAGGGTGAACATTAACTCCACCATGGTTTTCTTTAATTGTACAAGACGGTTTATCCCATTCAATCTTCTTCCAAGCGTCAGAATAATTTTTATACAAACTTTTACCGGGTTCAATAGCTTTTAATCTTTCTATCATTTGAGGTTTGTGTTTAGTTTTGATATGATTTTCACAAAAAGTTTCATCTTTATCCATTAAATCTTCAATAGAGTCTCTAACCGTTTTATATTCATCTTTTGAATATAAAGCTCTAGGATATATAATATCATCACCTATTCTATTACCTATAAATATCACTCTTTTTCTTGTTTGAGGGACACCATAATCAGCTGAATTTAGTGTTTTAACTTCAATATTATAACCAATTTCTCTAAAATCATCTAATATCTTCTCCTCTACTTTCCCACCTAACATTGACCTCAACCCAACAACATTTTCCATAAGGATAAATTTAGGTTTAATGTGATTTACAATATCCTTAAGCTCTTTATATAGTGAATTTCTAGGGTCTTCTATAACTCTTTTACCTGACATACTGAACCCCTGACATGGAAATCCCCCTGATATTAAATCAACTTTACCTTGAATATCATTACAACCAAAATAATTTTCTATATTAGTATATAGTTCATCCTTTATTGATTGTTTTGTTACATCTCCACATATAATAGGGTGAGTAAAATTTGAACTATATGTTTCACAAGCGTATTCATTAATTTCTAAGGCACATATACCTTTAAATTCAGCCATCTCTAATCCACATGATAATCCACCTGCACCTGCAAATATATCAACAAAAGTTGGTTTGTTATTTTTCATTTTCTCTCCTTTAAAATTCATCTAAAATATCCCCATCATCCAATATAATTGAACTAAAAATATATTCTATATTTCCATTCTTTTCTATCTTTCTATTTGGTGATGTAGATACCATCTCTCTAATTAATTCTCTATTTTCTAAAGAATTATTAAACTCATTTAGAATATCAGTATAAATATATTCTTTATCTTCTATTAACTTCAAAAACTCAATTAAATCATTGGATATAAACCCCGAATATGATGATTTTTGACTAAAGTATGGAGGGTCAAGAAAATATAAAGCATTTGGATATTTCTTAAATATATCTCTATAATTCAAATTAAATATTTTAGTTTTACCTAGAACACTCTTAATTTTATCAAAAGATTCTAAATCTAATTTATAAAATCTTTTACCATAACTTTGATTCATACCATTTTTACTAAATCTTAGAAAAGAATTGATACACGAGTTAGCCAAAAAATGTAAATATATACCCTCTTTGGTTGTATTGGTGTTCCAAAATTCATCATTAAACCAATTTCTAAAATTATAATAACTCTCTTTTGAGTCCTTTATAGAACCAAATTTAGACTCTATAAATTCAATCTCTTTTAAATAATCATTATAATTAATTTCCTTAAATGTTTTATAAATTCTTGTAATGTTTCTATCAATATCATTTACAATATACTCATTAAATTCTTTTTCAAGATTAAATAAAACAGCACCAGAACCAACAAAAGGCTCAACATAAATATTACTAGAACTTTGATTAATATATCTATTTATTTGTTTAGTATATTTTAACTTAGTTCCTGAATATCTAAAAAATGTATTACTCATAAACCCAACCTAACCTCAGCCTCAAATCCCTGAAAAATATTACCAAGAATCAACTTCTTTATTTTATCCATATTTACCCCTGCTTTTAATAAATCATTTGTATCCTTAAATTTTAGAGGTATCTTTGTACTCCATATAAAAACTTTATAACCGGCTTTTATGTAATTCAAAGTTTCTCTATTAGCTGTTTCATCTATATTATGATTATCTAAAACAAATATAGGTTCTTTAAGTTCCTTTAGTCTATCCTCTCCTAAAGAACTTCCTAATTGTGCTATAACATTATCTAATCCTGAACTCATAGCATCGTAAATACTTTCAAAAATGTATACGGGTTCATTTGGATTTATATTAAACCAATTCCAAACTTTATAACCATCATTTCCATCTAATAAATATACAAAAAATCTTTTCTCAATATACCCAATAGCTTGAAAACCATACCATTTATTTTTATATGTTAAAGGAACTATTATATAATCATTTAGATATATTTCTACATCATTAAACATAAATTTAGTGCCTTTTTCTGCATATAACCAATCATCTTTAGGTTCTAATCCTCTACCTTTTAAATAGCTTATAGAGGCTTCATTTAGTTTACTAAGGTTAGGTATAGGGTCTATAAGATTAAAAGGTTCTAATAGGGTGTTTTGTTTGATTATAGGGATTTCTATAATTTCTTTAGTTTCTTTTGAAATTTCTAAATCATTATATGAATCTTTAATAGTTGTTAGGTCATTAAAAGTCTCATCTCTTTTCTCTTTCATATAATTCATAAATTCACTTGAATGATTTTCTTTAAGGTATCCATAAAGATTAGAAGAGTATCCACAATTAAAACATTTAACAGCAGGTATTTCGTATGAAGATTTCATATAAAGATGTAGTCTATATTCTCTACCATAAGATTTACCCTCTCCACAAATATCACAAGATTTAGAAATATCTGTTGGTTTAATATAACCTATATCTTGTGTTGGTGATACTTGTAGAAAGTATCTTTTATCTATATCTTCAATCATTAAAATATTTCATCTTATACCTTTCAATAACATTATACCCTTCTAAACTTAATCTAACATAAAATTATATAATAAAAATCAATTAGTTTTCTCAATTAATTTAATAGTTCTACCATCATCTTGAACCATTATCTCATAATGTGAATTATTTAACCACTTTGAAAACTCTCTTCCTTTTTCACCAATAATCTCAACTCTTGTAATATTTACAATCTTTTCATATTTGTAAATGTCTTCACTTAATTCAATAAGATTATAGCCATCTCTATCAGGAGGTATATTACAGTCATAAAATATTCCTTTATCTTTCATTTATTTCCTTTTAATAATATTATACTCTTTTAAACTTAATATAACATAAAACCATCTACTAATTAAAATATAATAAAAACTTATAAAAAGTAAAATTTGTAAATAAAAATCCTTATAATAAAGAAAAAGAATTAAAAAATTTATATTATTATATTCAATCGTAGATACTCCTAACTAGAACCAAAAACTAGAACTCAAAATCATCATAAGTTGTATACTCAATTTCAAATCTTGAATCAAAAAAACTATTAGCTTTTCTTGCCAAATCAGCTAATCCTTCATCTATAAAATATTCCTTTATCTTTTCAGGATTATATGTTACTTTAGTTTCTTTAAAATCTTTTACAATATTATCTTTTAAATATTGAGGAATTCTATTAAAATCAACTAGATTTAGATTTAATTCTAATCTCCCTTCATATAGTTCGTGAGAATTAATATAAGTTTCTAAAGAATTTTCATCCTCTATAATCTTTTCAACTCCCATTAATCTAACATCTTTATAGACATCTTTTATATCAGAATCTTTACCTTTAAGTTTACCACTTGTTACTTTTTTAAAGGTATTAAAATTCTCTAATAACATTCCTCTATTTTCAAAATTATTAAAGTCCTTTACTTCTTTGATTTTACAATCATTTTCCTTAAGATAACCTAAAAATTTAGGACTAAATACAGTATCTTTATTGATTTTTTTGATATTATCTCCTGTATCACCTTTTAATGCGTGTCTAAGAGTGAATCTTGAAATATCTCCCCATTTAGTATTTAAAATTTTACAATCAAATTCATCTAATTTTTTAAATTCTCTTTTCATTGGGTCGTAAACTTTTACTTTTGGATTCTCTACCATAACTTGAAACCAATCTTTATCAGATGTCACAAGAGTTATATCAATTTCATCTCCAAATCTTTGAGCTATTACACCTGCTATATCATCAGCCTCTGCTTTATCTACTTTAAGAACTTTAAAAGGAAAAGATTCAATCATAACTTCCAAAATATCATTAACAATTCCATAAAAATCTTTGAAATTAATTTTAGAATCGTCTTTTACTTTTTTTCTTTGACCTTTATAATCAGGATAAATATCTTTACGCCAATTTCCTTTTGAATCCATAGCTATAACAATTTCACCCTCTAATTTACTTTTAATAATTGAGATTGAGTTAAAGATGAGGTGTTTAAGATATGATTCATATTCTTTTGTTATAAATAATCCATCTTTAACTTTTGGGGTAGTTTCTAATACAGATATATGAAGCATTCTCATACAAAGGTGAGAGAAGTCTATGATTGTTATTTTATTCATATTCTATATCCTCAGTAAATAAACCCTCAAAAGTATCACTAAATGTTTTGTAACTTCCTATAGGTGTATCAGGATACCAAGTCATTTCCCATATAGAATCATTATCTATACATTTTTGTAATATATCTCCATAATCATCCATAAGGTCATCATCCAATAGGGCTAAATTAGATATATATTCTTCAATATCTTCATAAAAGTCTTTATGTTGATTATGAGTGATTTGTAGACTTGCTTTGTGTCTAGGTAGTTTAATTTTATTCATTTATTTCCTTTTGGCTTTTGAAATCTTTCTGAAAAATATCTTTAATAACTTTTAGAAAGATTTGGATAAAGCCTCAAAAGAGACTTTATTTTATTTTTGTTCATACTCATAATATAGTTATCATTTGTGGGATTTTAGCTCCTTAAATTAGGGTTTCTAAATATCATCTAAAAAACCTAAATCCATATCGTCAGCTGGTTTTTCTTCAACTTGTGCCTTAGGTGTAGGTTCTTCAAAAGGAGTACTAACATCTTCAATAGGACTAGGATTAATTTGTTCAGCTTGTACAGCGGGAGTCTCTACTTTAGCTACCTTATTAACTCCAAATAATTCATCAACAACAGCATTAAATGTACTTTCTGACATTGTTTTAGATTTATATTTAGCTAACATCCAAGTAAGTCTTTTTTGAATTTCTTCATAAGACTCAATATTTTCAGGAAGTAGAAACTCTTTTAGTGAATAACAATTATTTTGAAGTTCATGTTTAACCTCATCGGATGATTTATAAGAAGATTTAGCTCTTTCTATTTTAGTATTTTTATAACTAGGAATAGGTGAACCCGAAAGATTCAATCTAATATAATAACTATAATTAATACCATTTACACCTTGGTCTTCTGCTGTATCACCTCTTAAAGGATTGTACATCTTTTTAGGTAATTCACCCATATCAATTAAAGATTGGTCAGGATTAGTAGCTTCATTGATAATATCAGCAATTTCTTTTTTATGCTTCCATAAGAAGATTTTACCTTCATTCTGAGGATTAGCAGGGTCTTTAATTACTTTAATATTTGTAATGTATGTAGTCTTAGGCCACCATAACTTAGCTTCGTCTTGTGATTCTGTAGTATCTTGTGCGTAAATAGCATTTCTAAGGTCATTAACAGGGCAAGGTAATCCAATTGTAGATGGTGATGTACAAGTAAAAGGTCTTTTTTTCTTAGTAACATCATCATAAGCATTCCAATTTTCATAGGTTAGAATAGAAGCATTTGTAGAAACTTCAAACTTACCATTCTCATCAATTTCCATTGTCGGAAGTAGTTGGATAATAGCATTACCCACTTTATTTTCATTCATTGAAAGTTTCCAAAATCTTTCATCTACATAATTCTTTTTTTCTTGTTGTGTAACTCCTAATTTTGTCTCAATTACATCGAAGTTTAAGTCATCGCCGAAGTCTAGTGTATCTAGTGTGTTTGTGTTCATATAGTACCTTTTAATTTGTTTTAGTTTTTGAATTCTTTAAATTCATATTGTATTTTATAGAAATTTTATTTAAAATATTAGCTTTTTACTAATGTATTTTGATTTATTTTTTATCTCTTTTATAGATAGAAATTTATAACCCTTGGAACAAAAATTGGCATAAGTTAAATTACAATTCCTTTTATCTAAGCTATTAAACTCATCTTTTGTCAAAAATGAGTATCTAAATTCTGATTTATCTCCTAAAAGTCTAATATAACCATCTATAGCATTATCATCACCACATTTATCTAGCAACTTATTATAAGTTTCATTACTATATATAAGTACTCCACCGTCATCATTAACTGGTTTATAATGCAAATATACAAACTCATCTACCTCATCTCCAAATACCATAGTAGGTGCTATTAGTAATGTACTCAATACTCCTATACCCTTTAAAGCTTCTCTTCTTTCCATCTTTTATTCTCCTTTTATTTTAATACCAAACCAAATATTTTGATTCAGAAATTTGCATATAATCTTCTATAAGTTCATTATCTATTAATTCCATCATTTCCTTAGCTTTCACAGTTGTTTTAACTAATCTCTCATTAAACATTACATCATTCAACTCCTTATCTATTATTTTAATAAATCTTTTTTTAACCCTAGGGATTTTAACAATACTAAACTTATTTTCTATATAATTATAACTATTTCCCACAATATCCATTAGATACTCAATAGGCATAAGATTTTCTAAATTAGTAAATGTATTTCTTTCTATAATCTCTTTGATATAGCTTGGAATCATATAAGCTTGTTTATGTAATAGCACAGTATGTCCATACTTTTGATAATCTGAAAATTCTGTCATATTTTTAATCATAATGGATATATTTGCAGGTTCTATAGAACCTTTTTGAGTTATTTCGTCCGTTAGTATATAATCTTTGAACACCTATTTCCTTTCAATGTATAATATTTTGTGAAGCTTTTTTGAATAGTTTTCTAGCATCAGGTTCAAGATAATCAAAAATAGATTCAAAATTTAGATTATATTTATCAGAAACCTCTTTGAAAATATCCAAAATAAATCTTGATTGAACTATAGTTTTGGCTTGTTGTTGAATTTTCTCTTCTTTATTTAAATCATCAACAATCTCTCTGATTAATTTCATTAAATCATCATTAATTATTGTTAAATCTTGAAGAGTTTTTGGTTCTTTTTGTGAGGTTTTAATATCATCAAAAAACTTATCGGCTTTGGTGTCAATAAGTTTAAAGAATGGTATTGTTGCCATCATTGTAGCAGTGTCTATCATTTTTTATTCCTTTTTTAAAATTCGTTTAGGTTTATTTCGTTTGGTTCTTTATATTGTGATTTATGGATAAAGAGTTTTTCAGTTGATTTTTTATTACCACCTTGCTTACCGTTTGCAGATAAACTAGAACTAACTTCCTTTTCCCATATACATACAAAATCATCAGGCATATAATACTCACTAATAAAAACTTTATGACCTTGCTTTACCATTTCTCTTGCCCAATTGTAGAAATCCTCGTGATTAAAACCTTTAGAACTCTTATACTCCTTTGAATTTTTATAAGGAATATCACAATAGATAATAGAATTAGAGGGTATATTTAATGTATTATAACTACTATATAAGAACTTAATATCTCTTATCTTATGTAATTGTTTAGTTATATTATTATATGATTCTAAAGGATAATTTCTTTCTTTATTACTTTTGGTCATTGATTTACCTGCATAACCTCCATCAAAAAATCTACCACCGTAAGAACCATTGAAGCCAACATATCCAATAATATGTTTTTCTTCATTTTTATACACACCTTGATTATATTTATCTCTACATTTTGAATAAAAATCTCTCTCAATAAACTCAGGAGGAATCCAACCATTTTGCAATTCTTTCCACATAGCTATTAAATATTCATTAAAATCAGCACCTATTCTAAGAGGATGGTCAATTTTATCAATCATATTACATCCACCTACAAAAGGCTCAACATAGTATTGGTCTTCTTTTAAATCTTTTGTAATTATAGGAATAAGATATTTAGCTATCCTACTCTTGCTTCCCATATATTTCATTTTTATTCCTTTATAAATTTATTCTAAGCTTCTTTAAACAACAAATATTTCAAAATATTATCTAAATCAACTGATATTTTTCCTATGTATTGGCTTTCACCTGCTCCATCATTCCAATACTTATTATCCACAGGATTTATTGTCATTCCTGTTCTATCATGTAAAAAATATACAACATCTCCAGTTTCTGCGTCATTAGTTTCATCCCAATTACTTTTAAAGGGCGATATAATAGCAGAACCTTTAGTTTTATTTGAACTCTTTGTTCCTAGTATTATATTATCACCTACACTATTATCGTGAGTATAATCAACATAATAATCACATCCAGCAAATGTTCCTATAAAAGATGGTGACGAATCCGATGAACTATTTTCATAATCATTTTCACCCATTGTTGTAGTAACCGATAAAATAGAGGCTATATCACTAGAAACTATAGCAAAACCTCTAGGAGACCTATTATCACTTAATGCAAAGTCACTTAGGGATTTATTAACACTAAGCATAATAACTTCCGAAATTGAACTAAGTCTATTTTTATAATCTTGTACAGGAAAACTAAGGGGTGTAAGCTGTTTAGCTCTATCTCTAAGCATCGTTATAAATCTTTCATCTATCTTATAAATCAAATCATCTACCATATATCTAGCTATATGTTCATAAGCATCTTCTTTATAGAGGTCACATAAAGTTTCATAAACTTCTTGTGTCAAAGCACTTCTAATAGTAGTTACTTCTGGTATAGCAGTTTCTCTAAATACTTCAAGTTTATCAAGAATATGGTCTCTTTGACTTCCAAATACCACTCCAATAGAACCATTAATAAGAGGTTGAATGTCACCAACTCTATAGGCTATTGACTCCTTAACTAATATATCATTAACAACTCCTAAAAGTGTCTCCGTGTTTGGTACAAATATTGCCATTTTAAATTCCTTTTATAGTTATTTATAAAAGGAATTTAATATAGGGTATGAGTTTTGTTCTAGTTATATGTTTTTAATAATTATCTTTGAGTATATCTTAAACCATCATCTATATCTCTTTCCAAATAATCTAATATATCTTTTGATGCCAATAATAACTTCATAGCTATAGTATACGAGTCTCTTTTGCTATAATCTATATTATTTATCCTAATATTTCTATTTAGATTTACGCCAGAAATATCAAATTCTAATTCATTTAAATCTAATTTGTCCATTTGTTTTCCTTTTTTATTTTTTGAAATAAGTATCTACGATTGAATATAATAATTTATAGTTTTTAAAATTTATTATTCTTTTTCTTTATTATAAGAGTTTTTATTTACAAATTTTACTTTTTATAAGTTTTTATTATAGTTTCAACCGTAGATGGTTATTTTATATTAATGTTCTCAATATCAACCAAAAATACATAGTGATTATCTTCAAACCTCATATCAAGATTTTGTTCATACATTTGAGTGTCATAAAAACTATATAGAAGTTCTTCTCTAGCTGTTATTTTAGGTATATCAAAAAATGGAACATCTTGTATTTTAGTAACCCTAATATTAGAAATATCAAAACTGCATCTACTTTGTTCTTTACTCATATCACTAGATTTATTATATATTACTCTTGAATTGTAGTGTTTTGATTTATATCGAATTTCATTTGGTATATTTATTCTGTTAATTAGAATAGTATACTCTTCTTTAATCCAAACATTATCTCCTTTTTAAGCAGGTAAATATAACTCAATAACTTTATCCATATAATCTTGACAAATGGACTTTTCTCTTATATCTATTGGTATATGAAAAATTAAGATATTTGCTCCATTATCTAAAGCTTTCATTTGACTTGTGGTTAATTCCATTGATTTCATCTAATTTTCCTTTATTTTTAAGTAGTGTAGGTTATATTACCCTCTATTTCTATATTATCACCATTTTCTAGCCAATAGTCAAACTCACCATAATGATTCCATAAATAGTAAATCCATCCATCAGTACTAGAATCCATAACATAAAATTTTAAGTATCTATCATTTGAGGAGTCCAGAGAAACTAAGCTAGTTCTATCTAAATGGTCATCAATAATGAGGTCGTCCTCTTTCATATAAAAATACCCTTTAGGAAATATATTCAAATATACCAAAGTATCCTCTAAATCAGGTACAGATATTGCCATTTATTATTTAAAATATCTATCTTCTAATATATTGATATTAAAATTATGAAAATATTTAGATATATAACTATCACTATAATCACCCTTATTCAACCAAAGCTTTCAAACTCTCTAAAGCTTTAGTTAAACCCTCACTTCCTGCATAAATATCATTATGTGTATTCCATAGTTCATATTCTATTTGTTTAGAATTATATTCTAATGCTCTAATAATCTTAGAGTACATTACATGCTTTCTCCATAACTCAACTTCTGGTTTTAGATTACTATCAGACAAAGATACAAGATTTTTATAAACCTCAATATCTTTGTCTATACTTAAAGTGCTATAATCTAAATTATCTAATAATTCTAAATCTTTCATTTTTTTATCCTTTTTTATTTATCCCTTAATTATACCTAAAATTTCTTAAACCTAGCTTAAATTTTTACCAAACATCCCGGTTAATACTCCTTGAAGAACTATGAGATTTTACAACTTTATCCCAATCACCTCTAATACAATAATTCTTAGATAATCTTCTATCTCTTCTATTGGCTAAATTTTGATAGAACTTTCTTCTTCTTGTACTCCAAAAACCATATTTATTATGCCAATTACTATCAATAGGTTTATCATAAAACCATATAGAACTTTTATGACCAAAATATGAACTTTTAGTGTATTTTATAGGAGTCATTAAAGGTGGATTAAAATGAATAAATGTAAAATATTCAAACTTTATTATATTTACCTCCCCTATATCATCAATAATTTGATTTGTATATGAATCATACCAAGATTTGTCAAATTCATAAGCATATCTTATTGAAGATGATATATTATATTCCCAAGGTACTGTATTAGGAATTTTATAATATCTTTTTATATTTACCTTATATACCTCAACTTTTTGTGAATGTTTTATAACCTCATCTTGAACAACATAGCTATATTTATCTATAGTATCTTTATAAGTTCCTAACTTATCAAGCATATCTTTATAATGAAATTTCTTTATAAGAGGTTTGAACTTATCTTTTTGTGAATGCTTTCTAGTCTGTTTTCGTCTCTTATCACCATATTTACTATATAATGGTGTATTCTCTAACCAAGTTCCTTGCATTTTACCTCCTTTGAGGATTTATATACTCTTTATACTCTTGTGATAATTTTATATCTTCAATATAATTATCAATTGACTGTAATTTATCTTTTATACCAAAATTATAATATCCTATAGTAGTTCTATCTCTTGAATCTATAAAAGAATATTTATCTCTCCATTTAGTGAGATTTAGAGTATATTCAATTTCATTCACTCTCTTTAAATATAAATCATAATTCTTTAATCGATATTGATTTTGAAAAGTATTCTCATAATATTCGTAAAATATTTCTTTAATTTCCTTTTCAATCTTATCAATATTTAGTTCTATAGTTTCATCTAATAAATTTAATATACATCCAACAGTTCCATTCATAACTGATTTATCGTATGTAAATCTTTTTATTAGTTCACCTATCAAATATTTATTACCCTCAATATCTCTATCACTTAATTTTATTATTATATAATCCTTTTAATTTTCTTTGGATGGCTTTTCTGATATGTCGTGGATATTTTTTAATAATATCATTTGATAAACTATTAAATTCACTTTCAAGTTTGTGTATATTATATGGTAATAATGTTATAATTTTATTCAAAGCTGTTAATTCATCAAATTTAGGTTTTAGCCTATCTTCAAGGATTAATTTCTTCTCCTTTAATTCTTCCTCTAACTTATCAATACCCAAAAGAGTTTCATTATGTTTCTTAATAATTTGATATTCTTCTTTTACTATTGACAAATCTTCTTTTTGCTCACTAAGGGTTAATTTAGAAGACGAAAGTTTATCTCTTATACCTTTAAGTTCTGTATTAATTTCTATAAGAGCCTCATCAACAACCTCATTAAGTTCTCTTACTCCTTCTTGAATATCAAACATAGAGATAAAAGTTTCTTTTATTGTGCTTGTGTTATTAATAAGTTTTGATGATTTTAATATTTTTAAAGTTTTATTAAAAGATTTTAGTCTAATTTTAAAGTCCTCAAAATTAAATATTCTTTGGAGATACTTATCACTATATTTCCAATTTACTAAAATAGTTCCTGATTTACCGTCTAAACCATTAAAAATAAACCCAAAAGAGTTTAAATCATCTAATTTATAAATCCTAACAAAATCACTCTCAACTCCTTTGGACTCATAAGAATAGTATCCTTTTGGACTTGATTTATTTAAATCTATTGGCTTACATATTAAAGTATTTAGTGTATCAAAACTATCTTTTAATAATGTCATTGGTGTTTGTATTTTCATAATATTTCCTTTTTATTTACTCCTAATTATAGCATAATACTAAGAAAGTTAATATATAACTTTACATAATTATTTTGAAATCTTTACTCTCTTCAACTTATAGCCATCATAAGAACCACTTATATTTAATTGTATAGGATTTTCAAAGCTTAATTTATCTTGGACTTTGTACCCTGATATTTTAGTAGAGTCTTTAGTCAATATACCTTTTTCTTGAAGTAGTGAGCCAACTTTATTTAACGAACTAAAAAATATCTCTATAATCTCATTATTTTCATCAATAGCAAATAGACTATTAGAACCTTCAAAACCATTAGCTTTAAATTTATATAAAAAAACATTTACAGTTTTATCTTTTACTTTAATAGGCGTTTTATTGGAGTATCTACTATTTTTAGCCACCATAACCCAAGATAACATTGTGTTGGTTAAAGTACCCTTTTCTTGTATCATTTTATAACAAGCGAGGATAAATGAATTAGATTCTTTATTCTCTTCAATATATGTAAATATATCCTCGTTGACCTCAGCAAATGTTTTGATATTTACATTTTCTCTAGCTTTAATTCTAATACCTCTAGCTATACTCTCTTCTTCTTGGATTTCATCCTTAATCTTATCTTTAATCTCTTTTATAGAAGAACCACAAAACTTCTCTACACAAGCTCTACCAAGTACTCTTTCTGTATTTTTTTGATTATCTTTGAGTACAACATAGTGAATTAGGTCTCTGTCGCAATGAGAACATCTTTCTCTATAATCAATAGGGTTATTCTCTTGGTCTGTTGTAGGTAATGAAACCTCTTCTAAAATTATATATCTTGCCATATTAAATCCTTTTTTGTTTGTTTGTTCCTAATTATAGCTTAACTTTCTTAATATTAGCTTAAAAATCCTCTATATAATTTAAATATTCTATTAATATCTTTAGGGTTTTTGAATCTAAATTTTGAAGATATTTTATTATCACCGTCATAATATGTAAATACAATCTCACTATTAGAAGTAAAATAGAAACTAGCACTATAATCTTTTGAACCATAACACAAAGATATTTCACCTGTTTTGGACTCTATAGAAATAGTATATTCATCTTCCATAAATTCAATATAATCATATACCAACTCCAGAGATTTTGATGAGATTTTTGAAAATTTATTGTGTTTATTCTCATTTGATTCTTTGTAGTAATTTTCGGATTCAATTTCTAAAAGTTTGTCGAATTTAATTATATGTCCTAATTTAAGAATTGTTATATAGTTATTGAAAATATAATCAATATCATATTTATTAACTCTTACATTACTAATAGAAATTGAGTCCGATATGCTAATTTTAGAAAAAGACAATTCACCGTTCTCATATTTTTGTTTAATTATATCTATACAAAAATTTAGATGATTTTTATCAATAAAGTTAAATATATCCTTATACAAATCTATATCTACAATCTTGAATATAGGTTTATTATCACTCTCAAACATAATACCTACATTTATATTCTCATTAGTCTCTAAGTCCAATACATTTATAAATCTATATTTATTCATAATTGAACCTTATATTTTGGTTTATTATTTACCCCATTATCACATATAAGCCAACCGTTATATTGTTTGAGTATATATTTATGAAAATCCTCAAATATAATATTATACTCTTTCATATAACTTTCTATCATCCATTCTGGCATATAAAAATAAAAACTACCTATAGATGGTTTGTTAGGTGGTTGTCTTACTTTTTTTGAAACCTCTTCATATTCCTTTTCAAGTTTATTCATAACTATACCTTTCTAAATTTTGCTTATTAATATAATCTAAATCCGAATATCCATCTTTATTATCTTTCATATAATTTTTGGACAATTCAATTATTTTATCAAAACCATCACTATACCATAATACACCATAAAGGGGTATATAGGCGTCTTTATCAATAATGGTACTCCAATCATTAGCTAAGTGTTCAAACTCTTTAAATATGTATTCTAAACACCAATCATCACCCTCTCTACCACCATTTATATTAATTCCAATAATTTTATCTTCATTGTATTTAGGTAATATCCAAGAACCTCTTCTATTATCTTGCATATAGATATAGTTTTTGGTTATATCCTTAAATTTATAAGAACTATCGGTGTTTTCAATCATATATTGATATACATATTCAATAAAATCTTGTAGATATTTAGTAGATTTAGGTACTGCTACATCTTTGTTATTATATTTGAAATAAAAAGTATCACCAATAACCTTTGTAGATAATAGTAACTCTAAATCTTCACTGATTCTTTTATCAATCTTTTTGTTACAACTCTCTTGGAAATCAGAATAGCTATATATAACTCTAATTTGTTCAAAAAGACTATATTCAAAAGGTTCAATCTCTAGCTTAATATCTTTATATCCTGCACTAATATTAAATAAAAAATGTACAATTTTACTACATAGATATATAAACTCACCTCTATCCTCTAAATTATTGAATTCAATATTATATCTATCCATAATATTGAGGTAGATTTGAATGTCTAATAGTGAACCTTTTTTATACTGAACTTCATAGCCATTTCCATTATATTCTATAAAATGATTATTATTTATAATTTTATGTTTCATACCTATCCTTTATTGAATTTTACCACATTAAACTTAACATTATCTTAAAAAATTCAAAATTTATTGATTTCATCTAAAGATAATTTTTTTAATTTTAATAAATCTTCTTTCAACTTTATATTCTCAATTGTATTATTTGCTATATAGTGCTTATTAGATAAAAGTTGTTCTAACTTTTTAATTTCTTTTATTAGCTTGTTTTCATCAACCTTTTTAGGTTTTGGATAAACATCTTTATCAATAAATATAAAACCACCTGATAATATAGGGATACTCACTTGATGACTTCTTGTAATATATTTACTCCAATAAGGTAATATAAATGTAAAATTACTCCTTTTAAAGAAATGTTTTAGATAGGGTTTTACTCCTATATCAATATATGTTTTATTATCTGTATATCTATATGTGAATAACTCAGCAGGAACTTCTATTTCTATATCTAAGTCTATTAAACTCACTTTATCCTTATCTCTTAATATTCTCAACTTAGATACTACTTCATTTGTAAAATTAAACAACATCTTTATAATCTTTAAATCTATACTTCTTTCTATAGAACTTTCTATTTCCTTTTCTTTCATATTTTTGCCACAGCTATATCATTTATCCATAACATATCGGAATCAGTTTGAATTGAATATACATAGTCATTATATAAAAATCGTTCTTTTACCTTTTTAGAGTGACTTATAATGTTATATCTATATAAGTTATTTGTACCGTCAATAAATTCTAAGTTCATAAAACTATCTTTATATACATCATAAGTTCCATCATATATATTGGTATATTCGCCCTTTTGGTTTAAAGAACAACTGATTATATCATAATCGTCAAACTTACCCTTTTGGTGAAACTCCTTAACATAAGAATATGAATAAATATCTTTCTTATTGCCTTTTACAATACCTTTTATTTCCAAAATATCATTAATACTATCACCTCTTGTATAGACTCCATAGTTTTCAAAATTACCATATAAATCTTTTATTTTGATTTTTATAGTTTCTTTAGTTTTTATATCAATAACATCAATCTCTAAATAACCATCTAATTCATAGTCAAGTTCAATAGGGTTATTATACTCTATTGGGTAATGAATATCAACATCTTCATTGAACTCTACACTTTTTGGTATTTTTATAAGTCTAATTTGTTCTATAGACTCCCATTCAAAGTCACTCACCTTACCTTGGGATAATTCCAAATAATAGATAATAACCCTATCAATATTTTTATCATTTACTATATTCGTAAATGATTCAACCCAAGTTGTCTTAGATTGTGACTCTTTAGATACCTTATATGACATAACCGAATAACTATTTCCGTTTATATCATTTAAATTAAGACTTGAAGTGTATCCAACCTTTATTCCATTTTGTTCTAACACTTTTTTGACATTTTGTAAATTATATTTCATTTGTTTCCTTTTATTTATTGAATTATACCACATTAAACTTAACATTATCTTAAAAAATTTAAAATCTCTTTACGAATACCAACCTCATCTAAATCTTTAGGAAGTTTTGAGTTCAATAATAGTAAATCAACATCATTTAAGATTATTTCAATTTCTTTGATTATATCCTCTACAGAGCCAATTTTATCTAATTTACCTTGTTTTATATCTCTTATTTTATTAGCCTCTTTTAGTGGAAATACAATAAAATTTGTTTCTAATAATTCTTTAACCTCAATAGCTATTCTATAAGAATGTGACAAACTTTTAAAATCTGTCTTAGAATTAGTCCCAGCTATTGTTTTAGTTCTATTTCCCAATTGATTTTCTTGATGTTTTATTCTATTCATAAAATCTTCTAAAGTTGAATTAAAATGAAACAATTTACCAAGAACACTAACATAAGGTATCTTCTCTCTAACTTTATTTGATTTTACACCATCAGCCATAACAATTTTTATATGTGTATATTTTTTAGTAATATTTTCTATAGAATCTTTAAAATCTCTTAGTTGTTTAGATTTATCGGTATCTTTAAATTCAACTTCTATATCTTTTATAAAACCAATTAAACTATCATATCTAATACCTTTAATTCCGTATTTCTTTACTTGTCCTAAAGAATATCCTATAAAAGAGTTCATATTTTTATTAAGGAACATTGTATAGTTTCTCTTCATAAAATCTACAAATTCTTTATCTTGGTAGGCTATAGTATCTTCTCTAAACATAGAAAAAAGTAAATCAATAGAACCTGTTTCTGATTTAACTAAATGATTAAAGAATTGATATATTGAATGAAGAGAAAAATCAACATCATCAGTTGAATTCTTTATTTTTGAATTATTAGTATCTTTGGTATATGAGTCTAAATCAGTTTTTAGTAATACACTTTCTTTAGATGGTAAAAATATTCCTTTAAAATCCGTGTCACTATTTTTAGTATTAGTTCCATATAATTTTGAACCACTTGTACTAATATATAGAACCTTTGCACCAGTTTTATTTTCAAATTCTTTGATATATTTTTTTATCATTTTGTGTTCCTTTAATAATCTCTACCTGTATTTAAGCTCATTGATAAACCATCTATATAATTTTCACCTTTATATACATTTATTTCATCAAACCAAGATGCTACTTTATAACAATCATCTATATCCTTTATCATTGATACAATCATTGTAAAAGCATTAAAACTCATATATTTGATTTCTTCTTTAGATATAAATTCATCGTCTAATTTAATACCTTTAGTTAGTTTATTTTCAATCATCTATTTTCCTTTATTGTTTATGGAGTAATTATACCTCAGCTTTATCAAATAAATCTTCAATTTCATATATAGTTAGGTTGTACCCCATCGTCTATCCTTTTTATACTCTCTTGTGTATTTTATTTTACTATAGCTATTTTTAAATTTACCCTCAGTCAATCCATAAATCATATTATAATCATAAACCCTGTATTTATAATATAGATTATACCTAGATAACCTACTATCCCTTTTTAGTTCGTATATAGAGGGTTCTCTGAAATAATCCCTCCAAAATATATAGCCTTTATTCATCATCACCCAATATACTAGGTTTGAAGTAAAATAATTCGTACCAATCATTAAATTGCATAGGAACTATATTTATAATATCACTTCTTGTTAAACTTTCATTAACTATAAAATTATTTAACTCTTTATCATATCATCCTCTAAATAATATCCTAATCTCAGTAAACCAAATAAACAACCTATTATCAATGATTGTTTATAAATATCTTGAACTCCAATTTTTGTTTACTTGGATTGACATTACATATTTTTAGCAGTTCTATCATAGCTAATATTTTAATTTCTTGCATAAGTTTCCTTTTATTTTTTCATACAGCTCTATCCAATTGATGTTTATAAATCATTACTAAGCTTTTGTAGGTAAGTTTATATCGAAATTTATCAACCTCCTCTAAAAGTCCATCAGATACCATAGTTGGGTGTAGGTGTTTTGTCTTTACTATAAAATTCAAATCGTTAGCTTCAATAACCTTACTTAATATATAAGCCAACATATTCTCCTTTTCGGAAGCACTGCTATAATTATTACATAATCCCATTGGATAGTTTGTATATTCTTTGAAATCTTCTATCTTAAATTCTCTCATTTTATTTTCCTTTATTCTAAATTTAATATAGTTTTGATAATTTGTTCTTGTATATTATCAAAATGATATAGATTGTTTTCATTGGAGTTACATAACATTATATCTCTAAACTTTTCTACATCTAAATGATATAAGCCATTTAAAGCTTTTTTGTTAATTAACTCTTGTTGCTCGTTATCCCCAATATCTTCATATATAGATATGCAAGTTTCTATAAAATTATTGGTATTTACGAGTAGAGATAATTTAGTATATTCCAAGGAATCTTTAAGTTTTTGATTAAAATCAGTATCAATAAAAGAATGTTTGGGGTCTGTTAATTCCCATTGAATAACTAGTTCAAATAAATCAGAATATTCTAGTTGATTTACTAAAGTTTTGTTATCTATGTTAAATTTCATCTTTTTCCTTTGATTTTAAATTTGTTAACGATTTATTATTTTTATTTGTTTAGAGTTACTAACATTATCTACTCTTATGTAACTATGGAGTTCACTTGGTATATCATCTGACTCTAAGGTAGAAGTGGTATTTGTAGTGTGATTTAAATAAGATGTATTGGTTGTTTTGATATATGTGTAGTCTTGAATTGAGTACTTTTCATACATCTCTTCTTTTAATTCTTTAAACTTAGCTTTAATGTCTTTCACCTTGATATTCTTAGTGCGTAATTGTGTTAAAAATGAAGTGATTTTACAAATATCGTCTAAGTACAGTTCAGAAGTCAAAAACAAGTAGTTATTTGAGTATACCTTACCTGTATACTCAGTGTATATGTTCTTGCTATTTACAACTCTATAATCTTCTCTCCATTTAGATAGTATTTTAACTGGGGTTGGTTTAACACATTGACTAGTTAATCCTGTATAACTATTAGGATGAAACATATAAGTTGGTACTATATAATCATATACTAATTTTGAGTACATATTCTCGTCATAATACTCCTTGTTACCTGCTAATATAACTATAACTTCTTGTATAATACTAAGTTCTTTGACTATTCTACTCTCATTTTTTCTAAAATCTTTACTCATTTATCTTCCTTTAATTTTTATAATTATACTCTTTTAAACTTAAATTAACTTAAAACCATCTACAAATTAAAATATATTAAAAACTTATAAAAAGTAAAATTTGTAAATAAAAACTCTTATATAAAGAAAAAGAATTAATAAATTTTAAAAGTTATAAATTAATATATTACCATCGCAGATACTTTTATATATTTTTAAAATGTTCTTTAATAGTATCCAACTTTACAAATTCATAATCATTAACATCAATATTAACATTAAAATATCTAGGGTCGTCTAATTTCTCTAAATGGAGGTGTCCATGACAATTTCCTATCCTTCCTCTCATTTCCTGTGGATGAATTGGACAGTGGGAAATCCACATATTTTTATATGAATACAAAGGTAATTGCATTTCAACACAATCCTCTTTATAAAGTTCCCTTGAATCATGGTTTCCCATAACCAATTTAATTCTACATTCAACTTTAGAAAGTCTTTCAATAACCTTATCATAATCCTCAGAATCAAATATAAAATCACCTAAAACCATAAGAATATCTCTCTTACTTAAAGCCTCAATTTTAGAAAACATATATTCATCGTGTTCTTCTGCTGTTTTAAACCTATCTCTAAATTTAATTATACCTTTATGTGAAATATGTAAATCACTTGTAAAATATACCATTTTATTTATCCCTTTTATTTACTCCAATACCAATAAGGTATTTCTAAAGAGCCTTTAAATTTTTCTTTAAATTCTTTTTCAAATTTACTCCATTTATCATAATCAATAGTAAAATCTTCATCTATTTCAATATACCTATCAATATCATTACGAGTACCCATTTTAATATAGTATATACCCTCTTTGTCAAACTTTTTAGATATATCATAACATATATAGTAGTCATTATACTCTATTATATAATCTTTTGAACCTTCATTATAATTACTAATATCTTTTAGAAAATTATTAATATATTCATTAACTTTATCTAAGTTTGATTTTTCTATAAAAAGCTCATAATTTTTACAGTCTTTTTCACTTTCAAATATCCTACCATCATTGGCTTGATATTGAGTTATTTTAATTGATTTCATTACTATCCTTTTATTTTAATATCACATATAAAATCGTCACCATTTTCGTCATAATAAATTATTTCGCAAGATGAGTATCTACCCATAATATCCTTATATTCGTAGTGGTTTGGATATTTCATTAAAGTACCACTTGATACATAATCCTCCAAACCCAACTCCTCAATAACATCATCAAACTCATCAGAACCTCTATTACAATATTTATTCCAATTTTCACTAAGTCTTTTTTTAATATCTTCTAAAACTGTAATAGAAGCAAGTGCATATTCAAGACCTTCTTCATTATGTACAAAAAATTCAAAAGTTGATTCGGACTTTATTACATCAGTAAAGTTAATAGAAACCTTCCATTGATTGGTTGGAATATTCTCAACTACTTTTGGAACTCTTTTATTTGTTACTCTACATTCTACTTTAATATTTTCGTTCATTTTATTTTCCTTTAAGATATTTTAACTATTTTAGTTATTTTCTTTTGAATATCAATTTTAATTTTTCTAACATTTTTGTTCCTTTATTTTTAATAAAACTATAAACTCTAAAATTAAGAGAATCTACTGTAGTGGCTTCATAGAAACCTGTATTCCAATAAGATACTAGTTTATTACAATTTTAACACCTACACTCATATTCCATAATATGATTCTCCCAAACATCTATATTTGCTCTCTCAAATTCCTTACTGCCACAAAACATACATCTAATAGGCTTTTCATTTTTATCATAATATCTACCTGGTAATACTTCAAAAATTACCTCATTTAATGTCATTTTAAATCCCCTATCCTATCTAATTCCTCACTTGCTAAAAATATACTTCTACCCCAAGCTATAATAGTTCCTATAGTATGATTCCATTGAGGTATTGTTATCCAACTTTCACCAACCTCAACAATTTTTAGTTCGTCTCCAAGAAAACACTTTTGGATTTCATAAACAGTATTGGGTTTAAGTTCTCCTTGTGATATAATAGTGCCAATAATTAAATCAGAATTTGAACCGTCATTTGAAGGTCTTGTGGTAAATCTTGCTATTCTTTTGTTCATTTATTTTCCTTTATAACACCACTATAATCAAATTCTATAATATCTTTATCATCTTTTTTGACTGATAATACAATTAACATATAATAAAGTTGTATAAACATTTGTTGTCTAGTGGATAACCTATCAATATGATATATAGATACATTGTCTCTATTCATAAGATTTGATAATATACTATGACTATTTGGATATACTTTATCAAAAACCTCTAAAAGTTCATTATTAATATCCTCTAAAGTAACTATATTATAAGGTATCTTGTAAAGTTTAGTATAATAATATACAAGTTTATTGTGTTCTTTTAGGATATATTCATCAGAATGAATATTGTACTCAATCTCATTATTATTTCTATAACCTTTAGGAGTCCAACCTTTACAAATTAATATAAAAGTAGATTCTTTTTCATTTAGTTTTAACATTTTAAATCCTTTAATTTTTAATTGATAATATCTTTGAAAAAACTTGATTTAGGTTTATCAGATATTTCCATTATTTGTTTATATGATAATGTTGCTGTGGTGAAGTCACCCTTAGTAATTGTATAAGAAACATTGAACTTAGGTTGATAACCTGGTTCTCTACTAGAACGATTTTTATTATTTTCATCTAATAGCTTTACAACCTCATTAACTGCATTTTTTAATTCATACATACTCTTAACCTCAAAGGTTTTAGCTGGTATTATCAAATTGTTTGACCATATTGAAGTTGTGATTTGTATTTTCATTTTTCTATCCTTTATTTTAATGTTTCTAATTATACTAGAAAGTTTATTAAATCTTACTTAATCCAAAAACTTTATATCAACCAATAATAAAAGATTTGGTGTGCAAGGTCTCCCATCTTCAAAATTATCCTTAATAATCTCTACATCAATAATTTCTAAAAGTTCATAAGTAACATATTCATAAATCATATCAAATAATTTATGTGGTTCACTCTCAATATTTGGATAGTTTTTATATTTAGTTTCTTCTCTCTTATTACCGTCAATTTCAATATATACACATTTAAAACTCCAAGATAATCTTACTTCAATTTGTTTTTCTCTCATACCTTAACCTTTTTTATTCCCAATTCTCTACATATATTTCCTGTAGTTTCCTTTTCATCTTTAGAATTATAATCAATTCCATAATATATCTCTTTTATTCCTGATGCTACAATATTTTTAGTACACTGTACACAAGGTTCATAGGTACAATAAAGTACGGAATTATCAATAGATATACCTTGTCTAGCTGACCAAATTATGGCATTCATTTCTGCGTGTATCTCATAGATATTTGACCAAGTGTGATGGTCTTTTGTATATTCGTTATTCCAATACTCAGAACAATTAATATATTTACTAGGAGTTCCATTATAACCTGTTGATAGTATTCTACCGTCTTTTACTATAATACATCCTACTTTTTTAGATACACATTTAGTTTGACTGGCTATTTCTTTAGCAATATTCATAAACATTTTATGTTGGCTCATTTGATTCCTTTTTATTTTGTGATATTATAGTACAATAAACTTAAAATAAAATAAAGTATCTACGATTGAATATATTAATTTATAACTTTTAAAATTTTTTATTCTTTTTCTTTATTATAAGAGTTTTTATTTACAAATTTTGATTATTATAAGTTTT
>Ga0193965_1000042_pt1 | contig 47168 bp, 45 predicted proteins | sample FB_8_MG_FD_140330 | JGI IMG/M metagenome (GOLD analysis project Ga0193965, IMG submission 140330) | Microbial mat bacterial communities from the Broadkill River, Lewes, Delaware, United States - FB_8_MG | ecosystem: Environmental > Aquatic > Freshwater > River > Microbial mats | place: USA... | reverse complement strand
GTATCACCTACAACAATACTTTCTGTTGTTTTAAGCCCTAAAATAACAATACCAATTTCACCTGTTTTAATCTCAGAAGTTTTTTGTTTTTTAAGTGGATGTGGATACATAAGGTCAAGAACTCTATGTTCAACTTTTGTATTCATCATCTTAAGAAGCTGACCTTTTTTAATACTTCCATCATAAACTCGCACCAAGGCTAATGCCCCAAGATAATTATCAAACCAACTATCATAAATAAGTGCTTTTGTAGGTGCATTTTCATCACCATTTGGTGCTGGAATAGTATCAACTATACTATCTATAAGCTCTTTTACACCAACTCCTGTTTTTGCACTAATTAAATTATGCTCTGTACAATCAAGTCCAATTGCTTCTTCTGTTTCTTCTAAAACTCTTAATGGGTCTGCTGATGGTAAATCTATTTTATTTACAACAGGTATAAGTGTAAGGTCATTTTCCATAGCAATATAAACATTAGCAATAGTTTGAGCCTCAACACCTTGAGTACTATCAACAATAAGTAAAGCACCTTCAGATGAAGCTAAACTTCTACTTACTTCATAAGAGAAATCAACATGACCTGGAGTATCAATAAGATTTAAAATATAGTGTTCACCATCTTTTACATAATCTAATCTAACAGATTGTGCTTTTATAGTTATACCTCTTTCTTGCTCTATATCCATAGTATCCATAACTTGAGCTGACATCTCTCTTTCACTTACACTTCCACACTCTTGTATAATTCTATCTGCTAGTGTACTTTTTCCATGGTCAATATGTGCTATAATACTAAAATTTCTTATTTTATTTTGCAATTTCTTATCCTATTTTTTATAATGTATTTTATAATATATACTAATGAACAAATTCATCTTTTGTATGTAATAATTTCGCTATTGCTTCATTTGCTTTTCTTTTCTCTGCATCTCTTTGGTCATTGATAGATTTTAACTCTTTTAGTGTTTCCATCTTTTCATGATCAATATTTGATGTGATTTGAATAGCTTTTCTATTATTTGAACCACCTGCTAATGCAGACCATTTCTCTTTACGATTGATATAAACTTTAGCAGATGAGCTTGTTGCATTTTTATTAAATAATATAACATCATCCTCTTTTAGTTCTAAAATATCTTTTACAGATAATTCTGTTTCAGCTAACATAGCTTCTATTTTCATTCTAGCCCCTGAAATAAGGGCATTTATATCTTTCTTTTTACTTACTTTTTTATTTTTTGCTTCAGCAAATACTTTTTCAACAATTATATTTAATAAACTTTCAATATAAGTAATAGGATAACATATCGATAAAAATCCAGACTCTTCATCTATTGTAATTTCAAATACAACAAGAAGTACAATTTCGTGGTCTGAAATAATTTGAATAGCATTTGCATTAGTATCTCTTGTTTCTATTTTAAAATTTATAGAAGATACATCATCCCAACCTTTTTTAAGATGACTTACAATTAGTTTATAAAAATGGTCAAAAACTTGAAGTTCAATCTCTGTAAGTTCTTTTTCTGTATTGTCTGAAAGTGTACTATCCCCATTTCCTAAAAGATGTGCTATTATTTTATGACTAATTGCAGGATTACACTCTATAACAATTCTACCCTCTAAAGGTTTAATAGATAATGTATTTAAACTTGTAATTTGAGGAATTGATAAAATAAACTCTCCATAAGTCATCTGCTCTATACTATAAAGCTTAATATCAACAATTTTTCTTAACATCGCAGATACATCACTAATAGTTGATCTTAACATTTTATCATGTAGAGCATTAAAAGCTTTCATCTGATCAACTGATATTCTATTTGGTTTTTTAAAATCGTAAATAGAATAGCTTTTATCCTTTGCAGCTGTTTTATCACTCTCTTTAAAATCACCTAAATCACCATCTTCTTCTGCTATATCTAATAAAGCATCTATCTCATCTTGACTTAAAAACTCTGCCATATTATTTTCCTTATTACCTTATTATTTCAACTTCTGCATTAATAGCACCAAGCTTATCCAATGTCTTAATTGTTTCAATTATCTCATTTATATTTATTTTCATAATTTTCATAGCTCTCATAAGGTCAGATACTGTTGGTACTTTTTTTGTATTAATTAATGCATTATCTAAATTTACATTTTCTACATCTTGACCAATATTTACTTCATCACCTATATCTTTACCACCCATATCACTTTTTTTAATTCTTAAAGTAAAATTTTTTCTACTAATTGTAATAGGTTCTATAGTTATATCAGCCCCTGCTACAATCATCTCTTTTGAAGGGTCTATAACAATTTTCTTCTTCATTAAACTAAATAATTCAATATTTTGAATTTTAGATATAAAAGCTATCATTGACATATCTTTTGGTTTATCAACTTTTATCGTTCTTGTATCATAAGCAGTAGCTAAATTAGCCCCTAACTCTTCATTTATTTTTTGCTCACATAGTGCTGCTGTTGTAGCATCTTGTCTTAATAGACTAAGAGTTATAAATTTTTCATCTTTTAGCTCATAATCTATCTCATTTTCAACAGTTGCCCCATCATATATATATCCATTTGTTGGTGTAATTGGTTTTGATATTACACTACCTTGTGCTAATGCATAAACTCTTCCATCTACAGCTTTTAGTTGTGTTAATAAAAGTTCTCCACCATTAATAGATTTTGCATCACCTATAGAAGAAACTTTTACTTTTATTTTATCACCTTGCCTAGCAAATGGTGGAAGAACAGCTGTTACCATTACACTAGCTATATTTTTTGATTTTATTTGATCTATATTTACTTTAATATAAGAGTTTCTTAAAAGATTTTGTAATGATTGTTTTGTTGTATCTCCACCATCCCCTGTTTTATTTAATCCCACAATTAGACCATATCCTATAAGTTGATTTTCTCTAATTCCAACTATATTAGATATATCTTTAATCGTTTGAGAGTAAAGTGACAGAGTTAAAGTAACTATAAATATCAGTTTTTTCAAAATATCAGGTCCTAAAAATAAATTTGTATAAAAACATTTTATCTAAACTTTAATAAAATAAAGATATAATTTTTAAAATAAATTTACTTTTGAGGATTCTTATGAATATTTATATTTATGGTGATATTACTTTTGTTAATAAAATAGAGCAAATGATAGAAAGTTCAAATATCAAATTAAAAATTGAAGATGGTATAATAACACGAATAGAATCACTCAATCGTTTAAAAAACTCTATAAAAGAGGAACCAACAGATATATTTATAATAGATGAAACGAAAATTATAAAAGAAGATTTTATAAGTAAATATCTAAAGTTTTTACTACCAAAAGATGGTATAACTCAAAAGTTTTTAGATAATTATGGTATAGGAGATATTGGAATTAGAGAATTTGATAATCTAATTGTTTATATCTCTAAAAGATTAGATGCTGAACCTAAAAAAATAGACCCAAAAGATATAACATCAATTGATGAAATATTTGATATATTTGAACCTAAAAAAGGAGACTAGAGATGTCAGATAATAGCGCAGAACTTGATAGCTTAATGGAAAATGATATATTAAAAGCATTAGGAGAAGAAGAGGTAGTACCTGATTTAGATGCTATACTAGGTGATTCAAAAACAACAAACTTTGAAGGCTTAGATGATATGTTAGGCTCTATTGAAGATGACTCAAAAAAAATACAAAAAGATGAAAATATAGATATAACTAATAGTTGTGTAGAAGAAAGTAAAAAACTAGATTTAAATCTTGATGCAAATAGTTTAACTTCACTATTAAGTGAATTATTAAATAATAAAACATTAGAGATTACAATAAAAGTAAAAGATTAATATGGATCTATTAGGTATATCTCAAAGCACTGTTAAAATTATTTTACTGTTAGGTTTACCATCACTTATTGTAAGTATGATTATTGGTCTTTTAATTAGTATTTTTCAAGCAGTAACCCAGATTAGTGATGCTTCATTGGCTTTTGTTCCAAAAATGATTATTGTTTCAATATTTATAGTATTTTCTTTGCCTTGGGTTGGTGAACATATTGAAAAATATACATTTGATTTATGGAATCTTATTATATTGTTTGGAAGATAATATATGATTGATAAATTATATAAGTTAAAACAACAACAAATAAACCAACAAGTTTTATTAAAACAACAAGCTTTTTCTAAAATTGATGATATAAATAAAGAGTTAAATGAAACACATCATCAATTAAATACAAGAGGATTAGATGTTATGGGTGCTATCTCTGATTTTGTTGTATTACAAATCCATAAAGAAACGATGAAAGACCATATAATTAAATTATCAAAAAATAAAATTGAACTAGAAAAAAAAATAGAAGAATACGATTCTATTATTGTTGGTTTAAATAAAGAGAGTGAACAGTTTAATTATATGTTACAAGAGATAAAAAGAGAGAAATTAAAAGAGATAGAAAAACAAGAAGAGATAGTAGCATCTGAATATATGCAAGCAAAATATATGAAACTAAAAGGGGAGCAATAATGTTAAAAAAAATATTTTTTATAGCTCTTATAATATCTAGTTTATCTTCTGCTGATCTTATGAAAGAATCAACTTTGTATAAAGAAAAAGAAGAATTAATGTTGATAAAAGATGAACTTAATGATTTTTATGAAGCAAAAGAGTTAGATTATCAAAAAAGTAAAGCACAACTAGAGCGTCTTCAAAAAGAGATAAAAAAAGAGGAAGAGAGTATAAGAGCTCTAAGAGATGAAAATCAAAAGATTTTAGATGAGATAAATAGGGTTATCACATCTAAAGCTATGTTAATGTATGATAAGATGAAATTAAAAGTAGTTATTGATGTTTTTAATAATATGATTAAAGATGGAGAATTAGATGAAGTATTTGATATAATAATTCGTCTTAAAGAGAAAAGAGTTATGAAAATATTAAAAAAACTAGACCCAAAAATAACAACTGATATAATGGAAAAGATGAGAATTTTAAAAGAAGATGTTAACAATTCTAAAGATAAGGAGAAAAAGTAATGGCAGATGAAACAGCAGCAGAAGGAAATGAAAAGAAAAGTGGTGGAAATCCAATGATGATGGTTCTAATAATACTTATTGTAGTATTATTAGGAGCAGTTGGAGCAATTGGATATTTTTTATATTCAAAAGGTATGTTTGATCCAGAAGCAAATAAGAACAATCAAAAAGTCGAGCAACAAGTAACTCAAGAAACTAAAGCACAAAGTGGAGATAAAGAGGATATATTTCTTGCAAAAGTAGATAGTTTAGTTCTTAATATTACAGATGCTAAGGGTCGTGCACATTTAATGAAATTATCTTTTACACTTAAAACTCACGAATCAACGATAGAGCAAATTATTGAAATTAATAAAGCAGAAATAATAGATGCTGTAATTAGAGAAGTTAGTGCTAGAAGTAGTGAAGAGTTATTAACTGTTGGTGGTAAAGATATGTTAAAAGATGATATGTTAGCTGAGATTAATAATATATTAAATGATGCAACGGATCCAGAAGTAGTAGAACGAAATTGTGTAAAAGACCTTTACTTTACATCATTTGTTATTAAATAAATAATTAAGATAAACTGTAATGATAATAATAGTAAAAAATAATAATATTAAACAAAAAATTATTAAAATATCGGCTATAGCTTCTTTTATAATTATGTTTATAGCTTATTATTTTCATATGAGTAATAAATTCCAACAAGAAGATTTTGCCCAAAGTGTGTCTATAAATGATGCAGTAGGTACTCCTACAAAAAGTGTAGAGGTGATAGAGCCTAAAAGAATAGATAAATCTTTAAAATTTGAAAATATTATATATAAAGAAGCTACAATTGTCGTTGACCTTTTAGAACAAAAAAATATTCAATCTATAAAAGCTATAAAAGGAAAACTATTAATAGTATGTGACTATGATACTAATTTAGAACCATTGATGGTAAGATATGGAGTACAAGCTCTTATTAAAAATGAAGTAACCCATATTAAAATTGCTTTAGATTTAAAACAGATTGTGGAGAATAGATATGAGAAGTAGTATTATTTTATTAACAGCTCTTATATTTTATAGTGGTTGTGCAGAAAAACAAACAATAGATATGCAAATTCCTAAAGATAATAAACAAGTTATAAAAACTCCAATTAAACCTGTACAAAGAAAAGGTGCTCTTTATTCAAGGCAAGGTGCTTCTTTGTTTTCAGATAAAAAAGATTTACAAATCGGTGATATTATCCAAATAACAGTTGAAGAGAGTTTAGCAAATGATTCTTTTAACGAAAAATATAATAATAAAGATAGCACTAGTGGACTAGGTGGTGGTATATTCGCTAACTTGGGTAATACACAAGAAAAAATTAATAGTGTTACAGGTTTAGGTTTTAATGCAGGAACTAATAATAGTTTTAAAGGCTCTAGTGGTTCATCTTCAAGTGAGGATTTTACAACTACTATATCTGCTGTTATAGAACAAACTTATCAAAATGGTAACTATTTTATTAAAGGTTCAAAAGAGATGCTTATTAATGGTGAGAAGCAAACTATTATAATTAGTGGAATTATAAGACCTTATGATATTGACCCATCAAATACTATATACTCCTCTCAATTAGCAAACTTAAAAATTTCTTATGAAAAGAACGGAGAGTCTCAAGAAGCACTAAAAAAAGGCTGGGGAAGCAGATTATTAGAAAATGTATGGCCTTTTTAAGCTATATTAAAGAAATGTAAGAATAAAATATAATTAGAAGGAGGATTAAATGTTAAATGTTTTAAATGTAGCACAAACAGGTTTAAAAACATCTCAAACTCAAGTTGAGAATGTTATGAATAACTTAGCAAATGAAACAACGCCTGGATATAAAAAAAGAGTTGTAAATGTATCTGAGTTAGAACATTCTGATAGTAGAACTACAGGTAGAGGTGTGTACGTAGAAAATGTAAGTAGAGTTACAAATGATTATGTGTATCAAAACCTAATTACTGAAGGTTCAAAATTATCATCATTAGAACAAGAAAATTATATGTTAAATGATATTGAAGCTATATTTTCAGAAACTGAAGATGCAGGTTTATCGGCAGACATAAATAGATATTTTCAATCGATAGAAAACTTAAGAACAAGTCCTCAATACTCAATATATAAAAATGAATTAAAAAATGATGCAAATGAATTAGTACATAGTTTAAAAAGAACATATGAAGAGATAGAAGCGAAAGAGAAAGAAGCTTTAGGTACTACTTATGATACTATGGACAAAGTAAATGATATTTTAAATAGTATCGGAGAAATTAGTGCTAAAATTGTTAATTCAACTGGTGACCCATTAGATTTATTGGATAAAAGAGATGCTTTAGAAAAAGAGATATCTGAATATATTGATGTTGAGATATCAAGAGAAGCTGGTTATGAGCTAAAAATAGGTGGTGTAACAGCTGTAAGATTTGATACAAATGTTCATGAGTTAAATCTAAAAGAGGAATATACTGCTCAAAAAGATGTATATGTAAAAGCAAATACAATACCTTATGAGAGTTCACTTGTTGACCCTGCTACTTGGAATGGAAATAATCAAGAGCAACAAACTTTAAAGATAACAGGAACAGCAACTAGTGATGTTGACTTTTTAGGTACAACTTTAGTAGGAACTAGTGGAGATAGTACTTCAGATATAGCTACAGCTATATCTACAGATGCTTCTATTATAACAAACTGGAATACAAATAATCCAGGTAATGAAATAGATACTATAGCAGTTGACCCTTTAGATAGCGAACAACTTCTAATTACATATAAAGCAACTGAAGGAGATGTTAGTATATTAGGAGCTAATAGTAGTAATGGTATAAACTTTGAGAAATCTCATGAGATAGTAAAAGGTACTACAGATAGTATATCATATATATTAGATGATAGTATAACAATAACTGTAACACATGGAGAACTTATAAGTGATGTACCAATTGGTACAGATCCTGAAACTTATGAAAATATAACAATAGATGCTACAAATGTTGTAAGAGGTTTAGTAGCAAAAATAAATAATACTACTGATACTCAAAATAAAATAGTAGCATATAACGGTCCTTATGAACTTGATAAAAATGGTCATAAAATACTAACTAATAATCCTTTACATTCAGACTATGATAGTACTAACCCTAATAAAGATAGATATCTAGTAATAGAATCTAATACAGAAGGTGAAGCTGGTAAATTTAATGGTGAAATTTTAGTTAATGATAATAATACAGTTAATATTGATGGAGATGTTGTTGCTAATTTTGTTGAAAAAGACTCTGTTTTAAGTCAAAAAGGTATAGATGACGTTCATCTTGAGATATTTGATTCTGAAGTTAATATTAGTTATGGAAAATTAAAACCTTTAATTGATAACTTAAAAACAGAATCAGGTAATAATAAATTTACAAAATATAAAGAGCAATTAGATAGTTTTGTACAAAAGTTGACTGATTATAGTTCAGGTTACATAGAACATGATGATCAAACATATACTTTTGGAGAAAATGCTTCACAAACTAGTTCTGAAAGTTCTAAAATGGTTAGTATAAATTTATTTACAGGAAGTGATGTTGATTCTTTAGAGTTTTATGAAGCTGGAGTAAATGTATTAACCCAAAATAAACTTGATTATTTAGCAGATATTCAATGGAATGAAGATGTTGATTTTGATGGTACTGGTGAAAATAACTCATCATTCTCTGAATTTTACCAATCTATTAGAGTAGGTATAGCAACAGATAGAGAAGCAATAAGGTTTAATGAAGAATCTCAAGCAGTTATAAAGGAATCAATGCAGTCTAATTATGATAAATTAACAAAAGTTGATAAAGATACAGAGATGGTTGAACTTATTAAATATCAGGCAGCTTATACAGCCAATGCAAAAATGATAACAATGGTAGATGAGATGTTACAAACATTATTAGGTATGAAACGTTAAAAGTTTTATAGTTAAAAGTTTTATAATACAATAAATTAATAAAAGGAGTTTAAAATGGCAGATTCAACAATTAGTAGAGAACCAACTTATGATTATAGTATGATAGGTAGCTTTGGTAGTGAAGCTGTTCAATCTATAAATGGTGATACTCTAAATAAACTAAGAGCAGCAGATGAAGATCAACTAATAGAACCTATTAATGAAAAACTTGAAGCTTGGGAAATAGAATCAGAATTTATAGCTACCATGAGTGAAAAGCTAAATGATATGTTAGAGACTACAAAACTTTTTGATGTTGATAATGGAAAAGATAACCTTTTTAATCAAGTTTTAACAGATGCAACAGGAACTTCTGCTGTTTTTGATATGTTACCTGGAAATGATATGGAATTGGGAACAACTGAAGTTCATGTAGATCAATTAGCTTCAAAAGATGTATATCAATCAAATACATTTACAGACCCAGAAGCAGAAGTTATAGCATCAGCTACAGAAGAGGATGTTATTACAATTGGAGTAGCTGGAAAACCAACTTATCAAAGTAGTAAAGTTACTACAGACGGGGTAGCTGTTCCAGATGGGACGTTTTCTATTGATTATGGGGGAGTAAATTCTATCGATATTACTACAAGTGGAACTACTTTAGCTGAATTAAGAGATTTGATTAATGACCATTCTGAAAATATTGTTATTGATAGTACTTCAACTACTAAAAATGTTGTAGCTACTATAGAAAATGATAGATTAACTATTCGACATGGTGATGAGGAAACAGAATTAACATTTACAGATGGAGATAATATTTTATCAAATATCGGTATTGTAGATTCTGTAACTGGTGATGGAATATCTGGTAAAAAGTTTTCAGCTGCACAAACTGATAGAACCTATACAGGAAGTGATGTTGTTTCAGATACAACTGCTTTAGTTGGTGCTGGTACATTTACTATATCTATAGAAGATGGAAAAGATGTTGAATTTGAAACAACATCTGATACAACTTGGGAAGATTTTAAAGATATGATAGATGATAGTGGTTATTTTACTGCTTCATTTGATGCTTCTGATAAACTTCAAATTAAAGGAATAGATGCATCAATCCCTTTAACATTTTCAGAAAATTTAGATAATGTAGACAATAGTTTTTCTGAAACTAAAACATTAGTTAGTAGAACATATGAAGAGTTAGCTGACGAGATAAATAAAGATGAAGATATAAATGCATCTGTTGAAGAGGTTTCTGAAGGAGAGTATAGACTTGTAATAAAAAGTATAGAAACAGGTGAAGATAATGCTTTAACTATAAATGAAAATTTTGGAATAGATTTAGGTTATACAGATAGTGATGGTGATGGAACAGCCGATAATACTAACCATGTTTTAACTGCAACAAATTTAAAAGCAACTATTGATGGTGTTTCTTATGAAAGGTCTTCTAATGTTATGGATATAAATGATAACCTTAAGATGACAGCTTTAAAAGTAGATGAAGATGGTGAGAAATCAACTGTTACTATAAGTAGAGATACATCTGCTGTATCAAGTGGATTAGAACTATTTATTGCACAATATAATGACCTTCAAAAAGGTGTAAATGAAGAGTTAAATAGTGCAGAATCATCATTAACTCACAAATCTGATATAAGAAATATTTTAAGTGATCTAAAAGCAAAACTATTTGATAGTTATAATGGTGAAAATATATTCAACCATGGTATTGAACTAGATCAATATGGTAATTTATCTTTAGATGAAGATAAATTTAATGAATCACTAAAAGATAATACTGAAAATCTTAGAAACCTATTTGTAGGTAGTTACTTAGATGAAGGTATGGGTGCTAGTCTTACTGATTTTCTTGATGATTTAGATGGATATGGTGGAGTTGTTACTACATATGGTGAAAGAATGCTAGAAGAGAAAGCAGAATGGGAAAAAGATAAAGAGGGTGAACTAGAAAAACTAGACAGTAAATATAGTGATATGGCAGCTTCTTGGAGTAGTTACGGTGCTGCTATTGCAAAAATGGAATCATCTTTTAGTGGATTAAAAATGATGATAGAACAAGCTAATTCTGGAGATTAAGCTATTTTTGTAAAATACTTAATAATCTTTAAGTATTTATATAATATAATAACTGTTAAAATACCTATATAAAAAGATGGAGAAAAAAATGGGACTAGATGTATATAATCAACAAGCGGCAACAACAGAAGATCCTTATATGTTAATATTAAAGCTATATGAAGGGTTATTAAAATATCTTTCATTTGTGGAAAATGCAATTGAGATAGATGATATAGAAACAAAGTTCAATAATATTAATAAAGCTATTGCTATTTTTGATGAATTAAGAAATATTCTTGATTTTGATGGTGGAGATGTTGCTTATTACTTAGATGGTTTATATCTTTACCAAATTGAAACATTATTCACAGCGGGTGTAGATAACAACTTAAATGCTATAGCACAAGTTAAAAAAGTTGTGAGAGGATTAATTGAAGCATGGAAAGAAGAGACAGGTCTTTAAAAGCTTTTAATGAGTTAAAGCAAATTGACTCATACGATGGAGATTTTAAAGCAAAATCTTTAGTAAAATGGGTTGATACCTACATATCAGACTCCTCGATAGAGGAGTTTGATTTGGATTTAAATAGTCTTAAAACAATGAGTGAACTTTTTTATAAAAATATAAAATTTTTAAAAGAGGAATCAAACCAACTAAAACAAAATTTAAACACAAATAACAAAATACAAGCTTTTTTACAATAATTTATAATCAAATTAATAAAGAGTTTTATAATTTTTTAAAAAGCTCTTTTTTGTTGTCTTTTATTTTTACTATCAAGTTTATTGAATGAAGATTTTATATTTACATCTGTAAACTCTCTTAAAAAAGCTGGTATTTTTCTTCCTCCAACTTTTAATATATCTGCTATTATTATCTCTGCTACTAATTTTCTATCATTATGTTTAACCTCTGTTAAATAATCGAATAAAAACTTAGCTAACCTATCAAGTGATATTTGCCAAGTTGAATGAGTTTGATTATATAACCATATAGAAAAATCTAAAAAAGTTTTATATACACTTTTATCTTTTACTAAAAAATCAAATGTTTTTATAAAGTTACCGCTATTATAAACTAAATCCCAAAATCTAGCAAATCTTTTCATCTGCTGCATTTTATAAAAAGGGATTAAGTCATTTGATAATATATCATAAGGTGGAATATCACTATAAACCATACCAAATATCTCATCATGTCTATTTAGTGTAGTCCCTGATAATTTTTTTAGTACCCCTAGTTGAATTTCACTTTTACTAAGGCTAGATAAATAATCAAGATTTTCACCAAAAGACTCTATACTTTCCCCTGGTAGTCCAATAATCAAATCAAGGTGAATATGAGCATTTGTTTCATTTTCTAAAAATGCTAAATTCTCTTTTATTTTTGATATATTTAGTTTTCTTTTTATATTTAAAGCTATATCTTTTTTAAGAGTTTGAATACCAATCTCTAATTGTAGTGATGTTGGAGGAAAAAGTTTTATTTTTTCTCTTAGGGATGTAGGAAAGTTATCTGGAATAACCTCAAAATGAGTAGTATATGGTTCATCTTTTTCTAAAAAGAAATCAAGAAGTTTAGTAGCTATTTTTATATTTAGATTAAATGTTCTATCTATAAATTTGAAATTCCTAACACCTTTATCCCATAAAATCTGAAACTCTTTTAAAATCTCATCAATATCAAAGTCTCTAACTTTTTTATCGATAGAGGATAAACAAAACTCACAACTATAAGGGCAACCCCTTGAAACTTCTACATATATATATCTATTTTCAATATCATTCTTATTATAATATTTATATGGTAGTTTTATATCTGTTAAGTCTAACTCTTTTGGTGAAAATATTTTTTGTTCTACTTTTTTATCATTTACTAAGTCTTTACAAAGTTCATAAAATTGAATTTCACCTTCACCTTGTATAATATAATCTGCCATACTTATATCTACTCTAAAAGGTGTGTAACTAACTTCAGGTCCACCTAAAATAATAATAGTATTGGGACTTACTTTCTTAATAATTTGGATTAATTCTGATACATCTAAAGCATTCCATATATACACACCTATAGCTATAATTTTAGGATTAAATGATAAAATTTTTTCTGCAATATCTTGCATCTTTTCATTTATAACATACTCTTTTATTTTTGCTTTTTCTTGAAGCTCTTTTAGATTTGCATATAGGTATCTAAGCCCAATAGCAGTGTGCATATATCGACCATTTAGTGTCGTTAGTATAATATCGCTCAAATTTATCCTTGATATTTTATAATATTAAAAAAAGGAACTTAATAAAAAGTTCCTTTTTTGTTTTAGTCTCTTTGAGTTACTTCTAGTAAGTGGTAACCAAATTGTGTTTTTACAGGTCCGTGAACTACACCAACTTCATCATTAAAAACCACTTTATCAAACTCTGGTACCATTGCACCTTGTGGAAAAGTTCCTAAGGCTCCACCCTCTGCACCTGATGGACATTGAGAATACTCTTTTGCTGCATCTTCAAATGTTGTTTCTCCTGATGCTATTTTTGTTTTTAAATCATTACAAGCCTCTTCACTTTGTACTAATATATGTCTAGCTGTTGCTGTTGCCATTTTAATTCCTTTTAATTTTTTGACATTCTACACAAAGTTAGCAAATCAAAAGATAAAATGGTAGTTTAAATTTAGATATTTATAATTATCAATCTTTATTTTTCCAAATTAAAAATCTATACATAACACCACTTATTACAATAGTTGGAATAGCTATATATTTTAAATATACAGCAAGGGTTGGCATAGTAAAAACTATTATTAAGTATAATATTAAAGTTGCCCAAAATATAATTTTTATTTTATTTAGCATAATTTTTCATCTCTCCAAATTTATTTTTTATTGTATTGTATTATATCAAATTAGATATGAGAGTTAGATATCTTTATTTATATCACTTATCTCTATAAAAAATTTAGCACCTTTTTTTGTATTTGTTACAAATAATTTTCCTTTTAAGCTATTTTTTACAATAGAATTAGACATATAAAGACCTATTCCTGTACCTTGAGATTGATGTTTTGTTGTAAAATATGGGTCAAATATTTTTGGCATTATATCTTCAGGAACACCACCTGCATTATCTTCAATACTAATTATACTTTTTTGATTATCTTTATATATATTTATATAAATCTCTTTGTTTTTAATTTTATTATTTACTAGTATATCTTTAGCATTAGTTATAATATTTAATACAACTTGTGATAATTCACCTGATATAGAAGATACCTCAATATTTTCCTCTTGATAGTTTTTAATAAGTTTTATGTTCTCACTACGAAGACTTGAATCTATTATAGATATAGTTTTATCTACTTGTTGTTGTAATATAAAAGTATCTATCTCTTTATTTTCACTTAAAAAATCTCTAAAATCATCTATAGTCTTAGATAAGAAGTGTGCTCTATCATTTATTCTATTTAGCATAGTTTCAAAAGTTTCATCATCTAACATACCCATCTCTTTTTGTAATTGCATACCACTTGCACTTGTAGAGATAGCTGATAATGGTTGTCTCCATTGGTGGGCAATATTTCCTATCATCTCACCCATTTGTGCATGTTTTGATTGTTCAAATAGTTGTTTCTCTTTTTCTCTATTTTTTTCAACCTCTTCATCAATTCTAGTTTCAAGATTTTTATTTAAATCTATAAGGTCATCATTTATACTCATTATAGTTGAAAGAAATTTATTAAAAGTTTTTGCTAATACATAACTAATTAAAAGAATTAATAATAAAAGTACAAATATAAAAGTATACATATAAAGCTTATAATCATTCATACCTTGTGTGATATCTTGAAATAATATAACTTTAGCTATTTTTTTACCATTGATATCTTTAATGTCTATATTATTTATAAGATTATAAATATTATCTCCTATGGTTACTTTTTCATTATCTTTTGCTATATTTATAGAATCATCAACTTTTGAAATAAGTTCACCAGTAGTTGAAATAACTGTATAAGAACCAACACTTCCCTCTTCTAATAACTCAAACCATTTACTTTTTTTAAGCTCTTTTGTTTTTACTATTATTGCTGTTTCTGTGTTTAGTTTTTCTTGAATATGGTCATTTACAAATCCTAAATTAATACCAAATGCTACAAGACCTATATATTTATCTTTTGAGAATATTGGGAAAGTAACTCTGTAATAAAGCCCTATTTTAGATATCATAAAACCACTAATTCTTTTTTTCATAGTTGTTACTTGAGACACACCTTGAACACGACTAATATCATCATTAAATTTTTTTTGCATATGTGCCCGATAAAATGATTTTTGATTTGGAAGACCAAAACATATTAATTCAAAGTTTGGATTTTCTTTAATTAATTTAGAAAAATATGGTTGAACAACACTATCAAGTTTTACTCTATCTCTTTTTTCAAAAGCTTCTACTATATTTTTATTTGATACGAACTCTTCTAGCTTTTCATTATAAATTTTTTGAAGTTCAAATACTCTTTTTGTAAACTCAAGCTCAAGTTTAACTTTTTCTAAATTTATATTTTGTTCAATATGACCCTTCTTATCTTCCATTGCTATATATAATACAATAGATGCAAATCCAAGTATAGCAAATACCATAAATATTAATGTAATATTTTTTATTTTTTGTAGTTTTTTTATCAATAATAATCCTTTTTTTTAATTAACTAATTTATTTAAAATATAATTAAGCTCTTTCTTATCTAAAGGCTTACTCATATATTCATCCATACCAGCTTCTAAAAATCTTTCCCTATCACCTTTTAAAGCATTTGCAGTTAATGCAACAATTGGTGTATGTTTTAGATTTAATCTATTTTCAATCTCTAATATATTTTTAGTAGCCTCAATACCGTTCATATTTGGCATATTTTCATCCATAAAAATAATATCATAAGTGTTATTTTTAAACATATCTATAGCTTCAATACCATCATTAGCAATATCAAATAAAATATTCATTTTTTTAAAAGTAATTTTCATAAACATTTGATTTGCTTTATTATCTTCTACCAAAAGTAGTTTTATATTACTAAAATCTGATGATTCTTTTATACTATTAGATATTTGCTCTTTTGATTCTTTCCCTATAGATATAGGGATACTAAAATAAAATTCACTACCAATACCAATTTCACTTTTTACTTTTAACTCTCCACCTAATAAATTAATAAGTTCTCTACTAATGCTAAGTCCTAGACCAGTTCCTCCAAATCTTCTTGTAGTTGAACTATCCTCTTGATTAAATGGTTCAAAAATATGATTAAGTTTATCTTTTGCGATTCCTATACCTTCATCTTTTATAGAGATATTTAAAAGTTTATTTTTATAATTTATATCTACAAGTACTTTTTTGCCATCTTTTGTAAATTTAATAGCATTGCTTAAAAGATTTGATATTATTTGTTTTATTCTAAGTGGGTCACTATTTATAATAGAAGGAATATTTGAATCAATATTTAAAATAAGTGATATATTTTTTTGTTTAGATTGTGCATCAAATAGATGTAAAAGAACCTCAAACTCTTTTTTGGGATTAAAATCTATTTTATCAATATCTAATTTTCCACTCTCTATTTTTGATAAATCAAGTATATCATTAATTACACCTAAAAGTGTTTTCGAACTATCATTAATTGTATTTAAATATTTTAGTTTTTCTTTATCTTTTTCACTATCTTTTAATATATTTACAAATCCTAATATTGCATTTAAAGGTGTTCTTATTTCGTGCGACATATTTGCTAAAAATTGAGATTTACTTTTATTTGCTTCATTTATAGCATCTACATGAGAGATAAACTTTTTGTTAAATAGCTTCATCAAAAAATATAAAATAGACAAAATTAAAACTACAGCAACAATAGTAAATATAAAACTATTAACAAGATGGTCATATAATATTTTTTCTTTTTTAGCTTTAAGTTCTTTTAATTGAGTATCATATTTGTTAAAATAAAACCCACTGCCTATTATCCAATTCCATTTTTTATGATAATAAAAATAAGAATACTTTTCTTGTTTTTTTATACTATTTTTATCTGAAAAATAATACCTTTGATAAGATTCTTTACTTTTTCTTATATCATTAATTACATCATTTAAAAAAAGAAATTGCTTATCTATTTTTATATAATCTTGGTCTAAATAACCTTTTGCAAGAGAATGAAGTCTTTTTAATTTCATATTATGATTATCTAAATCACTAACTTCCATTATAAAAGAGTATTCATCTCCATATCCTTTATTTAAAATCTCAACCTCTTTGAGTACTTTGTATTTAACTTTATTTTCTATTACATCAAAATATTCACCTGTTCCTATAAGAAGGTTAAGTGGCTCAAATTTTGTAGTAATAACTAATTTTTTATACTCATTTTCTTGGTCACTTGGTTTGTGAAAATATAACTCAACAAATGCAATTTCTTTATTTTTTAAAGCATCTTTTTGAAGTTTAACTATTTTTGTTCCTCTTATATCTTTTTTATCACTAAAATCTTTACCTAAAAATTTTTTCATAGGGTGACCTAACATCTTATTTGTAGAAAAATCTAAAATATGAAAATACCCTCTATTATTATAAAACCTAATTAAAGATAGATGATTAACAACTAATTCTCTTATCTCTTTTTTTGAAAGTTTATCTTTATTTTTATCATAAATCTTTTGTGCAATATCTCTTGCATTATTAAGTTTATCAAGAAGGTCATCTTTTAAATTATTCTCTATTTGTTTTTGTTCAAAATTAATAATTTGTACAATATTATGAACATTATTATAAATAATATTTTTATATTTATTAAAAAAATCTTTTTCAAATTGAGTTGAATATTTAGTTGATATATTTTTTAATGTTTTAAAATTATCATACGATATAATTATTGTAAAAATGATTATAAGAAATATTGGAACTAATACTATAAATGTATAAATTAGTCTACCTTGCATTTTTTTCCTTTTATGAAAGCTTTTACTAAAATTATACCTAAGTATAATTGAATATATGCAAATTAAATAAAATCAAATCAATATTTGGTTATTATAAAAATAAAATCTTAAAAAAGGTAATCTAGAATGAATAATCAATATAAAATGGCAAAAATGTATTATGATAGTAAGATGTATGATGTAGCTCTAGGCTTAGCTAAAAAACTTTTAGAAAAAAAGTTTGATAAAGTTAAAGTATTTTTACTTTTAGGTGATATATATAAATCTTTAAATAAACAAAAAAAAGCTATAAAATATTTTAAAAAAGCATTAAAAAAAGATAAAAATATATATACTTATAATTCATTAGCGCAAGCTTATAATATAAATGGTGACTTCGAACTAGCAAAAGATACACTAAAAGAATCTATAAATAAATTTAAAAACTACTCTGAATACAAATATGAACTTGCTGGTAGTTGTAATAATATAGCAATAATAGAAAACAAACTATTTAATCTAGACGAAGCTATCAATTATGCTTTTATGGCATTAAAATATGATATGACATATATGGATAGTTATATATCATTAGCTAGGTCTTATTGGCTAAAAAAGAATATTACAAATGCAAAATTATATTTAAAAATGTATATGGATAAAAATCCTGATGATATAATGGGATATAGTTATTCTACTTTATTATTAGCTTCTGAAGAATATAAAGAGGGATTTAAATATTATGATTATAGATTAAAACAACAGTTAAAAGACTCTGCTCACAACCTTTTACCTTATGAGATGTATCAAAAATTTGATGATTTAAAAAAACATAGCTTAGTTATATATCAAGAGCAAGGTTATGGAGACAATATACAATTTGCAAGATATTTACATACTTTAGATAAAGAGTTAAATATCTCTATTTTAGTTAATCCAAAACTATATAAGCTATTTAAATTAAATTTTAAAAACTTTAATATTATAAAAAAAGTAGATGTAAATATAGTTGATGGTAAAGATTTAAATGAAAATTTTGATTATAAATTACCTATTATGAGTATTCCATATAAATTTAATAAATATTTTATAGATACAAAACCTTATTTAAAAGCTAAAGAAAAAGATATAAAAAACTTTAAAGAAAAAAATATAAAAAAAGATAAATTAAATATAGGTATTGTATGGAATAGTTCTCAAAAAAACAATAGCTATAATGAACAAAGACTGCTAAAACTTGATGATTTTAAAGATCTATTTAAGATAAAAGATACTCAATTTTATTCTTTACAAATAGATAATAAAGATGATTTGAAAAACCATAAAAATGTTATTGATTTAGGTCAAGATTTTACTGATTTTTATGATACAAGTGTAGCAATATCTGCTTTGGATATAGTAATATCAATAGATACCTCTGTTGCTCATTTAGCAGGGGCTTTAGGTAAAAAAACTTTTGTTTTATATCATAGTGATATTTTAGATTTTAGATGGATAGTAAATAATAATAAATCTATTTGGTATGATAGTGTTGAAGTTATAGAGTTTAATAAAATTAAAAAAGCAATTAATACAATATCAAATAGATTAATAGAGTTAAAACAATGAATATACTTTTAAATGGTGTAGGTAGAATAGGAAAATCTATAATAAGACAAAGTTTAAATAATAGTAATTTTAATATAGTAGCTATTAATGAATTAAATACAAATATTGAAAATATAGCATATAGTATAAATTATGATACAACTTATGGAAATATATCTGATAAATTTAAAGTTAAAGGGAACTATTTAATAAATAAAACAGAAACTATAGAGGTATCAAACTATTCATCTTTAGTTTATTTTAAAGATTTAGATATAGATTATATTATAGATGCAAGTGGTTCAAAAGTAGATACCAATGAATTAAAACTATTAGATGTAAAAGCTATATTTTTAACTCACCCTAATAAAACAGCAGATATAAATGTAATTTTAGGAGTAAATGAATATAAAGTATCATCTAGTGATAAAGTTATCTCAACTAGCTCTTGTAATGCTACAGCTCTTTTACCAATATTAAAATTAATAGATGATAATTATACTATTAAATATGGAGACATATCTACTATCCACCCACTTTTAAATCATCAAAAAGTTTTAGATAGTAGTTGTGTAGGTAGTTTTAATAGAGAGGTTGATTGTAATTATGAGTTTGGAAGGTCATCTTTGGGCAATATAATCCCTAGTAAAACAACTACAGTTGATGCTTGCTCTTATGTACAAAATAATATAAATACAGATATTTTATCTTCTAGTTCTTTAAGAGTTCCCACTGATACAGTTGGAGTTATTAATGTAACTTTATTTGTGGAAAAAGATTGTACAAAAGAGCAATTTATATCTTTATGTGAAAATTATACAAAAAATCAAAAGTTTAATATAATACTTAATAGTTATCAACCTTTAGTTTCATCTGATTTTAAAAAAGAGAAATTCACAACTATTATAGACCATAGATATACAGATGTAAAACAAAATAATATGATAAAACTAGTTTTATGGTACGATAATGAGTGGGGTTATGCTTCTAAGGTTATAGATATAGTGGAATATGTAAATAAAGTTTAAGGTTTAGTCTCATTTATAATGGTAATATTTTTTTATCTCTTCTTTAAATCAATAGCAAAATATTATAAAATTTTAAATTGATATAGTAACTTTAAAGAAAAACTATAATATACTACTCTTTATAAATAAAAGGAGTATCCCTGTGAATCTACTTAGTAAAGACAAAATTATATTATTAATTTTCACTACTATTGCAGCATTAGCTGTATATTTAGAGTTTTCATATGATAAAAATAATTATTTTCAAGAGAAATATAATGATTTAAATCTAAAATATAGTGATAAAGTTATTGCAAATAAAATGGTTGTAGAAGCACTTTTTGATAATATCTTACAAGATAAGAATATGATTGATTTAATGAGATATGCAAATAAAGAAAAAGATAAAAATATTTATAGAGAAAAACTTTATAATTTATATATAAAAGACTTTAATAGAATGAAAAAAAAAGGGATACTCCAATTTCATTTTCACCTTGCTAATGGGGATAGTTTTTTAAGATTTCATAAACCATCTAAATTTGGTGATTCTCTTTTATTTAGAAAAAGTATTAATAATGTTATAAAAACAAAAAAAGATGTTTTTGGATTTGAACTTGGTAGATACTTTGAAGGATTTAGGTATGTATATCCAATAATAAACAATGGAGAGTTTTTAGGAAGTGTTGAAGCGTCACTAAATACAAAAAATATTATAAATCAAATGACTGATACTTTAAATGGTCATTTTTCTATTATACTTAATACAGAAGCTCTTAATAAAATAGTAAATAAAGAGCATATTAAAAAATGTTTTAAAGAACTTTCTTTAGTCGATGGTTTTTCTATATCTCGTGAACTATATAATGAAAAAATAGAAAAAGAGCTATTTGCATCAATTGGAAAAGATATAAAAAATGATTTGATAAATTATAAAACATTTACAGTTGCTTATGATTCTAAACTTATAACTTTTTTACCACTTTTAGATTTAGAACAAAAAAATATAGGATATATATTCTCTTTTAGAAGTGATGATACAATGAAAGGGATGATATATTTTCAAGTTCTAAAATTTATAAGTATACTATTTTTATTTTTATTAATATATTATTTTTATAATAGAAGCAAAGAAAAATCAGCAGAAGTTTTACAAATTTTATCTGCAATTGATAAAACAACACTTATATCAAAATCAAATCCTCAAGGGAAAATAACTTATGCAAGTGATGCTTTTTGTAAAGTAAGTGGATACTCAAAAGAGGAATTAATTGGAAAAAACCATAATATTGTAAGAGACCCATCTATGTCAAAAGAGGCATTTGAAGATATGTGGGAAACTATTAAAAATGGAAAAATTTGGAATGGTATAGTAACAAATAGAAAAAAAGATGGTTCTCAATATGTTGTAAATGCAACAATTCTTCCACTATTTGATAATAATAACAAAATCAAAGAGTATATAGGGATAAGACACGATATATCAGAGCTTGAAAGTTATAAAAACCAGCTAGAACATAAATTAAGCGAATATACTAAATTAGTAGATAAAAATGTAATAATATCAACTACTGATAAAACAGGTAAAATTATATATGCAAGTGAAGCTTTTTGTAAAATAAGTGGTTATTCAAAAGAGGAACTTATAAACCAAAATCATAATATTGTAAGGGACCCAAGTATGCCAAAAGAGGCATTTGAGGATATGTGGAAAACTATTAAGTCTAAAAAAAGTTGGCAAGGTGAAGTAAGAAACAAAAAGAAAAATGGTGGATTTTATTGGGTAAATGCTGTAATAACACCAAACTTAGACAAAAATGGAGATATAATAAGCTACACAGGAATTAGACAAGATATAACAGACAGAAAGCTAATAGAGGAGATATCTCAAAAAGATAAGCTTACACAAATATACAATAGAGTTAAATTAGATGAAGTACTATTAGAAGAGATAGAGAGAAATAGAAGATACGGTATAGAGTTTAGCACTATACTTATTGATATTGATAAGTTTAAAGAAGTTAATGATAACTATGGACACCCTGAAGGTGATAGTGTTTTAAAAGAGACATCAAAAATATTAACACAACATATTAGAAAAACAGATATTTTAGGAAGATGGGGAGGTGAAGAGTTCCTTATTATCTCTACTAGTACTAATATAAATGGAGTTATTAAATTAGCAGAAAATTTAAGAAAAGCTATGGAGGAGCATCAATTTAAATATGTTGGAAAAGTAACAGCTAGTTTTGGTGTAACTCAATATATAGCTGGAGAAACTGAAGCATCTCTTTTAAAAAGATGTGATGATGGACTCTATAAAGCTAAAAGAGGTGGAAGAAATAGAGTTGAAGCTATTTTAGATACAAAAGGTAAGAGTAATGAATAAAAGTATCCTTATTGTAGATTATGATAGTGATTTTAATAATAAGTTTTTTTCTACATTAAAAACATTATGGTTAGATGTATCATTAGCATCTTCATACGAAGAGACAACTTCACTTTTAGAGCATAATAGTTATGATTTTATAATTGTTGATTTAGAATCAAATACAAGTGACTTTAATAATATGTTAAATTATCTTACAATTACAACCAATTCAAAACTAATAATTTTATCATATAATAAAGATACACAATATAAAGAGTATATTTACAGTAAAGGTTGTTTACAATATCTTTATAAGCAAGACTCAATTCAAGAAAATTGTGAAAAAATAGTAGATACTATCTCTTCAATTACTAGAAGAGCAGATGAGGTTAATAATATTTTATTAATACAAGAATCACTTTATTCTATTAAGCGTATTGAGACTATTTTAAATAGTAGGTCTTTAAAAACAACTGTTTTAAAAAATTTTGATAATATTATCCAAACTGTACAAAAAGAGGTTTTTTCTACAATTATATTAGACCTTGAGATTAACAATATAAATCATATAGAGCTTATTAAAAGTATTGATAAAAAAATACCTATATTAGTTTTATCTGGTGATTCTGATACTACCACTTCTGAAAAAATAGCAGAATTAGGGGTATCTGATATATTAAAAAAACCAATATTAGCAAAAGAGTTTATTTATAAAATAGAGTTTTGGCATAAATATTTTATACAATCTTACGAACTTGAATCACAACAATTAATTTTAAATGAGTATAAAGATATTGTTGACCGTGCAGCTATTGTATCTAAAACAGACCCAAAAGGTAAAATAACTTATGTAAATAAAAAGTTTTGTGAAATTAGTGGATATAACGAATATGAGCTTATAGGAAAACCTCACAATGTAGTAAGACACGAAGATATGCCAAAAGAGGCATTTCAAGATATGTGGGATACTATAAAAAATAAAAAAGAGATTTGGCATGGTAAAGTAAAAAACAAGAAAAAAGATGGTGGATTTTATATAGTTGATTCTTATGTAAAACCTATACTAGATAGTAATTATGATATAAAAGAGTTTATTGCTTTAAGAAATGATATTACAGAGATAGAACAGACAAAAGAGTATTTTAAACAACAACACAATATGTTAGGTGATGACCTTGAAAATGCTATGGCTTTAGCAAAAGAGTATGAATTTGCTATAGATGAAAGTAATATACTCTCAAGAACTGACCTTGATGGTAATATAACTTATGTAAATGATAAATTTATAGAGGTTAGTCAATACTCTAAAAATGAATTAATAGGTAATAAGCATAATATTGTAAAGCATCCAGATATGCCTAACTCTTTTTTTAAAAATATATGGGAGACTATTACAAAAGGTAATGTTTGGAAAGGTCAAGTTAAAAATAAAAAGAAAAATGGAGATAGCTATTTTGTAAATACACTTATAGTACCTATTAAAGATAAAAATAAAAAAATCATAGAATATATGGCTATTAGACACGATGTAACAGAGATAGTAAAACTACATCAAGAGCTTGAAGATACTCAAAAAGAGATTATTTATAAAATGGGTGAAATTGGTGAAACAAGAAGTAAAGAGACAGGAAATCATGTAAAAAGGGTAGCCTTATACTCTAAACTTCTAGCAGAGCTTTATGGTATGGACAAAGAGGAAGCTCAACTTCTAAATCTTGCATCACCAATGCACGATATTGGAAAAGTTGGAATACCTGATAGTGTACTTAAAAAACCTGGAAAATTAGATAAAGATGAATGGGTTATTATGCAATCACACTCTCAAATAGGATATGAGATGCTAAATCACTCAACTAGACCTATATTAAAAGCTGCTGCAACTGTAGCTTATGAGCATCACGAAAAATGGGATGGAAGTGGATACCCTCAAGGTTTAAGTGGTGAAAATATCCATATTTATGGTAGAATTACAGCTATTGCAGATGTATTTGATGCTCTTGGAAGTGATAGATGTTACAAAAAAGCTTGGCCAGATGAAAAAATATTTAATCTTTTTAAAGAGGAAAAAGGGAAACATTTTGACCCAAAATTAGTAGAACTATTTTTTGATAATATCGATAAATTTTTAGAAATAAGAGATAGATTTAAAGACTAAAAAATAGTAAATAATATCATTAATAATTAAATATTAAAAAATAATTTTTTATTTAAACTAAAATTAATGATATTTAAACTATAATTTCAATATATAAATAAGATAAGCATTGAAAATATAATAAAGTATTTTGAATGCTTCTCTTAGACTTTTACAACTATATTTAAGAGCAACTCCCCAGGATAGGAATATAGCAAGGAACTTTTATTTATACGTGTGTTTAAGTATCTGAGTGGAGCACCTCTCCTCAATAATAATCAAACAAATTTTCCATATTAATATTTTTATAGATATTTAGATATAATACAAATATAAATACAATATAGGAATAAATCATGAAAAATATTACAATAAATAGCCCATTTGATATGCATCTACACTTAAGAGATAATGAGATGTTAGAACTTGTTGCACCACTTAGTGCAAAAACATTTGCAGGGGCTATAATTATGCCAAACCTTGTACCACCTGTAGATAATGAGAAATCATTAATAGAATATCAAAATAGAATAATAAAAGCTATAGGGGGTGAAGATTTTGTTCCTATGATGACACTATTTTTTAAACCTTATACAAAAGAGTTTTTAGAAAGTGTAAAAGATAAAATAAGTGCTATTAAACTATATCCAGCTGGTATTACTACAAATAGTGAAGGTGGAGTTGAATCTATTGATACAGTTACTTTAGCCCCAACACTAAATGCTATGGCAGAGCTTAATATCCCATTGTGTGTACATGGTGAAACAAACGGTTTTGTTATGGATAGAGAAAAAGAGTTTATGAATGTTTATGAAGAGTTAGCAAAAGCATTTCCAAAACTAACTATTATTATGGAGCATATCACTACAAAAGATGCTGTTGAGATGCTAGATAAATATGAAAACCTACACGCTACAATAACTCTACACCATCTACTTATAACACTTGATGATGTAGCAGGTGGAATGCTTCAACCACACCTATTTTGCAAACCAATAGCAAAAAAATATGAAGATAGAGATGCTCTACAAAAAGTTGCCTTAGAGGCTCATCCAAAAGTTATGTTTGGTAGTGATTCAGCACCTCATCCACAACATGCAAAAGAAAATTGTGGTTGTGCAGCTGGTGTATTTACAGCTCCTATTGCATTACAAGTTTTAGCACAATTTTTTGACAATAATAATAAATTAGAAAATCTTCAAAAATTTGTAAGTGATAATGCTTGTGATATTTATAATATAAAACCATCATCAAAAACTATTAATCTAGTAAAAAAAGATTTTGAAGTACCTGCTATTTATACACATAAAGAGCAAAAAGTTGTACCTATGTATGCAAATGAAACTATATCTTGGTCTATTGCTTAGAAAATGTTAAACGGTATTTTTAATAAAACATATACAAAAGATATGTTTTTAGAAGAACTATACCAAAAAGATTTTGATGAAAAAAAATTAAAAACCATATTAGACTCTGGTTTTATAAATATAAATACTGTAGATGAAGAGAAAAATACTTTTTTACATCTATGTTTAAAAAAATCAAAATTTAAATCTGCTATTTGGTTGATTGAAAATGGTATTGATATATCTATTATTAATAACTTCAATCAATCAGTATTAGATATGGCAGTAGAAAAGAATAATTACTCTTTGGTTTCTTTAATAGTTTCAAAGAAAGTATTAAATATTGATAAAAAAGATAAAAACAATAGAACTATTTTACAAGATGCTATAGTTTTAGGGCAAAGTAAAATTGCAAAACTATTAATAGATAATGGAGCAGATATTAATAATAAAGATATTAATAATAGAAACTCAATTTTTGACGCACTCTCTTATGGAGATGAAAATTTTATAAATTTTTTATTAGAACAAGATAATTTAGAGTTAAACAACATAGATATAGATAAAAATTCAATTATGCACCATCCTGAAGTTGAAAAAGATGATAATAAAGCTATAAAACTAATAAAAAGTGGAGCTAATACTACTATTCAAAATAAAAATGGTGAAACATATTTATGTAATACTGCTCTAAGGGGTGAAGAGGCTTACCCTATTGTTAAACTTGCTGTTGATAATGGTGCTGATATAAACTCAAGAGTAATTGGGGATAATACTATATTAATGGAGCTAATAGCAGTAGCTTCAAAACTTACAGATGAAGAGAAAGCTAGAAGAGAAAGCTTATTGGGTATGTCAAAAAAAGTTGTAGATTTAGGGGCGCAAGTAGATGCTACTAATAAAGATGGAAATACAGCACTTTTTGAAGCTATTAATAAAATAGACTTTGGATTGGCATCTTTTTTATTATCTGTAGGGGTAAATCCTAATATTAAAAATAAAAACTCTCAAACAGCATTATTTGAAGCTACATACAAAGGTATAGAAGCTTTAGATATTATTTTATTACTATTAAAATATGATGCAGACCCCACTATAAAAAATGATAAACAAGAATCTTTATATGAAGTTTTAAATGATATTATTTTAGATACACATGGTAAAAAAAAGCTAACGGACCCTTTTGTTATATCAAAAATTAAAAAAAATGGTCAATATATATTAATATTAAAAGATTTATTAGAAAATAATGAAAAAGATTTAAATTTCTTAGACTCTTCTGGTAATCCTTTATTTTTTTCCCCTTTACTAAATAATCATTTTCCACTTTTTAAACTATATATTCAATACGGATTAAATATAGAAACTCTTAATATTGCAGGGCATAATATATTTTTTGAATATGTATTTAATATATTTAAAAATGATATTCATAGTCCAGATTTTCAAAGTAATCTAAGTATGCTTATTAGTTCAAAAGTTGACCATAATGCAAAAGATGAAAATGGTGATACTGTTTTACATAAAATTATGAATACAAAGTGTGATATAAGTTTATTTAATAGCTTAACACAAATTGTATTATTTGATTATACTACAAAAGATAATATAGGTAGAACAGTTGCTCACTCAGCTATATGGCATAATAAACAAAAAATATTATCTAAAATAGCTAATATAGATAGGGATATATTAAATATTCCAGATAATTATGGTATATTGCCTATCACTTATGCTGCTTTATTAGGTAGTCAAGAGTTAGTTTTATTATTTATTCGATTAGGTTCAAATGTAAGAAGTGGAGTAGTAATACATCCAAATGCATTAAAAAAATTTAAACCTATGTTAAAAAATCTTGATAAACTAAAAGATGGTATAAAAGATGAAACTATATTAACAAAAATTGATATAGTAATAGACCAAGTAAAAAGGGATTTCAAATTAATATAATGAAAAAACAAACATTTTGGCAATTAATAAAAGAGGATTTCTCACTTCCTATTAAAAATGACCCAGCTTTACATTCTAAATTTGAACTTATATTTAATTATCCAGGGGTTTGGGCTATAGTAAATTATAGAATAGCAAATAAACTTTATAAAAAAAATTTTAAACTTACTGCTAGAGTTATTAGTGGTATATCACAATTTTTAACAAATATAGATATTCATCCAGCTGCTACAATATCAAGAAGAGTTTTTATAGACCATGGTTTTGGAGTAGTTATTGGTGAAACAGCAGTCATTGAAGATGATGTTTTGATATATCAAGGAGTTACATTAGGTGGGGTTAGTTTAAGTCACGGTAAAAGACATCCAACTATTAAATCAAATGCAGTTATAGGAAGTGGTGCAAAAGTATTAGGAAATATAACAATAGGTGAAAATAGTAAAATAGGTGCAAATTCAGTAGTAGTAAAAGATGTACCTTGTAGCTCTACAGCTGTTGGTGTTCCTGCTAGAATTATTAAAAGAAAAGATGATGATTGTAATGAATCAAAGCAATTAAACCATAATGACTTACCTGACATATCAAAAGAGATGTTTAATTATCTTTTGCAAAGAGTAGCAGTTTTAGAACATGCTCTTAAAGAACATGATGGTATTGATGTCTCAAGTGCTGATAAAGAGCTAGAGGATATCTACGAAAACTTTATTAATGCTATGAAAAAAGATTAATATTTGTATAATATAGAACTATTTAGCTTATTTGGAATCAGTACTGGTTTTATGGCTGGTTTTTTTGGAGTAGGTGGAGGTATGATACTTGTGCCTATGCTTTTGATGAGTGGTTATAATATAAAAAGTGCAATATCTATATCTATTATACAAATGGTTTATAGTTCTGTTTTTGGTAGTTTTATAAATTACAAAAAAAATAAATATATATTAAAAGATGGATTATTTTTAGGACTAGGTGGTTTTTTAGGTGGAGGTTTGAGTGGATTTATTATATCTGGAGTTGATGAGGTATATTTAAAATATGCTTTTTTATCTCTTGTTATATTTGCAATACTTCAAATCTATTTTTCAAAAACAAAAGAATTAAAAGATAAAAAAGAGTATAGTAAATTAGCTTTAATTATAGTTGGTTTTAGTATAGGACTTATAGCTATGAGTTTAGGCGTTGGTGGAAGTGTATTACTTACACCTATACTTGTGGGATATATGTTTTATAGTTTAAAAGAAGCTGCCTCTTTGGCTCTGTTTTTTGTTGTATTTAGCTCTATATCAGGAGCAGTTTCTCTTTATCTACACGATAATATGCTTTTATTTGAGGGAACTATAGTTGGAATTGCATCTATAATAGGTGTATATTTTGGTATAAAAATAAGAAATAGTATAAATATGAAATCTTATAAGTCATTGGTTTTAGGGATGTACCTAATTATACTTTTATCTACTATTTATAAGATTTGATATGAATTTAAAAAGAGATTTTGATTATATAGAGTTAGGAGCAACACTTTATACTCCTGCTATTAATAAAAATATATTACAAATAGCAAATGGAAAAAAGTTTACTTATTTAAAATCTATTGTATTTTGTTTGGAAGATGCAATTAAAGAATCTGATTTAAAGTATGCTATGCTTAATATAAAAAATTTTCTAAAAAAATATAAAAGAGATAATATAAAAGTTTTTATCCGTCCAAGAGATAATAAAAATCTAAAACAACTATTAAAATTAAAAAAAATAGAAAAAATAGATGGTTTTGCATTAGCAAAATTTGGTATTAAAAATATGAAAAAATATTTTAATAGTTTAAAAAAATATAAAAATAGATACCATATTATGCCTATACTAGAATCAAATGATATGTTTGATATAGATAAATTAAGAAAAATAAAAAAGTTTTTTCTAAAAAAAGGGGTAAAGAATATATTAACACTTAGAATAGGTGGAGAAGATATGCTAAAAACAATGAACCTAAAAAAAGATTGTCAATATAGTATTCATAATTTTCATATTAGTTCTAAAATATTTGCAGATATTTTTAGTATATTTAAACCAATAGAATTAAATATTACAGCTCCTGTTTATAATTGTTTAAAAAATGAAGATATCTTTATAAAAGAGGTAAAAAGAGATATAAAAGAGGGGTTCTTTGGTAAAACTATTATACATCCAAATCAAGCAATTATAACAAATAATATTTATAAAGTATCTCAAGATGAATTAAATGAAGCAAAAGAGATTTTAAATATAAATAATAATGCTATTTTTAGATATAAAGATAAAATGTGTGAACCATCTGCACATAACAGTTGGGCAAAAACTATTATAAAAAGAGCATCAATTTATGGAGTAATAAATTAAAATATGAAATTATTAATAGTAAGATTTTCTCAAATATCATTTTTTATATGCTTAATTGCTATAGAATATTTAGCTACTACAACCACATCTATACCTGCTATAGAGAATAGTTGGGATAAATTCAACCATTTTATAGCATTTATTACACTATATATACTTTTATCATTAGGGTATCAAAAACTTATTGATTTAAAAAAAGTTATTCTACTTATGATTTTTGCTATCCAAATAGAGATAGTTCAATCTTTTATACCAAATAGATATTTTTCCCTTCTTGATGTTGTTGCAGATGCTATAGGGATAATATTGGGGATAGTTGTTTATAAATTTTTTAGAAATAGATTTAGTTATTAATCAATCTTTGTAAAATACCTGTTTTATAACAAAATAAATTGATACAGGCATCACTGTAAATAGTAAAACAAATACTAATATACTAATCTCACTAGCAATTGTAGCAAACATAATAATAGCATATAGTACAAGTAAAAATATTCTACTATTCCTATCAAACTTAAGATTTAACCAATCATCTATATATTTATTAAAATTCAATTTTATCTCCAACTTTTAATTTTTATTATTTTATCAAACTTTTATTAAAATAGACAAAATTCAAACTATTTATAATAAAATTTTAAAGCAACAGCAAATGCAAAAGCAACAACTGATATCATAGTTGCTACATCATTATTATTTACATCTGTACTAAATCCCAAAATAGAATTAAAACCTAAAACAATAAGTGTTGATAACAACATAATAATAACTAAAGCGATTGTGACTATAGCTATATTTTTAATTCTACTACTCATTAGTTTGATTTTTTTGTTTTACAACTGATTTTAAAGTAAAATAATATTTATCTTCATTTATAGCTTTAAATAAATATTCTATACTATCGCTTATTTTTCCTATCTCATAAAAACCAATACCACCACCTTTTTTATGAGTACCTTTACCAGACCTTCTAAGCTCTCTATATTTTTTTCTAATAGCAGCTTTATCTAATGATTTTATATCTACTAACTTTGGTTCAATTTTTTCTTTATCTTTTTTTGATACTATATTTGTAGCTACCACTTCAAAATATTGATTATTAATATTTTGAACCTCTATAAAACCAGCTGGTACAATCTCTCGTGAGCCAATACTCTCATTTTTTGAATAGTTCATCATATTTTGACAACACTCAATAGTTATAGTTGATATTATACCTTGTAGTGATAAATCTTTTATTTTTAACTCGATATTATCCATAGAAGCCCCAACTACATTTTGGCTCATAACACCTTCATACTTAACTATCTCTTCTCTTATAATCTCTTGATAATCAGATTTACTATCTATCTCAAATCCTATTACAGTCATATCATCATTCCTATCATTGTTTTCAATCATAAACTCATAATCTGCCATAGTTTTTAAAAATATAGATTTTTGATAAGACATATCTTTTGTAGAGTTTTCTTTTATAATATTACTAAACTTTTTTTTACCAAATGGAAAATCTTTCTCGCCACCATTTTGGTCAAGGTAACCATCTGTAGTACAATAAAACTTCATCCCCTCTTCTACTTCTAAGATACTCTCTTTATATTCATAATTTAAATCACATTTTTTATATCCAACAGAATATCTATTCCCTTTTATTGTATTTAGTTCACCTTGTGTATCTACATAAAAAAGTGGTGTTTCAGCTCCAGCAAATTTAAGAATTTGAGTTCTTCTATTATAGTATATAATACCACCATCCCATCCTACATTTGATTTACTATCTTTTGTTTCTTGTTTTAGAAGTGTTTTCATATATTTATTAAAATATTTCATAATCCAAGCAGGAGATACATCAATATCATAATATCTATCAGATTTTATCTTTAAAATAATCTCTCTCTCTATTGCTTTTACAATCATAGTCACAAAAGCCCCTGGAACTCCGTGACCTGTACAATCTATAAATAAAAGTAAACACTCATCTGGGTGTCTTAACTCATTAAAAAGCCAAATATCCCCACCAACAGTATCTTTTGGCATCCAATAAACAAAAGAGTCTTTAAAATAATCTAATAAAATATTTTCATCTGGTAATACTGCTCCTTGAATTAAAGAAGCATACTTAATAGAATCTTGAGTATGTCTATATATACTTCTTACTTTATATTCCATATCTTTTTGTCTTGTAATATCAACAGTCATACCTATATAACAATCTTCATTATTATAAGATATAGGAATAACAGATAAAAGTGCCATAAACGTTTTATTTTTATGTGTAGTAACAAATACTTCTTTAGAATCAATTCTACAAAATTTTTCTATCTCTTCTATAATCTCTTCATAACCATTTTTAAGAGTATATATGTTATCTATAGGTTTGTTAAGATAATCCTCTTCTGTAATTTCATATAAATCTAAAGCAAATTGATTTGCATAAACTATTACCCTTTTTGAGCGTGAAGTTATTAAAATTGGAAATAAAATATTAGAAAGAATCTCTTGGGCATTCTCTTTTTCTATTTTTAATTCACTAGTTCTTTTGCTTATAGTTAGCTCTAGTGAAGTATTAAGTATCTCTATCTCTTTTTGCAATGCTATATCCCTAGAAACAGACTCATACCCTATATGCTCCCCTTTATAATTAAAAGAGGGAGATATTTTAATAAATACCCAATATACTGAACCATCTTTTTTTCTATTTTTTAATTCACCTTGCCAAGTATCTAATGATGATAAAACACTCCACATATACATAAATATCTCATTTGGCATATCTTTATCTCTTAGTATACTATGGTTTTTACCTATAAGTTCATCTCTTGAATACCCTGTAATATCACAAAAAGCTTCAGTTACTTCAGTAATGACTCCATCTAAATCTGTTTTTGAAAATATAATATTATTATTTACTATTCTATCAAGTTGTTGTTTTTTAAAATTCTCTTTTTCTTTTATCTCTTGTTTAAATTTTAATTTTTCTAAAATAAAAGAGAAATCTTCGCAATTAGCTTTAATATAACCATCTATGTTTAATTTTATAGCATCAAGTAGATAATCATAATTTTTATCTTTTACAATTAAAAAAATAGATATAAGTGAATCTATCTCTCTTATCTTTCTTAATATCTCTAAATTAGATATAAGAATATCAAATTCTTTAAAAGATAAGTTTTTATTTTTTAAATCAAAATTTTTTTGGGTGGTTATATTAATCTTAGAAATAGCATCATTAATAAAATTATTAATTTTATTTGTAATAACATTATCATTCTCAATAATCAAAATATTTAACATTTATACCCACCTTTTTTTATATTTTTTAATTATATCTATAAATGTTTAATATGTATCTTAATCTATAGATATCTATGATATAATAATATTTGAATATATTATAAAAGGATAAAAAATGTTTAAAAAAAATTTAATAATACTAATACTAATAGTACCATTTTGTCTAAATGCTTTAGAAATTTATAAAAATAAAAATTTTGTATCATTTGTAGATACCACACTTCAAACAGCTAGTTTTTCATTAAAACATACTGCAAATAAAGATACAAAAATAGAAGAGGTTTTTAGCAAAGCTATAAAGTCTGCAAATAAAACAGGTATTTGTACAGGTGGTCAATATGCTATATATCCAAACTATAGATATATAAATAATGAAAGAGTTAAAAAAGGTTATAGTTCAAACCTTACTTTTAATTGTGAGTTTAAAGATATTGAACTATATCAAAATCTGCTTTCAACTATGAAAGATTTAAATGTAGAACTTATACAAAATAAAATTAAATATAAAATTACAATGAAATCTCAAGAGGAGGAGACTTTAAAACTTGAGCAAGAAGCTTATGATTATGCCAAAGATTATAGTGAATATTTAGAGACACAATTTGAAAGTTGTGCTATTAAAACAATTGATTTTACAAATAGATATACAACTTTTCCACCTATTATAAAAAACTCTCTAAGCTCTAATGAAACAAAAGCATCATCACCTATTAAAAATGATGTTGAGATAAAATTATCTACTAAGTTTGTATTTGAATGTGGAATAAACAATAATATTTAGATAAAATATGAAATAAATACTAAAAAGGATATATATGAAACAAAGCATTATATTGAAAACAATAATAATATTAGGTAGTTTTATAGTTACAATATTTTTTGCATCCGGATATATGTTTTTACAAAATGATAATAAACTTATACAAGAAATAAGAGAATATAATCTAAAAACAACAATGGAAGCTTTAGATGAAAGACTTCAAGAGAGATTAAAAGTAAATAAAAAACAGATGGAAGATACTATTAGTATGATTGCTAAAAATACATCTCCTTTTTTATTAAATTTTGATAGTGATGGATTGAAAAATAGTTTAGGTTTTGATATTAAAAAAGATGGTGTAATGGCTATAAAAGTTTGGGATAATATAGTAAATGAAAACTTTTTAACAGCACTTAAAAATAAAGATAATAAAATTATATTTCAAAATATTGTCCCTAAAGAGTTTAATAAATATCTTAAAATAACTAAAGATGTTGTAATTAAAAATGATAATAATATTGAAATAATAGGTAAAATAACTTTATATTATGATGAGTCTTTAATAAAAAATAAAATTTTAGTTTTAAAACAAGAAACAAAAAAAGAGATAGATAATTTTAATAAAACAATAGATTTAAAACAACAATACTCTAATAAAATAAAATTTTATATCATAATTGGTTCTTTATTTGTTATTTTGTTTGTTATAGCTATTCTTTTAATTAATTTTGTAAATAAACCTTTACAAACTTTACAAAAAGGGCTTGATGATTTCTTTTTATTTTTACAAAGTAAAAAAGATAATGTTAAAAAAATAGAGATAAATTCAAATGATGAATTTGGACATATGGCACAAAATCTAAATAAAAATATAAGTGTAAGTGCAAAACTTCACGAAGAGATACACGAACTTAATACTAATCTTGAGCAAAGAGTTGAAGATAAAACTGCAAAAGTAAAAATGTTACTTGATAATGCTGGACAAGGTTTTTTAACTTTTAACAAAGAGTTTATAGTAGATTGTGAGTATTCAAAAGAGTGTGAAAAATTAATTGGAAAACAAATAGCATCTGTTGATATAACAACTCTTTTGTTCAATAATCTAAAAAAAGCAGAACTTTTTAAAGAGTCTTTAACAAATGCAATAAAAGAAACAGTTACAATAAAAAGAAATGCATATTTATCTTTATTACCATCAATTATATTACTTAATAAAAAAGCTGTAAAATTAGAGTATAAAATATTAAATAATGATAAAGTTATGTTAATTCTTACAAATATAACTTCTCAAAAAAAGCTAGAGAAAAAAGTGAAACAAGAACAAGAGATATTAAAAATGATTGTATCTGTTGTAAGTGATAGTGAAGTATTTTATGATACAAAAAAAGAGTATGAAGAGTTTATAGAAAATTATAAAAACTCTATAGATAAAAAAGCTACACCTCTTAATAATTTAAGCAATTTATATAGAACTATTCACACTTTTAAAGGTACTTTTTCTCAACTTTATATTCAAAATATAGTAAACTTTTTACACGAAGTAGAATCAGATTTATCAACTATGCAAAAAGAGATATGTGATTCAAATGATGAGATTATAAAATTTTTAGAAAGTTGTGATTTTAAAACATCTTATGATAAAAGTTTATCTATTATTGAAGAAGTTTTAGGGGAGGAGTTTTTAATATCTTCAAACTATTTAAAAGTTGATATTCACGATATATCTATTCTTCAAGAAAAAATAGAAAAGATTTTTAATAATTTTGAAAACACTACACCTGAATATAAAGAGATTTTATATACAGTTCAAAATCTTTCAAGTACAAAACTTAATTCAATTTTACATCCATATATATCATTAACTAAACAATTAGCTAATAGACTTGAAAAAGAGATATATGAGCTTAATATTGTGGGTGATAAACAAATAAGTGTAAACGATACATATAAACCATTTATAAAATCTCTTATTCATATTTTTAGAAACTCAATTGACCATGGTATTGAACTACCTGAAAAAAGAGTAGAACTAGATAAAGATGAAAAAGGTACAATTAGTTGTAGCTATGATATAATTAATAGTAATTTACAAATTATTATTAGTGATGATGGTGCTGGAATTGATAAAGATAAAATCAAATCTAAATTAGAAAAAAAAGGTATCGAAACAAAAGATTTAACTGATAGTGAAATTTATAATTATATTTTTGATGACAACTTTACTACAAAAGAGAAAGTTTCAGATATATCAGGAAGAGGTGTAGGTATGGGTGCTGTAAAAGCACACCTAGAAGAGCTTGATGGAAAAGTAAATATAACATCAACTAAAGATATAGGTACAACTTTTGAATTTATTGTACCTTTAGAAAATTAATAAAAAAGGAAAAATATGATTTTAGATTCATTAATACTTCAAACAAAGCTTTTTTTACAAGAAGATATGAATATTGAGATACTAGATGTCTCTACAAACGAGTTAGACTCTAATCAACTTAATTTATTAGAGCATACCTCTATGATAGGGGTTGGTGGAACTTTAAACTTAATGGCTGTTATTAGTTTTGATGATAGTATATCAAAAACTTTAGTTAACCTTTTTATGGATGGTGAAGAGATTGACCCAGAAGAGGAAGAGGAGATAATCGAAAGTGTTACAGGGGAAACTATTAATACTATTTTAGGGCTTGCTCTTCCTACTTTTCCAAATAGAGGAAAAGGGGTAACTATAACACCTCCTATTAGTATAAATAAAACAAGTAGTTTAAAAAAACATAAAAACTCTAAAATATTAACAGCAACAATAAAAACCAAAAATGGAACTTTGAGTATAAGTGCTATTGGTGAAGATATAAAATAAATAAAAAAGGGATATAAAAAATGTTAAAAGTTTTATTAGTAGATGATTCATTAATAATAAGAAAAAAGATAAAAAAAATTGTAGAAGCTTTAGGACACGAAGTGATTTTTAGTGCAAAAGATGGTCAAGAATCAGTTGATGCATACAAACAATATAAACCTGATTTAGTAACAATGGATATTACTATGCCAGATATGGATGGTATAACAGCAGTTAAACATATTATCAAAAGTGATAAAGAAGCAAAAATAATAATGGTAACCTCTCATGGTCAAGAAGATATGGTAATTAAATCAATTCAAGCAGGAGCAGTAGGATATATGTTAAAACCTATCACTGAAGATAAAATGGCACAGGCTATTGGTGAAGTTTTTATTCAATATGCAGTTGAAGAGTCAGATGATGATGATTTTGACCTTTCTGATATAGAAAATTAATAAAAAAGAAAATATAGATGCAAGAGAATAAGCTTTTTGAAGCACTTTTAGATGTAATACCATTTGCTACATACGCTGTTGATATTAATACTTATGAGGTAGTTTATGCAAATAAAATGATGTCAGAAAAGATGTATGCACCAAGAGAAGATTTTTGTTGGAAAAAAGTATTTGGTCAAGAGGAGGTTTGCTCTTGGTGTACAATAAATACTCTTAAACAAAGGGAAACAGTTTATAAAAGTGAAAAATTAATTACTAATTTTTTTGATGAAGCAACTGATTGTTGGCTACAATCTTATGACGAGTTAGTAAAATGGCCAGATGGAAGAACTGTAAAATATAGTATTGCTGTTGATATTAGTGAACAAAAAGAGATACAAGCAAATATGATTAAAACACATACAAAACTAGCTATCCAATCAAAAAAACTAAAAGAGGCAAATGAAAAGCTAGAATATATGGCAAAAAAAGATTTTTTAACAGGTATAAATAATCGTGGTAGTTTTTTTGAATCAACTCAAAAACTAGTAAAAGATGAAAGTGTAAAAACTCCTATTTATATCTCTATGTTTGACCTAGATAAATTTAAAAATTTAAATGATACTTATGGTCATAAAATGGGAGATGTAGCATTAAAAAGATTTACACAAGAGGTACTTAAAAATCTAAATGAAACAGATATTTTTGGAAGAATTGGTGGTGAAGAGTTTGCCCTTGTGATATCATCTTTTTCTGAAAATAATGTAATAGAACAAATAGAAAATATTAGAAAAAGTATAGAAAAAATAGTTATACCTTGTGAAGAAACACAAATACATTTTACAGTAAGCATAGGGATGGTAAAAAAAGATAAAGATGAAACCATTGATATGGCTTTAGATAGAGCTGATAAAGAGCTTTATAGTGCTAAAAAAGATGGTAGAAATAGATTAAAATTTAGATTATAAAATGGTGGTTGTAGAATGTTAGAAAATAAGTTATTTGAAGCACTTTTAGATGTAATACCTTTTGGTGCTTATGCTGTTGATATTGATACATATGAAGTGGTATATGCAAATAAACTTATGAGAGAAAATATGTATGCACCTCAAGAAAACTATTGTTGGGAAAAAGTTTTTGGACAAAATGAGATATGTAATTGGTGTAGTGTTTTTAAGCTTAAAGATAGAAAATTAAATGGTATAAAAGATAAATTTACTTGTGAATTTTTTGATGAAACAGATGATAAATGGTTAAAGTCTTATGATGAATTAATGAGTTGGCCTGATGGTAGAGATGTAAAATATTCAATTTTAGTTGATATTACTGACCAAAAAGAGATACAAGGGAGTATGATGAAAACTCATGCAGCCCTTGCTATTAAAAATAAACAAGCAAATTTATCAAATAAAAATCTTCAAATAACAAAATTAAAACTTCAAAAATCTCTTAGTCTTTTAGAAGTAGAAAAACAAAAAGCACAACAATCAACTCAATCTAAATCTAATTTTTTAGCAAATATGTCTCACGAAATTAGAACACCTATGAATGGAATTGTAGGTATGACACACCTTTTAAAACATACACATCTTACACAACAACAAAATGATTATGTAGAAAAAATTGAAAATGCTTCTAATAATCTTTTGAATATAATTAATGATATTTTAGATTTTAGTAAAATAGAAGCAGGAAAATTAGAGATTGAGAATATTAGTTATGATATGAAAAATGTTATAGCAAATCTAAGAAATTTAGTTGAACTTAAAGCTTATGAAAAAGATTTAAAATTTGATATTAATTATGATGAAGAAAAAACAATCTATTATGGAGACCCTTTAAGAGTTGGACAAGTTCTTATTAATTTAGTAATAAATGCTATTAAATTTACAGAAAAAGGTGAGATAACTGTAGATATTAAAGAGTGTGATAATAATCTATGTTTTTCTATTAAAGATACAGGCATAGGTATGAATCATACTCAAATAGATAAACTTTTTAGCTCTTTTTCACAAGCTGATACTAGTACTACTAGAAAATATGGAGGAACAGGGCTAGGGCTTTCTATATCTAAGCAACTTATTGAATTGATGGGTGGAGATATTGATGTTAAGAGTGAAGTAAATATTGGAAGTGAATTTACTTTTAATATACCATTAAAGCAAGGTGAAAAAAATGATGTTGAAGATAAAGATAAAGGGATAAAAGAGCTACAGATAGATTTAAAATCACTTCAAGGCTCAAAAATATTACTAGTAGAAGATAATATAATAAATCAAGAGATAATAGAGGGATTACTGGAGCATAGTCAAATAGAAGTAGATATTGCCTCAAATGGGAAAGAGGCTTTTGATATGTTTGAAAATAAACAATATGAATTGATATTAATGGATATTCAAATGCCTATTATGGATGGATATGAAGCAACAAAAAAAATAAGAAAGATTAATAAAGAGGTACCAATTATAGCCCTAACTGCAAATGCTATGAAAGAAGATGTTAAAAAAACAAAATTAGTAGGTATGAATGGACATCTTAATAAGCCCATAGATATTAAAATTTTTTTTACTATATTATTAAAGTTTATATCAAAAAAAGTTGATATTATTCCAACTATTAAAAATAATAATATCTCCTCCTCTTTTAGTCATTTTAGAGCTATTGATGCAAAAAAAGGTTTAGAGCTTGTAAATCAAAATGAAAAGCTATACAAAAAAATATTAAGTAGTTTTTATGATAGCTATAAAAATATAGAGATAAAATCTATTAAAGATGATGAAGAGTTAAAACTTTTTATACATACTTTAAAAGGTTTAAGTGGAAATATAGGAGCATCTGCACTTTACAGTATTTGTGTTAAAATAAGTAATAATTTTAATAAATCTTTTTTAGCTTTATTAGAACTTGAATTTAATAAAATAATATCAGAGTTAAATAGTTTTTATAATAAAGAAAATAATATTATTGATGAAGAGAATAGTATATCTCAAGATAATATAAAAAAGCTTTTTTTAGAACTAAAAAAAGCAGTTGAATCAAAACGGATAAAAAATTGTAAAGTAGTGATTGAAAAAATAGAAAACTATAAACTTTGTGATGTAAATCATAAGTTTTTTATAGCTATTAAAGAGTGTTTAGATAATTATGATTTTAAAAAAGCTTTAGCTATATTAAATAATAATTAAAATAAAAAAGGTTTAATTGATGTGTGTTATAATAGCAGCTGTTTTTTCTTATCTCTCTTATAGTTTTTATATTGATAACGATATATTAAATGCAGTTATTAATGGCTCTATAGCTATTTTTTTTATTGGATTATTAATAAGAAATATATTAAAAACAATAAAAGAGAAGAACTCTATTTAGAGTCTAATATTTTATTTATCTGTTTTGGAAAAATAATAGATTTATCTTTCATACCATAAATTATATCTTTTGCATCTTTAGGATAAGTTTTAAAAATATATTCTAATACTTCATTTGAGATTAAATCAAATTCATTATATAAACAATTCTCTTTTAAAGTAATATTTTTTATCTTTTCTATAGTAAATGTATTTGGGTCTATATCTTGAAGTTTTAACTCTTTTACAATATATGAAGAGTCTTTTTTATCCATTGGTTCTTGATATATTTTATTTGTACCTAGTTGTATTGCACTTAGCTTTCCACCATTTGAACAACCAGTATCAAGGCATATATATTTATCACCTTTTTTTACATCTTCAAATATACAATGTCCAAATATATTAATAATATCCTCTTCTATTTTAGGCTCTTTTGTATCTTTATATATTCTATTAAGCAAAAAATCATTGTAATAATCTTTATTATCTTTATACTTATAATACTCTAATGCAAAACCGTGAGTTATAAAATAGTGTTCTATTTCTATATAAGTTGGTAGTTGTTTTATCCATTTTAAATGTTTGTATATAAGTTTTTTATTTTTATTGTAACTATTTATACATTGTAATCCACCATATCTTTTATCATCACTCCAAGGGCTATGAGTATCATTTTCTATAGCATCTATAATATATTTTTCATAAAGATGTTCGTGGTTACCTTTTACACACAAATGATTATTTGATATTACAAACTCTATAACATCTTTTGAAAAATCACCTTTATCACATAAATCACCCACAAAAATAAGATTTGAGTCTTTTGGTAATTGATTTATTAGATTAATAAGTGTATTATAACAACCATGAACATCACCTATTACATAATAACTATCTAAATTCTTTTTATCTAAATTTATCTTCATAAAGTCTCTTTGAGCTAATATATGAAGCTTCTAAATTATCACCTTGAAAATAATCTCCACAAATAGCTAATGATGAATTATTATCAAAAATATAATTATCATCTAAACTTTTTGATACAAAAGCATATTTCCAAAAGTGTGGTACAATATAAAAATCTTCTTCAAGTCTAATACCAGTTTCATCAAATATTTTATTTAACATATACTTTTCTATCTCATCTTTTGATTTAAAACTTTGTTGATTTGTAAGTTCTTGATTTAGATGTAATAGATAACTACTAAAATTTTGATAATTATATTTTATAGAGTTATCTACAACTTTCTTAAAATCTTTATTTTTTACAAGTTTTGGATTCATTAGATTTTGTAATGTGTGTGAATATACCATTAAAGTAGCAATAGAATCATACTCTACACTTTGTAATTTTTCTTTAATATCTAAAGATATATCTATATCAAGTTTTAATATTTGCTTTGCTGGGATAGTAATAATAAGTTTATCAAACTTCTCATAACTTATACCATTGCTATCTTTTAAACTCCACTTATTATTATTTTTTTTACAAGATATAATCTTTGTATTTACTACTAAATCATTAATATCTATAAGTGATGAACAAATTTTATTTATACCATCTATTGGATAATATATATCATTATCTTTTTTTAAAACATTCTCTTTTACTTTAATATCACAAAAATCTAAAAACTCTTTATTATTTACTTTAAAAAATGGTGTACCGTGGTCTATTTTTTTATCATTAATGTATCTTGTACTACATCTACCACCTGCACCTCTTGATTTTTCAAATACAACAACATCGTGATTATCTTTTTTAAGAAGTGAATATATATTTGCCCCACTAAATCCAGCTCCAATAATTGCTATTTTCATACTTTTAACCCTAATGCATTTTTTACTAAGTCTATATTTTTATAAAGTTTATCAACTCTTTTTTCAAATTCATTTTTATTTGCTGTATAATACACAGAACCCTCTATATCTTGAAGTTTTTCATCAAAATGCTCTATTGTTTGATGTTGAATATCTTCATTTGTAAGTGATAATAGAAGTTCTGGTGTTTGTTTTTCTAGTTTTATTATAACATGTTCTAGTGTATATTTATTGTCAACTTCAATTTGAAGGTAGCCACACATATTAACATAAATAATATTTATATGAGAACCATATCTATTATATATAACCCCTGCAAAATCATTAAGATACCTATGATAATTTTTATAATTTGAAAAAAATTCTTTTAATTTCTCTTCATCTAAATTTTCTTCATCTGTATAAATTTTATTAAGCATATGCTCAATACATAGATATAATATATCACTATCATTTGTAGATTTTAATTGCTCTAAAAAATTTGATTTTCTCATAATAAACTCCAATTTTTATTTAGTATATAAAATATTGAAGTTTTTTAGTAGTTATTTTTTGTTAGTTAATAGTTTGTTTTAATTTTATTTATTAATATATATCATACTCGCATCCATTTTTACAATCATTTTTACTAAGAAGTGTATCTTGTTTCTCTAATGATAGTTTTTTTCTTTGTTTACCATTATGAAATCTTCTTTTATCTTCATCTGTATTTAATTGTAATGTCGGTACTTTTGTAGGTTTGTTATTTTCATCTATTGCTACCATTGTAAAATAACAAGTATTAGTATGACTTACACTTTGTTTTTGAATATCTTCAGTTACAACTTTTATACCAACTTCCATAGAGCTATTACCTGTATAATTAACATTTGCTAAAAAAGTGACTAAAGAGCCTATAGGTATTGGGTTTTTAAAAAGAACCATATCAACTGAAAGTGTTACAACATATTTTCCACAATATCTAGAAGCACAAGAGTAAGCGACTTGGTCAAGTAATTTTAAAATATCTCCACCGTGTGCCATACCTGTGAAATTTGCCATATCTGGTGTTATAAGTACACTCATTGTTAATGTTTTATTTTGCATAGTTTAAGCCTTATATTTTTATATATTGTATCTTTATCAAACTTAAGTGAAGCTACTGTAAATAGTCGATAATTATTTAACTATCCCAAAACACTACTTAAATTCCAAATAGGTAACATTACAGCTAAAACAAGCCATAATATAATTAAAGAGATAATAAATATTATCAAAGGCTCTAATGTATTTGAAAAACTTTTAATTGAATTATTAAAACTTACTTTATAATAATTTCGAATATCATCTAATACTTTTTCATAGTTATTTGATTCTTGAGCAACATAAAGTAATCTAATAGTTAAATCATCAAATAATTTTGTTTTTTCAAAAGATAAAGCTATAGGTGTTCCATTTTTTATATCATTTATAATCTCTTCTATTTTTATATCAAGATAACTGTTTGATAATATATTTTTAGTATGTTCTATAGCTACTTGAAATTGATATTTTGATTTTACGACTATGCTTATAGATAAAAAAAGTCTAAAAAATAGATATGATTTTACAACATTACTAACAATAGGGATATTTAAAATAAGAGTTTTATCAAAATATAATCTATTTTTTTGATAAACTTTATAAAATAAAAATGTACAAAAAAATAAAGCAATAATTATAAAATAAAAATAGTTTTTAATTATATCATTTAAAAATATCAATGCTTTAGTAGCCATTGGGAGGTTACCATCTAACATAGTAAATATATATTCAAAATTGGGAATTACATATATAAATATCATCATTATAGATATAAACAAAGCACTTAATAACATAATTGGATATCTTATAATATCTTTAAACTTCTCTTTACTTTGTTGCTCTTGTGCTAAAAGTTCAACCAAAGAGTTTATAGATTCTTTTATATTTCCATTTTCAATCCCTAGTTTTAAAAATAATATAGAGGTATCTCCTAAAAATGATTGATAATTTTTTAGTGCTATATCTATTTGTTTTGCATTTTTTAAACTATCTTCTATAATTTTTAATATATTATATATTTTTTTATCTTGTTTTGTTTTTAGAAGTAAACTTACAGATTGAGAAAGTGTTAAATTAGAGTTTAACATTATAGAAAGTGATGAAAAAAATTCATATACAATTTTTAGATTATTTTGAAAAAACTCTATATCAAAATCTATTTTACTTTTTTGTTTTATATCTATAATATTGTTTGGATAATTAGTAAGAGTTTTAAGCTCATCTTGATTATTTGCTTCTAAAATTATATTTTTTATTTTATTGTTATCTTGGTATATTATTTTATATTTTTGCATAATATTCCTCTAAAGATGTTATATTTGCATTTACTAATTTCATACCATTTGTTTGAATAGTTTGAAATCCATTATCTATAGCATAACTAAGAATATCTTTTACATCTTCTTTATTTGAAATCATTTTAGATATTTTTTCATCAAATTTTAATGCTTCACTTACAATAACTCGAGAGTGGTAACCAGTTAGATTACACTCTTTACATTTGTTACCTTTACAATTTTTACACAATACTCTTAATAATCTTTGAGATAAAATTAGCTTTAAAGTATTTGCTATAAGATAACTTTTCGTTCCCATATCAAAGAGTCTAGTTATTGTTTCTATTGCACTATTTGTATGGAGTGTTGCAATTACAAGGTGACCAGTAAGAGAAGCTTGTATAGCTATTTGTAATGATTGACTATCCCTTATTTCACCTATCATAATAATATCAGGGTCTTGTCGTAAAATATTTTTTAGAACAGTGCTATAGTCTAGCCCCATATCTTGATTTACATTAACTTGCATTATCCCTTTTAGTTTATATTCAACTGGGTCCTCTACTGTTATAATTTTTTTAGAACTTTTATTAAGCCTTTTTAACATAGAGTATAAAGTAGTTGTTTTTCCACTTCCTGTAGGTCCAGTTACTAAAATCATACCTGAAGTTAGTGGTAATACTGTTTTAATTATATCTAACTCATTTTCATCAAATCCAATATCCTCTAACTCTTTATTAATATTTTGATTATCAAGTATTCGCAATACTATAGATTCACCGTAAATAGTAGGAAGTGTTGATACTCTAAAATCATAACCTTTATCACCAATAACTCTACTAAAACGACCATCAAGTGGTAACCTTTTTTGTGAAATATCTAAAGAAGCAAAATATTTTATAATTGAGCTTATTATAGGATATAACTCTATTTTAAAACTAAATATCTGATTTAGGTCACCATCTATTCTAAACCTTATAATAACATTTTTATCTAAAGCTTCTATATGGATATCACTACCATTATTTTTAATACAAAAATCAAATAATAAATCTACAAACTCTATAATATAAGAATTTCTATCATCTCTAGATATTGCTAAAGATTTTGAAGCTAATGAAAAAAGCTTTTTTTGAAATTCTAAATGAACAAAAGATAGCTCTAAAAACTCTTTTTCTATATAAATTAATTTGATAGGTTTTTTTAATATATTTTTAATTATATTAGGGTCTAGGTTTTCATCGTAAGTTGCTACTAAAATATATAAACTATCTTGTATAACAGGTAGAAATTTATATTCTAAAAGGAGTTGAGAATCTATATTATCCAATAAGTTATATTCTATATTATAATCGTATAAGTTTTTTAATCTCATTTTATTATAACCTATCCCACTCAAACTTACTTATATTTCTTTTCTCTTTATCAAAATTAATCCCAATTAGATATATATTTTCATAATTTAAATATTTCTCATAATATTTTTTCTCTTTAATCTGTTTTAATCCATTTCCATTACCAATTTTAAATTCTAAAATATAGACTATATTT
>Ga0193965_1000039_pt1 | contig 50072 bp, 57 predicted proteins | sample FB_8_MG_FD_140330 | JGI IMG/M metagenome (GOLD analysis project Ga0193965, IMG submission 140330) | Microbial mat bacterial communities from the Broadkill River, Lewes, Delaware, United States - FB_8_MG | ecosystem: Environmental > Aquatic > Freshwater > River > Microbial mats | place: USA... | reverse complement strand
AACCCAGAAGCTAAGCCCCTCATCGCTGATAATACTGCATCTTTCAGGTGTGGGAATGTAGGTCGCCGCCTAGTTAATCAGTTTATTTTTTTTAACTCTTACAACTAGCTACCTTTCAATCAATCATTTTTAATTTAATTCTTTTCTAATCCATATAATATATCTTCACTAATATTTTCAAATTGAATCTTATACTCATCTGTTATATCATTCAAAGCTTTGTTATATATTTTATTGCCTAACTCTTTATTAAAAAAATCTAGTAAAAATTCAGCTTCAAAGCTACCAATTTCTAAATCAAATTCCTTAAACATGTAATCTTTGATTTTAGGAACAAAAGACTCTATATTTTCTTTGCTAAGTTTAAGCATCGATTATCTCCCATCTATGATCTATTGTATCCATATTTACTTTTTGTAATCTATCTAAAAAATAGCTTTTAGATACTTCTTTTGCACCAAGACTTTTTAAATGACGTGTTGGTACTTGACAGTCAATAAATTCGTAGCCCCATTTTTTTAAATGCCTTACTAGAATTGCATAAGATGCTTTTGAAGCATTGCTAACATCTGCAAACATTGATTCTCCACAAAATACCTTACCTACAACCAATCCATACACACCACCCACTAATTCACCGTCTTGGTATGTTTCAATAGAATGTGCAATACCCATTGCGTGAAGTTCTTCAAAAGCTTCAATAATATCTTTTTGTATCCATGATTCTTGTTGATCTTTTCTATTGATAGATCCACATCTTCGTATAACTTTTGAAAAATTAGTATCAAATTTATATTCAAACTTATTTAATTTTTTTCGAAGTGAACGTGACAATTTAAAATCATTTATTTCCATAATAAGCCTTGGATCTGGTGACCACCATAGAATGGGTTCATCTTTGTTATACCAAGGAAAAATACCATTTTGGTAAGCTCTGAGTAACCTAGAAGGATTTAGGTCTCCTCCCCAAGCCAAAATACCATCTTCATTAGCATCTTGTGGATGTGGAAAGGTTAGAGAGTATTTATTTAGTTGTGGGATTTGCATATTAATTCTAAGGTTCCATTTAAATTTACTTGTACACTACCACCATTTTTAAGTGATCCAAAGAGTATTTCATCGCTTAATTTATTTGTTATATTATCTTGAATATAGCGTTTAAGTGGTCTTGCACCCATCTCTGGTGAATAGGCCTCTTTTGCAATAAATTTTTTGGCCTGATTTGAAATATTCACACTAATATTTTTAGATTCTAATTCAGTGTTTAGTTCAAGTATAAATTTAGTTACTATACCTTCTATAGTAGTTAGATCTAATTGAGAAAACTCTATAATAGCATCTAGTCGGTTTCTAAATTCTGGTGTGAAAAATGATTTTAGTTCTTCATTAGCTGAAATAGAAGAATCTTTATTGAAGCCCATAACACTTCGAGCATTTGCACCTATGTTTGAAGTCATAATAAGTACAACGTTTTGAAAGTCGGCTTTATAACCATTGTTATCTGTTAAAGTTGCATTGTCCATTATTTGTAATAAAATATTTATAAGATCTGGATGCGCTTTTTCTATTTCATCTAAAAGTAATACAGTGTAAGGGTGCTTTTTTATTGCTTCTGTTAGTAAACCACCTTGCTCAAAGCCAACATAGCCTGGAGGTGCTCCTACTAATCGTGATAGAGCATGCTTCTCCATATATTCACTCATGTCAAATCTTTCAAAATGAATACCAAGCGTTTTACTTAGAGAGATAGCGAGTTCCGTTTTTCCAACACCTGTTGGTCCTGAAAATAAAAATGAAGCGATTGGTTTATCTTCAGGTGTTAATCCAGCTTTTGATATCTTAATAGCTTTTGCTACTTCATCAACAGCATTATTTTGTCCTATGACTAACTTTTTGAGTTCTTCTTCAAATGTACTTAAAATCTCCATCTCATTTTTATCTAGTTTAGTGCCACTGATACCGACAATTCTTGTAATTGTATTTTCAATATCATAAGCACTTACTTTTGTTTTAGTTTTTTTAAGAAGATGAAAAGAAGCCGCAGTTTCATCAATAATATCAATGGCAATATCGGGTAAAAATCGATCGCTGATATATCTTTTAGATAGTTCAACCGCACTAACAAGTGCTTTATTAGTATATTTTACCTTATGATGTTTTTCATATTTGTTTTTTAAACCTTTAAGTATTTTTATACTTGTTTCAATGGAAGGTTCGGCAATATCTACTTTGGAGAATCTTCTACTAAGTGCTTTGTCTTTTTCAAAACTATTTCGGTATTCACTAAAAGTGGTGGCACCCATACATCTAAGTTCCCCTGATGCTAATGCAGGCTTTAGTTGGTTTGCTGCATCCATAGTGCCACTTGTTGCTCCAGCACCTATAAGTGTATGAATTTCATCTATAAACAATATAGCATTAGGGTTGGATTTTAACTCATCCATGACACCTTTAAGACGTTTTTCAAAATCTCCTCTATATTTGGTACCAGCAAGCAGTGCACTTAGATCCAGTGCGTATAGATCTGAGTCTTCTAAAATTTTCGGGACATTTTTTGAAACAAGGTTTAAAGCAAGACCTTCGGCAATAGCTGTTTTACCAACTCCTGCCTCACCCACTAATATTGGGTTATTTTTTTTTCTTCTACATAAAATTTGTATAACTCTGTTAATCTCATCTTTTCTTCCAATAACTGGATCTATCTTACCTTCTTTGGCTTTTTTGAGTAGATCTATAGAATATTTTGATAAAAACCCTTCTTTGTTTTCTTTAAGGTCTTCTTGAACATTTGAATGCGAAATAATTTCTAATACGTCAAGTTTAGAAATATTAAATTCTTCTAATAACATATGTGTAAACGTATTTTTTTCTTCAATAATAGCAGCTATCATATCACCGACATCTGCAGAATGTTGACCTGCACTTTGAATGTGTTTTATCATGGAATCAACTACTCTTGAGAGTGCAACACTTTCGTGAGGTTCTATATTTATATTTGTTGGTAGTGGATCTATGTTGGTTGTAATATAGCTTTTTAAAAGTAGACGCATTTTTTCAACATCTCCCCCACAGGCTAAAATAATATACATGCCTTCATCTGATGCTAATATTTCATAAAATATATGTTCAATAGTTAAGTATTCATGGCGTAACTCTTTGGCGAAAATGATGGAATTTTGAATTACATTATTTAGGTTTGAACTGATCATTATTACTCCTGTTCTATTATGCACTTAAGTGGGAAACCACTTTCTTTTGCTCGTTTATGAACACTTAACACTTTGCTCTCAGCTATTTCATAAGTATATATTCCACACACACCTTTGTCCTTTTTATGAACATCTAACATTATCGCTTCTGCTTGTTCATACGTTTTGTGAAAAATACTTATTAAAACATCAATGACAAAATCCATTGATGTATAGTCATCATTTAGTATTAAGACTTTATATTTTTTAGGAAATTTAATTTTTATCTCTTGTGCTATTTCATGTTCTATATGTGTACCCATTATAAAGCTGCCTTTGTAAAATCATCTATTATGTCTTGAGGGTTTTCCAATCCGATAGAGATACGAATTAATCCCTTACTAATACCTAAAAATTCTTTTTGTTTATCGGTAAAATCACTGTAAATTGTTGAAGCCATATGAAGTGCCAGTGTACGATTATCACCTATATTTGCTGTAAGCGTTGCTATGTTTGACTTGTTTAAAAAGGCATAAGCTTTTTCTTTGCTACCTAGATCTATGGTGAAAAGCGTACCACATCCATTAGAAAAAAGTTTTTTATACCTTGTGTGATGCTCATGTGATTCTAAGCAGGGGTGATTTACATTTAATCCAGCTTTGTTTAATTTAGTTGCTATTATCTCTACATTTTTGATTATTCTATCCATTCTAAGAGCTAACGTTTCTAGTCCAAGCATTGTTTGGTAGCTGGCATATGCGGATGCACTCATTCCAAAATCTCTAAGTGCTCTTTTTTTAGCATTTGCAATAAGTGCCATTTTTCCCATTTTTTTTATAAATTTATGAACCTCTTGGTATCTTGCAGAATTTAATTTATCGTTTATATCGCTTACTTCGCGAAAGACAACGCAACCACCAAGTGCAGAGGCGTTTCCAGATATAATTTTTGTTGTAGAATAAACAACAATATCAGCACCTAATTCAAGAGGTTTCACACTCATTGGCGTAATCGTATTATCAACAATAAAGAGTATACCTTTCGAATTGGCTATAGTTGCAATTTTTTGTATATCAGGAAGTTTCATATTTGGATTTCCAACACTTTCACAAAAAATAATTTTTGTATTATCATTTATAGCGTTTTTTATAAGGTCTAGTTCATCGACATCAAAAAAATGTGTCTTTATACCAAAACGAGTTAAAGTTTCATCAAATAATGAATAGGTTCCACCAAATAATCCACCAATAGAGATTATCTCATCACCTAAAGAAACTAAACTCATTGTAGCTAGTGTCACTGCACCCATACCACTACCTGTTGCAATGGCACCGATTCCACCATCCATTTTTGCTAGAGTATTTTCAAGTTTAGCAGTTGTTGGATTTCCCATTCGAGCATAAAGTGGTTTTTTAATACTGCCATTAAATATACCTTCTGCAGTGTCTGGATCAGAATAAGAAAAAGAAGCAGATGATGTAATAGAAGGACTTACCGCTCCCTCTTTGTTGCCAATGCTTTGTACAAATAAGGTACAATATTCTTCAAAATTGTTCATTGTTTAATAACCTTTTAAATAATGCAAGATTATAACAAATTAGAGATAACTATGAATAAAAGAATTTTTATAACGGCAACAAATACGGATATTGGTAAAACATACACAAGCAAATTACTTTTAAAAGAGTTTGCTTCTCGTGGCTTTAGAGTTGGTGTAATCAAACCGGTTGAAACGGGTGTTATTGATGAAGTTTATCTTGATGGAAGTGAACTCCTAAAATGTGTTCAAGAGTTAAACAGTGAATTTAAAAATGTGAGTGTTGAAGATATAGTTCCTATATCTTACAGCCTTCCAGCCGCTCCTTTTATTGCATCAAATGGTGCAAAATTTGATTTTCAAAAAGTAAACGCTAGTATTAAAAAATTAGAAAAATTATGCGACATATTGATTATTGAAGGGGCGGGTGGTTTACTTGTACCAGTTGATGAAAAGCATATGGTGTTGGATCTCATAAAGTTATATGAAGCAACAGCACTCTTAGTCACACATTGTTCGCTTGGATGTATAAATGACACACTGCTTTCTAAAAAAACACTTGATGATATGAATATACCAAATACAGTTGCATTTAATTGTAGAGATAATGACAGTAGTTTTAGTGAAGTGAGCCAACCTTATTTTGACAAAAAAAGTTTTAAAATTTTAAAAGTAAATTCTGAGATAGAGAAAATTTGTGATGCAGTGTATAGTTTAACTAATTAAAATTGAATGTAAAAGATTGTATAAAATAAACTATGTGATTTTATTAGTATTTATTTTTATACCTATTTTTTTTATTAATATAAGGGGAGCGTTCAAAGAATGATGTTTCCCTTCTCTCTATATTCATAAATTCATAATTTAAAGCTATCTTATCTTTGGGAATTATTAAAAGTAACTTACCTTTATTTTTATTTGTCTTGAACATTTCCTTAAATTTTTCTAATGATATTTTGATATTTCCAAAACTTGGATCTGCAAGATATATATAATTATTGTCAATTGCTCTAAAAACTGTAAAGTGAGCTTCTTTTCGAATAATTATATATAATATTGCAGGAATTTTTAATTTCTTTAGTGTGCTAAAATCAAGTTCTAAGCTAAAAGTTTTAAATTTATTTTTAATTGCGACATTTGCTAAATCTAAAAAAGAAAAAAGTATATTACCATTTTTTTCTTTTAGTTCTTTATTATCTGCAAGTATAGTTTCGAGTATATCGCTTTCTGAAATATTTTTGTTATAAAAATATTTGAATATTGTAGCGAGGGAAGCACTACCACAACTATAGTCAAACTTTTGAGATACTAAATTTTTATTTCTTAAATCCAACCAGCTTAACTTTGTTTGTTTATAGATATTTCTTGTTTCAATATTTTTATTGTATCCATAAATAGAATTTATTAAAAATAATAAAATTAAAATATATTTCATAGTTTATAAGTCAAATACATAGACACTGAATCTGATGATGAACCATTGTTATTGTACGAATAATCAAGCGAAAAGCTAGTATATTGACTTATCTCATAAATAACACCAAAACCTTTAGTAAGCTTACTCCTTTCATGGGTTATATATTTGTTATTTTCTTTAGACTTATTTATATACTGATATTCTAAATCAAAATTAATGGTTACATATGGATTGATGCTAAAGTACATTGTTGGTGAAAATATAAAGATATCTCCATGTTTTAGTTTATAGTTTTCATGCTCAAGCACTTTATTATAAATATAAGTTGACTGAAACATAAAAGTAATTGGATCAGTTGAAAAATATGTTCCTATAGTTATATTGGCACTTGTAAAATTTTTATTTACTTTTGTCTTATTAATATCAATTTTATCAATAAGACTTGTTGATAGTTTTATATAAAGTGAGGGAGTTTTAGTTTCCTCTTTTATGAGATAGCTAATACCAACATTAAAACTATCAAATTGTTTATATTTTTTTGTTTTATTTTGTGGTAAATCAATGTCTCTTGAGAATATATAATAATAAGATAAATAAGAATATATTGAAAATTGTTCATTGAATCCATAGTTTGTAGAAATATTTAATCCAATATAATCACTTGAAGTTGTATAATAATTGTTAGTTGGAACTAAAATATAATCACCATTTAAAGTTTCAATTACAGTCGTGTTATAATATAAACCATTTGAGTAACTATTCACATAATCAAATCCTACAGACAATTCCAATTGTTTACTATCTGCAAATTGGCTATCAATTGATAAATCTTCTGCATTTAAAATACAAAATTTGAATAAAAAAGCAAGTATAATTTTTTTCATGTATAATTCCTCTATTTTAAGTATAACAACTCTCTGATGCCATAATAATACTTAAAAATTGTATTCAATGTTTGTAAAATAACCTAAAGTATCTTTGATAAGATTGTGGTTTACATACAAATACTTTAGACCACAATTTATATTAAAACTTTCATTAATACTGTATAAAAATCCAGTTTTCAGGTTAGAGCCTAGCTTAGTGTAACTGTATTCTTTATCAATGGTTGAGTCTGTGTAATCTAGTTTAATTAAACTTAAACCTACTCCTATATAGAAACTGTAATTATTATTTTTATAATATGAATAATCATAGTTTATTGAGTAGTTTAATAAACTTAAAGAGTCATCCTCATTTTTAGGAATGAAAATTAAATGTGGCATACCTAAATAAACTTTATGATTATTTATCTTATAGCCAAATTCTATAGGAAGAAAATCAAATCCGCTTTCAGCGGACTTAGCACTATATATGCCCAAGCCAGTTGAGATATATTTTACAGTATCTGAATGAAGTGGCATAGTTATTAAAATAACTATGCACACTTTGACAATAAATTCCTTATACATTAAAATGTTCCTGCTGCGCCAATCCCTGTTGCAGTAGGATAAACTAATCCATCAGTTACAAAGAATAAAACAGTTCCTACTGCTTGTAGGGCAATAACTTCTTTATTCTTTTTTACGTATTTTTTAATCTTTTTTTTCCACTTTTTCCATCCTTTTCCTTGAATTGCACTCATTTGCGCATCATCAAGCACCAATACATTCTCAGTCTTAATGCTTTCTCCAAATGCAAACTCTAAATCACTATGAGTTGGATTAGCATTAGCAACATTTGTAACAATAAATAAACTTGCTATAATTAATAACAACTTTTTCATCAACTTTTCCTTTAGTTTATATTTAAATATTAAAGCTAGCATTTAATATTATGCTATAACATTATCATACATAACACTACATAACACTACATAATGCAATATAATATTTAAAATGTTTCAAAATAACACATTCTAATATTATATAATTAATATATATTTTGCAGCTGAACTAATTAAAACATGTACATAAAATTTTAAAAGTAGATTCTGAGATAGACAAAATTTGTGATGTATTGTATAATTTGTAAAATTTTTCAATGAGGTTATTTTAGTAGATGCAACATTTAACACGTACCGATGATTTTACAAAGCAAGAGATAGAAGAACTTTTAGTCGATGCAAAAAAGTTTTCCGATGGAAAGTTTCATAGAATTTTAGAAGATAAAATAATCATAACACTTTTTTTTGAAAATTCAACCAGAACAAGAAGTTCTTTTGAAATAGCCGCAAAACGTCTTGGGGCACAGATGGTACACCTTGATGTTACAAAAAGCTCTACAAAGAAGGGTGAAACACTTGTAGATACGGCGATGAATTTAGATGCTATGGGTCCAGATGCTATCATAGTCCGTCATCAAAACTCAGGGGTTCCAAAGATCCTCTCAAACCATACACAAGCCGCTATTATAAATGCTGGCGATGGTGCACATGCTCATCCTACTCAAGCACTACTGGATCTATACACTTTAAAAGAGCATTTTAAAGTGCTTGAAGGTAAAAAGATAGCCATTGTTGGAGATATTAAAAATTCACGTGTTGCAAACTCAAACATTGAGCTTTTAAGCCGTTTTGGGATGGAGGTTATACTCGTGGCTCCTCCCCATTTTTTACCAAAAACTTCATTACGTACTACACACTATTTAAAAGATATTATAGATGAAGTAGATGCAATAATGAGTTTACGTACTCAAACGGAGCGTCACTCTTCTCAGAGTTATGCGTCTTTAAAAGATTATGCAAGTGATTTTTGTATTACTGAAGAATTAGTAGGTGAAAGAGATATTATATTATTGCATCCAGGTCCAGTACATAGAAATATAGATATAAGCGATGCTATGTTAGAAGACCCAAGGTGCAAGGTACTCGAACAAGTAAGTAACGGTGTCTTGATGCGTATGGCAGTGTTAAAAAAATTGATAAATGATGTGGGATAAGTTAAACACACTCGGTCAAAACAGAACACCTTTTTTAGTTATAAGTGATTTTGAAGCCAAAGAACTTGTAAGTATACCTTTAGAAGAGTTATCTCATCATGATATAGAGTTTTGTATAAATGAGAAATATGTGTATAAGCCTCACTCTTATCAACTAAAAAAAAGTCCTGTTGATTTTAATACCTACAAACAAAAGTTTGATTATGTTCAAGAAAAGATTAAAGCAGGTGATACTTATCTTTTGAACTTAACTACGCAAACACCTGTTGAGTGCTCGCTTAGTTTAAAAGAGATTTTTACACATTCAAATGCTCACTACAAGTTGAGGTATAAAGATGAATTTGTGTGTTTTTCTCCTGAAAAATTTATTCAAATAAATAAAAACAAAATACATACTTTTCCCATGAAAGGTACCATTGATTCAAGTATCAAAGATGCTCAAAATATAATATTGGCAAATGAAAAAGAGATGGCTGAACATATTATGGTGGTGGATCTACTGAGAAATGATCTAAGTATAGTTGCTCAAAATGTGAAAGTTAATAAATTTCGTTACATTAGTAAAGTAGATGCAGGAAATAAAAAGCTTTTACAAGTAAGTTCAGATATTAGTGGAGATCTTCAAGAGAATTGGCATGCAAAAATTGGTGATATTTTAAAAAAACTTTTACCCGCTGGAAGCATCAGTGGAACACCAAAAAAATCAACTCTTCAAATCATCAAAGATATTGAAAAATATCAACGTGGATTTTTTACAGGTATTTTTGGGGTGTATGATGGTCATTCATTTGACAGTGGGGTTATGATTCGTTTTATTCAAAAGCAAAAAAATAAGTACATCTATAAAAGTGGAGGTGGTATTACACTTGAGAGTTGTGCTAAGAGCGAATATAAAGAGATGTTGGATAAAATTTATATACCTTAGGATATAGATGAAGCACTATAAACAGGCTATATTAAAGACTTTTTTTATTGTTTTGGGCAGTTTTATACTGATTGAAATATTTGCAGCACAATATTATTTTATTTATTTTATTGCTTTTACAATTTATCTATATTTTTTTAATTCAGAGTTTAATACCCTTATGGTGTTTCTTTGGACTCTCTTATTTTATCTGTTTTTTTATTTTTTTGATGAGTGTATTTTTGAATTTTTTTTAAGCTTTGAGGTCTACAATTATTATATTTATATTGAAAACAAAACCATGTATCTTTTAAGTCTTTGGCATTTGATCTTATTGAAGTCAAGTAGTTATTACTTTGATTTAAAAAAGCTTCGTTATAATTTAGTAAAAAAATAGGATTATTTATTATGTGTATAAAAGACTTGAAATTTTCACTGTGGGCTGACTTTATAGAAAGAGATTTTTTAGATAACGAGTTTAAAACCTTAATAAAATCCAAAACAATCAATGGTGCAACATCAAACCCTGCTATTTTTAAAAATGCTATTTTAAACTCACCTGCTTATATAGATCAAATAAAAACACTTGGTGAATTAAGTCCTAAGCAAAAATATGAAGCGGTCGCTATTTTTGATATAAAAAAAGCCGCAGATATATTACGTCCACTATACGATGATAAAAATGATGGCTATGTAAGTATAGAAGTAGATCCTTTTTTGTGTGATGATGCTGAGGGAACAATAAGTGAGGGAAAACGATTATTCGCAGAAATTGCACGTCCAAATGTAATGATAAAAATCCCTGCTACCAAAGCGGGTTATATTGCTATGGAAGAATTAGTGGCATCTAAAATACCGGTGAATGCTACATTGATCTTTACAAAAGAGCAGGCTGTTTCTTGTGCAAAGGCTTTTGAAAAAGGGATCAAAAAAGCAAAAAGTGCTGTTGATACGGTGATTAGTGTCTTTGTAAGTAGAGTGGATAGAGCAATTGATGCAATCTTATTGGAAAATGGTGTGGAAGTGGCTTTAAGTGGTATTTATAATAGCGCTGATATTTACAATGAAGTTCAAAGCTTAGGTGTTGAGAAGTGTAGGACTTTATTTGCAAGTACGGGTGTTAAAGATGATTCTTTAGAAGCACATTATTATATTCAAAATCTTTTGGCTTATAACAGTGTAAATACAGCTCCTATTGATACAATAAAAGCATATGTTGAAAATGCAAACACAGAAAAAGCCTTGCCTATTTCAGCAAATATGATCAAAGCGCATTTTGAAAAAGTTGCAGCTACGGGTATTGTAATGGACGACATTTATGAAAAACAAATTAGAGAAGGACTTCAAGCATTTAAAGATGCCTTTAAAGATATATTGGAAAACTTATGAGTGAACATATAGACTTTAGTGACTATGATTTTAAATTAAGAGATAAAATCAATGACTACCTCAAAAAGATGATTGCTTTTGGTGGCAGTGATTTACATGTTAAAGCAAAATCAGTTGTTCGTGCACGTAAAGATGGAAAAATTCATCAATTTCCTGGTTGGATCATGTCAGCTGATGAATCAAGAACATTAGCTAAAGAGATCCTCAAAGGTGATTATATGAAATTCACCAAACAAAAAGAATACGACACCGTTCATAAATTTAATGAAAAATACAGTTTTCGTGTCAATTTTTTCTTTCAAAAAGATGGCGTATCGGCTGTTTTTAGAATCATACCAACAGAGATTCCCCCTTTAGAAGATCTAGGGATGCCTGAGATTGTTAAATCTTTTGCAAACAAAGAAAGAGGACTTGTGTTAGTAACAGGAGTAACGGGTTCGGGTAAATCAACCACACTTGCTTCTATTGTGGATCTAATAAATCGAACAAAATACAAACATATTATAACCATTGAAGATCCAATAGAGTTTACCCACAAAGACAGACTTTGTATAGTGAATCAACGTTCAGTTGGTAAAGATACTTTGTCCTTTAAATCGGCTCTAAAAGCTGCCCTACGTGAAGATCCAGATATTATTTTAGTAGGGGAAATGAGGGACCGTGAAACAGTTGAGTTAGCCCTTCATGCTGCAGATACGGGGCATTTGGTGTTTTCTACACTGCATACAACGGATGCCAAAGAAACGGTAAATAGAATTGTGTCATATTTTCCTATTGATGAACAACAAAGGGTACGTGTATCTTTATCAAATGTTATTCAAGGGGTTATATCACAACGATTGATCCCAACTCAAGATAAAGATGGAAAAACAAATGGTCGACGTGCTGCAATGGAAGTAATGGTCCGCACACCTACTATAGAAAAGTTGATTTTAGAAAGTCGTGATGTTGAGATTCCAGATATTATTGAAGCAGGGCGTGACCATTACCATTCACAAACTTTTGATCAATCTATTTTAGATCTCTATAATGAAGGTGTTATTTCACGACAAAGGGCAAAAGACTATGCCACAAGTGCTTCAGATCTAGAACTTAAAATGAGTGGATTAAACAGTGGAAAAGTTGACGCAAAACAGGCTGAAAAATTTAATAATACTAAGTTAGATGAAGACGACGATATTTTTGATTTAAAATAGTATAAAGGCTTAACAGATATTAAAGTTTAGTTTGGATAAAATTCCAAACATTTTTTTATAAGGATTTAATATGTTAGAAGGCATTATTAGAGAGAGTACTGGAAAGAAAGCTGTAAAGGCATTTCGCCGCGATGGTTATCTAATTGCTAACATCTATGGAAAAGGTTTAGACAATGTTAACGCAGCGTTTAAAACAAATGAATATATCCGTAGTGTTCGCAACAAAGATTCTGTGGCATTCCCAGTTAAAGTTGATGGCAAAGAGTTAAACGTTGTAGTTCAAGCATACGAAGCACACCCTTTAACAGGTGAATTATTACACGTAGATTTAATGGTAGCACAAGCGGGTGTTTTAACTCACTTTATGGTTCCAGTTAATGCAGTTGGTACACCAGTTGGTCTTAAAAACAAGGGTCTTTTAAATGTTGCAAAACCACGTTTACGTGTAAAAACAACAATTGAAAACTTACCAAGCACTATTGAAATCAATGTTGATGATTTAGACGTAGGTGATGCTGTACTTATCCGTGATATTGCAGATATTGAAAACGTTACATTTACTGATGATGGACGTGTATCTGTACTAAGTATGATTAAAGCTAAATAATTCATGCTAATAGTTGGTCTTGGCAACCCTGGGGCCAACTATGAACATACTCGCCATAATATTGGATTTATGGTCATAGATGCTTTAATAAAGCGTCAAAATGCTAACCCCCAAAGTTCATCAAATTTTGATGGAACACTTTTTAAATTCTCAAATCATTTTTTATTAAAACCACAAACCTTTATGAACCTTTCTGGAATTTCTATTGCAAAAGTAAAAAAATTTTACAAAGTTGAAGAAGTGATTGTAATACATGATGATTTAGATCTGCCTTTTGGAACATTACGCTTTAAAAAAGGGGGAGGTCATGGTGGACACAATGGACTGCGTTCAACTGATGAGCAAATAAGTAAAGAATACATTCGTATACGGATGGGAATTTCAAAACCACTACATAAAGGTGAAGTGGCTTCGTATGTTTTAAGTGACTTTAGTCTTGCTGAACAAACGCATTTAGACACATGGATTAGACAAGCGTGTGAAGCGGTTGAATATTTATTGGATCATACTATTGAGGAAGTTAGTTCTAAATGTAGCATTAAAAAATTTCAGCTAAAATAACAAAAAATTAACGTATGGATTCCAATGCTTGCTTTTAAATATATAACATTTCATTTTTTAAAATATTTTTTTATTATATTAATAGCTTTGGTTCTTTTTTCAGTGGCATTCGAATATACCTCTAAAGGATCTGATCTTTTAGCATCAGCAAACTTATTACTTATTTTTTTAGTGTATAAGAGTTTTTTTGCCATGGATATGTTACTTCCTATTTCTCTTGTTTTTGCGATGATTTCCACAAAAGTTTTTTTAATACGAAGCAATGCCTTGGTATCTTTTTATTCATTAGGATATTCAAAAGTTCAAATACTAAGGCCTTTTGTAGTTGTTTCAGTATGTATAACAATAATTTACATCCTTTTACATAGTAATTCATCATTTTCAAGAGCAAATGAATTAGCAAAAAATATTGAAGACAACTCAGAATATTTAAGCCCTACAAGGGATCTTTTTTTCTCATACAAAGATAAATTTGTGTATTTTTCAAAAATGATCCCTATCCATTCAAGTGCACAAGGAGTTAGAATTTTCAGTGCAATTGATGGTAGTTTAAAAGAGGTTGTAGTTGCTTCAAATGCTGTGTATGAAGATGGATTCTGGCATATTAAGACAGCAGATGTTATATCAAAACCAGACGATTTAAGTTTTAATTCTTTAGGGATAAAAGTAACTAAAAATCAAGATTTAAAACTTTTACAAGGGTTTAAACCAAAAATATTGGATCAAGTTTATGAGGGAAAAGTAAACTTTACAATAACCGATGCAATCGAAGCATTATTGATCTTTAAAGACGAAAATGTCAACTTAGATACCATAAAAGGATCTTTGTATAAGATACTTATTTATCCATTTTTTGCACCATGTTTAGTGGTAATTATTTTCTTTTTTGTTCCAATAAGTGCACGTTTTTTAAATGTGTCTTTGTTTAGTTTTGGAGCTATTATTGCTACATTAATGATCTGGGGCATAATGTTTATGCTCTCAGAATTTGCAAAAAATAAAACGATTCCTTCTGAAGTTGGAATAATTCTTCCTGTTTTTATTCTCTTTATTATTGCGCTTAGACAGTGGAGAAAGTACCGCTTTAGTGCATAGTTAATCTCTATAACAAAACAATAAGCACTTTTTAGCTAAAATAAGCTAAAAATATATTTTTGGGATAGTATTAATGGATTTTAAAACAATAGCTAATGAGTATAAAACACCTTTATACGTGTATGATCTGGATCATATGACAAAACAATATGAAAAATTAAAAGAAGCATTTCGTGGTCGCAAAAGTATCATGGCATATGCAGTAAAATCAAATTCAAATTTAAGCGTTGTAAAACACTTTTCAGATCTAGGTAGTGGAGCAGATTGTGTATCAATAGGTGAAGTACGTCGTGCACTTGCAGCAGGTGTACCACCGTACAAAATCTTATTTTCAGGTGTGGGTAAAAGTGACGATGAGATTCGTGAAGCCATTGAGTCTGATATACTTTATATCAATGTAGAAAGCGAAGCTGAATTAGGACGTGTGGATCTTATTGCAAAAGAGTTAAACGCTGTTTCGAGAATTTCTGTACGTGTCAATCCAAACATTGATCCAAAAACGCATCCATACATTTCAACAGGACTTCATGACAATAAATTTGGAGTAGAAATAGACGTTGCAAAACGTATGTACATAAAAGCGAAAAACTCTAAAAATCTTGATCCAGTTGGTATCCATTTTCACATTGGATCTCAATTGACTGACCTTAAACCAATTTATGAGGCAAGTGAGATAGTTGCCGATATGGTAAGAAGTCTTCAAGCAATAGATATTGAACTAAAGTTTTTTGATATTGGTGGCGGATTAGGTATTAAGTATGATGATGAAAGTACGATAGAACCTTACGATTATGCCCAAGCAATTTTGAGCACATTAAAAGGTTTTGATATTACTGTCATTTGTGAGCCAGGAAGATTTTTAACCGGAAATGCTGGGTACTTTCTTACAAAGGTATTGTATGAAAAACAAAACGGTGATAAAAGATTTGTTGTTGTAGATGGCGGAATGAATGATTTGGCACGCCCTAGTTTATACAACGCGTATCATCGTATTGAAGCAATAACGGACAATGATGGAGAAGTTACTAAAGCGGATGTAGTTGGACCTGTATGTGAAAGTTCAGATTTCTTTGCCAAAGATTGTGAATTGCCAATACTTGAACACAATGATTTATTGGTAGTGCATTCTGCTGGTGCATATGGGTTTGGTATGGGAAGTAACTATAACACACGTAATAGAAGTGCTGAAGTAGCATTCAAAGAAGGTAAAGTAAAGTTAATTCGTAAACGCGAAACCTATGAGGATTTAATTGCCTTAGAAAAAGAATTTTTAGATTAAAAAATAAACGGGAGATTTTCATTTGTATTTTATAGACGTTCAAGGTACTCTGATTAGCGATGCAGACAAAAGTCCAATAAACGGAGCAATCGAATTTATAGATAGATTAAATAAAGAAAACACGCCCTATATGATTGTGACAAATAATACAAAAAAGTCTTCCAAAGATTTTTATGATTTCTTACAAGCAAGGGGTTTTAACTTTACTTTTGATCACTACTTAGATCCATTGATGTTACTAGAAAGTCGTGTTGACAAGGAAGCAGTTGCAGCTTATGGAGCACAAGAATTTTTAGATACTTTGGAAAAAATGGGTTATGTTTTAGATTATGAAAATCCAAAAACAGTACTTGTGGCAATTAAAGAAAATTTTGTCGCGGATGAATACGCACAAATGATAGACTTTTTACTCAAAGGGGCTAAACTTGTAGGTATGCATGAAACCTCTATTTATGCAAAAAATAATAAGCGTTATCCTGGAGTAGGTGCAATATTAAAACTTTTAGAGTTTGCAACAAGTGTATCGTACGATGTTGTCGGAAAACCAAGCACCTCTTTTTATAAAGAGGCATTAGAGTGTTTACAAAAGCAAAATTCTTTAGCAAAATATAACAATATAACAATGATAAGCGATGACGTGAAAGGGGACCTAGGCGGTGCCAAGGAACTGGGAATAAAAACTCTGTTTGTGACAAGTGGTAAATACAAAACACAAGAAGAGATTGTTCCATCTTTAGAAGAAAATTTAAAACCTGATGAGATATATGCAGATATGGCAGATATTTTAAAGCAGATGCACTAGGGAGATATAATGAAAACATTAGATGATTGTCGTGTCAGAATAGATCAACTTGATAATAAGCTTTTGGAACTATTAAACGAACGTATGAAAGTAGTTGAACGTGTTGGAGAGATCAAACATGACACGGGTGGAGCTATTTACCGACCTGAACGTGAAAAAGCGATTATAGAACGTTTGGCTAAAAAGAGCAAAGAAGATGGCGGTATTTTAAATAAAGATGCCATAGAAGCACTTTTCTTGGAACTTTTTGCTGTTTCGCGTAATCTTGAACTACCTGAGAGGATAGCTTATCTTGGACCTGAGGGAAGTTTTACTCATCAAGCAGCGGAGAGTCGCTTTGGTGCAATGAGTGATTATATGTCTTTGAGCTCAATCTACTCAGTGTTTAAAACACTTGAATCAAAACGTGCAAAATTTGGTGTAGTTCCTATTGAAAATTCACGTGATGGTATAGTGGGTGAAACCCTTGACCTACTTGCTAAATCATCGGTGAAAATTGTGGCAGAATTGTACATGCCTATTCACATGTCATTTGCAACTAAGAGTAAAGACCTAAGTGAGATTAAAAAAATTTATTCTAAAGACAAAGGGTTTGGTCAGTGTCGTGAATTTTTAAATGAACATGGACTCTCAGATGCTGAATTGATTCCCGTTGAGAGTACAGCCAAAGCTGCTATTTTGGCAAGTAAAGAACCAAACTCAGCAGCTATTTGTTCTCATATAGCTGCAAAACTTTATGGATTACCTATATTGTTTAATGATGTTGAAGATGATATTGGTAGTTCTACTAGATTTGTACTATTGAGTGATTTTAAAAATGAGATGAGTGACAATGACAAAACATCGATTTTTGTCCAACTAAAAGATGCGGTTAAAGCAGGTTCTTTGGTACACTTTTTACAAGATTTTGATGATGCTAATATCAATATGTCAAAGATCGAATCGCGTCCTTCAAAAGACAAAGAAGGTTTTGGATATTGGTTTTTTATAGATTTTTATGGGCACATAGATGAAGAAAGAATCCAAAATATTGTCAAAGAACATGATGGAGAAATAACATGGCTTGGAAGTTATGTGAAGGGTGATAATGAAATTTAATAAACATATTGAAAATATAAAAACGTATGAAGGCGGTAAGCCAATAGAATTGGTTGTACGCGAATTTGGAATAAAGTCAGAAGATGTAGTAAAACTTGCTTCAAATGAAAATCCTAATGGGTGTTCTCTTAAAGTACAAGATGCTGTTAAAGAGATAGTGGCAAATATGGCACTTTACCCTGATGATTCAATGATGAAGTTAAAAGCGGGATTGTCAAAACGTTTTAGTCTTGATGAGCAAAATATTATTGTCGGTGCAGGAAGCGATCAAGTGATTGAATTGGCTATTTTGGCAAAAACCAACAAAGAGAGTAAAATTCTTACAAATGGTGTTACTTTTGCAATGTACGATGTTTATGCTAAACACGTTGGTTGTGAGATAGTAAAAACAACATCAACTGATACCCATGATCTAGAACAATTTTACAAACTTTACAAAAACCACAAGCCAGCAATTATTTTTTTATGTACCCCTAACAATCCAACGGGTGACGCAATAGATGCTAAAGAGGTATTTGACTTTATTGAAAAAATTGATTCAGAAACTTTGGTAGTCGTTGATGGTGCTTATATGGAATACGCTAAGATAAAAGACGCTTCAAAAGCTATTGAGCCTAAAGAATTAATACAAAAATTTGACAATGTACTTTATTTAGGGACGTTTTCAAAAGCGTACGGACTTGGTGGTATGCGTGTTGGTTATGGACTCGCTAGAGAGGACATTATTAATCAATTATATAAGTTACGTCCACCTTTTAATATTACGACACTTTCGCTTGAAGCTGCCTCTGTCGCTCTTGAAGATGAGGCGTTTGTTAAAAATAGTATTGAAATGAATTTTGATGAGATGAAACGTTATGAAAGTTTCGCAAATGAGCAAAAAATAGATATAATTGAAAGCTATACTAACTTTGTTACTTTGTGTTTTGATGGTACAAGAAATTCAACAAAAATAGCAGATGCACTTCTTCGTCGTGGGATGATTATTAGAGATCTAAGTGGATATGGAATGAATGCCATTCGCGTAACAGTAGGCACTAAAGAGCAAAATAGTAGATTTTTTGAGTTATTAGTAGAATATTTATAAAATAAATGGGAATTTGATGGATTTTAAGGCACTTTTTTCACAATTAGTCGTTCTATATGATAAGTTAACAAAAGAGCAAAAGATAATAATAGCAGCAGCTATTATAGGTATTGTTGCTTTTTTAATTTTTTTAGTTGTGTTTACCTCTAAAAATACTAAAGATAATAAATATGAAGTTTTATTTGATAAATTAAGCTCATCGGATGCAGCCAAAGTAATTGAACAATTGGAAAAAGACAATGTTCCTTATAAGCTTGAAGATAAAAATGTTATCAAAGTACCAAAAGGAGTTGTTTACAAGCAAAGAATCTCTATTGCATCTATGGGAATACCTAAAGACAACGGTGTGGGGTTTGAGCTTTTTAATGAACAAGAATTTGGTGCAACGAGTTTTGATCAAAACGTAAAATTCATGCGTGCACTCGAAGGGGAACTCTCTCGAACCATTGAATCTCTGGCTCCAATAGAGAGTGCATCTGTTTCACTTGCACTTCCAAAAGATTCTTTATTTATTCAAAAACAAATAGATCCAACAGCTTCTGTAATGGTCAACATTGTTGAAGACAGAAGACTTTCTCCCAAACAAATTCGAGGTATTAAAAACCTTGTTGCATCAGCGGTTCCAAAACTCAAAAGTGACAATGTAATGTTGGTTGATAGTGATGGTGAAACTCTTGGTGATGAGGATGAAATGGCACAAATGAGTGAACTTTCTCAGGTGCAACAAAAGTTTAAGTCCAAAGAAGAAAAGAAAAAACAAAAGAAAATTATTGAAGTTATTTCACCTTTTGTAGGTGGGGAACAAAAAGTAAGAGCACAGGTAACAATTGAATTTGATTTTTCAATTAAAAACTCTACCAGTGAAACTTTTGATCCTGAAAATGTTGTTCGAAGTGAGCAAGTTAGTGAAGAATCACGTGAAGGTTCTACCCCTCCAGAAGTGGGTGGTGTACCTGGAACAGTAAGTAATATTGGACCTGTTGAAGGGCTAAAAAGTAATCAAATAACTGAAAAGTACTCTAAAAATACGGGAACAACCAATTATGAAGTGGGTAAAACTGTTTCCACCACAAAAAGTCAATTTGCTCGAATTAAACGAATAACAGCAGCAGTTATTGTTGATGGTCGATACAAAAATAAACTTGATGAAGCGGGTGAAGAAACCGATGACAAAGAGTACGAGTCTTTATCTCAAACAGATCTAGAAGCCTTGTCTTCTTTGGTTTCTCGTTCTATTGGTATTGATGAAAACAGAGGCGATGTTATAAGTGTACAAAATCTTCAATTCAAACGTTCAAAAGGCGTTGTTGAGATGGATGAAATTAGTAAGTTTATGCAGTTATCGCAAACGTATCTATCTCCTTTTTCTGGATTGTTTAAGTATTTATTTGTTCTTATTTTATTGTTTATTTTGTACAAAAAAGTTATCTCTCCATTTGCAGAGCGTATGCTTGAAGTGACTAAAGAAGAGGATGAACTAGAAAAACCACATCTGGATCTAGATGATGATGAAGAAGAAGACCTCGTCGAAAAAGTTCAACAAATGCGTAAAAAAGTTGAAGATCAACTCGGTGTGGGTGACAACTTCAATGAAGATGAACTTAAATACGATGTATTACTCGAAAAAGTTAGAACAATGTCTGAAGATGAACCAGAGGCAATCGCTGCCTTACTTCAAACATTGTTAACTGAAGAACAGGTAGCTGCAGAGATGAAAGATACACCAAAAGGTTAATAGATGAATTTAAATCAAGTACAACAAGCACAATTTGATGAGATGAGTATTGCGGAAAAAATTGCAATATTACTTTTGCAATTGGGTGAAGAAGTTACCTCTTCACTTTTTTCTAATATGAACGTTGAAAGCATCACTGATGTATCTAAGTACATTGCCAGTGATAAATCAGTTGACCGTGCTGTTGCAACAGCAATTTTAGAAGAATTTTATGCCATTTTCCAATCGGGTCAGTATTTAACAAGTGGTGGTCTTGAATACGCTAGGGAACTTCTTTACAGAACACTTGGACCTGAAGAGGCAAAAAAAGTTTTAGACAAACTTTCAAAGTCAATGCAAGAATCTCAAAATTTTGCATATCTTTCAAAAATCAAGCCTCAGCAACTTTCAGACTTTATTGTTAATGAGCATCCTCAAACTATTGCTTTAATTCTTGCTCATATGGATGCAACAGAAGCCGCAGATACTTTAAGTTATTTTCCTGACGATCTTAGAAGTGAAGTTTCTATGAGAATGGCAAAACTTGGAGATATTTCCCCTTCAGTTATTAAAAGAGTTTCAGCAGTTCTTGAGTCCAAACTTGAATCACTTGCTTCATACAAAGTTGAAGTGGGTGGTCCACGTGCTGTGGCTGACATATTTAACAGACTTGGTGCTAAAAGTTCTAAAGCAACTCTTTCTCAGATTGAGCAACAAGATGAAGAACTTGCTACTATGATTAAAGAGATGATGTTTACCTTTGAAGATATTGCAACACTTGATAAGGGTGCTATTACGGAGATCCTTAAAGCAATTGACAAAAAAGAACTTATGCTTGCACTTAAATCATCACCAGAAGAACTTAAAGAGAAATTTATGGGTGCAATGAGTGAGCGTGCACAAGAAGCATTCCAAGAAGAGATGCAGTTTATGGGCGCTGTTAAGATGAAAGAAGTTGAAGGCGCTCAACGTAAAATTGTTGAAGCTGTTAATGGGCTTGCAGAAGCTGGAGCTATTCAGATGGGTAGTACAGAAGAGATGGTGGAATAAGTTTTGGCAAAAGTTATCTCAGAGGGTAAACTCTCAAAACATACCATGGATAAATACAATTTTAAAGTATTTTCTATGAACACGGGAAATCTTGAACATGCTACACCAGAGGAAGAAGAAAAGAGTTCCACTCAAAGTACTCCTCAGCCAAGAAAAGAAGTGGACAATGTTGACTCAAGTGCCTTAAGTAACAGTTCAAAAGATTCACTTATAGAATCGTTGATGAAAAAAACAGACGAGATGAGTTCTAACTTTATTAAATTACAAATGAAGTTAGAGAGTATGAGTGAAGAACATAAAGTTGAACTTGAAAAGGTAAAAGAAGAAGCATTCGCACAAGGTGTTAACTCAGGTTTAGAACAAGCTCAAAATACACAAGAACAAAGTCTTGCACAAGGGTTAAACCAGTTTAGTGCATCGGTGGAAACATTGCAAAACAGTGCTAAAGAGTTTGAAGTTGCTTTAGAAGGTATTAAAAACTCTTTGGTCGAAGCTGCTTGCGATATAGCCAAAGAGGTTGTATCGGTAGAGTTGTCAGAAAATTCCAATGAAGTGGCTAAGGTATTGTCCCAAGAGTTACTCAAAGAGTTACAGAGTGCTTCAAAAGTGAAGTTAAAAGTTAATCCAAAAAATCATGGGAGTATCTCTCAAAGTGTAGGTTCTATGGAACATATTGAAATCGTTTCGGATGCTGCTGTGAGTGAAGGCGGTGTTATTGTCATGAGTGATGCCGGTAACATAGATGCACAGATCCAAAAAAGATTTGAAAGAGTTAAAAGGGCAGCGTTAAGCGAGTAAACATATGGATATTAAATCAAAAAATTTTAAAGAATTAGAAACAGTTTGCGGTGATATAAGAGAAAGAATTTTAGAAGTTGTCAGTAAAAATGGGGGACATTTGAGTTCCACTTTGGGTGCGACTGAACTGATTGTAGCAATGCACAAGGTATTTGATTCTAAAAAAGATCCTTTTATTTTTGATGTATCGCATCAATCTTATGCACATAAACTAATTACTGGACGATGGGAAGAGTTTGAAAGCTTACGAACATTTGGAGGTTTAAGCGGTTACACAAAACCAACAGAAAGTGAAGACGACTACTTTGTAGCGGGACACAGTTCCACTTCGATCTCTTTGGGAGTGGGTGCGGCTAAAGCTATCGCTTTAAAAGGCGAGCAAGAAAGTCGTATTCCTGTTGTAATGATTGGTGATGGATCTATGACAGCGGGAATGGTGTATGAAGCACTCAATGAACTTGGAGATAGAAAATATCCTATGGTAATTATTCTTAATGATAATGAGATGTCTATTGCTAAACCAATAGGAGCACTTAGTCGTATGCTTTCTTCAGCAATGGCGAGTCCTTTTTACCAACGCTTTAAAAAACACACGGAAAATTTTGTGGATAACTTTGGAGAAGGCGCTCATTATATTGCTAAAAGGATGGAAGAGTCTTTAAAGCTTGTGACACCTGGAATTTTATTTGAAGAGATGGGCATTGATTATATTGGACCTATAAATGGTCACGACTTGAAATCTTTAACAGAAACGTTTGAGTTAGCTAAACAACTTGGAAAACCTGTTATTGTACATGCTCAAACCCTTAAAGGTAAAGGGTATGATATTGCCGAAGGTAAAGAAGAAAAGTGGCATGGAGTAGGTCCATTTGATAGAGAAAATGGACATTCTTCTAAAAAATCATCGTCAAAATCAGCGACACAGATCTACACTGATGCACTGATGCACCTTGCTAAAATAGATGAAAAGGTGGTGGGTGCCACAGCCGCAATGCCAAGTGGAACAGGACTTAGCCCTCTACTAGAACAATATCCTGATAGATTTTGGGATGTGGCTATTGCAGAACAACATGCAGTAACATCGATGAGTGCATTAGCAAAAGAGGGTTTTAAACCTTTTTGTACTATCTATTCTACTTTCTTACAACGTGGTTATGATCAGGTTATTCATGACACCTGTTTGTTGGATCTACCTGTTGTTTTTGCACTTGATCGTGCAGGTATTGTAGGTGAAGATGGAGAAACGCATCAAGGTGTGTTTGATATTTCATTTTTACGTGCTATCCCAAACATGACACTTTTTGCTCCAAGAGATGAAAAAAGTTTTCATCAAGCAATGGGATTTGCCCATAAGTATAATCATCCATGTTCAATAAGATACCCAAGAGGTTCTTTTGTTGAAACAGATCTAGCACAATCGGTTGATTTTGAATTGGGTCGTTCTCAACTGTTGCACGCAGGAAAAAGCGATATTTTACTTATAGGATACGGTGCGGGTGTTGGCCGAGCCTATGAAACATCGAAGTACCTTGATCAAGATGTCAGTATCTTAGACCTACGTTTTGTAAAACCTTTGGATAAACAGACATTGGTGGATCTAAGTAAAAAGCACAAAAGCTGGTACGTTTTTTCAGATACTTCAAAAGCTGGTGGTGTTGGTTCAGCTATTTTAGAGATGTTGGCTGAAGAAAATATTGTTGATATACGAGTGAAAAGTTTTGAGTATGAGGATCAGTTTATTACTCATGGAAACACAAAACTTGTTGAAGAATCTATAGGTATTTTACCTGAGCAATTGGCTAAAAAAATAATCGAGCATTAAATGAAAAATTTTTTTAAAGTGGTGGTATTGTTTTTGTCTATCAATCTGTATGCAAACCCTACCAATGCTTTATACCTAGAACTTGGGTTTGGAGTAGCCTTAGAAGACTCAGTTCAAACACAAACAGGATTTGAATACACCTATGAAAGACAATACCTCTTAGATGCAATGCTGGGGTTTCAATACGGACTTTATCGTGTAGAGTTGGAGCAATCTTGGCAAAAAGATGATCTATACAGTCATGGAAGAGGAAAATCTGAAGGTGATTTTATTCAAAAAAGCCAGATGTTTAATCTCTTTTACAGTGGCTATAACAAAAGTAATTTTCTTACATCCATCGGTTTTGGTGTCGGTATGAGTAGTATTGAATTAGACGACAGTTACACAAAGCGTATTAAAAACGACAATATATTTACAGCGCAGGGCATTTTAAGTATAGGTTATAAGATGGGTGAAAATCTAGTATTGGCACCAAAATATACTTTAAAATACCTAGAAAAAAGTGATGACTTTGAAGCAAAATACAACCACCAAATTCTTTTTTCTATTAGGTATTTGTTTAATTAGGCTCAAGGTATTTAACCGAAAAGTCACTTCTTGTTTCATCATCTATTTGAAAGTAAAACTCTAACCAATCTAGTGAATCATCACTTCGTTCAAGAGTAAAGGTTACATTCTCATCTTTTAAAAGCTTTTGTGAAATGCTTAAATCTTTAAACTTTGCCCCACTTGAAATATTGACATCCTCTTTGTTTATTACATAAAGTGTTTTTAATGTTAGGTCTTCTCCTTGGGCTTGCATGGTGAAAGTATCAGACTCACCATCTAGGTCGCTGTAATAATACTCACTATAGGGAAAACTTAATTCTTTAGAATTTTGCCAAATACGTAGGTAATGGTCGCTGATCACTTCAAGTGTTAGGGTATCACTAATGGTGCTATTGTCCTCATAGTTAAGTGAAACATGTACCTTTGTAGTTCCTTTTTTTTCTGCATGAGCCAAGGAAGTATTTAAAGAGATCACTTCTTCATTTTCACTTTTCCACCGTAGTAGATCAGAATGGGTAAGCACTACGGTGGTGTTTTTGTCAGTAATGGCATAGACTTCAAGCTCAATATCCTGCCCAACATTAAAACGTGTTTTTGATGCTTTTAGTTGGAGTGTGGTGTACAAGGTTTTAAAAACACTTATAGCAATAGAACTGTTTTTATCGCTGTTTATTTTACTGGTTGCACTAATGGTTGCATTGCCTTCTTTTAGTGCGCTGATTGTTCCACTAGTATCAACACTGACAATACTCGAATCACTACTTTGCCAGTCACAAAATTGTGAGATTTTTAGGCTTGTATTATTCTCATACAGAGCATTTACCTCGAGTGTTAAAGATGAACCCACATTTAAAAATTGTTGTGTGTTTGGATCTAAAGTGATGGAGTCAATTGTAAGCGTTTTAATGTTAAACGTTTGTTCAGAACTTAAAAGAGGTGTGTTGTCTTTGGCTTTTTCTTTAGTGTTATAAAAAATAATAACATTGGTGCTTGTGTTGTTTTCTTTGGTAGTGATTTTACCTTTTGATGAAACAAGTGCTATGGATTCGTTTGAGGAAGAATATTCTAAAGTATTTGTAATATCTTCTGTTGAACCATCATCAAATACTGCATTGATTTTTAGTTGGTGGCTTGCATTGGTTGAAAGTGTGGAGGGTGTATCCTCTGCCAATACTAGATCTATAAGAAGTTTTTTTGGTTTGGTATCACTGCACGCACTAAAAAGAAGTACGACTAAAGAGAGTAAAAAAGTTTTGATCATACAAAGGCCTCATTTTTTTTAAAGTATATAAAAGTTCGGGTTAATTAAAGATGAAAATATTTAGACTAAGGTAATTACACCTGCAAATCTTCCCGTTTGTCCATCACGTCTGTATGAATAATATGTTTTGTCATTGCACACGCTACACGCATTAATTACATCAATATGTTCATTTAAGATCCCATATGCTTTTAGTTGGTTAAGTATAATAGCATTAACATCAAAGTAAAAACGCTTGTCTTTTTTCATAATGGCGTATTCAAATCCTAAGTTTTTTGCTTGGAGATCTATTTCGCTTCCAACTTCATAACAAGCTTGACAAATACTCGGACCCACTTTTACTTTTATGGACTCAACACTCGATCCATAGGTGTTTTGAAAGTGAAAAAGTACTTTTTGTACAATATTGCTAAAGGCACCTTTACGCCCTGCATGGGCAACACCAATTACACCTTTTAGATCATCGAAAAAAAGTACGGGTGTACAGTCTGCTACCATTACCATAAGGGGTGTGTTCTTTTGATCACAAATTAGAGCATCACAAGTTGGCGGATTTTCAAAGTTATCTTCTTTTTGAACAAGGTGTACAATATCTGAATGGATCTGCTTCATATGTATTAGACGTTCATATTGATAGTTATGTTTGTTTGCAAGTACTTTATGGTTTTGTATGACACGGTTTGGATCATCGTTTACGTGAAAAGCTAGATTACCATCTTTTTTAGATGTGAAGAAATATTTTGTTTGATATAATGACATAAATAATTGTATCAAAAAAGGGGTTACTTTGAGTAAATTAAGTATCTATCCACCAAGATTAGATGGCAATAGTATTGAGGATAAAAGAACTGAGATACTGGAATATTTTCATAATACGTACTGTTTGTATGAGAAGTTGTTTGATCTATTGAAAGATGATTCTGTCTTTTACAAAAAAAGTGAACCCACTCGTCATCCAATGATCTTTTATTTTGGACATACAGCGACTTTTTTTATTAATAAACTGATAAACATGAAAATAATTGATAAGAGAATTAACCCTAGTTTTGAATCTATTTTTGCTGTTGGTGTGGATGAGATGGTATGGGATGATATAGAAGAATCACATTATAAATGGCCTAGTGTAAATGAGGTAAGGGCATATAGAAAAAAAGTAAAAAACTGTGTTGAAGATTTGATCAAGTCCATGGAATTCACCTTACCAATAACTTGGGAAAGTGATATGTGGGTTATTTTAATGGGAATCGAACATGAAAGAATACACATAGAAACATCGAGTGTTTTACATAGACAGATGCCAATACAGTTTATACAAGAGCATAAAGAATTTCAAATTTGTACAAGTACTCAAGCAGAGGTGGAAAATACGCTTATAGCTATCCCAAAAAGTAAAGTAGAATTAGGTAAAAAATTAGATAAAAATTATTATGGATGGGACAATGAATACGGGGAATATACAGAAGAATTAGAAGCATTTAAAACTTCAAAGTATTTGGTTAGTAATGGTGAATATATGGATTTTGTTAATGATGGAGGATACGAAGATAAACAATTTTGGTGTGAAGATGGATGGAGTTATCTGCAAAAAAATAGTGTTAAGTATCCTTTGTTTTGGAGTAAAGAAGAAAAGGGTTTTAAACTTAGAACATTAAGTAAGAAAATAGATCTTCCTTTGTCGTGGCCAGTGGAAGTAAATAACCTTGAAGCGATGGCATTTTGTCGTTATATTTCTAAACGAGATCAAATCGTTTATACACTTCCTAGTGAAGCTCAATACGAAGCAATTTGTTCCTTTTCAGGAGTTAGTGGCATGCAAAGTGAACTTCAAGCAAATCATAACTTTACCCTTTCAAGCAGTGTTTGTGTTAATATTAACGCTTTTAAAACGAAAGATTCAAATGTTATTTATGATGTGGTAGGAAATGTTTGGCAACATTCTCGTACACCTATCCGTCCATTTAAAGGTTTTCGTGTCCATAAGGCTTACGATGATTTTACCATGCCTACTTTTGATGAAAAACACGCTTTAATACTTGGCTCGTCGTGGGCAAGCAGTGGCAACTTAATTATGAAAGATTCACGTTATGCGTTTAGAAAACATTTTTATCAAAATGCAGGATTTCGGTATGTTCAAACATCAGATATATCAGATACATTAGAAAATATATATGAGAGTGATGAATTGGTTTCACAATACTGTGAATTTCAATATTCAGATGAACATTTTGGCGTGAAAAATTTCTCACTCTCTTGTGTTAACGAAGCGATGAAGTATATATCTGGATCTGCTAAAGCACTAGACTTGGGTTGTGCAACAGGTAGAGCAAGTTTTGAATTGGCTAAACATTTTGATGAGGTTGAGGGAATCGACTTTTCTGTTCGTTTTGTTGGTGTAGGAACGAAATTAAAAACGGAAGGTATTATTGGTTGGAAGTCAAAGTGTGAAGGTGAACTTTATGAAAATAAAAAAATTACTTTAGAAGAACTTGGATATAAGGGTTTAGAAGACAAAGTGCATTTTTGGCAAGGTGACGCATGTAATCTAAAACCAAATTTTCATTCTTATGATTTGGTGTTGGCAATGAATATAATTGACAGGTTGTATAATCCTAAACTTTTTTTAGAAAGTATTAAACAGAGGATAAACAGCGGTGCAATTTTAATGCTAACTTCACCTTACACTTGGCAAGAAGAATCTACTAAAAAAGATTTTTGGCTTGGTGGATATACCGATGAAGATAACAAAGAACATAAAACAATAGATGGACTAAAAAAGATTTTAGAAAAAGATTTTGAACTTTTAAAGGTTAAAGATATAGAATTTGTTATAAAAGAAACAAACAGAAAGTATCAACATACTGTTTCAGAAGCTAGTATATGGAGAAAAAAATGAATTACAGTTTTAAAGAGTCAGCTTGTAGAAAAGAAACAAATGCTGAAAAATACACACTAAGAAAAGAACTTTTTGGGAATGAGGAGATAGAACCTGTATGGGTAGCAGATATGGATCTAGATACCCCAGACTTCGTTTTAGATGCTGTTAAAGAAAGACTCCAACATCCTGTAATGGGTTATGAAGAAGTTCCCTTTAGTGCATATCAAGCACAGATTGATTGGTTATTTAAACGTTATGCTTTAAAGTATGATCTACAAGATATGTTTTATTCACATTCGGTAGTAGCATCGATGAGAGTAGCGATTGAAGCATTTAGTGAAGTGGGGGACAATATCATTGTTCAAACACCTGTTTACCCACCTTTTTTTAAGTCAGTATCACAGCTAAACAGAGAACTCTTACTCAATCCTCTTGTTCAAAAAGAAGATGGTCGATACACCTTTGATACAGATGATCTAAGATCAAAAATCAACGAAAAAACAAAGATGATCCTACTTTGTTCACCTCATAATCCTGTTGGCAGAGTTTGGACAAAAGAGGAGTTAGAAGAGATCTTAGAGATTTGTTTGCAACATAATATTGTGGTTTTCTCAGACGAGATCCATTGCGACCTTGTGTATCAACCCAATAAACATATCCCTTTTGGATCTATAAATGATCAAGCAAAAGATATTACCATAAGCGCATTTGGTGTTGGAAAAACTTTTAATATGGCAGGTTTTGCAATAAGTACGGTTGCTATTGCAAATGAAGTTTTAAGAGAAAAGTTTGCAAAAATACACTCTAAGGTGCATTTTGCTGAGGGGGCTACACTTTCTCATGTTGCTTTTGAGGCTGCTTATAAAAATGGCGAAAAATGGTTAGAGGATCTACTCCAACATTTGCAAAACAATTATAAATATTTACGTGATGTCTGCCAAAAATACCCAGAATTTATAAAAATAACGCCTATTGAAGCAACCTATCTAGCTTGGTTAGATTGCAGTGGTATTAGTACAAAAAATAAAGAACTAAAGAGCTTCTTTGTTGAAGAAGCAAAGCTTGGACTCAATCCCGGTATAAGTTTTGGTAGAGAGGGTAATGGTTTTATGCGCTTGAATTTTGCTGTTTCATCTGCTAAAATGATAAAAGTTGTTTCGCAACTAGAATCTGCACTAGAAAAGAGGAAGCAAAATGGTTACTAATATTGACTGGAGTGAATTTAAAGCATTTCGTCAAGCATCGGCTAAAGAACAAGATAACTTTATGATGCTCTTGGATTTTTTAAAAAGTTACTACAATATGTTTAGTGCTTTTGATATTTACGATACCATGAGAAACGATGAAACAGCAAGGATGATGTTAGATAAAAGAAGTATAAGCGATGCTGAAGGTTTAGAATCGTATTTATTTAAAGTTGTTTAATTGTCCATAAAAAAGATAGAAGACTTTTTAGATGAACACCATGTACTAAGTTTGGCTACTTCGTGTGGAGGGGAACTTAGTGTGTGTAACCTTTTTTTTGCATACGACAAAAACACAAAAACATTTGTAGTTGCAAGCAGTGAAGACACAACCCATATACAACACATATTAAAAGAACCTATGGTAGCAGGTAGCGTTGTTTTAGAAACAAAAAGTGTAGGTAAAATCCAAGGCTTGCAGTTTCGTGGAAAATTTGAACTCTTATCAGATAAATCTCTAAAAAAACTCTACTTTAAAGCTTTTCCCTATGCTTTAGCCATGAACCCGTTATTATGGCAAGTAAATGTGGAATATTTTAAACTAACCGATAACCGCTTAGGTTTTGCCAAAAAGTTTATTTGGAATAAACCTTAAGCATTTTGAGCAGGTTTCTTTTCTACAAACTGTACACAGTCACTTCCTGAACTTTGAAACACCACCATTGATGGAATTTGTTGTGCTTTAAAACCATAGGCTCTACAACCGTGAGGTTTTCCTGCTTGCCATGTTACAAAATAGTGGACACATCTTCTACAATTAATTCTTTTCATAACCGAGATTTTATCATATTTAGGTACAATATTTTTATTAAAATAAAGAGAAATTTACTATAAACGGATTAAACACAATGGATAAAATATTAATTATGCTTCAGCTTCAGAATCAGCTTAACGATTCTACAAACGGTGAGAATTGGACAAAAGGTCTGAGTAAAAATGAAAAAGTGATTAATTGGCGTCGATGTATCTACATGGAATGTGCTGAAATGATTGACAGTTTTTCATGGAAACATTGGAAAAACATAGATGCTCAAGCAGACTGGGATAATTTACAAATAGAAGTGGTTGACGTTTGGCATTTTATTATTTCACTTGCGATAGAAAACTATGCTCAGTGTATGCGTGGTGGAGTTGAAGACCTAGGTATAGATATTTCATCTATGGAAAGTTTTTCAAAAATTGATTTAAAAAATGATGAAAAATCTCCAGACCAAGAAGTGGTTATGCAAAAAGTTGAAAATGTGATGGGACTTGTTCTTAGTAAAGAGGAGTTGGATCTAAAAGAATTAATCTCTGAATTTTTTGATTTGGTTATTTTAAGTGGACTAGATCTAGACAGTCTTTACAAGCTTTATGTAGGCAAAAATATTTTAAACCAATTTCGTCAGGATAACGGTTATAAAGATGGTTCGTATGTAAAAGTGTGGGATGGAAATGAAGACAATGTTGTTATGAAAAGAATTTGGGAAGATAACAAAGATATTAGACCAGACGCATTGTATAAAGAACTAGCAAAAATATATTTGGCTATTAATAAGAGTTAATGAAAACTCTTATTCAGGTAAGTGATTTATCGTTTGGGTATTCAAAAGATAAATTGCTTTTTGACAAGCTCTCTTTCACTTTAAAAAAAGGTCAAATTAAAGCAATTGTTGGGCAAAGCGGTGCAGGAAAAAGTACACTCTTTGAACTTATACTTGGAAACCTAAAACCTCTACATGGAACAGCAACTTGCCTTAGAGCTTCTGAGGTTTTTCAAGATCCTTATAGCTCATTTCATCCAAGTTACAGCGTGATTAACCAGATCAAAGATGTGGCTTCACTGGAAAAAATGCAGGGCTATTTAGAAGTATTAAACCTTGAACAAGACCTACTCTTAAAACTCCCCCATGAACTCTCAGGAGGACAACTCCAACGTGCCTCTATCTTACGTGCTATGCTAATGGAACCAGAAGTGTTGCTTTTAGATGAACCGACCTCCGCTTTGGACAATGTGATCCAACTTGAAGTAATGAGCAACCTCATTAAAAATCTCGATAAAATGGGAATGCTTCTTATTACCCATGACTTAGAATTGGCAAAATGGTGCGCCGATGAGATTATTCAGATATAGAAAAGAATTATTTGCTATAGTTTTGCCATGAAAATCATATTATTAATATTCCTTTTTATAACTACACAGCTTTTTGGTTTGGTTTCCATAAAACCTGTAGAGATCGGTGAAAAAGTTGGTGTATCAGGTGCTTTAGAGATAGGACTCGATACAAAACGTGGTAATACGCATAAAGATGGGTACAAAGCCGCTATAAAAGTGATGTATGATACTAACTCAAGCTATTTGCTTTGGCTTCATACTATGGGTGAATATGCAAAAGTCAATGAGGTTGAAAATACTAACAAACAATATGCCCATCTACGTTATATACACACATTAAGTGAAAAAAATATACGCTATGAGGGATTCTTGCAAACACAAGAAGATAAGTTTAAAGCGATTAATCATAGAAGATTAGCAGGACTTGGTTTACGTTTTAAGTTATTTGATAGCTCAATAAATGCAAAAGGTTATTATGCTTTAGGTGCTTTTTATGAGGACATTCACTACATAGATCCAAGTATAGATCCAAATGAACATCAAATCCGAGTAAATACTTACTTAGCATACAGCATAGATCTAGCCAATAAATCTTCGTTTGTATATACGGTATATTATCAGCCTAGTGTGGATAATTTTAGTGATTATGTTATCACTAACAGATTGGAATTAAACCTTCAGATCTATCAAGAACTCTATTTAAAGTTTTCCGCTTCATACGATAAAGACTCTAAGCCTCCAAATGGGATCGATGAAACATACGACTTTACGCAATCAACCACATTTGTGTATGGGTTTTAAACTTTTAAAAAGTACTTAATGAGGTAAAATCCACTTCCTGCCATTAGAATGCTTCCAAAAGCATTGGCAGATATATTAACAAGAGCAAGAAAAATATACCCACTTTCTAAAAGAAAAAAACTCTCTATGGCAAAAGTAGAATAAGTGGTTAACGCTCCTAACACTCCCGTAGAGATAAACGACTTCACATGGAGTGAAAAGAGGGTGCTATACATAAAATACGCTATGACACAACCCATAATAAAACTACCAATAAGGTTAACACCTAAGGTTCCAAAAGGCAGATCGTGGGGAAATTTGTGAGAGATTAAACCATTTAGATAAGCTCTTAATATAGCTCCTATAAAACCACCACTACCTATGGCGAGGATTGTTTGCCAACTCATCGTCGTACGCCTTTTGCATTGTTTGTCTTAAGTTTTTTAACCACTCTTTGTCTTTTTTGTCGGCAACAAAAGAATCTAGGTATATCAGTTTAATACGTCCGGGTTTGTAAAAATAATTTTTAATATTGTAATACTTTGCACTTTGAATAATCACTACTGGTTGCACTACAAGTTGGTATTTATCGGCTACCATTTTTGCACCCATTTTAAAAGGCAACATTTTACCCTTGTTACTTCTGGTTCCCTCTGGAAACATAGTGATTGTTTTTCCCATATCTAAACGTGATTTTACGTCACGAACAAGTTTAATTAAAGAGGTTTTACTCTCTCTTTGTACAGGAATATCTTGAGGAAGTTTTAGGGCATATCCAAAAAAAGGAATATCAAAAAGTTCTTTTTTAGCTACCCAAGCAAGGTCTTTTTTTGTAGAAGTTTCCATAATCGCAATATCAAGATCACTTTGGTGATTCAATAAAATCATATTTGCTTTAGGATCTTCAACCCCTTCTATCTCCACACTGAAAAAAGTACTAAGTCTAATGATCCAAGCTGAAATTTTAGGGGCATAAGGTTTAGGAACAAAATGAAAAATGAGAATTAAAAAAGCTAAAGATGTAAATATAATTAAGGTTGCAATTAACCAACTAATATTTGCAAATATTTTCATTTTTTACCCATCCTATTTTGTTGTTTTTTAGTTTGACTTTGACAAAGCCTTTTGCTTTTCCCTCTTGTTGCAGGTGTATCACTTTTGATGTGGTTTCAAAAATGGTTCCATTTTCTACGGGCAGAAGATGTATGTTTGAGCCTTTTTTAATACACAGCTCTTTTGACGGCATAGCCAGTAATATCACATAAGCAGCTGGAAAAACTAAGATAATACTGTAAATGTATTTTTTTCTCCATACAATTAGGATAAGTAAAATTATTGCTACTGAGAGTGCAATAAGAAGTTTTATACGTTCTTTTGATTGATCTTTTGGTTTAAGGTCTGTTTGTGTTGTTACTTTGTCTTCTTCAACCACAATAGGAATTACTAAGTTGTTAAATCTATTGTTTTTAAGATTGAAGTAGGAAAATTTTAATTTTTCAAGTTTTTTATCCACTACAACAAAATAGGTCAATCTTGATAGATCCATTGATTCGGTAATGGATTCTATACCTTGTTTGTACACATCCTTAAAAGAAAGTTTGGAAATGTCACATCTTGAAGCTTGGGCAACAAAAACTATAATATTGTGTTTGTTGTCAAAACTTGTTGTTTTATACTCTATGAGTTGAAAGTTTTCAGCTATTATATTTGAGAAATTTCTTCGAGGATTCAAAGAGATTACATTGAGTTTTTTACCTAGTAAAACAGTTTTATCATATTTGTTATTGTAATCGGGTTCTAAGTAGATCTCAAAGTCAGGCAATCTTGCCCAGTTAGAGGTACTTAAAAAATAAAAAGTATCATAAAAGTATTTTCCATTTTCTACTCTATAAGGTATGGTGTTTAAAGTTTTTAAGCCTTCTTGATTAGAAAAGTTATATTTTATCTGCTCATAATCATTTATAGTTGAGAGGCTACGTACTGTAACGGGAAAGATCTCACCTTTTACAATACGCTTTGGTATCTCTTCATAGTTAATGTATAAAACTTTTATTTTTGGTGCAACAAGGCTTGTGTTTAATTCAGCAGAGGTATTTGATTCACTTAGGTTTGAATCAAATACCTCAATACCAGCTTGTGCAAAAATATTAACTAAAAATACAAGAGATAAAAGTATTAAACGCATTATGCTTTTAAAAACCCTTCAAGCATTTTTACACCATCATCACTACCAAGGATAGATTCCATAGCACGTTCAGGGTGAGGCATAAGTCCAAATACGTTTTTTTGCTTGTTACACACACCTGCAATAGAAGATACAGAACCATTAGGATTAAGTTCAGCTCCATTTTCATCACAATAAGTAACTAAAATTTGCTCGTTAGCTTGAAGCTCTTTTAAACCCTCTTGATCTATATAGTAATTTCCATCATGGTGAGCAATAGGAATATTTACAACATCGCCATTGTTTAATTCTTTAAGAAAATCGTTGTTATTGTTTTGTACTTTTAGGTTATGATGTTTTGAAATAAAGTGTAAGTTTTCATTTCTTTTTAACGCACCAGGAAGTAATCCTGCTTCTGTTAAAACTTGAAAACCATTACAAATACCTAAAACTTTACCACCATTTTTAGCATAAGCACTTACGGCTTTCATAACAGGAGAAAATTTTGCAATGGCACCACTTCTAAGGTAGTCTCCATAAGAGAATCCACCTGCTACTACAAGAAGGTTAGTGTCTGCGGGAACTTCATCGGCTTTGTGCCAAAGAATTTCCGTTGTAGCACCAAGCTTTTCAAAAGCATGTTGTGTATCGTACTCACAATTTGTTCCAGGGAATTGAAGTATTGTTACTTTCATTTTATTTTACCAGCTCTATCTCATAGTCTTCTATTACAGTATTTGCCAAAAGGTCTTCACACATTTGTGTGATCTCTTCTCTTGCTTTGTCTTCATCTGTATGTGATGTTTGCATAATAATTTGTTTTCCAACTCTTACATCTTCAACACCTTCAAAATTAAGAGAGTCAAGTGCATGATGAACAGCTTTTCCTTGAGAATCTAAAACACCTGCTTTAAGAGATACGTTAATTATTGCTTTCATTTTTGTTATTCCTATTTATCTAATATTCTTGTTAGAACTTTCTCATAAGCTACTTTTAGCCCACCTAAACCTTGGCGGAATCTGTCTTTATCCATTTTCTCACCACTTTGCATATCCCAAAAACGGCAGTTATCAGGAGAGATCTCATCAGCTAAGATGATATTTCCATCTTTGTCTTTTCCAAACTCAAGTTTAAAGTCAACCAAGTTAAGACCTTTTTGAGCAAAATATGGACGAAGTATATCATTTACTTGTCGTGCCATACGACGAAGTTTGTCTAACTCATCTTGGTGTTCTACAAGCTCTAAGATCAGTGCATGTTGATCATTTAGTTTAGGATCACCTAGATCATCGTCTTTGTAGTCAAATTCAACCAAAGTAAAAGGAAGTACTTTGCCATCTTCAATACCTAGAGTACGAGTTAAACTTCCCGTTGCAATATTACGTACAATTACTTCAATTAAAATAACATCAACTCTTTTATGAAGCATATGGTTGTCATCTAGCATCTCTACAAAGTGAGTTTGAATGCCATTGTTTTCTAAAAGTTTAAACAGCTCAGTTGAAATTTTGTTATTTAGTGCACCTTTTCCAGCCTCACTTGATTTTTTTTCACCATTAAAAGCTGTTAAATCATCTTTAAATTCTGAAATTACTAAGTTTTCGTCATCCGTTAAAAATAGCTTTTTTGCTTTTCCTTCGTACAGTAGTTCTCTTTTTTCCATTGTATCTATCCTTTCGTTTGTTAGTGTGTTACTTAATGAGATTTTTGCATTATCATCAATGCTTTAATAATATCAACACCTTCTTTAAGCTGAAGGTCTTGGTTTAACATTTTTTTCGTGATGATATTTTTTTCATCTTCTTTTTTCTTTTTCTCAGCGTCTGACTCTTTGTTACCATTGACTTTTTTAAGCTCTTTTTTAAGGTGTTTTTTTAGATCCGCTTCTTTAAGAGAAAATTTATTTTCATTTGTTTTAACCGTTCCTGCAAATACTTCAATGTCAGGTGTAACACCTACGGCTTGTATGGTTCTTCCACTAGGAAGATAGTAGCGTGCAATGGTTAATTTAATAGCTTCTTCATTTGTAATAGGAAGAACAACTTGAACGCTTCCTTTACCAAATGTTTTTTCACCCACAACAACAGCACGTTTGTGATCTTGCAATGCACCACTTACAATCTCAGAAGCACTCGCACTTCCACCATTAACAAGAACAACCAAAGGTACTTTTGTTACGGTTTGACTTGATTTAGCAGAATAAACTTGTTGATCTGCTTCTTTTCTACCTTTTTGAGAAACAACGACACCTTCATCTACAAACAGATCTACCAAACCAACAGCTTGGTCAAGTAAACCACCTGGGTTATTTCTAAGATCTAAGACAATACCCTTGGTTTTAGCTTGGTATTTTTTGATGAACTTTTCAACGTCTTGTTTAACTTTTTTGTCAAAACTGGTTACACGGATGTACAAAATATTTTCACCAATTGTTTTTGCATAAACAGATTCAATGGTGATATTTCCACGTACAATGTTTATTTCAAGTGGTTTAGCCGCACCCTCACGTACAATAGTAATATCAATTGGATCACCAACTTTACCACGCATAACAGCTACGGCTTCATCAATGGTCATATTAAGTGTTGATTCATCATTGATTTTCAAAATAATATCGCCAGATTTTAAACCTGCTTTATCCGCAGGTGTACCTTCAAGGGGAGCAATGACTGTTAGTGCTCCATCTCGAATACCAACGGTGATTCCAAGACCACCAAATTCACCCTCAGTTTGTACTTTAAGACGTTTGTAATCTTTAGCCACTAAATAGTTAGAATGAGCATCAAGTTCTTGCATCATCCCTTCTAAAGCTTTGTCCATTAACTCTTCTATCGAAACTTCATCTACATTGTATTGTTCAACAATTGAAATAACTTTTGTGAATTTTGCTAAAGCTTGAAGTCTTGAAGTTTCCTCTTTAGCTGCATCTGTTTTTTCTGAAGCTAAAATTGTGGTTGAAAACATCATAAGAAAGGCAATTGTAACACTAATGAAACCAATTGTTATAAACTTTTTATTTTGCATTGGGGATCCGTTTTAAATTTAAAAAAGATATTATAGTAAAAAGATGTTTAAATAACAATTATTATACACACAGTTCCTTTCTACAAAATCACTTTTAAGTTTTTTTTGAAACCTTTGATAAAGTTTATGATATGATTATCGATAATGTTAAATTTTTTAATTAAATGAGCTTTTAAAAGGAATATTTATGGCAAATATTGCAAAAGATGTTACAGAACTTATTGGAAATACTCCCTTAGTTAGGTTAAATACACCATCACAATTAAGTGGTGCGACCATACTTGGAAAATGTGAATTTATGAACCCTACAAGTTCGGTAAAAGACAGACTTGGATTTAATATGATAAGACGAGCCCGTGAAAAAGGTTTGATAAATTCTCAAAGTACTATCATTGAACCAACAAGTGGAAATACGGGAATAGCATTGGCAGCAAACTGTGCGGCTTTAAACTTAAAACTAATATTGACAATGCCTGAATCTATGAGTATAGAAAGACGTAATTTACTAAAAGCTTTAGGGGCAGAACTTGTTTTAACTCCTGCTGAAAAAGGGATGAATGGTGCTATTGAAAAAGCAAAAGAGCTAAAAGCTTTAACAAGCAATTCTGTGATATTACAACAATTTGAAAACGAAGCAAATGCCGAGATCCACGAGCTTACAACGGCAAGGGAAATATTAACAGACACCGATGGTGATGTGGATGCTTTTGTAGCTGCTGTTGGAACGGGTGGTACCTTAAGTGGTACAGCAAATGTTTTAAAAAAAGAGATTCAAAATATTGCTGTTTTTGCGGTTGAACCAAAAGATTCACCTATTCTTAGTGGTGGTAAGGCAGGACCTCATAAAATACAGGGAATTGGTGCAGGTTTTATCCCAAAAGTATTAAACACATCTGTGTACGGTGAAGTGGTGCAGGTGAGTAATGAAGATGCTATAAACACAGCTAAAATGTTAGCAAAAGAAGAGGGTTTACTTGTGGGTATCTCAGCGGGTGCAAATGTTTGGGCAACAATGCAAGTTGCTTCTAAAGAAGCATTTCAAGGAAAAACATTGGTAACCATTCTTTGCGATACGGGTGAAAGATATTTAAGTACCGCATTGTTTAATGAAGAATGAGTTTTTAGAAACAATTCGTATATTGGATGCTCAAGCGATGAACTTGTCATACCATCAAAAAAGGTACGAATCGGTACTTAAGCATTTTGGTATAAAAAAATTTCGTTGCTTGGAAGAACTAATGGATCCACCCAAAGAGGGTTTGTATAGATCCAGAGTAGTTTATTCGCCTCAACACATAGACCTTATAGATGTGGAGTATGTGAAGTACCATAAAAAAAAGATCAGAACTTTAAAAATAATAGTCGATGAAGAGATAGACTACACGTTTAAATCGACCAACAGAAGTGCTTTGGATGCTTTGTATGCCAAAAAAGAAGAGGCAGAGGATATTTTGATTATTAAAGATGGGTACATCACCGATACTTCCATAGCAAACATCGCTTTTTATGATGGTGTATGGAAAACGCCTCAACATCCATTGTTAAAAGGGACTACTCGTCAACGCTATTTGGATCAGGGAAAATTGTTTGTTGAAAATATCCGAGTTGATGAGATAAAAAACTTTTCAAAAGTAGCACTCTTAAATGCAATGATAGATTTTGATATAATTGCAGATGAAAATATAAAGGATGTTTTTTGTTAGAAAATTTAATTCATGATTCGAGTTTTGGATCGGTAATGCGAAAAAATATTCAAGAGTTAATTGTTCACTTATTTGAAAAAGATATTAATTTTGGAATACTTTGTAATATAGAAGATATTGAGTTCACTCCTCCTTTACCAGAAGATATTGTTTCTCAGTTTCACACAATGACCTTGTTTTTTCTAGCGGGCTACACCTTTGAAACGGCTAGAATTGAAGGGGATGAGTTAATCTTTGAAGCAGGTTTTGGAAGTGATAACTTTGGTTCAGTGGTAAATGTACCGCTATTAAGTATTGTTCAAGTTATTATAGATGAACAACCAATATTAATAAATCTTGCAAAATACAAAAAAGAAGAACCTTCTGTTATACAAGATGAAGAAGTAGTAGATCCACAAGGGGTAGAAAACTCAATGAGTATCTTTTTATCCAATCCTGAAAACTCTAAATTTTTAAAATAAAATATGTGTAAGAGAGAGTAAAACTCTGTTAAAGAGTTTTACTTTAAAAGTGTTTGCTTAGATCTTGTTAAGTGAAAGAAGGTAAGAAACAACATTGTCCACAAATGCGTCATGTTTTCTTTCTTTAGAGTAAGCGATGTAAAATTTACGTTCTATTTTAATGTTCTTTAATCGAGCTTCATAAAGTCTTTCTGATTCAACTTCATCTTTAACCACGTGTCTGCTCATAATAGAAACAAGTGGACGTTGTGATGTTTTACTTGAATGTAAAATAGATTCTTTAATAGCGGTTGGAGATTCCATAACACTTACAACGTTAAAGTTGTTACACTGAACACCTAACTCTTCAAATGCTTCTGAAGATAATCTTCTTGTATGCGAAAGTTCATCACGACAGATCCAGTCAAACTCCATCAAGTCTTCACCTGTAAGTTGTTTTTTAATGGGCTGATTTGAAAAAACTACTAATTCGTCTTCAATCCACTCTCTATAGATAATATCATCTTTAAATACAGGTGATTCAATTAAGGCTAAATCAACTTTTTTATCAAGTACAGATTCTATTATATTACATGATTTATCTACATTCATGTGAACTTCATTGTCAATACGTTTTTTAATCTCACCTAAGTAACTTGGCAGGACGTAATTTCCAATAGCGTTAGAAGACCCAATAACAAACGTAAATTCTTTATTAATAATGCTAATAAGCTCTTTTTCACTGTTCTCTATGGATTTTTCAAGTCTTTTAGCAATTCTATAAAGATCTTCACCCTCTTTGGTCAGTAAAATACCATTTTTCTTTCTTTGAACAATCTTCGTATCGAGATAGTCTTCAATGTATTTTATTTGCTGTGTAACAGCTGGTTGAGAGATTCCAAGTTTTGCAGAAGCTTTAGAAAAACTCTTTTCTTTTGTTACCATCAAAAATGTTTGCAGTTTAGCAAAATCTTTTAACATAATAATTCCTATAAGTTTAAGTAATGATGTAAGTATAACTCAATATTATAATAAAAGCAATATTTTTAAGATAATTTACATTTTTTTATAATTCTTATTAGTTAAAAGGATTGAAAAAAGATATAAAAAATTATTAAATAATTAAATAAAACACATAGTATTTCTAAATAATTAAGATTGTTTTTCAAGTGCTATAGTTGAAAAATATTTAGGAAGATTTTGATATAATAAATAAAATTGATTGAAACTAGTGGGATATATGGAAAAAATTTTTGCAAAGCTTAATGAAGAGCAGGGTAATGCTGTTAAAAAAACTGAGGGTCCTGTTCTAATCTTAGCGGGTGCAGGCAGTGGTAAAACAACTACTATCGTATCCAGACTTGCTTACCTAATTAAAGGTGTTGGGATTCCTGCATCGAGTACTTTAACATTGACATTTACAAATAAAGCAGCAAAAGAGATGCGTGAACGTGCTTTAACTATGATTGAGGATGTTGCTTATCCTCCATTGTTATGTACCTTTCATAAGTTTGGTTTATTGTTTTTAAAATTCAACATCCATTTAATGGGAAGAAAAAATAATTTTGTAGTGATTGATACAGACGATAAAAAGAAAATTATCAAAAGGATCAATTCAGAGATAGCTACGCCACTTATAGCAAGTGAAATATCAAGATATAAAAATTCACTTATGACACCTGATGATGCGTACAAGCAAGCAGAATTATTTAACTATCAGCAAATTGCAAAAGTTTATGAAGAGTACGAAGGGTACTTATCAGAAAATAATTTAGTGGATTTTGATGATCTTATAGCTTTAACCTATAAGCTCTTAGAACAAAACCCCGAATTAGCAAAAGCCACAAGTGAAAAATACCAGTACATTATGGTAGATGAATATCAAGATACCAATGAACTTCAATTAAAACTCTTACAAAAGTTATGTACTACGCATAATAATATTTGTGTTGTTGGTGATGATGACCAGAGTATTTATGGTTGGCGTGGGGCACATATTAGAAATATTATGGAGTTTCACGAAGATTTTGAAAACACATCGGTGTATAAATTACAAAATAACTACCGTTCTCGTGAGCCTATCTTAAAAGTTGCTAATGCTTTGATTGAACACAATCGTTCACGTTTAGGAAAAGAGTTAAAACCTACGCGTGGAACAGGTGAAGATGTTGTTGTTTTAAATTCTCATGATGAGAATGAAGAAGCAAGAAAAGTAGCTATGAATATTAATAAGCTTATTGATTCAGGCGTAAGTGCCAATGATATTGCTGTACTGTACCGGGTAAATGTACTCTCACGTTCAATTGAAGAGGGTTTAAACCGTGCGAGAATCAACTACAAGCTTGTTGGGGGTCAACGCTTTTATGATAGAGCTGAAGTTAAAGACTTGATCTCTTATATTCGAGTGATTACAAATGTACACGATGACTTTTCATTTAAGCGTATTGTTAACAAACCTAAACGTGGATTGGGAAAAGCAAGCGTTGATAAACTAGAACTTGCTGCGCATGAAGCAGGAAAGTCTATTTTTGAGTTTATCAGTAGTTCAAGTACAGCTGAGTTAGAAGCCTTGGTTAGAAAGAAAAATGCAAAAACTTTAAAACAGTTTATAAAAGATATTCAAAGTGTAGCAACAGTAGCAACGCAAGCAACGTATGATTTTATTGACGTGTTAGAAGAAACATTTTCACTCAAAGATATTTACAAAGGTCAAGCCGATGAGCAAGACAGAGTATTAAATATGGATGAGTTTTATGCACTTTTTCGTGATTTTATAAAAAACAATCCAGAATCAGGATTGGATGAGTTTTTAAATGAACTCACCCTTCAGAGTGAACAAGATCAAGTTGAAGGTGAAAGTATTTATATGATGAGTATTCATGCTTCTAAAGGCTTAGAGTTTGATCACATTTTTATTATAGGTATGGAAGAGGGCTTTTTACCACTTGTGGGTGAAGGGAGTGACCTAGAAGAGGAACGCCGTTTAGGGTACGTGTCTTTTACTAGAGCAAAAGAAAGATTGGTTTTATCCCATGTTGGAAGTCGTTTTTACAAAGGTCGAAGAAGTGATCTTGAAAAATCACGTTTTTTTAACGAAGCGGGACTTTGTCAAGGAAGCTTAAAAGTACAAAAAAATACGGCTTTTAAAAAGGGTGATCTTGTTCGTCATAAAATTTTTGGAACAGGTAGAATTTTAGGTGTATCAAAAGCGGGTAAAGAGTTTAAACTCAACATCAATTTTGCAGGTACGAAAAAAGATATACTTGCTTCTTTTATAGAAAGATTATGATGGTGACGTATGAATAGATTGTTTGTTGCTTATAAACCATCAAACATCAGCTCGAATTTTTTCTTAAACTCATTAAAAAGAAAATACAATCAAAAAAAAGCTGGTTTTACAGGTACTTTGGATCCATTTGCCAAGGGTGTGTTGGTAATTGGGATGGGAAGTCATACGAAGTTATTTCGTTTTTTAAACAAAACACCGAAAACATACAAAGCAACACTTTGGCTAGGTGCTAAAAGCGATTCATTAGACACAGAGTTAATTGAAGATATTGCGGATGTCCAAAGATTTAGTGAGGATGAGGTTTTAAAAGCTTTAAAATCTTTAGAGGGAGATTTAGAGTACGAACCACCTATCTTTTCTGCTAAACGTATCAATGGACAACGTGCTTATGATCTAGCCCGTGCAGGAATAGCGTTTGAGTTAAACAAAATTCACTCAACAATATATGAAACAAAGCTTATCTCTTATTGCCATCCTTTTGTGACATTTGAGGCTAGAGTAAGTGAGGGAACGTATATCCGTTCTTTAGGTTTACTTCTTGCAAAGCGTCTTGGTGTAAGGTTTGGATCACTAAGTATGCTTGAACGTCTTAATGAAGGGCAGTTTGTTTTTGAAGGGGAAAAGGCGCTTGATATTAAAAAATCTTTGAATATTCCAGAGAATTTTTACGATGGAGATGGTGAAAATCTCAAATATGGAAGGGTTCTTGCTTTAGAAGATATTAGAGTTAAAAAAGATGGGTATTATTGGATAGATAACGATGATAATATCACCATTATAAATATAGAAGATAATAAAGTAAAATATGAGCTTGGCAGGATATATGTATGTTAGTATTAGCACGTAAAGAAGAAGAATCAATACAATTAGGCGATGATATGATCATAAAGGTTATATCAATAGACAAGGGTGTTGTAAAGCTTGGTATTGATGCACCTAAAGATATTGCGATAATAAGAAGTGAATTGTTAGAAGATGTAAAAGATTCTAACAGGGCATCTTCAAAAGAGATAGACGACACTTTACTTACAGAGTTAAGTTCTATCATAAAAAAATAATAGATGAAGATCTATAGAGCGTATGCAAAAGTCAATACATTTTTAAAAATCACAGGTTTACGTGGGGATTACCACGAACTTATGTCACGTTTTATGAGAGTGGAGAGTTTGTTTGATGAACTCTCATTTTTTAAAAAAGAAAAATCAGAATTTTGTATTATTGGGGAATTTTCTTGCACCACACAACAAAACACTATTTACAAAGCTTACATCGCTCTTTTAGAATACACCCATAACCCAGCACTTGAGAAATTGATGCAAACCTATGGCGTTAAAGTAACAAAGCGTATTCCCGCATTTGCTGGACTAGGTGGAGGGAGCAGTGATGCTGCAACCTACCTTAAAATGTGTAATGAAGTATTGCATCTTAACTTAAGTATAAAAGAACTGGCAGAAATTGGTTTAAAAGTTGGTGCAGATGTTCCGTTTTTTATCTATGGATACGACAGTGCTAATGTTAGTGGGATTGGTGAAATAGTAGAGAAATTTGATGAGCCTCTTTTAAAGTTTGATGTGTACACACCAAAAGTAGAGATCTCAACGCCAAAAGTGTATAAAAGTTACCGAACAAACTTTTTTGATCCCATAGATCTACAAGAGGAACAAATGTTAAAAAAAGCTACCTCATTAGAGATTTTACATAGATCTACACCAGAACAAGCAAACGATCTGTTCCCTCCAGCATTAAAAGAATACCCACAACTAAAACAACACCAAAAAGAGGGTTATTATTTTAGTGGAAGTGGCAGTAGTTTTTTTAAAGTGCTATAATTTCGTCTAAATAAATATTAATATCACTAAAAGAGAGATGATTAGATCAATGGGTGAACCCTACGCAAAAAATAAAAAAGCATATCATGATTATTTTATAGAAGAGAAGTTTGAAGCGGGTGTTGTTTTGGCAGGAAGTGAAGTCAAAGGGATCCGTGCCCGTCGTGTAAATATGAAAGACAGTTTTATCCGTATTGACAAGGGTGAAGCGGTTCTTTTTAACATGCACATCGGACGCCTAGAAACCACACACCATTTTTATGGGCATGAAGAGCGTGGAAGTCGAAAGCTATTGTTGCATAAAAAAGAGATAGTTAAACTTCAAAAAGCGGTGGAACGTGATGGTTATACGATTGTTCCTTTGCAATTGTATTTTAATGCAAGAAATCTTGTGAAAATCCAAATTGCTATTGGTAAAGGAAAACAGCTTCACGATAAAAGGGCTGATCTAAAGGCAAAAGATCAAAAAAGAGATATTGACAGAGCGATGAAGGATTACTAATGAAAAGCCTATTTTTAGCAATAGTATTAATGGTTCAAGTGTATGGTTTTAAGATAGACCTTTCTCACTCTGAGATCAAAAATGGTCAAACCGCACGGATTACACTTTCACAAGAAGATGGAGTAAAATACAATTACCTAAGTATAAAAGACAAAAAGTATAAAGTCTTCTCAAACAAGGTTTTTTTACCTATTAGTTATTATGAAAAGCCTAAAACATTAGAAACTACTTTACATTACACGCAAAAAAATCAAGAAAAAACAAAGACACTTTTTTTTAAAGTAGTGGATGCAAACTACACCAAAGAAACATTGAAAGTAGATGGATCTAGGGTTAAACTTTCTAAAGAAAATAAAAAAAGAGCATCCAAAGAATACGCACAAGCGATGAAGATCTATAATACAACGAGTGCAAAAAGTTATATTCGCTCAAAATTTATTATGCCGATTAATTCTAAGATTACAAGTGATTTTGGACGTGCAAGAATATTTAACAAAACGCTTAAAAGTTACCACAGTGGAACAGATTTTCGTGCGAAGGTTGGAACACCTATTAAATGTGTTAATGATGGAAAAGTTGTTTTGGTTCAAAACAGGTTCTACTCGGGTGGATCTATTATTGTGGATCATGGGCAGGGCATATATACATGTTACTACCACATGAGTCAGTTTGATGTTAAAAAAGAAGATAAAGTTAAAAAAGGGCAGATCTTAGGTTTGTCGGGCGATAGTGGAAGAGTAACAGGACCACATTTACACTTTTCAGCTAGAGTATTGGGTATACAGGTAGATCCATTACAATTTATAGAGTTAGTTAATAAGGAATTATAGATGACAGTTTTACAATTATTGATGCTAGGTGCATCCGCGTTTTTTGCATATAAAATATATGAACACGTACAAACACTTGATGATAAACAAGACCAAAGTAACAATGACGCTTATGAGCCTCAAAATGCACAAGAAAATGAACAAGACGATACGCAACGAAGTGTGGATGCGTTTAGTCCATTCTCAGCTGAAGAACTTGTTCAAAAAGCAGATGAAGCCTTTGAAAATGGTGATGCTAAAAAAGCATTGGCTTTTTTAAGTGAAGCAAATGTAAAAATGCCAAAACATGCAGAAATACTTTTCAAACTTGGATTTATTAGTGCACAAGTTGAAGACAACGAGATGGCGATCCGTTACTACAAGGAATCACTCGATGTTGATAAGAATGATGAGTTTGTACATAACTCTTTAGCTTCTGTTTATCGTGCACAAGGGGAATTTGCATCGGCAAAAATGCACCTTAATGATTCTTTGGCATTGGATGAAAACAACCCTTTTACATATTACAATTACGGTAATTTAATGTTAGATATGAAAAATGAAGATGTAGCTAAAGAGATGTATGTAAAAGCTTTAGAATTAAATCCTGAGTTTGAACAAGCAAAAGAAGAACTTGCTAAACTTCAAAAAGATTAATGTATGCAACTTCAAGAGATATATGAAATACTAGATAGATTATCCCCTTTTGAGCTTCAAGAAAAATGGGACAACTCAGGGATCCAAGTGGGTTCAAAAGACCAAGAGATCGAGCATATTGTCTTAAGTATAGATGTGGATGAAGAACTTTTAGAGAGTTTAAAACCCAACACACTTTTAATCACTCATCATCCCATTATTTTTGGTGGGATCACTCAATTAAACTTTGAAACCTATCCCTCAAACTATTTAAAAACAATGATAGAGAAAAAAATTTCAAACATTGCAATGCACACAAATTTTGATAAAACACATCTTAATAAATACGTTGCAAAAGAGGTGTTGGGGTACAAGATTTTAAGTGATAAAGAGTTTGTAATTACCTTTGAAGTGAATGAAGAGTTTGATACATTTGCCAAAAAAATAGGTGAAATCTTTTCACTTAAACATATAAAAAGTGTCAAATCTTCAAACTTTGTAAAAACGGCTGCTTTAACAACAGGAAGTGGTGGATCTATGATCAAGTATATAGACGCTGATTGCTTCTTAACAGGGGATATTAAGTATCATGATGCCATGGAAGCAAAGAGCATAAATTTGTCACTAATTGACATAGGACATTTTGAATCTGAATGTTATTTTAGCGATATTTTATATGAACATTTGAAAGTTTTAGGTTTAAACGCTATAATTTCATCATCAAAGAACCCTTTTACATATATTTAATCGAAGGAGATTAATGAATCCGCACTTAAAACAACTAATAGACCTATCAATAGTTGATAAAGAGATAGATGCTTTTGAGCCACAAATTGAAGAAGCAAACGCAAGTTTTGAAGCAGCTGTAGCAAAAAAAGAAAGCATCGATAAAGATATTGAAAATTTAAGCGAAGAGATCAAAGACGAAGAGCTTAAGAAGTCTAAAAATGAACTTCACTTAAGTGAACTTTCTCAAAAACTTGAAGAAAATTCTAAAAAATCTAAAGATGTAAAAACTGAACGTGAAATGAAATCACTTCAACTTGAAGAAGAGATTGCTAAAGAGCAAGTAACTTTTGCAAATGAAGAGATCGAGCGTTTAGAAAAAATCATCGAAAACAAAAATGAGCAGATTGAAGCTGCTCGTGCATCATTAACAGAAGTAGAGGCTAACTTAGAAACTGTTAAAGCTGATGTTGATAAAAAATTAAAAGTAATCAACGATGACAGACAAAAAGTTTTTGTAGAAAAAGAAAAACTTTTAAGTACTGTAAATCAAAAAGGTTTGGCTTTTTATCAAAAAATTCGTCGTTGGGCTAAAAACACAACGGTTGTAAAAGTTGAAGAACAAGCTTGTATGGGTTGTAACATGGTAGTAAGCGATAAAGTTTTTTCTGATGTTATCAGAGGTGAAGATATTACTAACTGCCCACACTGTGGTCGTATTCTGTATGTGGAAACTGCAGAGCAATAAGGGCTTGCCTTTTAGTATTTTTTACTTTATCTTAAGTGTGGTGCTGTATGTTATAGCACTTCCACTTTTGATACTTTTTTCCCTCAAACCTAAGTATAAACAATCAATTCCAGCACGTTTTTTTCTCTTTAATAACAAAAGATTTAATACTAAAGATGGTATTTGGTTTCATGTTTGCTCACTGGGTGAAGCAAGAGCGTTAAAACCTATTGTTGAGTCTTTAAAAGATGAAGATATAAAGATAACTACAATTACACATACGGGTCAAGTAGAAGCTAAAAAATACAATGCTGACGTACGTTATTTACCGTATGAAATGCTACTCCCTTTTTGGATGAAAAAACAAAGAGTGGTTGTGGTTCTTGAAGCTGAATTTTGGTATATGCTTTTTGTATTGGCATCTTCTATGGGTAGTCGGGTTATTTTACTAAACGCGCGTATTTCGGAACGAAGTGTAAAAAAATATTTGCAACTTTCGTGGTTTTACAAAAAAATGCTTAGTCGTGTTGAAATGATCTATGCTCAAAGTGAAGCTGATAAAAATCGTTTTTTGGCATTGGGTGCTAAAAATATTGAAGTGATTGGAAACATAAAGCTTGCAGGTGAAATAAAAAAGACAAAACAATACGAAAAACCTCACCATGAAGTGATCGTAGCAGGTAGTACCCATCCTGATGAAGAACAAAGTGTATTGGATGCTTTTGTCAGCTACAAACAAACGAACGATGCAAGACTAATAGTAGTTCCTCGTCACCCTGAACGTTTTGAAAGTGTGTATGAACTGATGAAGAGATATTCACAAGAAAATGGACTTAGTTTATCTCGTTTTTCTGAAGAAAAAAACTTTTTTGCAGATATGATACTCGTGGATGCGATGGGTGAGTTAAACAATATTTACAACATAAGTGATATAGCCGTTTTAGGGGGAGCATTT
>Ga0193965_1000034_pt1 | contig 52624 bp, 52 predicted proteins | sample FB_8_MG_FD_140330 | JGI IMG/M metagenome (GOLD analysis project Ga0193965, IMG submission 140330) | Microbial mat bacterial communities from the Broadkill River, Lewes, Delaware, United States - FB_8_MG | ecosystem: Environmental > Aquatic > Freshwater > River > Microbial mats | place: USA... | reverse complement strand
CTAAAATTATACTTAAAGTTTTATCAAATATTCAAAAAGCTTTTGTTACAATGATATTATGAAAAAAATATTAATTACAAGTTTACTTGCAACATCTTTATTCGCAAATGATAAAATAGATTTGGACTGGTTAAAAAAACAACCTAAAAGCATAGCAAAGGATTTTTATATTTGGAGATATCTAAACCAAGATATTACACCAAAAGAGGCAAATAATGCTTTGTCTATGGTTAAATCTTTTAATAATAAGATATTTTATAGATATATAGAAAAATCAAATGATAAAGTATTGCAAGATTATAGAAATTGTATAAAAACAAGTACAAAAAAATTACTAAATAAAAAACCTTATTGTATAGAAGCTGGTTTGAGTGTATATGATGCTACAAAACTTTCAAAAAAAGAGATAGCAAAACTTATAGATAAGGTAGAAAATGAGTATACTCAATTATCACAAAACTTATTAGTTTTAGCATCACCTTTACCTTTTGAGACTTTACAACAAGTTGATAATGAAACTTTTTTTAATGTATTTAATCAAGTTGGTAGTAAATATAGATTAAAATATTTTAATCATCACTTTTTTTTATCGACTTTAGAAAGATTAGCAAAAGATAAAAAGTTTGAACAAACTATAAAATTAATTGTTACAAATCTAAAAATGGACAAAGCACAAAAATCTCTTTTAAATATAGATTCTACAAATCTAAGATATCAAGCTACATTTTTTTTGGCAATAAATGCAATAAGACATAATAAATTATATAAAGCTATGGTATATTTGGATGATGCTTATAAAAAAGCATATTATCAAATGCAAAAAGATAATATAACATTTTGGCAATATAAAATCACAAATTCAAAAGAGTATTTAGATAAGCTCTCTTCTAGTTGGGATTTAAATATTTATAGTTTATACGCTTTAGATAAACAAAATAAAGAGTTGAATAATATATTTTATTCAATTAAGCAAGTCGATAATAAAACTATAGAAACAAAAATAAATAGTTTTGATCTGAAATACCCTTTTAATTGGTTTCCTATTTTAAAAGATATAAAAAAATTAGATACTAGTAAAATGAGTAAATATGAAAAATTATTTAATACCCCTGAAACATTAGGACATTTGGCTTTTATAAAAGAGAAGTTTTCAAAATATAGAAATTCATATTTTATAACACCATATATAGAAGATATAAACAATATGCCTAAAGATAAACAAGCTATGTTATATGCAATTGCTAGACAAGAGAGTCGTTTTATACCAACATCTATATCTTCTGCTTATGCTATGGGTATGATGCAAATTATGCCATTTTTAAGTAAGCATATAGCAAAAGAGTTAAAAGAGGTATATGATATAGATGAACAACTTAATCCTAAAGTAAATATGAGATATGGAGCTTATCATTTAGATTTCCTTCAAAGAAGATTAGACCACCCTTTATTTGTAGCATACGCTTATAACGGTGGTATAGGTTTTACAAAAAGATTATTAAAAACAGATTTATTTAAAAAAGGCAAATTTGAACCATATTTAAGTATGGAACTACTCCCTTATAATGAAACTAAAAAGTATGGTAAAAAAGTATTGGCAAATTATTTTATCTACCAAAACTATTTAAACCCTAAAAATAAGATTAGTTTTTCAAATCTTATGAAAATTAAAAATAAAAGATAATTAAAAATCTTTTATTTTATATATATAAGCAGTTAATAAAAACATAACTCCTAAAATAATTGTAATGGTAAATAAAGATATATAATTTACCATAAAACCAATAAAAAGGGTTGTTACTATATTTGATAACATAAATAACATCTCATTATATGCTAAAACTCTTCCCAAATAATTGTAATTTACCTTCTCTTGTAACATAGCATAAGTATAAGACCATATTGTAGTTGTTGCTAATCCTGTTAAAAACATACCAAGTAAACTAAAATAGAAATTATTTTGTAATGTTGCCCATAATATAATTGATACCCCTTGAGCGATAAACAGATAAAAAAGCCTCTCTTTATTTATCCAATTACTTATAAATAAAGGTCCTATCATAAGAGCAAATGCTCTAGTTGCATTTGATAAACCAATTGCTAATGGTACAGATATAATATATTTATATTCAAAATCTGCTAAAAGTGTAACCAATGTATCAAAAGCTGTTAATCCTACACAAGCATGTAAGAACATATATTTAAACAAATGTTTATTGTTTATTAAAAAATTTATACCATCTTTTATAGATTGAAATATATGTTCAGTTGCTTTAGTGTGTGTTATATTAAATTGAATTTGCATTAAAACTAAAATAGCTATTATAAAAAAGGAAGCATCAATTAAAAACGAGATATTATATCCAAAGTTATTTACTATAATTCCACCAAATGCCATACCTGCTGTAAAAGTAAATGACCATATTATAGAGTGTAATTCATTTGCTTTTACTAATGCTTCACCCTCTAATAATTTTGGTAAAAGTGTCATCTCTGTTGTAAAAAATATAGAAGCACTACCCATTCTAATAAATAAAAAAATAAATAACATCCAAATATCATCTAAAGAGTTTATTAACATAAAAGATAATGTCATCGTAAACTCTATAAATAACAAACTTAACATCAATTTTTTTACAGGAAGTCTATCTACAATACTTCCACTAAATGGAGCTAATATTACACTTGGTAAAAGATGCATAGCTGTAATAGAAGCTATAAGTAATGCACTTGCATTAAAATCAACTAACAAAGAATATATAGCAACATTTGAAAACCAAGCTCCAAAGTATGCTATAAATTGTACTATAGATAATTGTCTTACAACTTTATGCTCTTGAAATAGTTGTTTATAAGTCAATTTAAATCTTTTATTTAAATTCTATTTTTACAAGTTTAGAAAATAGTTTAGGTTGAGGTATAATAATTTCACACTTATAAGATGATATATGTTTCTTATCAGCTATTTTATAAAGTTTAGATATTTTAAAATCTGTTTTTTTATCATCTATATATATAGTCTTATTTTCAATATCTTTTATATTCTCTTTTTGAATAAATATAGTTAATTTTGCACTTGATGTATCTATTGCTGTATATAATAAACTACCTGGATTTACAAAATCACCAACTTTTACAGATATATCATATATATACCTATTCTTTTCTATTAAATTCTTATTTTTTATAGTATCTTTTAATAATTCTATTTTTGTTTCTAAATCCGTTATATTAGATGTAATATTAAGTATTTTTATTTTTTGTAAATCTTTATCAAATTTAGATTTAGAGGATACTTTATTAAAACTTCTTAAAGTATCCTCCTCTATGTTTTTAATATTTTTTAATATTTCAAGTTTTTTTTGTGAGTTTTTTAAATCAATCTCATTTGTGTAACTATCTATTTTTACGATAGTTGTATCATTTTTAACATCTTTACTTTCAAATTTATCATTTGTAAGTATAACTTTTCCACTTACAGATGATTTTATCTCATAGTTATTTATAGGTTCTACTTTTGCATAATAACTTTGTGCAAAACTAAGTGTTGTAAGTGTTATTAAACTAATAATGGTTTTATTCATTAGGCTTTTCCTTTTGCATTCTGTATTTTATTAACATATTCATAATTTATCTCAATATATTTTTCTTGTGGTAATTTATTTGCTAATTTATTAATAACATCATTAAAATCATCAAATAAATAATTAGCCATACTCCCTGGAATTGAATTTATCTCATTTAAATAAACCTCATCTTCTATAACAAAGAAATCACATCTTATTAATGCTCCCTCAAATGTTTTATTATAAATTTTTTTGAAATTATCTTTTAGTTTATTTTCTAGTTCTTTAGTTATATTAGCTGAAATAATTGTTTCTACTCTATTAAAATCTAGATATTTTTTATCAAAATCTAAAAACTCCTCTTTTTGTGGTTCTTCAATTATAGAAAATACAAATTCATTATCTATTTTAGTCCCTGCTAAATTATACTCTTTAACATTTTTTATAAATGGCTCTATAATAATACTATCATCAAATTCAAAAGCAACATCTAATGCATAATCTAATTCTTCATCACTTTTTACAATACTAACCCCTATACTACTACCAAGATTTGTAGGTTTTATTATAACTGGATAATTATCAACTTTTACCTCACAATCTTTTGTAAAATAATTACACTCTAATGTTTTAACATTAATCTCTTTAGCATAACTTTTTGTCATAAATTTATTAAAAGATACAACAGATGCTATGTTTCTAGGTCCTATAAAAGGGATATTAAAGAACTTTAACAATGAAGCTAATGTTCCATCTTCACCATCTCCACCATGTACTAAATTAAGCACAACATCAAACTCTAATGATTGATTTGAAAATAGCTTTTTTTTAGTAAAACCATTTTGATTTATAGATACTAAATCAAATTTTTTATAATCTCCACTACTAAATAGATTTGACTTTATTTTATCAGTTGGAATATGATACATATCTCTATTTTTATCTATAAATACATATATAATCTCATTTTTTATAACTTTTTTCATAGATATAGCACTTACTATACTTATCTCATGTTCATAGCTCTGACTTCCAAATAAAACTAAAAATTTCATAAAACTCCTTTTATCTTTGTAGTTGTTTAAGAGCTTCTTTTATTAAAGAAGATACATCGTTATTTAAATTACAGTTTTTTAATACTTTTTTAATTTGGTCTGTTTTAAAACCTAATGACTCTAGTGCTTGTGAAACTTTGCTTATATTTTCATTGTTACTTATTTCTACATTATTATCTATTATAAAATCATTTAGTTCAACCAAAATCCTACTAGCCCCTTTTGGGCCAATACCAGGTACTTTTTTTAACATATTAACATCGTTATGTTGAACAACTTGCACAAAAGTTTCAGGTGTAAAAGTGCTACATATAGCTAATGCAACTTTAGGTCCAACACCATTTACTTTTATAACAGTATCAAACATTTTCTTTTCATTTAAATCTAAAAAACCATATAAATTACTGCTATCTTCTTTAATAATTTGAGTTATAAATAGTTTAGTATTCTCTTGTATTATTGAAGAGCTACAATTTATAGATATGAAAACCTCATAAATTAATCCATTTGTATTTATATGAATTTTAGTTGGTTCCTTTAACTCTATTTTTCCCTCGATTCCTACAATCATATTCTCTCTTTTGTGTTAAAATTCAAATTATTATAATATAGAAATGCTTCATATCAATTAAAATAAGTAGTTCTTAAATTATATAATGATAAAATTTATAGATAAATAATAAAAAAGGTTTTAAGATGCTTAACAAAATAACTGCTCTTTATGTAGAAGATGAAGAAACAATAAAACAAACAGTAGCTTCTATTTTTAGTAAAATGTTTAAAGAGTTTATTTTAGCAGATAACGGATTAGATGGGCTAGAAAAATTCAAGAAACGACAAAATGAGATACAAATTGTAATAACTGATATAAATATGCCAAAAATGAATGGTTTAGATATGGCAAAAGGGATTAGAGAGATAGATAAAGATATTCCTATTGTAATAACAACAGCTCATAATGATAAAGAGTTTTTACATAAAGCTATTGATGTTGGAATTACAAAGTTCGTAACTAAACCGATGGATATGAAAAAACTTTTAGAAACTATAAAAGATAGTTTAACAAGTGTTATTCTTAGAAATCAATTAGAAGAGCAAAAAAAAGCTTATGAAGAAGAGAGACTTATAAATGCTAAGTTTATGGCTACAGGTCAATTAGCAGCTGGTATAACACATGAGATAAATACACCTCTTACATATATAAAAGCAAATTTTGAGATTATGGAGTATGATATTGAAGATATTGAGGATGTTGAGGTTAGAGAAAACCTTTTAAGATTTCACAAAAAAATTAATGATGGTATTAATAGAATAGCTAATATTGTAAGCTCTATGAGAGAGATGTCTCAACAAGAGAAGTTAGAAAAAGTAGAAGCTAACATATATGATACAATTGTAACTTCTGCAACTTTAGCATATAATAAAATAAAACATGCATCTCCTGTATATATAAATGGAAAGTTGTTTAATCTTGATATGAAAAAAGATGAATTAAATTTCAAAGCTTCAGTTGAGTTACAAAGGATAGAACAAGTTTGGATTATTATCATTAATAATGCTATGGATGAATTAGTAAAGTTAGATAAACCTTATGAAGAGAGAAAATTAGATATAAATATTTCTTATAATGAAAAAGAACAAGTAGTTGTAAGTTTTAAAGATAATGGTGGTGGATTTAAAGAAAATATTCAAGAGCATATTTTTGAACCATTTAAAGGTACTAAAATCTCTTCAGGAATGGGAGTTGGACTAAGTATAGCAAAAAGAATTATAGATGACCATAAAGCTAAAATAGAGGCTTATAATGAAGATGATGGAGCTGTTTTTAAAATAACTTTATCTTGATTTCTTTTTTATCCTGTAATAATCTGCATTAAATATATTAGAAATATATTTAGTCTCTTTATTATGAAGAGCTATAATATCAACCTCTTTATCTTCATAAAACCAACCATTGTTTCTATCTTGTAGTTTTTTTTCTTTAAATAAAGATGTTAATTCCTCTTTAGAAACTGTAAATTCTTTTGTGTTTTTCATTGTAATAACTACCTTTTTTATCAAATATATACTATAAAAGATTCTAGCATATAAAATTTTATAAATATATAAAACATTATATGATACAATATATAAAAATATAATTGAAATTAGATTAAGGAGAATTATATGGGTAGAGCTTTTGAGTATAGAAAAGCAGCGAAAATGAAAAGATGGGGGAATATGTCTAGAGTATTTCCAAAACTTGCAAAAGCTATTACTATGGCTGCAAAGTCAGGTGGTACTGACCCAGATACAAATGCTAGTTTAAGAAGTGCAATTACAACAGCAAAAGCACAAAACTTACCAAAAGATAATATAGAAGCTGCAATAAAAAGAGCCACTGCAAAAGATTCAGCAAATTTAAATGAAGTAAACTATGAGGGAAAATGGTTAAATGGTGTACTTATTTTTGTAGAAACTGCTACAGATAATACAGCAAGAACCGTAGCTAATTTAAAAACAATTTTTAAAAAAGCTGGTGGTTCTTTAGTTCCAACTGGTTCTTTAGAGTTTCAATTTGATAGAAAATCTGTGTTTGAGATGAAAATACCAGATATTGATATGGAAGAGCTAGAGATGGAGCTTATAGATGCAGGATTAGAAGATATTAAACAAGAAGATGATGAGCATATCTCTATATTTGCAGATTATACAGATTTTGGGAATATGTCAAATAAGTTACATGAGATGAATATAGAATATGAAAAGGGTTCATTACAAAGAATACCAAATGCACCTATTGAGATAACAGATGAACAAATGGAAGAGCTATCAGCATTACTTGAAAAAATAGAAGATGATGATGATGTTCAAAATGTATATACAAATTTAGCTTAAAAAAATAATAGACAAACAAAAGGGAATAAAAATGGAAAATAAAAAATATAGATTAGTAACTAGAAGTGATATGGATGGATTGGTTTGTGCGGTTATATTAAAACACCTTGATATGGTTGATGATATAAAGTTTGTTCACCCTAAAGATATGCAAGATGGAATTATTGAGATAACAGAAAATGATATCATTACAAATTTACCATACTCACCTAAAGCACATATTGTGTTTGATCACCACGAAAGTGAAGCTATGAGAAATGGTGATGCTGATAATTACTTTATTGACCCAAAAGCTCCAAGTGCTGCTAGAATTGTATATGAGTATTATGGTGGAGCTGAAAAAATGCCAGATATATCTGTTGATATGATGGAAGCTGTTGATAAAGCAGATGCTGCACAATTTACAGTTGGAGATATATTAAATCCTCAAGGTTGGGAACTATTAAGCTTTTTAATGGATAGTAGAACTGGTTTAGGAAGATTTAGAGAGTTTACTGTTTCAAACTACCAACTTATGATGGATTTAATTGATTATTGTAAAGACCATGATATTGATGATATTATGAAACTTCCAGATGTAGTTGAGAGAGTAGAGCTATTTAATAAATATTCAGATGATTTTATAGACCAACTTCAAAGATGTACAAAGATATATGATAATCTTGTTGTTTTAGATTTAAGAGAAGAGGAGATTATATATCCAGGTAATAGATTTACTATATATGCACTTTTTCCTGATACAAATATCTCTATTCATGTTTTATGGGGATTTAAAAAACAAAATACAGTATTTGCAACAGGTAAATCAATTATAAATAGAAGCTCTAATACAGATATTGGTGCATTGATGTTGAAATATAATGGTGGTGGGCATAATGCAGCTGGAACTTGTCAAATAGAAAATGATAAAGCAGAAGAGGTACTAAAAGAGTTAATTGAAGCTATTAATAACGACGGTTAATGGATAAAATTAAACAACTATTAGAAGATGAGGTAAAAAAAAGAGATAGCATAGAAGAGTTATCTCTTGATAAACCTGATCCTTTAATGATAGCAAAGCAATATAATGATGAATATATATCTTTGCTATGTGCTTTGTTTGCTTATGGAAATGCAAAACAAATTGTTAAAACTCTGTTATCTTTTGATTTTGAACTATTAAATCAAGATGAAGATATTATTAAAAATAAATTAAAAGGTTTTTATTATCGTTTTCAGAATGAAGAGGATATAAGCTCTTTTTTTATAGCAATTAAAAGATTAAAAAATAGAAATAGTTTAGAGAATATTTTTAAAAGTGGCTATAATAAAAATAATAATGTTATTGAAGGGATAGATTCTATAATTTCAAGTATATTAGAAGTTTATGATTATAAAACAAAAGGTTACTCTTTTTTAATTGGCAATAGAGCTAAAAGAGATAAAAATGGAGATATAAAATTAATAGGTAACTCTGCTTATAAAAGATATAATATGTTTTTAAGGTGGATGGTTAGGTCTAATAATTTAGATATGGGTTTATGGAAAGACATTGATAAAAAAGATTTGATATTACCTTTGGATACACATACTTTTCAAGTATCTCATAAATTAGGATTGATTAATAGAAAAACAGCAGATTTAAAATCTGCTGTTGAGATAACAAATAGATTAAAAGAGTTTGATCCTCTTGACCCTATAAAATACGATTTTGCTATATATAGATTAGGTCAAGAGAACGAGATTTAATCTATTTTTTTATTTTGTTTATATCTGTTTGGTATTTATAAATCATAAAATCATAAATATGTGTACCTTTATTCTTAGAAAAGAACGATATCATCTCAATTAACTTAAAAGATATTCTTAAAAAAGCTGTAAATGGGATAGCATAAGATATCATTGTTTCATATTTTCTATTTGGATAATAATTATCAAATTCCATCTTTAACTTTTGTAAAGTTCTACTCTCTTTCTCTAGCTCTTTAGGGTTTTTATTTCTAAAAACAAAAAAAACTAACGATAAATTAACTACAAACATCATTGCATTTAAATTCCAACCTAATATAAATATTTCTGAATAAGTCATTTCTCTCCTTTAATTATATGGTATAATAGCAAAAAATATATAATGAGAGTATAAATGGAAGAACAAAAATATAAAAAAAATATAAAATTATTAAAAAAATGGGCTTATGCATACTATGTTAATGATAATCCTTTAGCAACAGACTATGAATATGATAAATTAAATAGAGAAGTTTTAGAGTTTGAAAAAGAAAATCCAACTAAAATAGACTCTAGTTCCCCGACACAAAGAGTAGGTGATAAAATATTAAATAGTTTTACAAAAGCAAAACATATAACACCTATGTTTTCTCAAGAAGATATTTTTAATCAAGAGGAATTAATAAACTGGCAAACAAGAGTTGAAAAGAGTATTAAGAATACTGAATATTTATGTGAACCAAAATTTGATGGAGCTAGTTTAAATCTTATTTATAATAATGGTATTTTAAAACAAGCTATTACTCGAGGTGATGGGTTAGTAGGTGAAGATGTTACACTTAATGCAAAAACAATACAATCAATACCTTTAAAGATAGATTATAAAGAGCTTTTAGAGATACGTGGTGAAGTTGTAATTAAAAAAGATGATTTTGAACTTTTAAATAAAGAGAGAGAATTTAATAATGAATATCTATTTGTAAATCCTAGAAATGCAGCTTCTGGAAGTTTAAGACAATTAAATCCACAAGTTACAGCGAAAAGAAAACTATTTTTTCAAATATGGGGAGTTGGTAAAAATAGTTTAAATTATAATAATCATAGTGATAGAATGGACTTTCTATACTCTTTAGGATTTGTAAAACCAGCTTTATTTAAAATTTGTTCAACTACTCAAGATATCCAAAATATATATAAAGAGTTCATAAATAAAAGAGATAATATCTCGATTGGTTTAGATGGTATGGTAATAAAGGTAAATAATATTCAATCTCAAAAAGATTTAGGATATACAGTAAAATATCCTAAATGGTCGTGTGCATATAAATTTCCTGCAGTTGAGAAAGTAACAAAATTAAAAGATGTAATAATTCAAGTTGGTAGAACAGGTGTGCTTACTCCAGTAGCTATTTTAGAACCAGTTTTTATAGATGGTTCTACAGTAGAGAAATCAACTCTACATAATTTTGCAGAGATAGATAGATTGGGATTAAAAGTAGGTGATCAAGTTGTTATTGTAAAAAGTGGAGATATAATACCAAAAGTTGTAAATGTATACAAAGATAGAAGAGTAGGAGATGAAAAAGATATAATAAAGCCTATTTTCTGTCCTATTTGTAATAGTAAACTAATTTATGAAGATATATTAATACGATGTTGTAATTTAGAATGTCCTAGTAGAGTTGTAAATAGTATTATCCATTTTACAAGTAAAAAGTGTATCGATATAAAAGGTCTAGGTGATAAAATAATAGAACAACTTGTAAAAGAGAAAAAAATTAATAATATACTTGATTTATATAAATTAGAATATTCAGATTTAGAAGATTTAGATGGTTTTAAAGAGAAAAAAATTAATAATCTATTAAATTCTATAAAAAATAGTAAAAACAGAACTTTAGACAAAGTTATAAACTCTTTGGGGATAGAACATATAGGCGAAGTTGCTAGTAAAATTATATCTTTAGAGTTTGGATTAGAGTTTTTAAATATAACAAAAAATGATTTAATAGCTTTAAATGGTGTAGGTGAGCAGATGGCAGATAGTTTTATATCTTTTATTGATATTAATAGAGATAGAATTATAAAACTTATAGATATAATAAATCCTATTGTTGAAACTAAAGATGATAATGAGATAATAGATAGTATATTTAAAGATAAAACTATTGTTTTAACAGGGACTATGAATAAAAGTAGAGATGAGATAAAAAAAGAGCTAGAGTTATTAGGAGCTAAAATAACATCATCAATATCTAAAAAAACTGATTACTTAATTTATGGTCAAAATGCTGGAAGTAAATATGATAAAGCTATTGAGTTAGAAGTTCAAGTATTAAGTGAAAAAGATATGATAAAACTATTATCATAAATTTATACAAACTATGTTATATTTCTATATATAAAAATAAGGATATATATATGTTTAACAATTTTAATGTAGATAATATAGAAAATAGTAAAGACATTTTATCAAAAATGATAGATGAAAATAATAAAAAAATTCAAGAGATATTAGATATAAAGAATAAGAACTATGCTAATTTTGTGGTTCCTTATCAGGAGTTGTCAGAAAAGTTAAATGACTTTTTAACACCTATATTTCACCTAGATGGTGTTAAAAACAGTCAAATGACACAAAAGGTTTATAATGAATGTTTACCACTAATATCAAGCTATAGTTCTAAACTATCATCAAATGAAAATATATGTACAGCTTTTAAAGATATACAAAATAAATATAGTTCTAGTTTAAATATAGAGCAAAATAAAGTTTTAGAAAATGAGATTAGGGATTTTAAATTAGGTGGTTGTGGATTGTCTTTAAAAGAGAAACAAAGATTAGAAGAGATTAATTTAGAACTTAGCCAATTAGGTAAAGAGTTCTCTCAAAATCTTTTAGATGCAACTAATGAGTGGGAGATGATAATAGAGAACTTCGAAGATGTAAAAGAGATACCTCAAAGTGATTTAGAGATAGCAAAGTTTGAAGAAGATTCTAAAATAAAATATAGATTTACTTTACAAATGCCATCTTATATATCGTATATGACTTATGGGTCTTCAAGGTTAAGCAGAGAAAAGATATATAAAGCTTATACAACAAGAGCACCACAAAATGGTGATTTAATTGAAAAAATTTTAAAGTTAAGAGAAGAGGAATCAAACTTATTAGGTTTTGAAAATTATTCAGCACTATCACTTGCATCTAAAATGGCAAAAAAAGAGGAAGATGTTTTAGATTTTTTATATGATATAGCTAAATATTCAAAAGATAAAGCAAAACAAGAGTTAGAAGAGGTTAAAGATTTGGCTTTTAAACTTGATAAAATAGAAGATTTTGAAAGTTATGACTTGTCTTACTATACTCAAAAACTAAAAGAGGAAAAATATAGTATAAATGAAGAGTATTATAGACCATATTTTGAAAAAACAAGTGTTGTAAATGGTTTATTTAAATTTTTAGAAGAGGTGTTTAACATCTCTTTTAGAAAAATAGATGTAAATTCATGGGATGATAAATCTGAAGTTTACGAAGTTAGTGAATCTAACAATATAATAGCTAGACTTTATATTGACCTTGAAGCAAGGGAGGATAAAAGAGGTGGTGCTTGGATGAATAATTGGCATACCCATAAAATTATTAATAATAAAGAGAGTTTAGCTTCTGCTTATATTGTATGTAACTTTCCTAAATCAACTAAAGATACCCCATCTTTATTAAGACATAGTGATGTTGTGACTCTTTTTCATGAAATGGGACACGCCTTACATCATATTCTAAGTAAAGTATCAGAACCATTTATAAGTGGTATAAATGGTGTTTTATGGGATACAGTGGAGTTTCCATCTCAGTTTTTAGAGTATTTCTCTTATAATAAGAAAATCCTTCAGTTATTTGCTAGACATTACAAAACAGGTGAAATTCTTGATGATGAATCTATAGACAAACTTATCAATACAAGAAACTTTCAATCATCATTAAATACTATACGACAAATAGAATTTGCACTATTTGACTTTAAATTACATCAAAAGTTATACAATAAAGAAGAAGTTCAGAATTTATTAGATATAATTAGAACAGAAATATCAGTAATAACCCCACCTAAGTATAATAAATTCCAAAATGGATTTTCACATATATTTGCTGGTGGTTATGCAGCAGGATATTATAGTTATAAATGGGCAGAAGTTTTAAGTGCTGATGCTTATTATAAATTTATTGAATCACCAGATGAATATAATAAATTAGCGATAAAATATAAAGAAACAATTTTAGAGTTTGGTGGAAGTGAAGATATGGATAAACTATTTTACAAATTTGCAAAAAGAAAAGCAGATGTTAAATCTTTACTAAAAATAGATGGAATTATTGACTAATATTAATTAAAGGAACTAGAAATGAAAGATAATGAAACAGTAATACAACTAAAAAAAGCATTAAATCAACTTTTAGGGGCATACGAAACTCTAAAAGCTGAAGCTGAACAACTTAAAGTAGATAAAGAAAATCTAAATAATGAGATAGATAATTTAGAATATAAAAATGAAGAATTAACTATTCAATTAGATTCACTTAATGATACAACAACACATCAATCTAGTGAAATGGGTGAGATGCTTGGTAGAATTGAATCTATTTTAGGTTCTGTTGATGAAGTAGTTGATAGCAATAAATCAGATGATATAAATCTTCAAGGCAGTAACGAAGACTTTTCAGAAGATAGTAGTGGTTTAAACATTGATGATTTATCTGTCCCCCCATCAGAAATTGAGGACTCCTTAGGTATAAATAAAAATGAAAAAATAGAAACTATAGATGAGAACTTCAACAATAATAAAGATATAGATATGGGCAGGATGCATTCGTTACTAAATGGTTTTAATAAAGATTGATAAAAAAATCTTATGGAGAACGAATTATATTTTAAAAGACAAATAGAATTATTAGGTAAAGAGTCTCAAGCCTCTTTATATTCTAAAAGAGTTCTTATTGTAGGTTGTGGAGGTTTAGGCTGTAGTGTTGCTATAGCTATAGGTTCTAGTGGTATTGGACATCTTGATTTAATAGATTTTGATGAAGTTAGCGCACATAATCTACATCGTCAAATTGCTTTTAATATAGATAATATAGGTAAAAATAAATCTCTTGTTTTAAAAGAGTTTTTATTAAGTCGTTCTCCTTTTACAAAAGTAAACAATTATCCTATATCTTTAGCAGATTTTAGTTATAATGATAAAAAATATGATTTAATTATAGATGCAACTGATAACTTAGAAACAAGAGTTTTTATAGATAGATTAGCAAAAAAGCACAATACACTTTGGATATATGGAACTGTAGAAGCTTTCCACGGTCAGGTTTGTTTTTTTGAGAATAATAGTTTTGAAGATATATTTCAAATATCAGAGCATAAAGTAAAAGGTATAGCAGCACCAATGGTTATGCAAATAGCATCATTAGAAGCAAATTTAGCAATTAGATATTTAAGTGGGTTACCAATTAAAAAAGATTATTTATATTACTGTTGTTTTGATAATTACGGTGAGTATAGTATTCAAAAATTTGCTTTGCCAAAATAGTTAAATTAGGGGTTGTTTATGAAAGAGTTCTTTGATGTCGTAGTTTGGATAGGATTTATATATATACTTTTTATATTCATAAGGGGTATGAACGAATCTCAAGTTGAAAAACATAAAAACAAATTAGATGAAAAAAAAAATAATAATAGTTTAGAGGAATAATATGATAAAATCATTATTGATTGAAATTATAGTTGAAGAGTTACCAGCTATACCTTTTTTAAAAGAGTTGGTAAATATAGAAAGTAAATGGGAAAATATATTAGAAAAAAATGATTTATTATCTAATTTTAACTTTTATTATACTCCTAGAAGATTTGTTTTTTGGCATAGAGAATTTAAAACGGTTCAAGATGATAAAGAGCTTGAGATTTGGGGAGCTCCTGTATCTATAGCTTATAAAGATGGAGAGCCTACAGGTGCAGCTATAGCTTTTGCGAAAAAATGTGAAATTGATATATCTGAAATAACAACATCTTTTAAAGGTGATAAAGAATTTTTATACTATAAAAAAAGGGTAAAAGGTCAAGACTCTAAAGAACTTTTAGAAGATATGATTAATGAATTTATAACTAGTTTAACTTTTGGTAAATCAATGAGATGGGGAAGTTTAAAACAAAACTTTATAAGACCTATTAGAAATCTTACTGTTTTACTAGGTGAAGAGTTAGTTAATGTAGAACTTTTCGGTATTAAATCATCAAAAACAAGTCTAGGTCATAGAATGGTATCTTATGAACCATTTGAATTTGATTTTGCTGGAGATTATTTTTGCAAATTAGATAAAAATGGTGTTATTTTATATCCTCAAGAGAGAAAAAAAATGATTGTTTCTCAAATGGAAAAGATTGAAAAAGAAAATAATATCAAAATAGAAGTAGATGAAGAGCTTCTTGAGGAAATCGTAGCCATTACAGAATATCCTACTGCTTTAATAGGTAAATTTGATAGTGAATTTTTAGAGCTTCCAAATGAAGTTATTATAGGTTCTATGAAAGAACATCAAAGATATTTTGCCGTATATAATAAAAATGGAGAACTAACAAATAATTTTATTGTTGTTTCAAATGCATACACAAAAGATTTTTCTTATATTATTTCAGGGAATGAAAGAGTTTTAAAACCTAGGTTAGCTGATGGTATGTTCTTTTGGAATAATGATATTAAAAATGGTTTAAATAATGAAGGGTTAAAAGATATAAACTTTGTTGATAAACTAGGTAGTATGTACGACAAAACTCTAAGAGAACTAGATATTGCAAAAAAGATAGCAAAACAATTAAATTATACAGAAAATCAAGAGTTATTAGAAGAAGCTATTTTGCTAAGCAAAGCTGACCTTTTAACTGATATGGTTTATGAATTTACTGACCTTCAAGCAACAATGGGATATTATTATGCAAAACAAGAGGGGAAAAATGAACTTGTTTGTACAGCTATAAAAGAACAATATTTACCAAAAGGTGAAGATAGCCTTTTACCTTCAAATCTATTTAGTTCTATAGTTTCTATCTCAAATAAGTTAGATAGTTTAATGGGGTTATTTAGTGTAAATATGTTACCAACAGGAAGTAGAGACCCTTTTGCTTTAAGAAGAGCAGCAGCTGGAATATATAAAATATGTTATGAAAATAAAATAGATTTAGATTTAAATAAAATAATTGATAATTTATTAGATAAATATGAGGGTTTAAATAAAACTCAATTAAGTGAGTTCTTAGATGAAAGACTTTACAAATTATATAGTGATGTAAACCCAAGTGTTGTAAAAGCTGTGTTAAATAGTACAGGAGATAATACTTTATTATCAATACCTCTTAAAATTGAAGCTATAGATGAGATTGTAAAAAGCTCATCTTTTAAAAGTATAAGTGATACATTTAAGAGAGTTGCTAATATAATTTCTGATATGAACATAGATAAAACTATAGAAGTTAATGATAAATTATTTGAAGATAAAGAGGAAAGTAATTTATATAATAAGTTTTTAGAGGTTAAAAGTAAAAAATATAAAACTTTTGATGAAGAGTTAGATGCATTGTTTTCTTTAAAACCTCAATTAGATGCTTTCTTTGATAATGTATTTGTAAATCATAAAGATGAAAGAATAAAAAATAATAGAAAAAATATTGTTGCTACTATATATAATAGTTTTAAAACTATTGCAGACATTAAAGAGATAACAATTTAACAAGGGATATAAAGCATGGATAATCTTTTTAAAACAATAGATAATATAGCTATTGATATAAAAAATAGAGTATTTGATAATTATCATGAATTATCAGATAGTGGAGATATATTAAATTACTGTAACAAAGTAATAATTGAAGATTTTTCTAAGCTTGATAATATTAAAGGTGTAATATCAAACAAAGATAAAGAATTAAAAACTATTAATGAAGAGGGTGAAATTATCGTTAGCTATATAGCTATTGATAGCTTAGAGCTTTTAGAACTATCTTTTTCTGTTGGAAGTTTATTTGGATTTTATAAAGGTGGTTTGTGTGCAGATAATTTAATAGGTTCTTCATATATAACTTATGGACCAACTTTCCAAGTTATGCATACAAAAGATGGAAGAACAGAGTTTCATATTTATGACGACTATATATTTAAAAAACAACCACCTTTAAGCTTAAGTAATAAAGGTAAAATAAATTCAACTGCTGGAGATATAAAAGATTTTGAAGATAATCATAAAAAACTGATACAAAATCTATTTAATAGTGGTTATAGATTGCGATTAAGTAACTCTTTTGTACTTGATATGCACCAAATTATATTTAAAAAAGGTGGTTTGTATTCAAATCCATCAATGGAGCAAGAACTTTTATTTGAACTTTATCCATTTGCTTTAATTATAGAGTCTTTAGGTGGAGAAGCAATAGATGGGAAAAATAGAATTCTAGATATAAAATTAGAAGATAAATTAGATAAGAAATCTCCTATTTATATTGGTTCTAAAGATGAGATATCTTTAGTTAAAGAGTATTTGAATAACTAAATAAAATGAAAACTATATCATTATCTTTAATATTAGCATCTAGTTTATTTTCATTTGACCAAAATAGCTTTTTTGAGCAAGCTACTAGTTATCTAAATACAGCAAAAGATGTAACTGTTGAGTATGGAAAAAAAGCAAGAGATGCTACAGTTGAGAACTCTATTCTTACATATTTAAGACTTAAATTAGATAAAAATCAAATTAAAGTAACAAAAGTAACTTTATACGAAGAGTATAAATTAAAAATAGTATTTAGCTTACCAGATTATTCTAAAAATATTATAGTAACTATTAATAACTTTGATTGGTCTAGGTCTATTAATGAGGAGTATCTTGTTTTTAATAATTTTGATTTTCACTCTAATATACCTGCTTTAGATAGAGTTATTAAAAAGTATTTAGATATAAATGAGGGACATATCTTAATGCAATATGATGTGACAACAGAAGTGTTATTATCATCAATAAAATCTAGCAGTAAAACTTCATATAATTCTAATTTATATAATAGAAAAGTAAAAATAGATACTAAAGAGATATTAGATTTACTTTATGAAAGATAAAAAAGAATATCAATATATAGTTGTAGGAGCTGGTATAGCTGGCTGTAGTGTAGCTAATCACCTTTTAAAATATAGCAAAGATATATTATTAATTGATAAAGGTGAAAATGTTGCATCTAAAGCATCAGGAGCTGCAGGAGCTTTCTTATCACCTTTATTAGGAAAACCAAATAACTTTAAAGAGTTAGTAACAAAAGCTCTTATCTACTCAACTAAATTTTATAAGTTGAAATTTAATTTTTTTATTGATAATTGCGGAACAGTTAGAATTCCAAAAAATAAAGATGATGAAAAGAAATTTTTAACTTACACCAAATTTATGGATTTTCCTTATATGAAAACTGAACAAGGATATTTTTTTAAGATAGGTTCTGTTGTTAATAGTATTGGTATGTGTAAAGCACTTGTGAATAACTCTGCTATAAAAAAGATGTTTAATTATAAAGTAAAAGATATACAATACGATGGAACTAATTGGCATTTAAATAATGAACTAATCGCAAAAAAATTAATAGTAACAACAGGTATTAATAAAGAGGTTATTAAAGAGCCATATATTAATATAAAAGCTTTATGGGGAAGAAGAATAGATGTTACTACATCTACACAACTAAATCATAATTTTCATAAAGAGTGCTCTGTATCTAAGAGTTTTGAAGTATCTAAAGATAAATACAGAGTATCTATAGGTGCTACACATTCACGAGATAAAGAGGGAATAGATAATATTATTGATCAAAACCAATTATTGCTTCAAAGGGCAAGTGATATAGTTGATTTAGAAGATGTTAATATTGTAAGAGAGTACTCTGGTGCAAGAGCTTGTAGTAATGATTATTTTCCATTTGTAGGTGAGTTAATTGATTCTAATGAGACTGTTAAGTTATTTCCTCATTTAAAAAATGGGACATATGTCAATCCTAATAGATTTATTAGATTTAAAGATTTATATATCTTAAATGGTGTTGGAGGTAGAGGTTTTGTTTTAGCTCCATATCTTGCAAATATGCTTGTTGAATATATTCACAATAATGGAACTATAGATGATAATGTAAAGGTAGATAGATTATTTATAAGAGAGATAAAAAGAAGTAATTAATTTATTACTTCTCTTCTAATAATCTATCTTCCATCTTTTCAATAGCTTTTTCAAGATGTCTTATATCTAGTCCAAAGTTTTTAGCTGCTTGAACTCCCTCTTCTATAGAGTTTTGAGATAGAGGGTCTATCACATTACATATAATTTTAACTACTTTAAGTATTTGAGCTTTTTGTAGATATTCAGAAGGGCAATTATCTAAATCATCTGTATATTTAATTATATTAATTAAATTATCACTTAAATTCCAATATTTAAAAATAGATGATGTTACTTGAGTAGAAGTAGCCTCAAAAAACTCTTTTTCAAGTTCAGATATTTTAGAAGGATTAGCATGTAGTTTATCATAAAAAGAATGTTCTTGCTTATTATCTACTGCAATACTTGATAATACAAATCTTCCAGTTTCTAATAAAAATACTGGTAAAAGTAATTCATCTCTTAACTCAGGGTCTATTTTTCCTATCCAAGCTGATAGTAGATTTGAAGACATATTTGCTAACCTTAAAAAACCATCTGAATTTATATTATATGCTTTTAATTCAGTATCAAATGAGTTTTTAATAGCACTTCCAAATGCAATTGATAAAGTAAAATTAATACCTAAAAGATGTAATGCTCTACTTGCAGTTTCAACTTTATTATTAAATCCAAACATTGCAGAATTTGATACTTTTAATAAAGTCGCAACAATTAAAGGGTCTTGATTGATAATATCAAGTAATTTATTTAAATCTTTATTAGAAGATTTTTTAAACTCTTCTAATTCGATTATTGTTTTTGGTAGAGGTGGTAATGAGTCTATTTTTTTAGATAATACATTATTCATAACAAACTAATCCTTTCTTTTATTAAATATCAAGTTTTTGTCTAATTCTAAGACTTAACTCTTTTAATTGTTCTTCATCAACTTTACTAGGAGCTTGAGTTAATAAACACTGTGCTTTTTGAGTTTTAGGAAATGCAATAACATCTCTAATAGAATCAGTTCCTGCCATTAACATAATCATTCTATCAAATCCTAATGCAAATCCACCGTGAGGAGGTGCACCAAATTCTAAAGCATCAAGTAAGAAACCAAATTTCTCTTGTTGCTCCTCTTTTCCTATATTCATAAGGTCAAATACCTTAGCTTGAATATCTGATTTATGAATTCTTAAACTTCCTCCACCTAACTCTGTACCATTTAATACAATATCATAGGCAATTGATTCAATAGCTTCTAAATCACTTGTATCCTCCAATGATTTAGGCATTGTAAATGGATGATGAAGAGCTTTCATTTTACCCTCTTCAACTTCAAACATTGGAAAATCTACTACCCATAAAAATTCAAATAGATCCTCTTTTATAAGATTCATTTGATTAGCAAGTTCAATTCTCAATCTTCCCATATAATCCCATACAAGTTTCTTCTCACCAGCTCCAAAGAAAATAACATCTCCAACCTCAAGCTCACATCTATCTACTAGCTCTTGTAGTTTTTCAGGTGTTTCTTCAAAGAATTTATTTAAAGGACCTTTTAATCCATCCTCTTTCATTTGAAAATATCCAAGTCCAGATGCACCAAATTTTCTAACAAATTCTTCAAAACCTTTCATTTGTCTTTTTGAAAATATATTGTCTCCATTTGGTACTTTTAGAGCTTTTATTCTATTTTTTACTTTATCTTTTGCTATATTTGAGAATATATCAAGAGTACATGCTTCAAAAATATCAGATACCTCTGTCATTTTTAAATCGTATCTCATATCTGGTTTATCACTTCCATATAATTCCATAGCATCATTATATTTCATTCTTCTAAATTTAGAAGGTACATCAAAACCACAAGCTGTAAATGTATCGTGAATAACTTTTTCTGCAACTGCTATAACATCATCTTGTGTACAAAAAGACATCTCAACATCTATTTGTGTAAATTCTGGTTGTCTATCTGCTCTTAAATCTTCATCTCTAAAACATTTTGCTATTTGAAAGTATTTATCAAATCCAGATACCATTAATAATTGTTTAAAAAGTTGTGGAGATTGAGGTAATGCATAAAATTCACCATGATGAACTCTTGAAGGTACCAAATAATCTCTCGCCCCTTCAGGAGTAGATTTTGTTAAAATTGGAGTCTCGACATCTAAAAAGTCCATATCATTTAAACAGTTTCTAATTGCTATATTTGCTTTAGATCTTAATTTAAATATATCATAAGATTTATTTCCTCTTAATTCTAGAAATCTATTTCTTAATTTTATCTCTTCATTTACTTTTTCATCATTTAAATCAAATGGCATAGGTTTTGATCTATTTTCTATAATTAATTTATCAAGAACAATTTCAATTTTACCAGTAACTAAGTTAGGATTCTCAAGACCTTCACCTCTTGCTCTTACTTTACCTGTTGCTATTAATACAAATTCATCTCTTACATTTTCTGCAACTTCCCATGCTTCTTTGTTATCTGCAGGGTCACAAACTAGTTGAACCAAACCACCCTTGTCTCTTAAGTCAATAAAGATTAATCCACCGTGATCTCTTCTACTATTTACCCAACCTGCTACAGTTACTGTTTGATCTATATTTGCTTCTGTTACATCTGTACAATAATGTGTTCTCAATTTTTACCTCTTAATTATAAAATCTATGTTTATTTATATCACATATTGTATCAAAAATTACTTATAATCCTATTAATATTTAATATCTTTTATGATATAATAGATTATAAAATAATTAGATATTAGGAATAAAATGTTTAAAAATAGTATAAAAGCTTATGAAGAAGCAAAAAAAGTTATCCCTGGTGGAGTTGATTCTCCTGTAAGAGCATTTACTGCTGTTGGAGGAACACCTCCTTTTATTAAAAAAGGTAAAAAAAGCTACCTTATTGATATAGATGGTAATAAGTATCTTGATTTTGTGCAAAGTTGGGGACCTTTAATATTTGGACATAGTGATAAAGATATTGAAAAAGAGGTTGTTAAGACTGTAAAAAAAGGTTTAAGTTTTGGGGCACCTACTGAACTTGAAACATCTTTAGCTTCAGAAATTGTTGAAATGTTTGATAATATTGACCAAGTTAGATTTGTAAGCTCTGGTACTGAAGCTGTAATGAGTGCTATTAGATTAGCAAGAGGTGTTACAAAAAAAGATAATATTATTAAATTTGAAGGTTGTTATCACGGACATAGTGATAGCTTATTAGTAAGTGCAGGAAGTGGTATGGCTACATTTGGAGCCCCTAGTTCTCCAGGAGTTCCAGCTGATTTAGTAAAACATACTATTTTAAGTGAATATAATAATATAAAACAGTTAAAAAAATGTTTTAAAGAGTCAAAAGATATCGCTTGTATTATAATAGAACCAATTGCTGGAAATATGGGATTAGTGCCAGCTTCTAAGAAATTCTTAAAAGCTTGTAGAAAGTTATGTGATAAATATGGAGCTTTATTAATTTTTGATGAGGTTATGAGTGGATTTAGAGCTTCTTTAAAAGGTGCAAGTGGTGTCGTAGATACAATACCTGATATAGTTACTTTTGGAAAAGTAATAGGTGCTGGTATGCCTGTTGGTGCATTTGCTTCAAGAGATGAGATAATGAATCAATTAAGCCCAAATGGTGCTATATATCAAGCAGGAACATTAAGTGGAAATCCTGTAGCAATGGCAGCTGGATTAAAATCACTTCAAAAGTTAAAAAATGATAAAAAAATATATAAAAGGTTAAATAAAAAAGCAGTTAGATTAACTAATGGATTAAAAAAGGTAGCTAATGCTAATAATATCCTTCTTCAAGTAGATACAAGAGGTAGTATGTTTGGTTTCTTCTTTTGTGATAAAGTCCCTACTAATATGAAAGAGGTTGGACTTTGTGATTTTGATAGATTTGCTAAATTTCATCAAGAGATGTTAAAAAGAGGTTTCTATTTTGCTTGTAGTCAATATGAAGCAGGATTTATTTGTGATACTATGACAAATAAAGATATAGATAGTTGTATTAATGCAGCTAGTGAAGTTATGAAAGAACTATAATAAAAAGGAGTTTATAATGGTAAAGCATATAGTATTTTTAAAGTTAAGTGAAGATGGAAATAAACAAAAAAACATAATCATTGAGAGATTGAATAGTTTAAAAGATAATATTAGTTTTATAAGAGCTTTAGAGGTTGGAGTTAATTTTACAGATAGTCAAAGAGCATTTGATATATCTTTAACTGTTATAGTAGATAGTAAAGAAGATTTAGAAAGATATGCTACTCATCAATACCATTTACCTATTGTTGAATTACTAAAATCATTAAATACTGAAACTAAAGTTGTAGACTACGAAATAGCTCATAAAAACAATGATAATGAATTTGGAAATGCGACTATTGAGAAAAGAGCTAATCAATATTTTGATGGACAAGTTACAAGCAGAACTGTTATAGATTCAGATGGTAAAAATAAAACACTTGGTGTTATGATGCCTGGAAAATATACATTTGAAACAAAAAGTGCTGAACATATGGAGATATTATCTGGTAAAGTTGAGGTTGAAGTAAGAGGTGAAGAGATAAATAAAGAGCTTATAGTAGGTGGTGAATATTTTGAAGTTCCAGCTAACTCAAGCTTTGATATTAATGTTTTAGAGATAACAGATTATTGTTGTTCTTATATAGATTAGGTTTATTGTGGAAGAGGAAACTAAAAAACCTAAACATAGAGATAAAATAGAAGCTCTTGATAATATGTCATTAGGTATATCAATTGTTGTTGCAGTTGCATTGGGTGTAGGTATAGGATTGTTACTTAAAACATATACAGGATATACTTGGACATTATGGGTTGGAGTTTTTTATGGAATTGCTGCTGCTGTATTAAATGTATATAAAGCATACAAAAGAAATAAAAAAGAACTTGATAAATTAGCAGATGACCCTAGATATAGTTTTAAGAATGAAGAAACTAACTAAATTTAAAATATTTTTTATAGTAAATTCTATAGTTATACTAATATGTTTATTTTTTGGTAGATTTGATTGGCTTATAAATACACAAGTTGCTTTTATAAGTTCTGTTATAATAACATTAGGCTCTTACTATGGATATAGAAAAAATATAGAAACTAGAATAAAAGAACATACTACTCTAGATTTAGATGATAAAGATGAATTAGATAAGTATGATGATAAATATGATTTATATTCAGATGAGGTTAAATCTGAATACAAAGAAGAAGATATAACAAAAGAACAGATAAAAGAGGCAATGAAACCTATTAAACAAAATTATTTTAATAACTTCAAATCAGGACTTGGAGCTATGGGTTCTTTTTATAGAATATTTGGATATGTAATTTTAATTATAGGATTCTTTTATTTAAGGAATAATGAGATATTAGACATATATTCTTATTTAGTAGGTTTCTCTATAGTACCTTTAGCTACTTTAATTTATACATTACAGTATAATAAATAACATTTATGGAGAGATAAAATAAAATATGAAACAACAGTATAAAACATACCAACAAACTTGTGACTATTTAGAAGAAGCAGTAAAAAGATATCCTGATATTATTACAGTACAAAGTATTGGAAAAAGTTGGGAAAATAGAGATATTGTATTAGCTACTATCTCTTTTAATGTAGAAAAAGCAGACCTTAAACCAGCTTTATTGTATACAGGGACTATACATGCAAGAGAATGGATAGGAAATGAATTGGGATTAGCTTTTATTGATTATTTATTAACTCAATATAATGTAAATCCAAGAGTTATAGATATACTTACTAAAAATACATTATATATAGTACCTTGTTTAAATCCAGATGGATTTGAATATAGTCGTAAACATTTCTCTTTTTGGAGAAAAAATAGAAGAGATAATGGTGATGGTACATTTGGAGTTGATTTAAATAGAAACTTTAGTGTAGGATATGGTAAATCTATAAATACAGCTTCTAATGTATATAGTGGACCTAAGCCTTTTAGTGAACCTGAAACATTAGCTATTAAAAATTTTGTAGATAATAAAGATAATATTACTATTGCTTTAGACTATCATAGTCAAGGTAATGTTTTTTTTCCAGCACATAAATTTAAACATGAATCAGAAATAGATGGTACAGATTTAAATACACTATGTGCTAATATGAATTATGAGATAAATAAAGTAACAGGTAGAAAATACGGTATACATAGAGGAAAACCACCAACAAAGTTAATAAGTGGAAGTGGTAGAGAGTATTATTATTCAAAAGGTATTATAGCTATGGTTGTTGAGGTTGGTACTAGAAATATACCTGATTTTATGCAAAATATGCAAGAGAGTATAGATGAAAACATACCAGCTCTATTAAGAACACTAGGTGAAGCTAGAAATTATTCTAAATATGCACCAGTAAGAGTTGCTGATTTTAATGTATCTGAAGTTAATTTTAACGAAATTTATTTAGAATGGGATTATGAGCAGAACAAAGATATCTATTTTCAAATTTTTAGAAATACTGAAAATAAAGAGTCATGTACAGAAAAAAATCTAATTTGTGAGACTTATAATACTAATTTTAAAGATATTCAACTTGAAAGTGGAAAGTCTTATTATTATTATATAAGAGCAGTAAGTAGTTTAACAAATGCAAAATCTCCATTTGCTCCAAAATTAAGAGTGCAAACACTTCTTGAAAGAGATGAATATAGTAAAATTATATTTCCATTATCTAATGAAGTTGGTTATGTAGCTAGTAAATTATTAGAGAGCAATAGAGGTCATTTTGGAGTAAATTCTCTTTTTATAGGTGTGAATGAAACCAAAGGTGTAAGTTATGGTGTTGTAAAGTTTAACATCGAACAAATACCAAACGATGCAATTATAAAAGATGCTAGAATATCTTTATATCCTCTTAATAGAGTAAATGCAAAGATAGAAAAATATGGAGAATGGATAATATCTTTTATAGACCAAGATAGTGTTACAGATATAAAAGACTTTGAACAAATAGAAAATGCACATAGTATAGAAACATTAGGGAATAGTATACCTTCTCAACAACTCACACAAGGTATTTGGAGTCATTGGAATTTTAATAAAAATGAGATGAATATTTTGCAAAAAGAGTTAAGTAAAGGAAGTGTATTATTTAAGATTTCAGGTCCAACAACTTTACCAGAAGGTAGAGATAGCCAGATGATGATGTTTGATTTAGGGTATGGAAAGTTTGGAGGTGGTATTCATTATAGACCACATATAGATATTAAATATACTATACCTGGACAAGAGATTAAACTAGAGTCTTCTGAGATTGTGACTATTTTAAAAGATGAGTTAATTGAAGACAAACTTTTATGTGGATTTGATAAAAATAATAATAAAATATACGGTTTAATGAAGTTTAATTTAAATAATTTACCAGACTCATCAGAGACTGTTATTACGGATAGTTATATTGAGATAAAAAATAAATCTTGTACAAAAACAAAATCAGATATTAGATATAATATAGAGTTTGTAGATATCGATACTTTATCTTATGAATCTATTCAAAATAGAGAAAGAATAGAATTTATTGGATATGAAGTTAGTAGAAGTGATTTACAAAAAGATAAAACACATAAATTCTTATTTGATAATTATTCTAAGCTTGCATTAGAAGATATTCATAAAAATAATAAAACAGCTAATTTTGTTATCAAAGCAACATCTTCAGATGTAAAAAACCATATAGTTGATTGGTATGGGAAAGATAGTAAAAATAGTGTAAAGTTAGTTATAAAATATATCAAAAGAAGAAAAGAACCAACTAAGAATATTTCTAATATAAAATTAGTTGAAGAAAATAATAGAATTAAATTAAGCTGGGAAAATCCAAAAGATGAAAATTTTAAGGGAGTTTATGTGGTAAGAAATAGATTTCATAAACCACTTAATCATCTTGATGGAGATAAAATTTATGCTGGAACTGATAACTACACATACGACACTTTTGCTAGTTTAGATATTCCTAAGTATTACTCTTTTTTTACTTATGATACAGTTCCTAATTATAGTAATTCAATTACTATATCATATAAAATACAAGATTAGTTCTTGTATTTTATCTTTTTTAATTAAACCTAACAAGTTTATGATCTGGTACTCCAATTGGTACATTATAATTTAGATATCTTTTATGAATACCTTAGATATAGTCTTTATGTCCTGTAAGTTGTTATCTGTAACAGATAACAACTTACAGATAATTAGTTATTTCAAACAAGCTATTTTTTAAATATTAAAAAATACTATCTTTATATTTCTATTTTAAGATATGTAAAATAACTTATTTATACCATTCATAGGCTTAAATAATAAAGTTCATATAAGCTAAGTATGACCTATGCTAATAGAAGTTTAAGTTTTTATCAATATACTATTAATTTGCAAAAAACTAGTTAAGTTAATTTTAAGTTAATAAAATAGAGATAGTCTATATCTTTGTTTTAAGGCATTTAAAAATATTAATTCATACAAAAGGTAGGCTGATATTATTTTCTAGTTATAGAGTATTTATAGGTTATATTAAAGTTTATTTAATCATAAAAAGTTAATATTAGTAATTATAGAAATATTAACTTTTTCTTTTGTAATATATGGCTCCGACTAAATGATTAGCAGAATCTATAAATTTTTTTGCAACTATATTATCTTTATATTTATCAGCTTCTTTTTCCTCTTTGGGGGTATACAATACAATATTAGGAACAGTTTCTCTAATATAAAAGTCTTTTCCATTAGTCGGTTTTTTTTCATTGCCTGTATAAAAATTTGCATAAAGATGTGCATATTTTAGTTCTTTTGTAAATGTAGTAATTAATACTTCATAGTCATCTTTATTTTCAAGAATTTTATGTAGCTCTTTTTCTTTTTGTTCAAATTTATATTTAAACTCTTGTCTTAACTTATTTTCTTCTGTATAATCTTCTACATACTCTTTTATATATTTATCTAACTTACTTTGTTCTATATTTTTATGAATATAAAAGTCTGCTTTCATTCTTCTTATACATTTATCTTGATCTGAAATTAATTGATATTTTTTTAAAAGTTTTATGTTTTCATTATATTTATATATAGGTTTATCTGGATTAACAATATTTAATAAATTATACAAAGGTTTCTTTTTATTAGAATCTACAGAGTTGTTTAAATCTATAAACTTATCAAATAATTCTTGATTTACAAAATAGATAAAACAATCTTTTATTTCTCTACCATCATGTTCGATATTTTCTTGTATAAAAGAATATGTTAAAGGTTTGATATCTTTTAATAATTTTTGTATTTTATTATTTATTTCATTTGGATTAAACATAAAGATTTTACCTTTTTAAAATTTATATTATAATAGCATATTTTTATTAAATTTAAGTTTATATTTTATTAAAACAATTTGTAATATTAGTAATTATAGAAATAATATAATATGTTTTATTTAACTATTTTCAAATTAGAATTAAGATATAATACAAAACAATATTTAAAAAACATAAAGGGAAAAAATGAAAATCGCGGATAGAATGGACAGATTATCTGAGTCTATTACAATAGCTATAACAACTTTATCTAGAGAATTAAAAGAGAGTGGAAAAGATGTATTAAGTTTTAGTGCAGGTGAACCAGATTTTGGAACACCAAAAATTATCAAAGAGGCAGCAATAAAAGCTATGGATAATAATGAAACAAGATATACAGCAGTAGAGGGAACACCAGCTTCAAGAGAAGCAATAAAAAATAAATTAAAAAGAGATAATAATTTAGATTACGATATTTCTGATATTATTATTAGTGTTGGAGCAAAACACTCTTTATTTAATATTTTTCAAGCTGGAATAGAAGAGGGTGATGAAGTTATAATTCCTGCACCATATTGGGTAACTTATCCAGAACTTGTAAAGTATAGTGGTGGAAAAGTTGTAGAGATAATAACTTCAGATGAAAATCAATTTAAAATCACACCTGAACAATTAAAAAATGCAATAACTCCTAAAACAAAAATGTTGGTTTTAACTACACCTTCAAATCCAACTGGTAGTGTTTATACAAAAGATGAATTAATAGCTTTATCGGAAATTTTAAAAGATACAAATATTACAGTATTAAGTGATGAGATGTATGAAAAATTAGTTTATGGAGATGCTGAATTTACGGCAGTTGCTAGTATAAGTGAAGATATGTTTAATAGAACTGTAACTATAAATGGTTTAAGTAAATCTGTTGCTATGACTGGATGGAGATTTGGATATTTAGCATCTAAAGATAAAAATTTTGTAAAAGCTATGAAGAAATTACAATCTCAATCTACTTCAAATATAAATTCTATTACTCAAGCTGCTGCTATTACTGCCCTTGATGGAAGTGCAGATGCAGATATAGAAAATATGAGGATTGAATTTGAAAGAAGAAGAGATATTGCAGTTGAACTTATAAATAATATTGAAGGATTATCTGTTGTTAAACCTGATGGTGCTTTTTACCTTTTTGTAAATATTAAAAAAATTACAAATGATAGTATGCAATTTTCTAAAGATTTATTAGAAAGTGTTGGAGTTGCGATTGTTCCTGGAGTTGCTTTTGGTCTTGAAGGATATTTTAGATTATCATTTGCTACAGATGAAGCTACAATCAGAGATGGTATTTCAAGAATAGAAAAATTTATAAATAAATAAAAAATAAAACTAATCCAAATATTTTATATTTGGATTAGAAAATACTCTTTTTTATAAAGCTCTACTCATGACTTCATTTAGTCTTTTTGCAAATGCAACTGGGTCTTTTATCTCCATACCTTCTGACATTTTTGCTTGATCTAATAATAACCACGAAACAGTTTCTACTAGCTTATCATCTGGGCAACCATTTAAACTTTTTACAATTGCATGGTCTGGATTAATCTCTAAAATTGGTGCAGATTCTGGAACCTCTTGCCCCATTGATTTCATCATTGCTGCCATTTGTGACATTGGGTCATTAGGGTCTTTTACTACACAAGATGGAGAATCACTTAATCTATTTGTAGTTTTAACATCTGCAACAGCTTCACCTAAAGTCTCTTTTATTTTTTCAACAATAGATTTAAATTCAGCTTCAACCTCTTTTGCTTCCTCTTCAGTTTGTTCTGTTTTTGGTGCTTCACAAGATGTAATATCTTTAAATTCCCAATCTTTATATGTTCCAATTGCTGGAGTGATAACCTCATCAATCTCTTTATCATCTAAAATAAGAACTTCAATATTGTTCTTTTTATAAGCTTCCATTAATGGAGAATTTCTAAGAACTCTTTCATCATCACCAACAATATAATATACAGCTTTTTGTTCTGTATCTGCTCTATCTTTATATGCAGCTAAAGATGTCATATTCTCTTTATCATTAGTAGATTTGTATCTAACTAATTCTAAAATCGCATCTTTATTTGTATAATCTTGATAAACTCCCTCTTTTAAAGGTCTGTTATATTGAGCCGTAAACTCTTTATATTTTTCTTCATCTTTAGATAATTTTTTAATTTCACTTAATACTTTTTTTACAGATGCTTGTTTAATATTAGCCATTACTTTATTTTCTTGTAAAATCTCTCTACTTACATTTAATGGTAAATCTTCACTATCAATAATACCTTTTACAAATCTAAGGTATGTTGGTAATAACTCTTTTTCATCATCTGTTATAAATACTCTTTTTACATAAAGCTTTACACCTGGTTGAAAATCAACTCTATACATATCCATAGGAGCAGTTTTTGGAATATAGAATAATGTTGTATATTCATTTACACCCTCTGCTTTTGTATGAACATAAGCCATAGGCTCATTACTATCATGAGAAATTGTTTTATAAAATTCATTATAATCTTCAGCATTTAACTTAGTTTTTGGTTGAGTCCAAAGTGCTGTAGCTTCATTTGCTTGTTCTCTTTTATTTACTTTTTTTGTTTCAGGAGTTTTTCTATCTTCTTCATCTTTAGCCATCTCCTCTTCAGATAACTCTTCTGTTTCTTCAACTACATAATTTAAGAAAATTGGGAAAGGTATATGATTTGAATATTTTTTAACAATTGTTTCAACTCTTGATTTTGAATTAAACTCTTGCTCATCTTCTTTCAATTTAATATATATAACTGTACCTGATTCATCTTTAACACAAGGTGCTAATTCATAACTTCCTGTACCATCACTTGACCATTTATAAGCTTGCTCTTCACCAGCTTTTTTAGAGATAACATCAACTTTATCTGCTACCATAAATACTGAATAAAATCCTACACCAAATTGACCAATAAGATTACTATCTTTTTTAGCATCACCTGTAAGGTTTTCCATAAATGATTTTGTTCCAGATTTAGCAATAGTTCCTATAGAAGCTATTAAGTCCTCTTCATTCATACCAATACCATTATCTGCAATAGTAATAGAGTTATCTTCTTCATCTAATTTAATATTAATTTGAGGTGTTGTTTCAAAACCTTTTAATTTCTCATCTGTAAGTTTAAGGTACTCTAATTTATCAATCGCATCACTAGAGTTAGATACTAATTCTCTAATAAATATCTCTTTGTTTGAGTATAAAGAGTGTGTCATTAGTTTTAGTAATTGTCCAACTTCTGTTTGAAATTCGTGTTTTGCCATAATTTATATTCCTTTATCTGTTTTTAATTTATGCAATGCAATTCTATCATAATTATCTAAAATAAAAATAAATTTATACAAATAATTAGCACTTTTATATATAGAGTGCTAATTATTTGTAAATATCTTTAGAATACTCTTTAAATATTCTATGTTGCCATAACCATTGGTCTGGATTTTTCTTTATATATTCACTCATAACCTCAGCTTGAGCTTGTGTTAGTTTTTCTATCTTATCACTTGATTTATAATCTCTAGAATCTAAAGAAGTACTAAAAGTAAGTATATGTTTTCCAAAGCTCTCTCTTGTAAAAAATATAGGTATAATAACTGCATCAAATTTAAAAGCTAACCTAGCAGTTGTATCTACTTGCTTTACTATATGGTCTAAAAACTCTACATCTATCCCATTTTTATTATGCTGATCTATTACTAATCCTACAATTCTATTATCTTTTAGAGCTTTTACCAATCCCCTACTAGCATTCTTTTTTGTTAACATCTGAGTATTATTTTTTGTTCTTGTTTCCTCTATCTCTTTATTTAAATATCGATTATTAGGAGGTCTTCCTACCATAGTAGTTGGTCCATATTTCAAAGGTATAACACTACTTCCATATTCCCAATTTCCATAATGAGCAGTAACAAGAATTATTTTTCGTTTATACTCTATTGCATCTTTTATTATATATTCATTCTCTATTAATATCCTACTTAAAAGTTGCTCTTTAGTTAAAGATTGATTTTCGATAAACTCATAAATATTATAAACTATATTTTTATAACTATTTTGAATTATCTCTTTTTTTCTCTCATTTGATAAAGAATCGTTAAACACATAATCTAAATTAGCTTTTGCATATTTTCTATGTTCTACATTAACATAATAGATAAAACTACTCATAGTATCTAAACATAAACTTATAAATGATTTTGGAATAGATAATAATAAAAATTTAAAACTTTTATAACTATAAAATAATATTCTATTTAAGATAGTAACTCCTTTGCTATTTGCTCTATTTCAGATGCCTTAATTTCACCTATAGAGAAATCATTTTTATCTAATTTTAATGGATTAACATCACTACTTGATTTTATAACTTTATTTATATCTGTTATATAGGTATTTCTATACTCAGGAGTATTTCCAAAAATTGTAATAGATGGTATATTTAAAGCCCAAGCAATATGAGTAGGTCCTGTATCTCCACCTATAACTAGTTTAGCATTACTAATTATATTCTTTAAATCATTTAAATCACCTTTAAGAGATACTTTTATTTTTTCACAATTACTCTGCAACCATTTTGCAATATCTAACTCTTCTTCATTTCCCCAAACTACTAAAATATCTTTATCTAATCTTTGAGCTAGCTCTAAAAACCTCTCTTTTGGATAAATCTTATTTTGAGTTGATGCTCCAACTACAAAAACAATCTCGTAATTATATTCTTCTTTTATTTTACTTTCACTATATAAAAAAGGATTTTTAGACAATAATTCATCTTTTGTTATATTTATATCTAAACTTTTACTAACTAATCTTACATTTCTATCTATAACATTTTTATCATAACCTATATATATCTTTTTATCATAAAACCAACTAGCAATAGACTCTCTAATAGAATCTTTATCAAATCCAGATATAAAACTACCTACAATTCTACTACCAACTATTTTAGAAACAATAGCAGATTTTATTAAACCTTGCATATCTATTACTACATCATAATTATTTTTACCATACTCTTTAACTATTTTAATTTGTTTAAATATATTTTTTTTATTTAGCTTTATAGAGCTTAAATCTACAGGTAAAATATTATCTATATCTTTATTATGCTCTAATATAGATTTAAACTTATCTTCAACTATCCAATCAATAGTACAGTTTGATATTTTTTGTTTTATAAACTGTAAAACAACCATACTATGAATAATATCACCCATAGCAGATAATTTTATTATACATATTCTCATTTTTGATTAACCTTTTCTATCATCTCTTTAAATTTATAAAAAGACTCCATCTTTCTTATTTTTCCATCTCTATTATCAACTAATCCATAACCAGCAGCTACTAACTGATGCCAAAATACTTTTTTTACTTTATTGCTCTTTTTAGCTATCTCAAAGTACTCAACCATATACTTACTATAAGTTACCTCATCTACACACTCTTTTTCACTAGTTGGAGCATAAGGTGCTGTATTTGACAATGGCCAATTAACTTCAGTTATATAAATATCATCTGTTTTTACTTTAGGGCTTAATCTTACTAAACTATAAAGCATATCTATTTTATTTTTTGTATCAAATATCCCCATTTGAGTATTATAAGGTGAACCTCTTCTATCTACATATAATAAAGATGATATTTTATCAAATTTTATTTTAAAACTATTAAATAAAGCTCTAATTGTATAGTGATATTCAAAGTCAATCACAGAAGGACCTATTAATATCAAATCTTTATATTCACTATCTCTTATATCTTGAACTACTTTATAAAATTCCAAATACTCTTTTACTGAAAAAAAGCCCCATTTAGTTCTATTTATAGTTGTTCCTATTTGATACTCATTAGTTATATCTTTAAATGCATCAAAAATCTTTTTTATATTCGTTTTTAGTATTGTATGATTATCGATATTTTCTCTATCTTGCATAATATTTAATAGTATCTTTTTATCATCTCCAAAACTTTTTACAAAATTTATGTATTTATCTATATTTTTTATATCATTTATAGGTATTCTAATAATTAATGATTTAACACCTAGCTCTTCTACTAAAGATTGTTGGATATCACCTTTATCAAGATTTACCCCTAAACCATAAAATTCAACCTCATCAATATTATCATCTTTAATTAATTTAGGTTTATATAGTTTCATAGTAACTACAGATAAAGGGAATATAAATAAGTTTGTTAAAGTAAGAGGTATAAAATCAAATATATTTTTTTTCTCATACTTTTTTTATAATCTTTATCTTTTAGTATATATGGTTGGTCAGAATATTTATCCCATTTAAAAGGTGATGGTAGCTTAGGCATTTGCTTTTATCTCTTTTATAAAGTCTTGAAAATCAATTAAATGATTATTTATAATAGATACGACAATATCAAGATTTAAATTTTGATAATTATGCATTGCTAAATTTCTAAAACCTACCATAGACTGCATAGATTTACTTGTATTTTTTGATAAAATATTATTTTGTTCTAATAATATAAAAACATCTCTACTTGTTTTTGGTATTCCAAACTTTTCAACCCTAATAATATGAGTAGATAAATCTATGGTTGCTTGAGAGACTCTTTCAAGATTAAGTATAATAGAATCTTGTTTTGTAAAATTACTATAAAACTCATCTTCACTATTTATATATTCCTCTTTTATTCTATTAATACATCTATTGATTGTATCTATTTTATTTATAATAATATCATCTACCATAATAATCTAAAATCTCCTTTCTATCATCATTTAATTGAAAATAATCTGTATAGCACTTATCTAAAAAGCTATCCATATTATTATTTAAAAGAATAATACCTGTTGTAGCTACTTGAAATTTCAAAACATCATTAGCATCTTTTAAATTCACTAAATCTATATCAATATTTAACTCCATAGCTATTTGTTGAGCTAAAAGCCATATTTCATAGCTTGACAACTCTTTATCGCTCCAAAAAGCTATATCCAAATCACTTTGAGGAGTTTGAGTTTTTTTTGCATAACTACCAAAAACCATCACAAGTTGAGGATTAAAAACAGCAAGCTTTTCTAAAATAATTTTATTCAAATTAAACCTCTTTGTTTATATCAAACATCATATTAATATATTTAATAATATCTTCTGAATACCTATCTTTGTTTTCAAATAGATATGTCCAGCTTTGTTGAATAAAATATACACTATTTTTATAATTTTTATCACCTCTTGGGATAAATATATAAGGGTTAATCATAAGCTTATTATTATAAGTATTAAATATATTATTCTCTATAAGCTTTTTTTTAAATCTACTTCTCATAGAGTTTGCCATATTTGGAGTTATATCTAAAAAATCTACTATTAAAATATTATTTCTATTTATCTTTTTAATATCATCAAATATATTTATAATTAATTTAATCTCACCTTTTGTTAAAACATCTAATAAATGAAGTAAACCTGTATTATATATCTTAAAACCTTTTCTAGCAAATCTATCATCTCTCATTTTTATATCCGTATTAAACACTTCACCACTCTCTAAGTTGAGTATTGATATAATTTTTGTATCTTCCATAAGTATTAATCCTATTTTTTAATTTGTCGTGATTTTATTATATAGAAAAAATACTTATGGTTGACTAAAATAGTCAATACTATTAAGTTAACATTGACTTTTAAAGTCAACAATAAAACTTCTATAAAAACAGTAATTATCTATCTTTATAGCACATCTTGAATTTTTTTGGAATATAAATTAATACTACAAATATATTCGCTTACTAAATTAAAGCTTTTATTGTATCAAAAAACTACTAATTATAGGTTTAAAGGTTGAGTCTTAATTATTTTAATCTAACTGATAATTTTTTTAGATATAATCACTTAATAAATAAAAGTGAATTAAAAGGTATCTATAAAAATATTATAAAAGGAATAGAGATGAGTTTAGAGCAGTTTTTAGCAAATATAACTCTTGAAGAGCTTGAAGAGTTAAAAAGACTCAAAGAGCAACAAAATAGCAAACCAACTTATAGTTTTAGTAAGATTAATGACTCTATTTTGGAGAGTTGTGTTGATATAATTAGAGAATTTGATAAAACTAGATTTAATGAGTGGTTTAGTTTTAATTATAAAGTTTCTAATGATGATATTTCTTTTTTAGAAAACCTTATTGAGTTATATGGAGATTTTTTAGAGAGTTACAAAGAGGAGACTCTAAAAGCTCACTTTGTGATACCTATTTTAAACAGAGTTAATTTTTTGTTAAGAGAGTATAGGTGTTCTGGACTTTATGAAGAGACTATTATTTATGAAAGAGATGAATTTATTTTCAAAGGTACCACTGATTTTACAGTCTCAAAAGGTCTTAATAGAAGTGAGAAACCATACTTTTTTATACAAGAGTTTAAAAAAGGTGAAGAGTTTAGTAATCCACGACCACAACTGATAGCTGAACTAATTGCTGGAATTGAAATTAATAATTGGCAAACTATTAAAGGCGCTTATATAGTTGGTGCTATTTGGAATTTTGTTATTTTAGAGAAATTAGGAGAAGACAGATATCAATATTTTGTAAGTCAAAATTTTGATAGCACAAAAACAGAGGATTTAAAAGGGATTTATAGAAATCTTATGTTTATTAAAAATGAGATAATTGAGATGATAAAAGAGGAAAAATAAATGGCGAAATCAACCATAAGAAATTATAAGCTAGAAGAACATATAAATGATTGGGTTAAATCTCAGTTTAAAAGATTAGGTTTAAAAAATCAAATAGATTATTACACTGAATCAGCAATTCCTGATTATTTAAAAGAAGCATTAAAAGGAAGGGCAAAAACCCGAAATAAAACAAACTTTGGTAAGCCTGATTTTAGTCTTACTAAATATGAACAAGCACCAGTAGTTATTGAAATTAAACTTGGAATAAAAAAATTTATAAAAGAAACAAAAGATGGTGTAAAGTTTGATGAAAACTCTATAAAAGACTTTGCAGTAAATGGTGCTTTATATTATGCTACAGGTATGATAGCATCTGGAAAATACTCTGATGTTATAGCTATTGGTATTGCTGGTGATTGTGATGATTCTATTGAGTTAAAAGTTTATTATGTATATGGTTCAGGTGAACATTCTTATAAATTATTAGATACTATAACAACTCTTGATTTTCTTGAAAGTCAAGATACATTTGATGAGTTTTATAATGATGCCATTTTAACAGAAGAAGAAAAACACGATATTCTCATCAACTCTCAAGCGACTTTACAAAAATATGCAAAAAGTTTAAATAAACTTATGCACAATCACAACATAACAGCACCCCAAAGAGTACTATATGTATCAGGTATGCTTTTATCAATGCAAAATGTAGTCGATACAAACGGTACTAAGATTCAAGATGGTTTAGTACCAGATGACTTAAAAGGGATACAATCAGACTCAAAGCGTGATGGTGTACAAATAGTAGACCAAATAAAAGAGTTTTTGACTTTTAGAAATATACCACCTGAAAAACAATCTCTTATGTTATCAAGCTTTTCTGAAATCTCAAAAGATGCCCAAAGAGATGAAATAACAGAACTCGATAAAGAAGTTTCAAAACTAATTGAAGTTGATGCAAGTGCAAATAAACAAATATTTACATTCATCTATCAAAATATATTTTTATCTATAGATGCTATGGCTGGTCATCTTGATATTATGGGTGAAATGTATTCAGAATTTTTAAAATATGCTTTAGGAGACGGGAAAGAGATAGGTATAGTTTTAACTCCTCCGTATGTAACTAAAATGATGGCGACAATTCTTGATGTAAATAAAGATAGTAGAGTGATGGACTTAGCTACAGGTTCAGCTGGTTTTCTTATCTCTTCAATGGAAATCATGATAGAAAATGCCCAAAAACTTTATGGTAAAAAAACTACAGAATCAGAAACTAAAATAGAAGATATAAAGAAAAAACAGCTTTTAGGAGTTGAGTTAAATGCTGAGATGTTTACACTTGCTGCTACAAATATGATACTAAGAGGAGATGGTAGTTCTAATATCTCTAAAGGAAGTACTTTTAAAACACCAAAAAAACTTTTTAGTGATTTTAAAGCAAATAAACTTTTACTCAATCCACCTTTTTCTTATGATGAAAATGGTATTCCTTTTATATCTTTTGGTTTAGATAATATGGAAGCAGGTGGATTGGGTGCAATTATTATCCAAGATAGTGCAGGAAGTGGTAAAGCTGTTAAAACAAATAAAAAGATTTTAAAAAGTCATACTTTAAAAGCAAGTATCAAAATGCCTACAGATTTGTTTCAACCTATGGCAGGAGTACAAACAAGTATCTATATCTTTGAAGCTAAAAAAGCACATGATTATGAACAAACAGTAAAGTTTATAGATTTTAGAAATGATGGATTTAAAAGAACAAGCCGTGCCTTACAAGAGATAGATAACCCTACAAAAAGATACTCAGATATTGTCAAGATATATAAAGCAGGTAAAAATGCCAAAGTAGAAGCAAACTGGAACATAGATGATATTTATGTAGAAGACTTTATCACACCTAGTGGGGCTGACTGGAACTTTGACCAACATAATATCATAGATACAAAGCCAACACTAGAGGACTTTAAAAAAACAGTGAGTGATTATCTATCTTGGGAAGTTTCAAATATTTTAAAACAAAAAGGTGATACGGGAAAGTAGATACCTCACTTAACGAAATGTTAGAAAGTGTTAAGTGGGGAGAATATAAGTTAGGTGATTTATTTGAAATTAATCCTACCAAGTATTACAGACTAAAAAATGAAGAGATACTATCAGAAAATGGTAAAATTGTCTTAATCTCAAATTCTTCTGTAGATAATGGAGTAATGGGATTTTCAAATTTAAAAGCAAATAATATTGGTAATTCAATAACATGTTCTGATACAACATTAGGTGCAGAAACAATGTACTATCAAGAAAATGATTTTATAGGATATTCTCATATTCAACATTTAGTGCCAAAATTTAAATTATTTAATAAATCAATTTCCAGTTTTATAATTTCTGCATGTAGAGTTTCGACATCTAAAAAATATGATTATGGGAATAAATTTAATCGTGATGCAATGAATAAAACAATAATCCAACTACCAACTAAAGATAATAAAATTGATTTTAATTTTATGGAAAAATTTATATCAAAACTTGAAAAAGAAAAAATTGTAAAACTTGAAGCATATTTAAAAGTTAGCGGATTAAAAGATTATAATTTAACAATAAAAGAACAAAAAGCTTTAGATGATTTTGAAAGTGTTGAGTGGGGAGAAGAAATTTATTTAAAAGATTTATTCTCAATAAAAAGAGGTAAAAGACTAACTGTTGAAAAAAGGCTAAAAGGAAATAGACCATTAGTAACTGCTGGATATGAAAAAACAGGAGTTGCAGGGTTTATTTCAAATGAAGAGCAAGAAATATTTCCAAAAGATACAATAACTATAGATATGTTTGGGAATGTATTTTATCGTAACTATGAATACTCAGCAGATGATAATATTTTAGTTTTATTCAATAAAGAAACTATGAATCTAAATATTAAATTATTTATTGCTACTCAAATCAATAGAATGCTTTTTAATAAATTTAATTATGGGAAACAATTTAGAATGGGTAGTTTTGAGCAAGTAAAAATAAAACTACCAACAAAAGACAAGCAACCAGACTATGAAACAATGGAAACACTTATATCAGCTATTCAAAAACAAATCATAAAAGATGTGGTTTTATATGTGGATAAAAAAATTTAATTAAGTAATATGAATTTATTGTAAAAGGAAAAATATGGAAGAAAATAAAACAACAAGAAAGTTAATATATGTTGATGCTTCAGGTATGGATAATAATTCAGTTTTCAAAATTAGTTTATATGACCCTAATAAAAATGCTACATACACTTTAAAACTAAGAGAAAATGTGATTAATAGTACAGAAGCTGAAATGTATGCAATCTACTATGCAATATATCATATTAAAAAGTATAATTATATAAATGCTCATATATTATGTGATAATAAAAGTTCTGTAAGTAATAAAGATATAATAAAAATTACAACTAATTATAAAATAGGAATTAGTTGGATTCCAAGAGAGGCAAATATAATTGCAGATAAAATAAGTAAAATGGAACCAACCCAAAAAGAAACTCAATTAAATATCTTAGAATTTATTATAGCTTTAAATAAAAAAAGTAGTGATAATTTAATTATAAATAACGAAGAAGAAGTCACTAATCTAAAAAGTAAAATTAGTGAATTAGAAAAACTGATAGAAACAAAGAATAAAAAAATTCAAAATCAAGCTAATGAAATTAATAGCCTAAAGAACAAGAGATAATATTTTCGCATGAGAAAATATTAATATCCAAAGTTTTTATTTGCTATTGACTCTATAAATACAGTAGCATACGAACTTTTTGGAAGTGTAAAACTTAATTGCATTGTATGATTTTTACTATTATATTTGTTTTGAATATCTTTTGGATATATCAATGCATCTCTTCTCATACCTTTATCGTAAATAAAAGGGTCATCATATTGTGATTCAATTTTCCTTGCTTCACCTTTTGCTTTAGATACTTTTCGTCCTGGCATAAGTCCTGTGATAATGTTCTTTTCTTTATCTTTAAATATATCACCATCTAAAGGAAGTAATTTTTTAGATTCTTTTTGCTTTGATATCTCAACTCTATTAATAAGCCAACTATTAAAAAAATAACTCTGATATGCTGTAGTTAGAAATTTTTTTAATTTTTTATCTGATATTATCTCTTCACCATATACTAGCTTTTTTGCATATTCAAAATTTGCATCTTTACCAAATCTTTGATAACCAAAATAGTTTGGAAGACCGTGCTTTTGAATATGCGATATTGACCTATATATAAAATGAAGCTCTTCATCTTTTATATTTTTTAATGTGATTAAAAATTTATTTCCTTGAAGGTCACCTATTTTTAATTTTTGATTATGTTTAAAAGTTTGAAGTATAGTGATATTATTATCATTTAATAATTTAAGATCTCTACTTTTATTTAAAGGGATACTTATATATTGTGTAGTTGTTGCATTTTTATCTTTTAATCCTGCATATCCAATCTCATTTTCATCTATATCTAATTTTTTTGATATTATCTCTATTAAATTCCAAGTTGATAAATTTACTTTTTTTATCTTCATAATCAAAAAAGTACCTTTATTTGAGAATTTACAAAGGGGAATCTCCTCTACTATAAAATCATCTTTATTTTGTTTAAATTCAAAATTTAAAGGCTCGTGTGTGTTAAAATATATTCTTTCTTTTTTCATAGGATATTATAATCTTTCCAAAACATCTTTAGATGTAATTAATTTCATACATTTATGAGTATCGACTTTTAATGGACAAACTCTTTTCATACAAGGGCTACAATCTAAATCTTTTCTAATAAGAATTTCATTTGGGTTATTCCATTGATTAGTCTCTTTATATCTTGTTGGACCAAAAATAGATACAGTTTTTATTTTAAAAGCTGCTGCTATATGCATAGGTCCTGAATCATTAGTGATAAATAAATCAAGATTAGATATATTTAATATAAGCTCCTCTACAGAAGTTTGTCCAGCTAAGTTTTTATAGTTTGTAATATTAGATAGTTTTAATTCATTTTCTATATCTTTACATATATCTACTTCACTAGGACCTCCAAATATAATAATATCATATTTATCACTCAAAGATATAGCTACTTTTGCAAACTCTTTAGGATACCACCTTTTAGCACTTCCATAAGTAGCCCCAGCATTTATACCAAGAATAGGCTTATCTTTAATATTTTTTCTATTCTCTTTTGGTAAATATATTTTTAAATCACCAACTTCTAATTCTATATTTAAACTATGATTTATAAAATCATTATATCTTATTACTTGATGTTTATCTTTTTTACTATCGTATCGTTTATATATATATTTAGATGAGGCATTAATAAAATATAATAAAAACTTAGTAGTAAAATTTTTTCTAAAACTAAAAGCTATGTCAACTTTACCTATCTCTTTTGCATAAGAAAAAAGATTTTTATATCGAAATCCCTCTTTTTTACTATCATCTATTATTATTCTTTTTACTTTTGGATGATGTAAAAATAATTTTGTAGATACAAAAGAACCAAAAATAATTAATTGTGCATTTTTATAATGAATTAATATATTTTCAATAGCAGGTGTAGTCATAACAGCATCACCTAACCAAGTAGGTAATTCTATAAATATTGTTATATTATTACTACTCATTACAAAGGTTAATTTTTTCTATAGTTTTAGTTGTACTTTTTCCATCTACAAATGTTACTAATTTTACCTCTTTTGCAATATCACTTCCAACAACAACTTTTCCTTCATAATCTGCACCTTTTACTAATATATCAGGTTGAACTAATTCAATAAGATTTATTGGTGTTTCTTCATCAAATATAACAACATAATCAACAGATTCTAAAGCAGATAATATATAAGCTCTATCATCTTGAGTATTAATAGGTCTAGATTCACCTTTTAAAGCTTTTACACTTCTGTCACTATTTAAACCTAATATTAACACATCTCCATAAGATTTAGCAGTATCAAGATATTGAACATGCCCTTTATGCAATATATCAAAACAACCATTAGTAAAAACTATTTTTTTATTTTGTGATTTTAATCTTTTTATTGTGTTTGATATCTCTTCAAAAGTTTTTATATGTGATGATATAAAGCTTTTATGTAATGAACTTTTATACTCCTCTATCTCTTCAAGTGTAGCTGTTGCACTTCCTATTTTACCTACAACTACTCCAGCTGCTAAATTTGCAAATTTTAAAGAATCTTTTATATCTTTATTTAAAGCTAAACAATACCCTAAACTTGCAAGTACAGTATCTCCAGCTCCCGTTACATCAAACACCTCTCTAGCTACTGTAGGTTCAACTACTAAGTTATCATTTTCATCTAATATCGCAATACCATCTTCACTTAAAGTTATCATAGGAACTTGTAAAGATGCAGTATTATGTAATTTTTTTAATGCTTTTTTTAATGACACCTCATCAGTTATCTTAATCTTACTAGCCTCTATAGCTTCTTTTTTATTTGGAGTTATAAGATAAGAACCTATATATTTACTATAATCTTCCCCTTTTGGGTCAACTAATACTTTTTTATTATATAATTGTGCTACAAAATTTATTTTATTCATTAATTTTGTTGTTATTACACCTTTACCATAATCAGATACAAGTACAATATCTATAGTTTCAATAAGTAAAAATAGTTCTTGTACAATAGTAGCTTCACTTTCAATACTAATGTCCTCTTTTGATTCATTATCATATCTTACAATTTGTTGAGCAGAAGCTATAATTCTACTTTTTTTAGTAGTTTTTCTATTTTCATCACATATTAAAAAGTGTTTTATATCAAGTTTTTCTAGTATTTTAGTGAGCTCTTCACCATTCTCATCTTCACCTATTACAGATATAACCATAACCTCTGCATCTAATGATTTTAGATTATTTACAACATTTCCAGCTCCACCTAAAACAGTTGTTTCTTTCTCTATATCTATTACTTGAACAGGAGCTTCTGGTGATATTCTTGAAGTTTCACCCCATAAATAATGGTCTAACATTATATCACCAACAACTAATACTTTGGGCTTGTTTAAATTTTTACTCATATAAATCTACTTTATCTTTTTATTAAATATATCTATAATGTTAGGAATATAAGCTTTTATACCGTCTTCTAAACTATAGTTTGGTTCATAACCTAATCTTTTTTTACTCTCTTTTATATTAGCTTCTGTAAAAAATTGATACTGCCCTAAAAATGGATTTGGAATATACTCTTTACCATTATCTATTTTTAACTCTTTTTGTAAAACATCAACTATATCTTCAAAACTTCTAGCTTTTGATGTACCAACATTATAAACTCCACTTTTCTTAGGATAACAAGCTTTTATATTTGCTTGAATAACATCTTCTATATATATAAAATCTCTTAATATCTTATCACTACCTTCAAAAAGCTTTGGTGTTTCACCTTTTAAAATCTGATGAGCAAACTGTATAACCATTGATGAAGTTTTATTTTTAAAAAATTCATTTTTTCCATAAACATTAAAATACTTTAAACCCACAATACTAATATCAACACCTTTTTCTATATATTTATAGCTAATATTGTCCATCATAACTTTTGAAAAACCATAAGCATTATTTGGTTGTTCATATCCAACTTCAAACCTATTACTATCTCCATAAGTTGCAGCACTACTTGCATATACCATATTTGCATTATGTTTTATAGCTATCTTTAATAAATCTTCATAAGCATTTACATTTGTTTTTATCATTAAGTCTTGCTCTTGGACTGTAGTATCGCTAATAGCTGCTTGATGAAAAATATAATCAAAATTATAGTTTTTATCTAAATCTTTTAAATCAGACTTATTTGTAATATCTCCACTAATTACAGTACCTTTAAAACCTATTAAATTCTCATAATGACCAAAACTCTTTAAATTACCATTTTTAAAAGTTTCACCATTTCTAAAACTATCAAATACAACAATATTTGCTGTTGGATAATGTTTTTGTATATATAGTGCAATATTAGAACCTATAAAACCAGCCCCACCTGTAATAAGAATATTTTTCCTATTAAAACTTATTTGTGAATATTTACAACAACTATCCATCATCTAATCCTTTTTTAATCATAATATAACTATTTACTAAAGAGTTATTTATATAGTTTATATTATCAGTATTTTTATCTATAAAAACAACTTTTTCCCAATTATATAAATCTTCAACTATTGCTAAAAATAGTTTAAACATATACCCTTTGTCTATTTTACTTTTATCTATTTGAATATGCTCCAAAGTATATATTATATTTTCTAACTCTTTTATAATATCTTCTATCTCTGTAAATTCTAAAAAAGAGCTTAATATATCTTTTAAAAGTGTAGTCACTTCTATTAGTATCAAATCAAACTCTTTATCCTCTTCTATATGAAATAATAAGTTATTTACTAAATCTTCGTGTTCATATATAGCTTCGTAATTAATTATATCATCACTATATCTTGCTAAAAAATCACTAGCAGATAAGTTTCTATCTTCAACATCCATAAAATCATCAAATATATCATCACTTTCTTGATAGTTTTCTGTTTTTATGTATCTTGAAAGTATTGCATCTAAAGAGTTTAAACATATAGGTTTTACCAAAAAGCCATTTGCTTTTAAATCTTTTGCTTTTACTTTATTTTTTTTATCATTTATTATAGCTGATGATAATATTATTTTTGGCTTATCTTTAAAACTTTTTCTATTTAATTTTTCTAAAACTGTAAAGCCATCTAAAATAGGCATCATAATATCTAAAAAAACTATCTCATAATTAGTTTTTCCCATCATATCAAGTGCTTCTTTACCATTATTAGCAAAATATAATTGATACTCTATCTCTTCGTGATTATCTTCAAACCATTCTTCAATTAATAATTTTAAAAGGTCTCTATTTGAACTATTATCGTCAACAACTAATATTTGCATATATCTTACATCTCCCCTGTTAATACAAATTTTGCTCCGCCTAAATTTTCAGACTTTAAAACCTCTATATCGTAACCCATTAATAAAGATAATCTATGAACTAAAGTTAAACCTAAACCTATACCCTCTTTATCTCTTGTTATTTTTTCAGCTTCACCTTGTTCTAATGCTTGAAAAATTTGCTCTTTTTTATTTTCAGGAACACCCTCTCCGTCATCTTCTATTGTTAAATTAAATCTATTATTATCAATCTCTTTTAATGATATAATAATTTTATTTCTACCATATTTTAAAGCATTTGAAAATAAGTTCTCAAATATATCTTTTATAATTTTTGTATCTGTATCTATATATTTTAATTCAAGATTTATCTCAATATCTTTTTTATATAAAACTTTATATACATCAACCATAGTATTAATAAGATATTCCATATTAGTAGTCGCTTTATGAACTAATAATTTATTATCTTTTAACATAGATATATCAACCAAAGAGTTAATAGTACTTAGTAACACATGCCCTAAAGCTGTAATTTCACTACTTAAAGTAGATAGTTTTTCTATTTTCTTTGGAGTTAGTGCTTTTGCAAGTGTTCTTGTAATATAAGCAGAATATCCCAAAATCCCATTTAAAGGTGTTTTTAATTCGTGAGTAAATATCGTTATCATTTTCTCTTTTGATTCTTCAATATCTTGAATATGTTTTTGATGTAATCTTTCATTATCTTTTTTTTGTTTATGTAGTGATGTTATATCATCAAATGCTATTAGATAGTGATTTATTTTATTTAAAAAACGGATATTTACTTTATAATATTGTTTTTCATATTGAAATACAAAAATTTTTGAAATATCTCCTAAGATATCTAAAGAGTAATTAATATGCTCTTGTAATTGTCCTATATTATCTATATCCATTAAAGATATAAATTCATCTATTTTCATATTTATATCTATAAAATCAAATTTTCTTTTTGCTGTATTATTAAAATCTATAATATTAGTTTTTTCATCTACAATGATATTCATATTTTTACTTGTGTTCCATATTCTTCTTATATACTTAGTCTCTTTTAATAATTTTGCATTTGATTTATATAAACTAATAATATTTAATAAACACCCTTTACTAATATCTTTATCATTTTTAGTATAAAGTGTGACACCTTTTTTAATAATTTGTTTTCTAAAATTATCATCTTTTAAATTAGTTGATATAACAACAACAGGTATATCAAATATATATTTATTTTCTTTAATTCCATTAATTAGCTCTATTAATTTATCATTTTCATATTCTAAATCGTTTAAAATAATAAAATCTATAAATTTATCTCTTATCTCTCTTTTTGGGTCTTTTAGAGTTTGAGAATAGATACTATTTATTTTTATAGATTCAAACTCCCTTATATCATCAAGTACCAAATCTAAACTATCTTGTGCATTTTTATTATTACAAAGAATAAATAAGCTTATCTCATTCATATTATTATATCCTTTATTTTGCTTTTGGAATACCAGAAAGTCTAAAACAAGCACCTTGTAATCTCTTCGACTTTTCTATTTTTATATCGAAATTATTTAAACCAACTAAAATATTTACTAAATATAAACCTATACCTGTACCTGTTTTCTCTTTATCATCTCTACCATCGCTTTTTTGAGAAAATAACTTAAATACTTTATCTAAATGCTCTTCATCTATACCTAAACCATCATCTTCTACAACTAAAGAGACCTCATCTGTATTATTTTCTATAGATATAATAATATTATTTGATGAATATTTTATAGCATTTGAGAGTAAGTTTTCAAATATATGGTTTATACTTTTCATATCAGATATAACTTTTATATTATCTTCCATATCTAATTGTATAGATTTAGTGTGTAAAGCATCATAAAGCTTAACTTTCTCTTTAATTAAAAAAGATAAATTAATATTTTCTTTATGCACCTCTAATGCATTATGTTTAAATTTCGAGATATCTAACATACTTGTAATTGTTGATAATAAAGCTGTACCATTTCCTTCTATATTCCTTACTAATTGAGAAATTTTTTCTATTTTTTTATGGGTAAGAGTTTTATTTATATTTCTATTTATATATGATGAATATGACAATATCGCATTTAAAGGTGTTTTTAATTCGTGTGTAAAAAGCATTAATGTTTTATCTTCTGCTATATTAGCTTCCTCATCTCTAGCTTCCACATATTCTGTAATATTAGTTCGAATAGCTATACACTCATTAACTTTATCATTTTTATCATAAAGTGGTAAAATAGTTGTTTTTACAAAATAAGAGTCACCATTTTTTGTTTTATTTTTAATAACCCCTTCAAATGTATCTCCTCTTTTAATAGTGAGCCATAACTCTTTAAAAACCTCATTACTCATATCAGGGTGTCTAATAATATTATGATTTTGACCAATTAGTTCATCTCTAGAATAACCACTTACTTTACAAAATAGGTCATTTACATAAGTTATAACACCATAAGGATCTGTTTTTGAAACTATTTGAGAGTTATCTATTGCATATTTATAATCTTTATAGAGTCGTTCCTCTTGTAAAAATATCTTTTGGTCATCTATCTCTTTACTTACTCTATTTATAGTTGCTACTACATCTTTAAAATTAAATGGTTTTTGTAAATAGTTATTAACCAATCCAAACTCAGCAGCTTTTTTCATATTATCAAAATCTGTAAAAGCAGATACAATTATAACTTTTACATTTGGATTAATAGCAAAAATAGCTTCTATCATCTCAAAACCGTTCATATTTGGCATATTAATATCAGTAATAACTAGGTCTATTTTTTTACTTTTATCTTTTTGAAGATAATCTTCTTTAAAAATATCTAATCCATTTTGACCATCTTCAGCTATTTTTATCCTATCTTCACTGAATAATTTTAATAATATTATTTGAAACAACTCCCTTATAGTTGCATCATCTTCAACATATAAAACATTTAACTCTTTAACCATTTAATAACCTCTCTTTTATTTAACTATATATATTTTTTAATACATATAAACTTAAATCTTTATAATCTTTACTACCTCTAGTTCTTTTATCAAAATAAGAGACTGGTTTACCCTCTAAAAAAGATGTAGATAATTTTATATCGTTTCTAATAGGGGCTAAAACTCTTTTTTTTCCAATTTTATCTTCAAGAAACTTTATCATCTCTTTATGCTCTTTTATAGATTTATTAAACATAGTAGGTAAAATCCCTAAAATCTCTAATTTTGGATTTACCCTTGATGAGGTTGCATAAAATAGTTTTAAGAACTGTGTAACCCCTAATAGTCCTAAAAAATCTGTTTTTACAGGTACTATTGCATATTCACTAATAGCTAATGCATTTGATAATAATATATCTGATGTTGGTGGGGTATCTATAATACATATATCAAAGGTATCTTTTATTTTACTCTTTTTTATAAGTCGTGAGAGTTGCATATAATCCTCTTTTAATGTATTAATAGGAAAATTAATATCAGCAGGTATTATAAATACATTTTCTATCTCACTTTCGTGTATAAAACTATTTAGATCTCTATTCTCTTTAAGAGCTGTATGAATCCCTTCTTTAAAGCTATCTTTAAAGCCCAATCCATATTGAACATGGCTTTGTGTATCCATATCTATTAAAAGTACACTTTTGCCAATAAGCCCTAACCAAGAAGCTAAGTTTACACTTGTAGTTGTTTTACCAACACCACCTTTTCTGTTTGTAACTAATATAGTTTTCATATAATATTTTCAAAGAACTTACTTAGAAAACTATTATTACATATAATCTCTTTTTTATTATGAAGACAAAGAATTTGTTGAAAAACCAATGAACTAATTGCATCTGTTTCTATTTGTATAATTTCAACTTTATCTGCATTTTCTAAAAAACTATCTATCATATCATCTGTAAGTTCATCTTCTATTATTAATTTATTCTCATCTATTCTCATTAAAAATCCTCTTAATTTAATTTTTTTATTATATCTAAATTTATACTAAAATGCAAAGTTATAATGAAAATTTTGCTATAATAGATAAAATCAATTAATAAGGCATTCAAAATGAGAGTAATAGAATTATTTAAAGATATCACTAATATTCCACGATGTAGTGGAATTCATCAATATTTTATAGAGTTTATGAAAGAATTTTCAAAAAACAATAACTATTTAATTCAAATAGATGATGCAAATAATATTTTATGTTTTAAAGAAGATAAGAATATATCTATTTGTTTGCAATCGCATTATGATATAGTTTGTTTAGAAGATAATAAAATACCTCAAATATATGAAGAAGATGGATATCTAAAAGCAAAAGATTCAACACTCGGAGCTGATAATGGTATTGGATGTGCTTATATGCTAGCTTTAATGGAAGAGAATTATAATTGTGAATTTTTATTTACTTGTGATGAGGAGATAGGTTTAATAGGAGCTAATAATATAACTTTAAAACTTCAAAGTAAATATATGCTAAACCTTGATAGTGAGGCTTTAGGTGAAATATCTATAGGTTGTGCAGGTGGAGTTGATATATTTGGGATAAATAATAAAAGTTCTTATATTGAAAATATTGAAAATAAAGTACTTTATGAAATAACTGTTGATAATCTTGAAGGTGGTCATAGTGGAGTTGATATTGATAAAAACATTCCAAATGCAATTAAATTAATTTCTCAAACTATTAAAAGTTTAGATGCTGATATTTTAGATATAAATGGTGGAGAAAGGATAAACTCTATCCCTAAATATGCAAAAGCTATCATAGTAGTAGATAAAGATAAAATTCCAAATAACTCAAATAAAAATATAACAATAGAAAAAATAGATACCAAAACAAATCATTATAAAAAATTAGATGATAGTATTAAAAACTTTTTATATATATTTTCAAATGGAGTAAGGGGGTATGATAGTGAATTAGGTGTTGTATTATCATCAATTAATTTAGCAAAAATAACAAATACACTAGAGGGTATAAAAATCGAACTAAGTGCTAGGAGTATGGATAATCAAGAGCTAGATATACTAAAAAATGAAACTATAAAACTATTAGAACTTTTTGGATTTAGAGTAACTACAGATGGTAAATATCCTGCTTGGAAACCTATAAAAAATGATTTTATATCAATAGTTCATAAAGTTTATGATAAACATACAAAAGAGACATCTATAAATGCTATACATGCAGGATTAGAGTGTGCTATATTTAAATCAAAATATCCAGATATTCAAGTTTGTTCAATTGGTCCAAATATATATTTTCCACACTCGACTAGAGAGGAGTGTGAAATAAGTTCTGTTTTTAAAGTATATGATGTTATAAAAGATATTATAATAGAGGTTGGAAAATGTTAGCAATAATAACAACAGCATTAGTAGAGACTTTAGTCAAACATATGTTTAGCAATTATTTAGATGAGGTGGATAAAATAGAGATAGAGGGTGCACCATCTTGGTATATGATGCCTGTTGATGAGCAGTTTTGTAGTTTTGCACATAAAACTGGTCCTATAGATAATATTGAGATAGTAAAAGATAAAGCTAAATTTAAAATGATTAGAAAAATAGATGATACTATAGAGATTATTATTTATGATAATATGAAGTATGTAAAAAATAATAAAGAGAAAAAACTTATAGAAAAATTTAAAAAAGATAAAGATATAAATCTTTTTGTTAGAAAGAATTTGAATTATTCAAGAGTTAAATATGAAGAGGAGATAAAAACTATTTTTGTACGAGCTTGTATTCAAAAAGATACTATAATATCATATCAAAAAGAGAGATTAGGAATTATAAAAAAAGAGATTTTAAATTCAAAAGTTAATGATGCATTTGATGAATTGGAAGCTGAATTAAAATAAGATGTTCCAAATGGCCGTTAATCAAAGGTGGCCCTAAAAGCCGAAATGCTACAATTAAGAATACAACTTTAGGAACTACAATCATCTTTAACCAAAAGTGAAGTGTTACACACCGTTATAATTACAATTAATCGTATAAAAATAGTATCGGACCCAAAAAGTATGATAATCCCGTACCATCTAGAACAATCAAATTATAACAAAGAATAAATTAAACTTAGTTTAGTTTTATTCTTTATTTCTTTCTATTGTTTTAATATCTT
>Ga0193965_1000032_pt1 | contig 54652 bp, 43 predicted proteins | sample FB_8_MG_FD_140330 | JGI IMG/M metagenome (GOLD analysis project Ga0193965, IMG submission 140330) | Microbial mat bacterial communities from the Broadkill River, Lewes, Delaware, United States - FB_8_MG | ecosystem: Environmental > Aquatic > Freshwater > River > Microbial mats | place: USA... | reverse complement strand
TCATCTACCTCATTTATATAAAATGAAGCATTTTTAATATTTGTCCATGTACCCCCATCATAAGCTTTCCAAGTAAAGTTTACATCTGTATTATTATTTTCAGCTGGTGTATAAATTAAGTTTGATAAGTTAGTTATTGATATATTTGTATCAGAACTTAAAGCTATATTATCACCTAAATGTAATATACCATGAGTAGGAAGAGTTACAATATTAAATATATCAGGATATAGCTCATTATTATCTTGAGTTGAATCATTAGTATCTTTATATACACTTGTTGGGTCTAGAGTACTAAAACTATAGTTATTATCTTCATTTATAGTTTTGATAAAGCTTAATCCCATTGGTATATCATTGATACTATTGATTCTTAAAGTAAATGATTTAGTTCCATTTTTATCTCCATCAAATGCACCTAAAGTTATGTTAACATCTCCATATATATTTGCTTTTGGAGTTATAATAACAGATACATTATTATCAGATATTCTAGTGATATTAAAATCACCATCATTTAAAGATATTTTAGAACTATCATTCGAATCTACTATACCCACTAAAAATCCTTCAGGTGTATAGTCATCAGTAAAAGTAATATATATTGGATTAGTTTTAGAGTCTTCATCTATTGTGATAATTTTATTTGATATATCATTATCATTATCTGTAGATATATTTATATCTGGAGCAGTATTTGTATCTGGATCTATTATAGTTACAACTCCAGTTGCAGTATTTGACCATTTACCATTATTGTAACTATTATCTATACTTGTCATAATAGACCAGTTTACATTTGTAGTTTGACCATTATTATCTCCAGCATTAAATCTATAGTTTACTAAATCCATCATTGATATTTCAAATGGTACTTCTGTAATTTGTGTCCAATTATTATCTGATGTATTTGTTTCAAATGTACCTATAGTTGGTAAAGACTCTATTTTTAATACAATAGGGGAATGACCATCGATATCAATAAAATTAGGTGTGAAAGTATTAAAAGTATTTTCACTCTTTGGTCCAACTACTGCAGCCATAGAGTTTGCAATAGGTGCATCATCTATACTATTAATTGTTATTGTAAAAGTTTCAATAGCTTTTGTTCCCATTGGGTCTTCTACTGTTACATTAAGTTCAATACTACCATGTTTATTTGCTATAGCTGTTATTGGTAATTGTAAACCTTGAGAATAATTACCTTCATTAATCCAGTCTGTACTATTATTAGGAATGGAAATAATACTACTATCATTTATATCAACAGTTAATTTTAAATTATCACTATCTAAATCAGATGGAGTGATATTAACATTAAATGTTGTAAAATCTTCATCTTTAATTATATTTTCTATATTTGCTAATAGTGGAGCTGTATTTAATGGAATAACTGTATATATTATATCTTTATTTATTTCAACTCCATTTGCTGTTGCTGTTATTGATATTGTTGTAGAGCTTCCAATTTCTTGTGTTTGTGGAGTGAAAACTATATTATTTCCACTAAGAGATACAGTTACAATAGATGTATCTAGTGAACTAGCTGAATATGAAATAGTATCTCCATCAATATCTTCTACTAAAATAGGTATATTTATACTGGTTTGTCCTACTTTTAGATTAATATTTTCTGGTTCTTCTATAAATACTGGATTATCATCTACTGGTAAAATGTTTACAAAAACTTTTTCTATTGTTTTTTCAATACCATTATCTACAGTAACATAAAATACTACTAGTCCATTACTATTTTCTTTTGTTGTTGCTTGGATATTTATAGAGCTATTATTATATTGACTATAACTCTTTACTCCAGATACCCATGAAGTATTTATATCCATAAGAGATGAAGCATTATGTTCTAAAGTTATATTTAAATCCCTATTATCTGGGTCTGAAAATCCATTAAATACTATATTAATCGTTCCATTATCTTCATTTATTATAATATCTTGAGTATTATTAATACTTGCTTGAGGTTTTACAACTAAAAAGTTACTCATACTATTAAAAGTTTTAGTATCTATATTAGAGCTATTAGGATGTACAGATAAATAATACTTATATGAACTATCTCTTAATTCTTTATAAAGTGTATTGTCAAAAGCTACCATATCATAACTACTGTTACTGGTTTTTCCAAGTTCATCATCATACATTGTAAGATTTGTACCATCATAACTGTAAAGTGCTGTACCATTAACATCATTTTTTGCTTTAAAATATAAAGTATCCCCTACACCTATTAAATTACTTACAGAACTACTAAAAGGTGTTCCATAATAATTATTACCAGAATATATATCACTAACTATATTAGTTGTATTACCATCATGTACCCATAATTCATAATTCCCATAAGTTGGATGATTTGCTCTAAAGTAAAGTTTATCTCCAGCACAAGTTAAATAAGAAGGACTACTACTACCACTTGTATGTATATCTGATACCATTGTAGTTACATTACCATCATAACTCCAAAGTTCACTACCTGTACCATCTGTACCACTTGCTTGAAAATATAATTTTCCGTTACAAGTTTCTGGGTAAGAAAAACTTGAAAAATTATCACCTAGTTTTTTAGGTGTTGAAAATCCATTATACCTATATGCTCCATAACCATCAGGACCACTTGCTAAGAAAAATAACTCTTTTTCATAAACTATAAAATTAGAAGGACTAGAACTTCCACTACCTGGTTGTATATCAATTATTTCATAATTTTCTCCATCAAATGCAATTAGTTCAGTACCGTTATTATCTGTTGAAGCTCTAAAGTATAATTTATTTAAAAATTTTGTTAAATAAGATGGAGAGGAGCTATTATAACCAGATCTAATATCACTTTGTAATGAAGGTTCGTTTACAAGGTCGTATTTCCAAAGCTCTGTTCCGTTATTATCAGTACTACCTGAAAAATATAATTTATTTTTATAAAATGTAAGTTGTGAAAAATTATAAGAATTCGTTTTACTATTCATATCTTCTATTGAAGTTACTATTGAGCCATCATATATATATAACTCTTTCCCTTTTTCTAAAGAGGTTGCCATAAAAAATAATTTATTATCAACAACACTAAAACTACTTGGATATGCACTATTTGGATTTCCATATCCATTAAGAGACGGATATAAATCTATCATGGTTAGATTTTCTTCATCATAAATAAAAAGTTCTGTTCCATTAGTTTCTGAATTAGCTCTAAAAACAAGTTTTCCATTTACAACAGTAAGATAACTTGGACTAGATGAATAACTCCCCTCATAGATATCTTCTATTAAAGAATATGTTGAGTTATTTTCATTAAATACATATAATTCTGTACCTTTACTATCAAGACTGGCTGTAAAATAAAGTTTTCCATTATATTCAGTTAAGTTTGATGGGTATCCACTATTTTGATATGTATTACTTCCACTTGTGTAGCTTCCTGGATATAAATCTACTGCAAGATGTACACCTGAACTATCTAGATAATAAAGTTCATTACCTACAGAACCGGTTGCTTTAAAATAAACTCTATTTCCTACATTCACTAAATAAGATGGTGATGAACTATTAGCATACCCATTGCTACTATTACCAGTATAGATATCATAAACAGAAGCTCCCTCCGAAACAGTATATTTCCAAAGTTCAGTACCCTCTTCATCGGTACTTGCCCTAAAATAAAGAGTTGATCCATTAACAGTAAGATCACTTGGACTTGAACTTTCACTTCCTATATCAATATCAGCGGCAATATCTACATTTGTACCATCATAAACACAAAGCTCTGTACCTTTAGATGGATAATTACAAGTAAAGTATAACTTATTATCCATCTCTATAAAATTACTAGGACTACTACTTGTTCTTCCTAATTGAATATCTGATATAAGATTTACATTTGTTCCATTAAATTCCCAAAGCTCACTTCCATATCTATCATCACTTCCACTAAAAATGATACTTCCATTAAATTCTATATGGGAACCAAAATTTATATTTTCAGTATATTTATTTATATCTTCTATTAAGTTAGTATTGTTTCCGTCATAAATAAAAAGTTCTCTTCCATAATCTAAAGAATTTGCAGAGATATAAAGATTATTGTCAAAATAGTAAGTTTCATCAAAGTTATTAAAATCTACTATTTTACTAAAATTTGTTCCATCATATGAATGTAGTGAGTAATCTTTATCATATTCACTCTCATCACCATCACCTACAAAGTAAAGTTTATTATTTGCTACATATAAATCTTTTGGATCAGTATAAGAACTACTTAATACTGACGGTGAATTTGTTCCGTCATATTCATAAATTTTAGTAGTAGATGAACTATAATAATTAGCTATAAAGTAAAGCTTATTATTATACTTAATAAAATACCTTGGGTTTCCATCATTTTGATATGTATTACTATAAGATGTATAACTACCAGTATAAATATCCAAAACAAGCTCTGCTTGATTTGTAGTATTGTTATATCTATAAAGATCATATCCAGTAGTTCCTTCTGCACTAAAATAAAGGTCACCATTAAATTCTATAAAATAACTAGGATTAGATTGATTTGGATAATTGTTACCATAAGATTCATAAGTTCCACTATAAACATTAACTTTTGTTACATTAGTTCCACCTGTAGTATAGTAAAGCTCTTGATCATTATCATCTGCTCTTGCTCTAAAAAATAGTTTATCTCCTGCTACTGTTAAGTAAGATGGATAAGAACTACTTGATGGGTGTATATCAGATACTAGTGTAGTTGTATTTCCATCATAATAATAAAGTTCATTTCCTTTTTCATAAGAACTTGCAGAGAAGTAAAGTTTATTGTCAAAAATAGTAAAATAATTTGGACTACTTGAATATTCATTCACTCCTATATCAGCTACTAACTCTATTGATGTTCCATCAAAACTATATAATTCACTTCCATTTAAATATTGAGCTCTAAAAAAAAGTTTATTATCATAAATTATAGGATATGATATATAAGAACTACTTACTCCAATATCTAAATCTTGTACTAAAGAAACAGTTGAGCCATCATAAACTCTTAATTCATTACCGTAAGTTGAATCTGATGCTGTAAAATATAGTTTTCCATTATATTCTATAAAATTATTAGGAGAACTACTTGAACTACCTGAATAAATATCTGATATTAAAGATATATGTGTACCATTAGTTTCATATAGCTCTGTACCATATTCTGGACTAGTTGCAGTAAAAACTACTTTTCCATTATATTCTATAAAATTACTAGGAGAACTATCTTTAGTAAATACATTTGTTTCGATTAATTTAGTATTATTACTATCATCTAAAGCATATATTTCTGTACCATTTTCATCAGTATAAGCTGTAAAATACAATTTATTATTTAGATTAAATAAATTTGATGGATTAAAACTAGTACCTACACTTGAAGAGTTTGTTACAGAACTAAATACATTATTATTATAGTTCCATATTTGAGTACCATTATCATCATATTTATTTACAGTTAAATAGATACTATTATTTATTGAAATAATATTACTACTATCAACATAACTACTTTGAGTATGTTTGTTTGAATCTGCAACCATTTCAATATTACTATCAGTAGTATATTGATATAACTCATTTCCATGAATTCCATCATCTGCAGTAAAAAACAATTTACTATTAGAAGAAGCATTTAAGTAAATATGAAAACTTAATACTAAGAAAAGTATTTTAATAAACCTGTTCATTTTATATCCTTTTTATATATTAACTTTATTTTATATCTTTTAAAATTAAAATCATATAAAAAGATGTATAAAAATGTAAGTTATTACAAAAAATTATGAAAAAGATTAGAAATATTATAAATGTTTATGTTAGTTATAAGTATTTATGATATATAATGTATCAAAACAAAAAAAGGATATATATATGAGTGAACAAGTAAAACAAACAGCATATCGTATCAAAAGATACTGGATGTATCTGTTAGCAACAATTATTGCAATTAGTACCCCTTTTATTCAAATAGGTGGAAATCAAGTATTTTTATTATCATTCGATAAAAAACAATTACATTTAATGGGTGTTGCATTTGATATGCAAGAGCTATATATGATGCCATTTTTATTAATGTTTCTATTTCTGGGTATTTTTGCGGTTACTGCAATTGGTGGAAGAGCATTTTGTGGATGGGGTTGTCCTCAAACTATTTTTAGAGTTATATACAGAGATTTAATCGAAGGTAAAATTCTAGGAATGAGAAAAATCAAAAATAAACAAAAAGACCCTGATTATACATCTGGTTCTAATGGTATAAAAAGAGTTATTGCTATACTTATATGGACAGCTTTATCGCTTTTAGCTGCTTCAAATTTTATGTGGTTTTTTATCCCTCCTGCTGATTTCTTTGTGTATTTAGCTAATCCTATGGAACATACTACTTTATTAGGTTTTGTTTTTGGTATTACTGCTTTTCTTGTTTGGGATGTAGTATTTCTAAAAGAAAACTGGTGTGTTTATGTTTGTCCATATTCAAGAGTTCAATCTGTTTTATATGATGATGATACAATCCAAGCTATCTATAGCACTAAAAGAGGTGGTAAAATCTATGATGAAAACAAAGAAAAAATTGTATTTAAAGCAAAAGATTTAGGTGAAAACGATGAGTGTACAGCATGTCAATCGTGTGTAACTGTTTGTCCAACTCATATTGACATTAGAAAAGGTGCACAATTAGAGTGTATCAATTGTCTTGAGTGTGTAGATGCTTGTACTACTGTTATGGGTAAATTAGGAAAAGAGTCTTTAGTTCAATGGACTAGTACAAATGAGATAGAAAATGATAAAAAAACAAAAGTTGTAAGAAGTAAAACTATTATGTACACAGCTGCACTTTTAATTATTATTGGTATGTTATTTGTAATGGGTGGTAAAAAAGAGTATATGTTATTAAATATTAATAAAACTACTCAACTTTACAAAATAAAAGATGATAATGTAGTTACTAATAACTTTTTATTACTATTCCAAAATACTCAAAGTGAAACGTATACTTATAATCTTGAAATTTTAGGTAAATATGCAGATAAAATTGAGATTAAAAAGTTTACACCATTTAAATTAAGTAAAGGTAAAATGTCTAAAAAAGTTATTCAACTTTCTACAAAAGAGAGATTAGTTGATACAATGGCAAAAGATACACCAATTAAAGTTACTCTAAAAGCTTATGCAGTTGAAAATCCTGAAAAAGTTTTTGTTCTAAGAGAAGCTACATTTATCTACCCTAGAGCAGATAAATTAAAATAATTTTAAATTATGTCTTATTCTAATTGGTTAGAAACACATAGTTTAAAACACAAAAATATTATGAAAAAACTTTCTCATCTAAGCGATGAGGAGGTTTTAGAATATTTTAATTATGAAAATATGAAACTTAAAGAGAAAGATTTTTGTATTTTATATAAAGATAATAAAAAATGTCATAATATGGAAAATTTAAATTGTTATCTTTGTGCTTGTCCAAATTTTAGAGTTGATAAAACAAAAAGTTTTTGTAGTATTGATTCTAAATATGGTGCAAAAATAGAATTAAAAGATTTTACCCATCAAGATTGTTCTAACTGTACAATTCCACACCACAAATCTTATATAAAAAAATATTTCAATAGAGATTGGTCTTTAATTATGAGTAAGTGTATAGTTTAATACACTATATATTTTTTCTAATTTATCATAATTAAAGCTACTTTTGAATAAAGTTATCTTAAAACTAAAAGGATATCAAAATTGGAACTAAATATTACAAAAATCGCAAATACTATACTTTATATGTTAGATAATAAAGTATTACATCTTAATGACAAGAAACTATCAATTTTATTATTTTTAATAGATTATAATCACTTAGAAAAATCTGGGTCTAAAATATTTGGTGAAGAGTATATAAAAAGTAGTAGAAATCCCGAACCAAAAATTTTATCTGAGATATTTGATATTATAGCAAATAGCGAAGATTTAGAAGATGATGATGAGAGACTTTATATAATTCAAGAGATTTTAGACCATTTAGATATAGAGATATTAGAAAAAAAAGGTTATATTGAATTAAAATTCCTAAAAATGGAAGAGGATTTTGACAAAACTATATTCTCAAGAGCAGAGCTAAAAACAATAGAAGAGATAGTTGAAAAATATAAAAATGAAACAGCTAGAAAATTAGCTAATATATGTTTTGGTATTGATAAAGTAAGAGAAACTCCAAAGAGTGAAATAATTATCTAAAGGTTAGGAATGTTTAGTATCTATAATAATGGTAGTGTAACTTTTAGAAATACAGCAGATAATCTATATGAATTAAAGAATGTTGACCAATCTGCTGAGTCAAGACATAAACCAGATGATGATATGATACACGATTTTAGTGGTTCTAAAAAAGATAAACAAACTACACTTAAAGCTATAAATAGTTATAAAAAAATAGCTAATATAGATACGAATGAGATTATTTATCATATCAAAGATATTATGTCAAGAAAAATCTTTTCTATTTTAGATACGGCTACTGTACAAGAAGCTTATGATATTTTAAAACAATACAAAATAAGTCAAATACCCATAGTATCTAAAAACAATAAAATTATAAGTATCATAAGTAAAAAGATTATATTAAATATTTTAATGGAAGATATAAATAAAGCTTCATATATTTTAAAAACAAAATTAAATAGTTTAAATTTACCAGATATTATAACTACAATGCCTTTATCAGATATAAGAAGAGTAGCCAAAGTTATGATTGATTTTAAATTAGATGCTATGGCAGTTGTTTATGAAGATGATACTTTAGGTGGTATTGTTTCGAAAACAGATATTATAAAAGCTGTTTCACATATTCCAAAATTTGAACTATGGGGTTAATTTTAATATAATTTTATATAAATTCAGTTAAAATAGATGGAATGAAAAGGATTCTAAATTGAATAAAAATAATCTAAAAAACTTATCTATTTTAATTGTATTATTTATAGTGTTATTTTCTTCAACTTATATTTTGATTGATAGATATAAAGAGGAGAGAATAAAAGCTGTTTTGGATACTCATACCAATAAAATAGAGACATATTATGAGATATTAAGTTATAATCAAAAAAATATGGCAAATGAGATATATAAAAAAACAATATCTAATAAAGAAGTTATTGATATCTTAAAACAAGCCAATAAATTAAAAAATAATAAAAAACAATTAAATATTATAAGAGAAAAGCTATATGATTTATTAAAAAATGATTATCAAATATATAAAGATAAAGGGATAATTCAATTCCAATTTGTACTACCAAATAATATATCTTTTTTAAGAGTTCATAAACTTAATAAGTATGGTGATAATTTAAGCGATGTTAGAGTTGATTTTAAAAAAGTTAATAAAACATTAAAAACAGTAAGAGGGTTTGCACAAGGTAAAACTTCACACTCATTTAGAAATGTTTACCCTTTATTTGATGAAAAAGATAATCATATAGGTGCTGTAGAGATATCATTTTCAAGTGAATTACTTCAAAGCTATTTTACAAATATAAATAAAATCCATACACATTTTTTAGTTAAAAAAGATATTTTTAAAGTAAAAGCGTGGAATAGAGAAACAGTTCAATTTTATTATAGAGCAAGTGCTGAACACAAAGATTATATGATAACAATGACAAAAGAACATACAAATAAACTATGTATTATTGAAAATGGAAAAAAACTAGAAGCAAATAAAGAAAAAATATCAAATCTAATGAAAAAAGAGCAAAAGTTTTCTGTATATGATATTTTAGATGATAAAATTAGAATAGTATCTTTTTATCCAATTTTACATAATACTACAGATGAAGTTTCTGCTTGGATTGTATCGTATATTGATGATACTTTAATACAAAAAACTATTCAAAGTGCTTATATTTTAAATATTAGTAGTTTTATTATTTTATTAATAATCTCTATTTTTATATATATTTTATTAGAGCAAAAAATAAAAGTTGATAATTTATTAAAACAACAAAATTTAAATTTACAAAATCTTAATGAAAATAAAAAGTTTACAGATTCTATTTTAGATAATACAGCACATGCTATTATTGCAACTAATTTAGATGGGATAATAACACTTTTTAATAAAAGTGCGCAAGAGATGTTTGGATATAAAAAAGATGATATTATTGGTAAAAAAACACCTGATATATTTTATGAAGAGAAAGAGATAATATTAAAAACAAAAAAATATAGTAAAGAGCTTAATTTAGAACTAAAAACTGGATTTGATACTTTAGTTGCAAAAACAAAACAGGGACTTCAAAATGATGACGAGTGGAGATTTATAGATAGTAATAAAAAAGAGTTTTTTGTATCTTTACATATAACTGCACTTACAACTGTAGATGGTAATATAAATGGATACTTAGGGATAGCTCAAGATATAACTCAATCAAAAGAGAAAGAGAAACAGATACAAGAATATATAAGACTTGTTGATAATAATATAATCACATCTTCAACAGACTTAGATGGGAATATAACTTATGTATCTGAAGCATTTTGCAAAATAAGTGGTCATACAAGAGAAGAGCTTTTAGGAAAAAATCATAGAATTATAAAATCAATAGATATGGGAGCTTCTGTATATGAAAATATATGGAATACTATAAAAAATAATGGTACTTGGAAAGGTGAAATTAAAAATCAAGCAAAAAATGGAGATATCTATTGGGTAAAAGCTTCAATATCTCCTATTTTTAATAGCTTAGGTGAAAAAATAGGATACACAGCAATTAGAGAAAATATAACAGATAAAAAACTTATAGAGGAGATATCTATAACTGATGCACTAACAAATATATATAATAGAAGACATTTTAATGATATTTTTCCAAAAATTATAAAAAACTCAAAAACTAATAATGAATTGGTATCTTTTTTAATAATGGATATAGACCACTTTAAACAATATAATGATACTTATGGACATCAAATGGGTGATGATGTACTTATAAAAGTTGCAAAAGCTATAAAAGATTCTATTTATCAAGATACTGATTATTGTTTTAGACTTGGTGGAGAGGAGTTTGGTGTTGTATTTAAAACTGATTCTAAACAAAAAGGGTTAGAGTTTGCAAATACTATTAAAGAAAATATAGAAAATCTTCATATAATTCACGAAAAGAATAGTGCTAGTTCATATATAACTGCATCTATGGGATTAATTTGTAAAAATGCTCAAGATATACAAAGTGATGATGAAGTCTATAAACAATCAGATGACCTACTGTATGAAGCTAAAGAATCAGGAAGAAATAAGGTAATAGTAAATTTATAGTCAAAAATAATTATATATTAAGATAAAAATGTTATATTAGAGACAGTTTTAGAATATAAAACTGTTGTATCTATTTTATAAAAAATAAAAAAGTAGGGATTTAATCTATGAGACTATTAACTTATAATATACCTAAAAAAATAGTTGAAAAGCTTGAAAATGAAAATATCTATATAATAGATGAAACTAAAGAGATAGATGATGCTACTTATCATCTTGAAGTTAGATTTTACAATATTGTGTTATTTTATGAAAATAATATATATAATTGTATTAATCTACTAACAACACAAAAAAATAACCATACAGCAAAAATAATTATATCTAATAATGTAACAAAAGAGTTTGAACTAAATTGTTTGAGAAATGGTGCATTATTAGTTTTAGATAATGATATTTGTGAAGAGTTATTAATAGCTAAACTTGATTCTATACATAGAAATAAGTTTTCAAGAAAGTTCAAAAATAAGAAGTGTTTTTGTTTGGATGATGAAAATCAAGAGGTTTATGATAGTTCAAATAATAAATTAAAAATAAGGGGGAAAGCATACGATGTTTTATCTTATTTAGTACAAAATAAACATCGTCCACCAATTTCAAAAGATGAGATTGTTTATGCTTTATGGGAAGACCCAGAGATGGTGTGCCAAAATGTTATTGAGGTAAATATAAATCAAATTAGGTCAAAACTAAAAAAAAGATTTGGTTTAGATATGATAGATACAGTACGAAATAGAGGTTATAAAATAATAGATGATACAGAAACAAGGGATATAGTAAATGTATAAAAGAGTAGTTATAAAAGTAGGAAGTAGTGTTTTAACAGAAACATCAGATATAGCAAAAGAGAGAATGTTAAATCTTGTTTCATTAATAGCTAGAGCAAAAAAGAAATATGAAGTAATTCTTGTAACTTCAGGTGCAGTTGCTGCTGGTTATACAGCACTTAAACTTGATAGAAATAAACAAATAAGTAAAAAAGTATTAGCTTCTGTTGGTCAACCAATATTAATGAGTAGTTATAAAAATAAATTTGATATATATGGGATAGATATAGCTCAAATTCTTTTAACAGAAGATGATTTTGATAGTAGAACTCATACTAAAATATTTCAAGATATTATAGATAGAACACTTAGAAATAATCTTATTCCAATTATAAATGAAAATGATATTACAACAACTCCAGACCAATTATTTGGAGATAATGACCAGTTATCAGCTTATGTAGCACACTATACAGATTCTGATTTACTTATGATATTAAGTGACATAGATGGATATTATGACAAAAATCCACAAAATGATAAAACAGCAAAAATTCAAAAAACTATTCATAAAATATCTGAAGAGGAGTTATCACAAAGTCATTCACCAAATAGTGAATTTGCTACAGGTGGAATAGTTACGAAATTAAAAGCAGCTAGCTATATTATAAGTAAAAATAGACAAATGTTTTTATGTAATGGTTATGATTTAACAACAGCTGAAGAGTTTTTGATAGATGGTATCCACAACAAAGGTACACTCTTTACAAATAGTATAAAAAAAGAGGAGAATAAATAGATGAATTTAACATTTATAGGAAATGGAAACATGGCAAAAGCCCTTATAAAAGGGCTTGTTAAAACAAATACTATTGAAGTTATAGGTAGAAATGAGGCTTCACTTAACAAATTACAAGAGGAGCTTCCTCAAATAATAACAAGAGTGATAAAAGAGAAAGAGGATATAACAGATAAAAATATTATATTGTGTGTAAAACCGTATTCACTCCCTGAACTCTCTTCAAAATTAAAAGGGAAAGCAGAAGCTATATATTCTGTATTAGCTGGAACTTCAATAGATAGTTTAAAAGCTAGAATAGATTCAAAAAACTATGTAAGAACTATGCCAAATTTAGGTGCTAGTTATCTAAAATCTATGACAACTATTACAGGTGATGAGGAGTTAAAACCATCTGCTTTAAATATTTTTGATAAAATTGGAAAAAGTTTATGGCTTAGTAGTGAAAATGAGCTTGATATTGCAACTGGAGTTGCTGGAAGTGGCCCTGCTTATTTAGCATTAATTGCTGAGAGTTTAGCAGATGGTGCTGTTAAATCTGGACTTAAAAGAGCAGATGCTCAAATGTTAGTAGCTGGTCTTTTTGATAGCTTTGCACCACTAGTCTTAAATGAAAATCCTGCACTTATAAAAGATGGTGTAATGAGTCCAGGTGGTACTACAGCAGCTGGATATGGAGCATTAGAGCGAGGTAATGTAAGAAACTCTATGATAGAAGCGGTTGAAGATGCTTATAGTAAAGCACTTGAATTAAAAGAAAAAAATTAAAAAAAGGAAAAAGAATGACAAAATTAGAAAATATATCAATGATAAAAGAGGCAAACATATACTTTGATGGAAAAGTAACAAGTAGAACAATATTTTTAGAAAATGGTGAAAAACAAACTTTAGGTATAATGATGCCAGGTGAATATACATTTGATACAAATGAAGCTGAGATAATGGATATGATGAGTGGAGAGTTAGAGATTAGACTTCCAGGTGAAGAGAATTTTAAAAAACTAAATACACCAGAGTCATTTAATGTACCTGCAAATTCAAAGTTTGACCTTAAAATTTACACAGTTACTGATTATTGTTGTAGTTATATAAAATAGTAATCTTTGAATTAACATTTTTTATCTACAAGATAATAAAATAAAGATATATAATAAAATAAAAAAGAGTTAAAAGTATGAAAAATGCAATAGTACTAATGAATATGGGTGGTCCAAATAACCTAAGTGAAGTTGATGTGTTCTTAAAAAATATGTTTAATGATAAATATATTATAGGAGCTCCACAACCTATAAGGTCTATGATAGGTTGGATAATAAGAAAAAAAAGATTAAAAGAAGCTACTCATAATTATGCAGTATTGGGTGGTGTTTCACCTATTGTTGGCCACACAAAAAGATTAGTAAGAAGATTATCAAAAAGATTAGATACTGATGTTTTTTATGTTATGAGATATACTCCACCATTTGCTAGTGATATTATGGAAAAACTTAAAAACTATGATAATATTTATGCAATACCTATGTATCCACACTACTCTTCTACTACAACAAAATCTAGTATTGAAGATTTAGTAGATGAAGCTAAAAAATATGGAATAGAGAATAAAATAAAAACAATTGATAGTTATTATGATGATAAACTTTATAATCAAGCGATAGTTCAAAGAATAAAAGAGTCTTTAAAAGGTGATAATAGTGAAGATTTTACACTGATATTTTCAGCCCATGGACTTACTCAAAGAACTATAGATAAAGGTGACCCATACCAAAAACATATATTAGCAAATGTGGAAGCTGCAAAAAAAGAGCTAGAAAATCAAGATATAAAATTTAAAAATATTGAAGTAGCATACCAATCAAGACTAGGACCTATGGAGTGGCTAAGACCATATTTAGAAGATAAACTAGAAGAGGTTGTAAAAACAAATAAAAAAGTTATAATATACCCTACATCATTTACAGTAGATAATTCAGAAACTACAGGTGAACTAGATATTGAGTATAAAGAGGTGGCTGAAGAATTAGGATTTGAGGATTATAGAGTAGCAGCTGCTCCAAATCATCACCCTTTATTTTTAGAGTGTTTAGAAAATTTATATAAAAGTATGAGGTAGTATTATGAAATTAGGTGTATCTTCTTGTTTATTAGGAAATATGTGTCGTTACGATGGAGCTGGTTCAAAAGATAGATTTGTAGTAGATGTATTATCTAACTATTTTGATATGGTGGGGTATTGCCCTGAGGACCCAGTGTTTGGAACACCAAGGGATACTATAAGATTAGTAGAAGTTGATGGAGATATAAGAGTTAAAGTTGGAAAAAGTGGCGAAGATGTTAGTCAAAAATTACAAAATTCATCTAATAAACTTGCACAAAAAACTAAAGATGATGAGCTTTGTGGATTTATTTTAAAATCTAAATCACCAACTTGTGGTATGGAAAGAGTTAAAGTATATCAAGAAACAAATTCTCCAAGTGAAAAAAAAGGTGTTGGGCTTTTTGCAAAAAAATTAAAAGAGCTTCACCCTTATCTTCCAATTGAAGAAGATGGAAGACTAAATGACCCTTGGTTGAAAGAGAATTTTTTAATGCAAGTTTTTGCATACAAAAATCTAATTGAATTTTTAAAAAACAATCCACCTATGAAAGATATTGTAGAGTTTCACACATCTTATAAATATCTTATATATTCAAAATCTCAAGAGAGTTATAAAGAGCTTGGAAAACTAGTAGCTAATCAAGATAAAAAAGATATATCTGTAATACAAGAGGAGTATAAATTAGAATTTTTAAAAGCTATCTCAATTAAAAGTAGTATTAAAAAAACATATAATGTACTTTTACATATATTTGGATATTTTAAAAAACTTATAACTACCAAAGAGAAAGAGTTTATTTTAATAGCATTAGAGGAATATAAAGCTGGTATTATACCACTTATTGCTATTACAAAAATATTAAACCTTTATGTTGCTAGATTTAATGAAGAGTATCTAAAAACACAAGTTTTTTTAAGTCCATATCCAAAAGAGTTCGCTCTAAGAAGTGATGTAAAGGCTTATAAGTAATGAAACAAGTGTTATGGTTTAGACGAGACCTTCGTTTAAATGATAATGCCATTTTATCAAATGCAAATGGGAAAGTTTTACCTATATTTATATTTGATAAAAATATTTTAGATAAATTAGATTCTAATGATAAAAGAGTTACTTTTATTTATAAAAGTGTACTCTCTTTAAAAAAACAGCTTCAAAATATAGGCCTTGATTTGGCTATATTTTATGATTTTCCAAAAAATGTATTTAAAAAATTAAAAAATGATTATGATGAAGTTTTATGTTCTTGTGATTTTGATAGTTATGCAGTAGCTAGAGATAAAGAGATAGAAAATTTACTACCTATGAGAAGATTTTATGACTCATACCTAATTCATCCAAATGATGGATTAAAACAAGATAAAACACCTTATAAAGTTTTTACACCTTTTTATAAAGCTCTTAATTGGTTATGGGAAAGTAACAGTATAGAAGAGTTTAAAATATCAAAAAATTTAAAACTAAGTAGATTTAATTTTGAATATATCCCTACACTTAAAGAGTTAAATTTTACAGAACAAATAATCCCATCTTTTTTAGAAAAAACTGCTATTGAACTACTTAATGATTTTATACCAAAACTAGAACAATATCAAGAATCAAGAGATTATTTTTATAAAGATGGTACTTCAAAACTAGCTACTCATCTTAGATTTGGACTAATATCTCCTAGAGAAATTTTTAATATTATTAAACCTTATCCAAAATCTGAATTTTTTATAAGAGAACTTTTTTGGAGAGAGTTTTATAACTATATTTTATATCATTATCCAAAAAGTGAATTTGAAAATTTTAATGGTAAAGAGATAAAATGGAATCAAAATCAAGAATACTTTAAATCGTGGTGTGAAGGAGATACAGGAGTTCCTATAATTGATGCTAGTATGAGATATCTAAATGAAACAGGATTAATGCATAACCGTTTAAGAATGATAGTATCCTCTTTTTTAACAAAAAATCTTTTTTTACCTTGGCAATGGGGTGAGGAGTATTTTGCATCTAAATTAATGGATTATGAGGCAAGTTCAAATATTGGTTCTTGGCAATGGGGAGCTAGTACAGGGGCTGATAGTGTTCCATACTTTAGAGTTTTTAATCCATACACTCAAAGTGAAAAATTTGATAAAGAGGGTTTATTTATAAAGTCTGTTATAAAAGAGTTAAAAGATATTGAACCAAAACTTTTACATAAAGAAAATGGTGTTCAAAGTAATTTATTTATTCAATATCCACAAGCTATAGTTGATATAAAAAAATCAAGACAAAATGCTATAGAGATGTTTAAGTACAACTCTTAATTAAAAACTTATGTATTATATAGGTATCGATTTAGCTTGGAGTGAAAATCACTCTTCAGGAGTAACCATATAAAAGAAAAAAAGGTAGAGATACAAACTTTATAAGAGTTCAACTTAATATATTACAAGAATATCTCAAAACTCATCTTAAAGGTGATTTTTCTACAGATATTACAAAACTAAAAGGTAAAGCACTTAAAAACCACGAAGATAAACTAGATGCAATAGTATCTGCTTATACTTTATATTTTTGTCAAACAAATAATTATAAAAAATATGGTGATACTTTTATTGTACCAAATAGAAAATATAATAAAAAATAGATACTTTATCTAGTTTTTTATTGATACATTATAAAAACGACTCATTAACTATTTAAGTGATAATGTTGTATAATGTATATTAAATAAAGTAATATTTAAGGAAAATATATGATAGAAAACCTATCCTCAAAAAATAAAACAATGCTATTTGTAACTTCAGTTATGATTGTTTTTTCTATTGTTCTTTTTTCAGTTATATATATAAATCAAAAAAACAAACTTATAACAATAGAAAAAGAGCATTATACAAAACTTCAATCTTCATATAACAAAATTGTAAACAAACATAATCAATTTTATATCAATAGAATAAAAGCAAATATAAATTCAAAAGGTATCAAAGAGGCATTTTTTAAAAAAGATAGAAAAAAACTTTATGAACTTTCAAAAGGTAGATGGAATACTTTAAAAAGTGAAAATAAATATCTAAAAGTTATGCATTTTCATAATCCTGATGGAACATCTTTTTTAAGAATGCATCAACCTAATAAATTTGGAGATAATATTGCTAAATTTAGACAAATGGTAGCTAAAATGCATAAAGTTAAAAAACCACTTTTTGGATTTGAAGCTGGTATTTTTAATCTTGCTTATAGAATATTTTTACCTATATTTTATCAAAATGAATATATAGGGGCATTAGAATTTGGAAGCAGACCTGACCAACTATTAGAGTCTATGGATTATTTTAATGATATCAAGGGTTCGCTATTTGTAAAAAATGAAAAACTAAATCTTTACAAAGAAGACAAATCGTTTCAAAGAGATGGATATACTCTACAATATACTACTATTGAAAATGAAAACTTAACATATACTTTACCTAATGATTATAAATTTCAAAAAGAGATACATATAAAAATAGAAGATAAAAAATATGCTGTTTACTCTTTTAATCTTAAAGATTTTACAGGAGAGATAACTGCTAAAATTGTATTTTTTCAAGATATAAGCTATATAGAAAAAGCATTTATAAATACATCAAAACAACTTTTATTTTTACTTTTAGGATTACTTATTATACTTCTTATTATAATAAATTTTGGTTTTTCTAAAATAATTAAAAGGATTGAAGATATAAATAAAGAGCTAGTAAAAAATATTAAAGAATCAAAAAGAAAAGATATTCAAATTAAAAACTATATCTCTTTAGTTGATAAAAATGTTATCATATCTACTACTGATATTAAAGGAGATATTACACAAGTATCTAAAGCTTTTTGTGAAATAAGTGGATATGATAAAGAGGAGCTTATTGGTAAAAATCATAGGATTATAAAACACCCAAATATGAACCCTAATATCCATAAAACTATATGGGAAACAATAACAAAAGATAAAACTTGGCGAGGTGAGATACAAAACTTAGCAAAAGATGGTTCATCTTATTGGGTAGATGCTTCTATATCTCCTATATATGATGAATTTAATAATAGAATTGGATATACTGCTATAAGACACAATATAACTGATAAAAAAGTTATTGAGATTATATCTATAACAGATGGTCTTACAAATATATATAATAGAAGACATTTCAATGAAATTTTTCCAACTATGATAAATGACTCAAAAGAATCAAATCAATTATTATGTTTTTTAATTATGGATATAGACCATTTTAAACAATATAATGATACTTATGGACATCAAATGGGTGATGATGTACTTATAAAAGTTGCTAGTTGTATTAAAAACTCTTTAGATAATCAAGATGATATATGTTTTAGATTAGGTGGTGAAGAGTTTGGAGTATTATTTAAATCTTTAGATAAAGAAAAAGCTATCACTTTTGCAAATAAAGTAAGAGAAAATATAGAAAAATTACATATTGAACATACAGGTAATGGTGCTAGTTCTTATGTTACTGCTTCAATGGGGCTTTTAGCTAAAAAACCAAATGATATAGATAATGAAGATGTAGCCTATAAAGAAGCAGATGACTTACTTTATAAAGCAAAAGAATCTGGGAGAAATACAGTATGTTCAAATTAATTCTAAAATATCTATTTTTTACTACACTATTTTTAAATACACTTTTTGCAAAAGAGTATGTAATAGGATTTGCACAAGATACACTTGCAAATGATTGGAGAGCAGCACAAGTAAAAGAGGTTCAAAATGAGGTTTCAAAATATCCAAATTTAAAACTTATTGTAAAAGATGCAAAAGGTAAAGTATCAAATCAAATAAGAGATATACAAAGATTTATCAATCAAAATGTTGATTTTATTATAACAAGTCCAAAAGATGCTAAAGTAACATCATTAGTTTTAAAAAAAGCTATTGATAAAGGGATAAAAGTTATTTTAATTAGTAGAACAATAGATACAGATGATTATACTGCTTTTGTTTCTGCAAATAATTATACAATTGGTGTTGATGCTGCAAAGTTTTTAGCAAAGTATATGAATTATAAAGGAACTATACTTATGCTAACAGGTGTAAAAGGAGCATCTTCAACAATTCAAAGAGAAGAGGGTTTTACATCTATTATTAAGAGATATCCAAATATGAAAATTGTTAAAAGAAGAGCTAATTATCTAAGAAATGATGCTATTAAAGTTATGGAAGATATATACAAAAAAGATATTAAATTTGATGCTATATATTCTCATAGTGATTCTATGTTAATAGGTGCAAGAAGTGTTATGCAAAGACTTAATAAACCTATCATTCCATCTATAAGTATTGATTATATAAAAGAGACAAAAATAGCAATTAAAAAAGGTCAACAACTTGCAAGTTTTCTTTATCCAACTGCAGGAAAAGAGGGAGTTAGATTAATTGTAGATATTATAAACAAAAAGAAAATTAAAAAGAATACTACTTTAGATACAATTATGATAACAAAACAGAATGTAGATAAAATAGAACCTATATTCTAAAAATAAAAAGGGATATCTATACTATGTTAAGAAATAAACTATTTTTAATTATCGTTTCAATATTAAGTGTAACTCTTATGATTACAGGTTATATATATTTTAAGAATATGAATGAAATTCTAAACATACAAAAACAAAAAGAGTTAAATAGTGATAAAGAGGTACTATTTAGCTATATAGATAACACTAAAAATAATCTAATAAATTTAACAAAAGAGATATCTTTAAATGAAGAGTTGAAATCATCTGTAAATCTTATATCACTTTATGAAGACCCAAACAACTATATAAAAGAGACTTTTGATTTTGAAAAAAATAATCTTATTGACCTTTCAAAAAAATGGATTAAAAATAGCTCTTATTATGCTGTTACGATTTTTAATAAAGATATGAAATTTATTATGATAAATAGAAATCTTAAAAATAATAAAGCATTAGGTTATGTTACATATAATAAAAATCAAAAAGAGTTTTTAGATTATAATACTAAAAAAACTATACAACTACCTTTTATAGATGAAGTGAATAAAAAAGGTATTAATAAATTTAAATTAAACTTTTTAGATAACTCTTTTTTAATTAGTTATTTTAAAGAGATAAAATTAGATAAAGAGCTTATTGGATATATAAAAGTAACTACATCTATAGATGTAGTTACTCTAAAAAATATCAATAATAGATTAAGTCTTCAAATAATATTAAAAGACCAAAATAATAATATGGTATTTTCATCAAAAAAGCTTGAAAATAATTATAATAGTTTAAAAGAATCTAATGATATAGAATTTATTAAAGCTGAACTTTTAAAAGTATCTAATAATATATTATATTCTATCTCTATAGTTGATAGTTCTATTATAAATGAAAAACTTAAAAATATGGCTATATCAATATTAGAAGTTTGGATATTTTTACTTCTTATTATTTTTACAATATCTGTATTTTTTATCAATAAAACAATTTTAAAACCAATTGATAATTTAAAAAAAGTTATAGAAAATATTAAAACTGGTAAAATTTCAAAAAAAATTATTTTAAATTCTAAAGATGAGATATCTTTAATTGTAAATGAGTTTAATAATTTATCAATAGACCTTTCTAAAAGTATAGCTTTTCTTGAGAGTCATAAATTAGCTATGGATAAATCAAGTATTGTTACAAAATCAGATATAAATGGTAATATAATTTATATTAATGAAAACTTTACAAAAACAACAGGATATAGCAAAAAAGAGGCACTTCATAAAAAACATAATATTGTAAGACACCCAGATAATCCAAAAGAGATATTTCAAGAACTTTGGAACACAATAAAACAAAAAAAGGTTTGGAAAAAAATACTTAAAAATAGAGATAAGTTTGGAAATGATTATTGGGTTGATACAACTATTTTACCTATTTTAGATGAACAAAAAAATATAGTTGAATATATAGCAGTAAGATATGATATTACAAAACAAATAGAGCAACAAAATAAGCTTAATAAAATAGCAAATAGTGATATATTAACAGGATTAGGAAATAGATATAAACTTAATGAAGATATTAAAAATAGTACAAATCCTGCTTTAGCAATTTTAAACATTGATAATTTTTCCCAAATTAATGATTTTTATGGTCATCAAATAGGTGATTATGTAATAAAAGAGTTCTCTTTAATTTTAGAAAAAAATAGAACTAATGAAGATTATTTAATATATCATCTTCAAGGTGATGAATATGTAGTTTTCCACTCTAATATAGTTCAAAATGATTTTATTTTCGAAATAGAAAAGATATTAAAAAAACTGCTAAGTGTAACAATAAATATAAAAGAGGAGAAAAACTCTTTTAATTTTTCTACAGCTATCTCTTTTGAAGATAAAAGTAATATTCTTACAACGGCAGATATGGCTTTAAAAGTAGCAAAAAGAGATAATAAAAGTTTAATTATATACTCAGATAGTATATCTTTAAATCAAGAGTATCAAAATAATATAAAATGGGCAAAAAAAATAAAAGAGGGTTTAGCTGAAGATAAATTTATCCCTGTGTTTCAACCAATAGTAAATAACCACACAGGTATTTGGGAAAAATATGAATGTTTAGTAAGATTAAAAGATAATAATAAACTAATCTCACCCTACTTCTTTTTGGATATATCTAAAAAAACAAAACACTACACAGATATAACAAAAGTGATGTTAAATAAATCATTTGAGATGTTTAAAGATAAAGATATAGAGTTTTCTGTAAATTTAACAATTGAAGATATTCTAAATAACGATATACAATCTTATATATTTAAGATGTTAGAAAAATATAATATAGGAGAGAGAGTAGTATTTGAAATAGTTGAATCAGAATCTATAGAAAATTTTGAAGATATACGAATATTTATAGAAAAAATAAAGTCATTTAATTGTAAAATAGCTATAGATGATTTTGGTACAGGGTATAGTAATTTTGAATATCTTCTAAAACTAAAAGCAGATTATATTAAAATAGATGGTTCTATGATAAAAGATATAGATAAAAATAAAGATGCTCAATTAGTGGTATCAACTATAGTTGATTTTGCAAATAAAATGAATATGAAAACAATAGCTGAGTTTGTTGAAAATGAATCAATTTTAAATAAAGTAAAAGAGCTTAGAATAGATTATACACAAGGTTATTATTATAGTGAACCAAAAGAGGAAATAATGGATGATAGAAGAACTTAATAAATATAAACCATTTATAAATAGTCAATTTTTTAATAAAGGTCCAATGAGTGCATTTATATGGAAAAATGATGAAAATTGGAGTATAGAAGCTGTATCTTCAAATATTAAAGATAATTTTAACTACTATCCAAATCAGTTTTTAGATAAAGAGATATTATATAGAAATATAATTCATAAAGATGATTTACAAACAGTTATAAAAGAGGTTACAGAAGCTTATAAATCAAAAAAAGATTCTATAGAGCATAAAGCTTATAGAATCAAAGATGGAGATAATAATTATAGATGGATAAAAGATACAACAACTATAGTATATAATAAAAATAAAAATCCAATATATTTTGTAGGATATATTTTGGATGTTACAGAAAATAGAAGAAATCTTATAAAAGCACAAAAACACGAAAATGAACTTGAAAAAACTCTCTCTTTTTTTAAAAGTCATAAATTAGCTATGGACCAATCAAGTATCGTTACAAAATCAGATATAAAAGGTATAATAATATATGCAAATGACAACTTTTGTAAAATGTCTGGATATAAAAAAGATGAAGTTATAGGGAAACCCCATAATATTGTAAGACACCCAGATAATCCAGCTTCAATTTTTCAAGAGCTTTGGGATACTATTCAAAATAAAAAAGTTTGGAAAAAAGTAGTTAAGAATAGAGATAAATTTGGTAATGATTATTGGGTTGATACAACTATTTTACCTATTTTAGATGAAAAAGAAAATATTGTTGAGTATATCGCAGTAAGACACGATGTAACTCAAATGATAAAACAACAAAACAAACTAGACTCTATTGCTAATACAGATACATTAACAGGTCTAGGAAATAGATATAAATTAACATCAGATATTTTAAAAAGTAAAAAACCTGCTTTAGCTATTCTTAATATAGATAATTTTTCACAAATTAACGATTTTTATGGTCATATTGTGGGGGACCATATAATTAAAGAGTTTGGAGATAAAATAAATAAAAATAAATGTGAAAAGGAGTGTATGGTTTATCATCTTCAAGGTGATGAATATGTTTTATTTAATTCAAATATATCAAAAGATGAATTTTTACATAAAATAAAAAGAATACTAAAAAAACTAGAAGATATGAAAGTTGTTGTACAAGGTGAATATTTATCTTTTAGTTTCTCATTGGGTATATCTTTTGAATCAAGTAAAAATATTTTAACTACAGCAGATATGGCTTTGAAAATAGCAAGAAAAGAGAATAAAACATTAATAGTTTATAGAGATGATATATCTCTTACAAAAGAGTATCAAAATAATTTGAAATGGTCAAAAAAAGTAAAAGAGGCTCTACAAGAAGAGCGTATAGTTCCTGTTTTTCAAGCAATTGTAAATAATGAAACAGGTGCTTGGGAAAAATATGAATCACTCGTAAGACTTGAAGATAATAGTAAGCTAATAACCCCTTATTTCTTTTTAGATATATCAAAACAAACAAAACACTACACCTCAATAACAAAAGTTATGATAGAAAAATCATTTGAGATGTTTAAAGATAAAGAGCTTGAGTTCTCTTTAAATCTTACTATTGAAGATATTTTAAACAATGAGATACAAACTTTTATTTTTACTATATTAGATTTTTATAATATTGGTTCAAGAGTTGTATTTGAGATAGTAGAATCTGAATCTATAGAAAATTTTGATGAAGTGTTAAAGTTTATAAATAAAATAAAATCTTATGGTTGTAAAATAGCAATTGATGATTTTGGGACAGGATATAGTAACTTTGAATACCTTATGAAACTTAATGCTGATTTTATTAAAATAGATGGCTCACTAATAAAAGATATAGACTCTAACAAAAATGGTCAAATTGTAGTATCAACAATAGTTGATTTTGCAAAAAAAATGGGTATAAAAACAATTGCAGAATTTGTTGAAACAAAAGAAATTTTAGATATAATTAAAGAGTTAGGAGTTGATTATTCACAAGGATATTTTTTTAGTCAACCCAAAAAAACAATTTCAATTAAAAAATAGGAGAGAAAATGAAATTATACGCACCGTGGGAAAAAGCATTTAGAAAGGTTTCAACACCATTTGAACACTTTTTACATGCCCAAACAACAACTGGTTTAATTTTAATGCTAATGACAATTATTGCTTTAGTATTAGCAAATTCACCTTTATATGAAGCATATGCACACTTTTTTCATATTAATATAGATTTTAATGTAGGTTCTTGGACACTATCACATACTTTACACCACTGGATAAATGATGGACTAATGGCTATATTTTTCTTTATGATCGGATTAGAGATAAAAAGAGAGATAACAGCTGGGGAATTATCTGATTTAAAAGTAGCTATATTACCAATATTAGCAGCAATTGGAGGTATGGTTTTTCCTGCTTTAATATATCTAAGTATAAATTCAGGTGGTGCTGGAGCTGGTGGTTGGGGTATACCAATGGCTACAGATATTGCATTTGCTATTAGTGCTTTAGTATTATTAGGAAAAAGAGTACCAACTGCACTTGTTACATTTTTAGTAGCTTTAGCTATTGTAGATGATTTAGGTGCTGTTTTAGTTATTGCTCTATTTTATACTGATACAATAAATTTAATTCCACTTGGTTTAGCTGGTTTAATGTTTTTTATTATGTTTGCTTTTAATAGATTTGGTATCCATATGATACTTCCATACTTTATAGTTGGTTTATTTATGTGGTTTTTTATGCTTGAATCAGGTGTTCACGCTACAATTGCAGGGGTCATAGCAGCTCTTACAATACCATCAACACCAAAGAAAACACCTGTAACATTTGCAGATGAAACAAAAGGTTTAATAGATGAATATTCAAAATATCCAGTAGCTACAGACCATGTGATGCATGAAAAACAAAAAGCGATACTTACAAATATAAAAGATAAAATTGATTCAGTTGGAACTCCATCTGCTAGATTAGAGCATAACCTACATCTTCCTGTTGCACTTATTGTTATCCCTTTATTTGCTCTTGCAAATGCTGGAATTGCCATAGATTTTAACTCAATTGGAAACACAATACTAGAACCTGTATCTATTGGTATTATCGCTGGTCTTATCTTAGGGAAAGTTATAGGTATATTTGGTGTATCTTGGCTTGCTATAAAAATGAAAATAGCAACACTACCACAAGGTAGTACAATGAGCCAAATATTTGGAGTATCATTTTTGGGTGGTATTGGTTTTACAATGTCAATTTTTGTAGCAGACTTAGCATTTGTTGGAAATCCAGAACTTATATTTCAAGCTAAAATAGGAGTTTTAACAGCTTCATTATTTGCAGGATTATTTGGATACTTTTGGTTGAAATCTGTTAGCAAAACAGATAAGTAATAAATAAAAAAGAGAAAAACTATGAAAAATATAGAAGAATATGCAAATAAATTAAAAAATGTAAACTTAGTAAAAAGTTACAATACAAATGAAACTCTAAATAAAAGCCTTCTTTTTTATCATATCAAAAAGTGTGGTGGTATATATTTTCGAACTCAATTAAGTAATGGTGCAAAAGTCATTAATAATAGAACTAATCCAATTGGTTCTATACATATGAATAACTTAAAATATAAAGATTATAGTGAACAACTAAAATCTTTTTTACAAAGAGAAGATACTCAAAGAATAGTCCCATTTACAACAATGCAACCATACGGTATACATAAAAAATTTAAAAAGAATTTTTTACTTACAACAACAATAAGAGACCCTTTTTCAAGAATTGTTTCTGATTTTACTTATACTTATGCAAGACAAGGGAAAAAAGCTAAAGAGAAAGATTTTAATGAATTTTTATATAATATAACAGAACATAACTTATGTACAAAAGTGTTATCAGGTAGTTATAAAAAATATAGTGTAGAAAAAGCTATAAAAAATTTAAAAAAGAACTTTCACTCTTATGTTATTTTAGAGGATATAAATAAACTTCTAGAATATTATATCTCTGCATATAATATGCCAAATGTTTTATCTGAAAAGTTAAACTCTACAACAAAACCTAAAATCAAAGAAAAACTTCTAAAATATAAAGATGAGATTATTAAACTAAACTCTTTAGATATGGAGCTTTATGAATATATAAAAAATAATCCCAGAATACCAAAGTTTGAAGCTAGTGAAAATTATAATACAAATACACTAATATCACTAGATGGAACAAATGAAAATAGTCAAGTAAAACTAGAAACTAATCTAATAAATACAGAGGTTCTAGATAACTATTTAAAGCTTAAAAATCCTGATAGCTTAAAAGTATTTTCAAAATCTTAAATAAGATTTTGAAAAATATTTATTATACTTTAGTTTAATAATAGTTTTTTATATTTATTGGCTAATTTTAATATTTGACTACACCATACTTTTTTTACTCTTTTTAAAAGACTACTTTCATCTTTTAACTCTATATCATTAAAATGATATCCAATATATTGTTCCATAGTTACATAATATGTAATAAATAATTTATTTAAATAAAAAGCTTCAAATTTTCTCATTTGACTTCCTATAATATTAATAAAAGTTAATCTTTCTTCACAAAACCTATCATAAGTTTTTATTTTAAGTTTATCTATTCTTTTTACCTCATCAATAAGCTTATTAATAACTTTTATACTACTATCTAACACTCTTTTCTCTTCTAGTATAAAATCAGAAGATGATATAGACTCTAAATATTTTATACTATTTTTTATACTATTTTTTTTATTTTTATTATTTAATTTTAAAGAAGATATTTTAGTAGGAATTGTACCTTTTAAATATGCTCCATCACAAAGATTATAAATTTTTAGACCTAAATTTTCTTTTAATATTTTATCTATTATTACACCGTAAGCATAAATAGAAGTTTGCATATTTGAAGTGGTTACTACACTATCTCTTAAGTTCCCTTTTACACTTAACATAGTATTTCTTTTATCATATTGTTCATTTTGCATAAAAGAGTTTTCTTTTATCTCTTTTGATGATATATCAAAAACAGTATTATGAATATGGTCTCCTGTATGACTAGCTCCTGTGTTTGGATCTAAAGCCATATCTGTACCTAACATATATACCTCTTTTGCCCCTAATATAGATATAATATGAAGAGTAACTTCACCAACAGAGTTACCAGCTACAAAAGAGCTACTATTTTTAAATCTACTCATAACTTCAAACAAAGTTATATTCTTAAATATATCTAATACACTTTGATGAGTAGATATCGCTGCTAGAAATGGTATTTTTTTTATATCTTTATGTATCTCTTTTGGAAACTGATTTAAGATTATATCATCTGGGTCAACAGATACTATTAAATTTGGCATTATATTATTCTTAATAATAGTTTTTATAGTTGCTCCTATTGTTACTATAAAAAATTTATCTCTATTATTTTTTATCCACTCTATCTCATTTTTAAGAGATGGGCCTGCTGCTAGAAATAATACTTTTTTATCATTCAATAAACTATGCTGTTTTGATGTATCTAATATATTATACTTCTGAATTCTTTTTAAAGATAATGATATTAAATTATCTATTATTTTAGGATATGGATAATTAAAAGGATTTACTCTTAATGATAAAGAGAAAAATTTATCAAAAAAATTATTTATATTATAATTTGAACTATAATATTTCATCATATAATTAGCTCTTTGATACTCTTGAGAAAAAGTTATAAGTTTATTATCAAGTGTTATATCATCATCCATAATAGAAAATATTAATTTACTCTTATTTGCTAATTTTGAATAGTCTGTAGTAAATAAAGATAACCTAAATATTTCAAGATTTGCTTCATATATAAAATATACTTTTGAAGATATTTTATTATCTATTTTTTTTATATGAGTACCAAGTAATGTTCCAATAAAAATAAACTTATCAATATATTTAAATTTTTTATCTTTATTTACTGTTGATTTTTGAAATACCTTAGTATATTCAAATATATCATTAGCTACTAAACTTCCAGACTTAGCACTTAATGGCATATTATTAGTAACTTTAATAGACTCTTGCCTATTATAAAACTCTGGGCTTAATAGGTCTATAGTATTTATTTTATCAAAATCTATATTTTTTAAACTATCTTTTATAAATAAAGATGGTTTTTTATTATATATATAATTAGTAGTTTTCTTATCAAATATATCAAACTCTTTATCATCTTGAATATATTCTAATTCATATCTAGAAGTATATTCACCTGTTTGTATTAATTGATTTAATACTATAATCTTTTCATAGAGTTTACTATCATAATTTTCAAAAAATTTTAAATTATTTCTAAAATTTTTTATAACACTATTTTCAATATTATCCATTTTGTCTCCACTTAAAAGGGATATCTATACTTTTTTCTATATTAGATATACTTTTTTTTGATTCCTTTAGGAAATTATTTAAAATCTTTAACGAACTATATATAAATAAAGATATATTTTTAGTATCTTTATTTGTTGATATGTATGAATATATATTACCCATTATAGTAATTATCGTTCCATTAAGCAAGTTTTTTAAATACAAATATTCTGCTATAAACTCTTTTCTAAATAGTTTATAGAAAATATCAAAAAATTTTAAATATTCATATACTGTTATATTTTTATGATTATAATTTTTAATCTCTTTTTCTAATATATTAATTTTTTTATTAATATATTTATAATCAATATTAATATTTTTTTCATAAATATTAAATTGTTTTTTTATAGTTTTTATAATTTTCTTTTTATCTACTTTTTGTTTAGTAAGTTTTATATCTTTTGAATTTATAACTCTTTTTGTACCAGCTATTTTAGCTCCATTTGAAAAATTATATATATTAATATCATTTGGACTAGTTTCTATTAAAAATTCTAAATGTTTTCTTGAATCATTATATATCTTTTCACTATATATAATATCTCCATCTACCCCTTCAAGCTCTATTTGATTTTTTAATTCTTCTTTATAATATAAGTTATTTTTATTATGGTGAATACTATTTTTACTATGGTGATTTTTATTATCTTTATATCCAAAATCCATACCAAATAAACAGATATTCTTAAATCCTAAAGATATAGTTAAGCTTAGAGCTCCATTTGTAACACTTGGATTTGTATGGTTTAATATTTTGTATTTTTGTTCATTTATAAAATTTGCTCCTGCATCTTGTGCTTTAAAAAACATAAATCTCTTTTTAAATTGTGAAAATACCCTTGGATGAGTTGTATTAGCACCTATAAAAATAATTTTACTTAAATACTTTTTAGGTAATTCTCTTGTCATCTCATACATATCTATTGTTCTTTCTATTGTTACATAAATATCAGGAGTAATATCATATTTATATAAACTAGTTATTGTACTTCCTGAAGCTATCATAATAATATTATCTCTATATTTTTTAATAATATCTATATAACTATCTAATGAAGGACCATTTCCTATAACAAAAGCAAATTTGTTTTTATCTACTTTAATATTACTATTTGTTAAAATTGGAATATTTTCTTTTATATTATGAATAGTATGTTGAAGACCCCATTTTTCATCATCAAAAAAACCTCTAATAGGAAAAAATAAACTTCGATATTCTTTTAATTTAAGTGCTATTGTATCCATAGCCTCATAAGATATAAACTCTCCCATATTATAATAAGACAATGGGTATTGTTCATATAGTTTATTTATTATTAGTTTATCTACATTATTATTCTCTTTAATATTTATACTAAGTGACTTTGTAGTATCTTGTACAAAATAGTTTATTATATCAAACCAGTTTATAGTGTATAAAGATACTCTTAACATCTCAACATCTATATCTACTAATACTAAATGTCTAAATTTATATTTATTAATAAGAGGCATAATATGATAACCTAAACCTATCCCATAAATAATACCTGTATATATAAAGTCTTGAGTTAACTCTTCATTCTTTTCAAAAGGGAAACAATTAAATATTTTTTTATAATTTTGTATAATTTTTATAATATATTTACTATGAGAGAAATTAATACCAAAAATATCTTTACTATCATCTATACGAGGAGTAGTTACATTATATCTTAAAAGATTTCCATTTCCTTTTATATTATACTCTTTAATAAGCTCATTAAAATATTTTTTTGTATCTTTTGGATAAATTAAACTCCCATTTTTAAATAGATTTATATCTCTATTTTCAATTTCTAATGAGTAATTTATATCACTACTTTTATTTAATAAATTATAAATATTTGGCAAATATAATCTAAATAACTCTAAATTATTTTTATAGTTATTTTTTAGTGTTTCAATCATTACTCATTCCATTTAAAAGGTGTATCTATATAAAGTTCTATTCTTTGAATCTCATATCTAATACTTATTAAAGTATTATCTAAAATATTTAAAGAATTAGATAAGAATTCTTTATTTCTTCTATCAGAAGCATCATATATAGAACAGTATGAATATATTTGTGAAAAATATAAACTCATAGTTCCTATTAACATATTCCTCATAAATTTATTTTTTTGAAATAATAAGTTTAATAGATTATTAAACTTATCAAATAATATTAATATATCATAAGGTTCTTTTATATCACTTTGTTTAATTAGTTCTTGTAACTTCTTTAAATCTTTTTCAATTTGTTTATAATCTATATTTATTTTTTTACTATATTTAGTAAATTGTTTTGTAATAGTTTTTAAAACTCTCTTTTTATCTATTTTTTGCTTATGAAGTTTTATATCTTTTGGATTTATAACTCTTTTAGTCCCTTCTATTTTTGCACCATTTGAAAAATTATATATATTAATATCTTTTGCACTATTTTTAATTAATTCTTCTATCATCTTTCTTGAATCATTATATACTGATTGAGTATAAATAGTATCTCCATCTACGCTCTCAATCTCTATATCTTTTTTAAATACTTTTTTAGAATATGAAGTTGAACTATCCAAATAGATACTTTTTTCACTATGGTGATTTTTTAAGTCTTTATATCCAAAGTCCATACCAAACAAACAAATATTCTTAAACCCTAAAGATATACTTAAACTTAAAACCCCATTAGTAACTGTTGGATTTGAATAGTTTAATACTTTATATTTTTCATTATTTATAAACTTTGTTCCAGTATCATGTGATTTTAAAAACATAAATCTTTTTTTAAACGGAGTAAATAACCTTGGATGGATAGTACTCATACCAATAAAGGTGATTTTATTCAAATACTTTTTTGGCAAATATGCTATTGCATTATAGTCCATTATAGTTCGTTCAATTGCCAAATATATATCAGGTACTATATTGTAACGGTATAAACTGTTTATAGCACTTCCTGAAGCTATAACAATAGCATTATCTTTATACTTTTTAATTACTTTAATATACTGATCTAAAGATGGACCATTTCCTATAATAAAAATAAACTTATTTTTATCCACTTGAATACTATTGCTTGTTAAAATTGGAATATTATATTTTAAGTTATTAATAGTATGTTGTAGTCCCCATTTCTCATCATCAAAATAACCTAAAAAAGTACCAGTATAACGATTTATATTATTATTAATTTTATTTTTAATATCAATTAAACTACTATCATCATAAGAGATAAACTCTCCTATATTATAATAAGCTAAATGTTGTTTTAAAAAAATATTTGTTAATATTTGTTTAGTTAACTTTTCAGTATTTCCATCTATATCTATACTAATATTTAAAGTATAATTTTCTTGTTTAAAATAATTAGAAATTTCATACCAATTTATAGTATATAAAGAAGCTCTTAACATCTCTATATTTATATCTACTAAATACAAATGTCTAATATTAAAATGTTTAACTAAAGGTAAAATATGATATCCTAAACCTATACCATATATTATAGAACTATAAAAATTATTATGTTTAGGTAAAATATCTTCATTTATAATAGGATATTTATTGTAAGTTTTTATATATTCTTTAGTTATATCTAACATATATTTTTTATGGATAGATTGAATACCAAAATGTTTTAAACTATCATCTTCTAAAAGTACACCAATTTCATATTTTAAAAGAGATTTAGTTCCTTTTTGTTTATAAGAATCAATAAGCTTATCAAAATATTTTTGTGTATCTCTTGGATAAAGAAACTTTCCATCTTTTGATATATTAATATCATTATTATCTATCTCTACACAATAACTATCATCTTTATTTTCTTCTAGTAATTTATAAACTTCTGGAAAATATACTTTAAATACTTTTAAATTATATTGATAATTTTTATTTAATCTAGTTACCATTATTACTCTTTCCATTTAAAAGGTGAATCTATATATTTTTCTATATCTAAAAATTTAGATTTAACATCTTCTAAAAACTCAATAAAAGTATTAAAAGATATTTGTATAAACTTTTGCACCTCTTTATTATATTCTTTTGTAGATATAAAAGTATAAATATTAGAAATTATTGCTTCAATTGAACCTTTTAATAATATCTTCATATATTTTAAATTACTATCTTTAAACTCATTTTGAAAAGAGAGATAAAATATGTCAAAGAATTTTAGCAATTCATATTTAGAGATATTTTTATTATCATATCTTCTTATTAAGTTTTCTAATATATCTACTTTCTTTATAAAAGTTTTATAATCAATTTTAATATCTTGTTGATTTAGAATAAATTGTTTTTTTATACTTTTTAAAACTTTCTTTTTACTTATTTCTTGCTTATGAAGTTTTATATCTTTTGGATTTATAACCCTTTTAGTACCTTTAATTTTTGCACCATTTGAGAAATTATATATATTAATATCACTTGGACTATTTTCTATAAGTTCTTCTATAATTTTTCTTGAATTATTATATGATTCTTGTGTATATATAATATCTCCATCAACACCCTCAACTTTTACTTCATTTTTAAATACTTTTTTAGAAAATAGAGTTAAGTTATCTAAATAAATACTTTTTTCACTATGGTGATTTTTTAAGTCTTTATAACCAAAATCCATACCAAATAAACAGATATTTTTAAATCCTACAAATATTGAAAAGCTCAAAGATGCATTTGTAACTGTAGGGTTAGAATAGTTTAATATTACATATTTTTCACTATTTATCAAGCTTGTTCCTGTATCTTGAGTTTTAAAAAACATATATTTTTGTTTAAATTGTGCAAATAGCCTTGGGTGAATCGTATTCATACCAACAAATATTATTTTTTTTAAATATTTTTTTGGTAAATAAGATACACTTTCTTGGTCAGCTATGGTTCTTTCCATTGCCAGATAAATATCTGGTATAATATTGTATTTATACAAACTATTTATAGCAGTTCCTGAGGCTATAACAATAGCTCTATCTCTATATTTTTTAATAACATCTATATAGTTATCTAAAGATGGACCATTTCCTACAATAAAAACAAATTTATTTTTATCTACTTTAATACTACTATTTGTTAAAATTGGAATATCTTCTTTTAAATTATGAATACTATGTTGTAAGCCCCATATTTCATCATCAAAAAAACCTCTATGTCTAAATAATAAATGCATTAAATTATTAACTTCAGATTTTATTTGTTCTAAGTTTTTATCATCATAAGATATAAAATTAGCTAAATTAAAATACCCTAAAGGATTATACTCAGATAATTTTTTTAATATAATTTTACTTAACTTATTAAAATCTTCATCTTTTTGTACAATAATAGAAAATGATTTTGTAGTATCTTCAAGAAAATATTGAAAAATTTCAGACCAATCTATAGTATATAAAGAGCTTCTTAACATCTCTATACTTATATCTACTAAATATAAATGTCTAAACTTATATTTTTTTATTAAAGGCATTATGTGGTATCCTAGACCTATACCATAAATTATTCCCATATATAAAAAGTTTTGCTTTAAACCTTCAGTTTTTTCAAAAGGAAAAGTGTGAAATATATTTTTATAATTTTGAGAAACATCTGATAATCTTTTTTTATGTATAGTTCCTACTCCAAAACGCTTTAAACTATTATCACTTTTTGCTAACCTTATATTACAATTTACAACTGATTCTTTTATATTTTCAGTATAGTTTTGTAAAAGATTATTAAAATATTGTTTTGTATCATTTGGATATAATAAGTTACCATTTTTAGATATATTAATATCAACATTATTAACTTCAATAGCATAAGAGTTATCTTCATTCTCTTCTAGTAATTTAAATATACTTGGTATATATCGTTTAAATAGTTGTAAATTATTTTGATAATTTTCTTCTAGTTTTGTAATTATCACAATTTTCCTTTAATAAATTTATTAACTTAACATAGATTATATCTATTATTCTATAAAGATATGATATAATTGCAATTAAAAGGGAGTTTATAATATGAAAAAAGTTTTTATTACAGGAATGTTTAGAAGTGGTACTACTTTTTTAGCAAGAATGTTAAATGTTCATTCTAAAGTTATTTGTGCAAGTGATCCTATACGGCCTTTATTAAATAGCCTAAGATATGATATTGCAAGTAAAGATTATCAAGAAAAGAATGAAAGGTTTATACCTCTAGATGACTATTTTATAGAAAATTCTGAACTATTAAATGAGATTCTAAAAAGCAATTTTAATCATACTGTAACTGAAGAACACTCAAAACTAATAAATACTTTAATATCTTCTGCCCAACCTTACTCAAAACTTTGGTCAGACTCTTTTGATAAAAATATTAATTTTAATACATATAAAGAATTACTCGATTATTCACTATCATTAATAGATAAAACATATAGAAAAAAAGATGAAAATATAATAGCCTTTAAAGAGGTATGGACAAATGAATTTGTACCTGCTTTTTTAAATTCTTATAAAGATTCAAAGTCAATAATTCTACTTAGAGACCCTAGAGCTATTATTGCTTCAAATATTGCATCAGGAGAAAGATATCCACTATTTTTTCTTACAAGACAATGGAGAAAACTTGCATATTTAACAAAAATATTAAAAGATAAATATCCTAATAATATTTTAGTTTTAAGATATGAAGACCTAATATCTAAGCCTGAAGAAAATATTCACAAAATAAGTAACTTTTTAGATATTGAATTTGAGAATTCATTATTAGATATATCAAACTATAAAGATGGTTCAGGGAATCAATGGAAAAAAAACACTCATTATAAAGATGATAAAAATACAACTAAAATTGATGCATCTAATATAAATAAATGGAAAAGTAAATTAACTCAAGAAGAGCTAAAAATGGTTGAACTTGTTTGTAGTGACTGGATGGAAAAATACAACTATGAAACATTCTTTGATAAAAAAAGTTTAATTGAAAATAATAACTTTCCTATATATGAGACTAATAGTTTAGCTAATTGGATTAGAAAATTTTCATTTGATGAAGATGAAATAAAATTTAATAAAGAGATTCTTATTGAAAAGATGAGATTACTTACACTTGATAATAAAGAGATAATTAGTGAAAATGAGAAAAAATTATTACATATAATTTAAAGGTATATTATGAATTATAAACAAAGTTTAAGTAATATGGAAAAATATATAGAGACTTTTTATCCTCTACAAAGAATGTTTAATTCTCCTGGATTAGATAAAACATTTGATATTTTAAAAAATGATATAAATCAAATAAAAATTCTTGAATATCCAGCTGGAATGGTTTGTGAAGATTGGGTAGTACCATATAATTGGGAAGTTGTCTCAGGAATTATGAAAGATGAAGATGGTAATAAAATTGTATCATTAGAAGATAATTTACTATTTGTATCAGCATTTAGTGAAGAGGTATCTGGATGGTTTACAAAAGATGAAATTAAAAAACATAGTTTAATCCATCCAAATATAGATGATGTATTTATGTTTCAACATAGACTAGCATTTAACTTTGAAAAAAAAGAGTGGGGAATATCTATTCCTAAAAAAATGTTTAATTCTTTAAATGATAATAAAAAATATTTTATCGATATAAAAGTAAATAAAAAAGATACCCCTATGAAAGTAGCAGAATGGTTTATAAAAGGGCAATCAGAAGAGGTTATTTGTATTGCTGCGCATATTGATGAACAATTATGTAATGATGACCTTACAGGGTGTGTTGTAGGGATAGAGTTATTTAAATATATAGAAACTTTAAAAAATAGAAAATATTCATATCAACTACTTCTTTTTCCAGAAACAATAGGTAGTTTTGTATATATGTATAATAATCAAGAAAGTGTTAGAAAAATAAAATGTATGTTAAACTTAGAGATGCTAGGTGCTGGAGATGAGTTAAGTTTAAAACACTCTTTGGATAAAGATACATATTTTGATAAGGTTTTAGAGCTTGCTTTTAAAGAGGAAACTAATCAATATAAAAAATTATCATTTTTTGAAGGGTATGAAAATGATGAAAGGTCTTTTGCTTGGCCAACATTTGGAATAACAGGAGTAGGGATTCAAAGACACCCTTTTAAATATTATCATACACACAAAGATAATCCAAGTATAATAAATAAAGATTATTTAATTGAAGGATTAAAAATTTCTCAAAATTTTATTAATATTCTTGAAGGGGATTATACACCTAGCTTTAAAAATGTTATTCCACCTAAATTATCAAAGCATAATTTATACTTTGATAGTATTAATGACCCTATAAAATTTCAAAAGTTTAATAATGAAGTTTTATTTAGAGTAAATAAAACTAACTCAATTGTTGATTTAGCTTTTAATATTAATCTTAATTTTTCAGAAGTTAAAGAATACCTTGATAAGTTTTTAGAATTAAATTTAATAAAAAAGTAAGAATGAAATATATTAACTATAATAATGATAAATTATCAAAACTAGCTTTAGGTACTGTTCAATTTGGACTAAAGTATGGTATAGCAAATTTAAATGGAAAACCAGAACAAAAAGATATTAATAATATTATAAAATATATTTCAAAAAATAAAATAAATTGTTTTGATACTGCTCAAGCCTATGGTTCTTCAGAACAAGCTTTGGGAAAAGCACTAGTTAATAATAAAAATAATTTTATTATATCTAAATTAAAATCAGAGCTATTTTTAGATAATTTAATAGATAATTTAAATAACTCTTTAAAAAACTTAAAAGTAGATTTTTTATATGGTTTATTACTACATGATGCTAAACTTTTATATAATTGGAAAGATGAATATTCATTTTTAGTAAAAAATTTAATATTGCAAAATAAAATAAAATATTTTGGTGTTTCTATATATTCTAATGAAGAATTTGAATTAGCACTAAATAATAAATCTATAACTTTTATACAAATACCTTTTAATATCTTTGACCAAAGAGCCATTACTCAAAAGTGGTTTGAAAAAGCAAAAGAAAAAAATAAATTAATATTTATAAGAAGTGTATTTTTACAAGGTTTATTATTAATGGATATAAAAGATATTCCAAATAATTTACTATTAGCAAAAAAGTATCTATTAATATTAGATGATTATACTAAAAAACTAAATATATCTAAAAATCAATTAGCTTTAAATTTTGTTGATACAGTAGCTAATAATTCTATAATCTTATTTGGATGTGATAATTTAGCCCAAGCTAAAAGTAATATTCAAACATATAATAATTTAAAAAAGCTAGATAATAATACTATAAATGATATTCAAAATGATTTTAAAGATATAGATGAATCTATATATAATCCAACAATGTGGTAAAAATGAAACCTAAAATAATAGCACTTCTACAAGCACGAACAAGTTCTACAAGATTACCTAAAAAAGTATTAAAAGATATATTAAATAAACCTATGATAATACACCAAATGCAAAGAGTTTCTAAATCAAATTTAATTGATGAATTAATCTTAGTAACAAGTGATGAAAGTAGTGATAATGAATTATCAAGTATAGTTTTAAAATATAAATTTAAAATATTTAGAGCTGATAAGAATAATGTATTAAAAAGATTTAATGATTGTTTAATTAACTACAACTTAAATAATAATGATATTATTATAAGATTAACAGGTGATTGCCCTTTACAAGATAGTAATATAATAGATGAATCTATAAAAGAATTTTTAGATAATGATAGTGATTATTTAGCAAACTGTATAAATCCAATATATCCAGATGGTTTTGATGTTGAAGTTTTTTCATATCAAGCCTTAAAAACAGCATATAAAGAGGCAACAAAACTATCCCAAAAAGAGCATGTTACACCATATATAAGAGATAGTGGTAAATTTAAAATAAGTCATTTAGATAAAAAAACAATTTATCCAAATTGGAGGTTAACAGTTGATGAGAAAGAAGATTTTATATTAATTAATAAAATCTTTGAATATTTTAATAATAATAGTTTCTCTTTTGAAGATATAATAAATTTTTTAGAACAAAATAAAGAGCTATTAAAGATTAATAGTCATATAAATAGAAATGAAGGGTACTTAAAATCTTTAAAGGGAGATAAATGATAACTAATTTTAAAAAATCAAATATATTAAGAAAAAAAGCTTCTAGTTTAATACCAGGTGGTGCTCATACTTATAGTAAAGGTGATGACCAATTTCCACAATTATCTCCACACTCTATTGTCAAAGGTAAAGGTGCTAGAGTATGGGATGTTGATAACAATGAGTTTATCGACTGGGGTATGGGACTTACTTCTGTATTATTAGGACATTCATATCAACCTATAATAGATGTTATAAAATCTGAACTTGATAATGGTGTTAATTTTATAAGACCATCTTTTATAGAAGCCCAATTGGCTCAATTAATTTGTGAACAAATACCATCAGCCCAAATGGTAAAATTTGCAAAAAATGGCTCTAATGCTACAACATCTGCTATAAAACTTGCTCGTGCTTATACTGGAAATGAGATAGTATTAAGATGTTTTGACCAACCATTTTTTAGTATAGATGATTGGTTTATAGGTGATACTGATATAAACTCAGGGGTTACAGAAGATACAAAACAAAAAACAAAAAACTTTAAATACAATGATATAGATAATTTAAAAGATGTTATTTCTAAATATAAAGATGATGGAATAGCCTGTATAATAATGGAACCAGCCTCAACAGAAGAACCAAATAAAGGTTATTTAAAAGAGATAAGAGATATATGTACAAAAGAAAATATAATACTTATATTTGATGAAGTGGTAAGTGGATTTAGATTTCATCCAAAAGGGGCTCAATATTTATATGATGTAATACCTGACTTATCTACATTTGGAAAAACTATGGCAAATGGTTTTTCTATATCTGCATTAGTTGGTAAAAAAGAGATTATGTCTCTTGGTGGTTTAGAACATAAAAAAGAGAGAGTTTTTTTATTATCTACTACTTATGGAGGGGAAACACACCATTTAAGAGCTGCTCAAAAAAATATAGAGATACTAAATCAAAATAACTATGAAGTTACAAAATATATTTGGAGTGTTGGAAAAAAAATAAAAGATAACTATAATAAAATAGTTAAAGATTTAAATATTGAAAAATATACCTCAATGCAAGGTATTGATTGTAGACCATATTTTTATTTTGAAGATAATTTTATGAGAACCCTATTTATGCAAGAGATGATTAAACACGGAGTACTACTACAAGCTATAATGCCATCTTATTCACATAGAGATAGTGAAATAAATCAAACAATTGAAGCTTTTGAAAAGTCATTAAAAATATTAGCTTATGCAATTGAATCAAATAAAGTAAAAGAGTTATTAATAGGGAAGCCTATTAAACCAGTTTTTAGGAAATATAATTAATAAACAATATGATATAATGCATTTATAAAATAAAAGGTTATAAAAAATGTTCAATAATAAAAATATATTAATAACAGGTGGAACGGGTAGTTTTGGTAAAAAATACACAGAAATTATCCTTTCAAAATATAAACCAAATAAAATAATAATATTTAGTAGAGATGAACTAAAACAATATGAGATGGCTCAAAACTTTAATGCTCCTTGTATGAGGTACTTTATAGGTGATGTAAGAGATGGTAAAAGACTTGAAGAGGCTATGCAAGATGTAGATTATATTATACATGCAGCAGCTTTAAAACATGTACCAGTTGCAGAGTATAATCCAATGGAGTGTATAAAAACAAATATTGATGGAGCTCAAAATGTAATAAGTGCTGCTATTAAAAATGAAGTTGAAAAAGTAATTGCACTTTCAACTGATAAAGCTTCTAGTCCTATTAATCTTTATGGTGCTACTAAATTAGCTAGCGATAAACTTTTTGTAGCAGCAAATAATATGGTAGGTAAAAGAAAAACAAGATTTTCAGTTGTAAGATATGGTAATGTAGTTGGTTCAAGAGGTTCTGTTGTTCCATTTTTTAAAAAACTTATAGATGAAGGTACGAAAGAGTTACCAATTACAGATACTAATATGACAAGATTTTTAATTACACTTGAAGATGGTGTAAATTTTGTACTAAATGATTTTGAAAGAATGCACGGAGGGGAGATATTTATACCCAAAATTCCATCTATGAAAATAACCGAGCTTGCAACGGCACTTGCTCCAGATTTACCTCATAAAATCATTGGAATAAGAGCTGGTGAAAAGATGCACGAAGTTATGATAACAGCCGATGATAGAGTTATTGAATTTGATAGTTATTATGTAATTACCCCTACTATTAGATTTAATCATAAAGTGGATTATAATATAAATAATTTAGGTCAAAAAGGTAAAGATATAGGTATTGGATTTGAGTATAATTCTTTAAATAATACTCAATGGCTTACTAATAAAGAGTTTTTAGATATGGTTGAGAAATCATAGTATGAATTTTATCCCTTATGGTAAACAATCAATTGATAAAAATGATATTGATGCAGTTATAAAAACCTTAAAATCAGACTACTTAACAACTGGTCCAAAAATAAAAGAGTTTGAAGATGCTTTAAGCAAATATTGTAATGTAAAATATTGTGTTACTGTATCAAATGGAACAGCTGCACTTCATTTAGTATCACTAGCTTTATTAAATGAAGGGGACAAAGTAATAACAACTCCAAACTCTTTTTTAGCTACATCAAATAGCATTCTTTATGCTGGTGCTAAACCAATATTTGTAGATATTGCAAAAGATGGAAATATTGATTTGGAACTTTGTGAAGAGGAACTAAAAAAAGATTCTTCTATAAAAGCTATATATGCTGTTTCTTTTAGTGGAAATATGGTAAATCAAAAAAAACTAAAATATCTAAAAGATACTTATAATATAAAAATATTAGAAGATAATGCACATGCAATTGGAGCAGTTTATGGTGGAGTAAAAGCTGGAAGCTGTAAAAATAGTGACTGTTCTATATTCTCTTTTCATCCTGTAAAACATATAACTACAGGTGAAGGTGGAGCAATCACAACAAATTCAAAAAAACTCTATAAAAAGATTCTAAATCTTCGTGCTCATGGTATGATTAAAACTAAAGATATGAAACCTTGGGAATATGAGATGAGAGAGCTTGGGTTTAATTATCGCCTTTGTGATATTCAATGTTCTTTAGGATTATCTCAACTTTTAAAGCTAGATAACTTTATAAAAAGAAGAATTAAAATAGCAAAAAATTATGATAAAGCTTTCAAGAACTCTATAATCAATCCTCTTTATACTTTTAGTAAAGGAAATTCATCATATCATCTTTATGTGGTTCAAGTTAATTTTAATAAACTAAAAATAACTAAAGAAGAGTTATTTATGAAACTTAGAGAAAAAAACATAGGACTACAATTACACTATATACCTATAAATAAGCAATCATACTATAAAAATTTAGGTTATGGAGATGAAATAACTCCAATTATGGATAAATACTATGAAGAATCTTTTTCTCTTCCAATATATCCACTTTTAAGTAATAAAAAGCAAAAATATGTAATAGATACACTATTTGAGGTTTTAAAATAGATGAAAAAAAATGCAGTAGCTATTATTCCAGCTCGTGGTTGTAGTAAACGAATAGTAAAAAAAAATATAAAAGATTTTTTTGGGAAACCACTTATTGCTTATAGTATAGAAGTTGCACTTAAATCAAATCTTTTTGAGAAAGTAATTGTAACAACAGATGATAAACAAATAGCTAAAATTGCAAAAGAGTATGGAGCCCAAATACCATTTTTAAGACCTGCAGAGTTAAGTGATGATTATACAGGTACTCAAGATGTTACAAATCATGCTATAAAGTATCTTGAATCTTGTGGTGAAAAGTATGAATATGTTTGTACAATTTATGCAACTGCCCCTTTTCTGCAAATAAAATATTTAGTAGAAGGGTATGAAAAACTTAAAAATAGTGATGCAATAAACACTTTTAGTGCATCATCTATGCCTTTTCCAATCCAAAGAACTTTTAAATTAATCGATAATGGAAGATGTGAAATGTTTACACCACAATATTATATGAGTAGAAGTCAAGACTTAGAAGAAGCATACCAAGATGCAGGGCAGTTTTATTGGGAAAAACGATTTAAAAAATCAGATGAAATAATGTTTGGTAAAGATAGTATCCCTATTATACTTCCTCGATATTTAGTTCAAGATATTGATACTCTTGAAGATTGGAAAAGAGCTGAATATATGTATCAAGCTTTAAAAGATAATGGTGAGATATAAATAATGAATATCCTTTTTAGAGCAGATTCATCATCTACAATAGGAACTGGACATATTATGAGAGATTTAGTTCTTGCTACTCAATATCCAAAAGCAAATATTACTTTTGCAACACAAAATTTAGATGGAAATATAAATCATAAAATAATTGAAGAGAAGTATCAATTAGAAATTATAAAAGATAACTCTATTGATATTTTGGATAAATTAATTAAGAGATTAAATATTGATATGATTATTATTGACCATTATGGTATAGATTATAACTTTGAAAAACAATTAAAAATTCAAAATTCATCATTAAAAATTTTTAGTTTAGATGATACTTATGAAAAACATTATTGTGATATAATTCTAAACCATAATATAAGTGCTAAAAAAGAAAAATATAAAAGTTTAGTTCCTAAAAATTGTGAAGTTAGATGTGGAAGTAAATATATGCTTATTAGAGATGAATTTTTGAAAGAAAAGAAAAAACTAAAGCAAAAAAAACAATTCAAAATTAAAAATTCAACATTAAAAATTTTTGTTGCAATGGGTGGTGCTGACCATACTAATATAAATATTAAAATATTAAAAGTACTAAAAAAGTTTAAAAATATTAAAATAGATTTAGTTACAACTAATGCAAATAAAAATCTAAAAAAGTTAAAACAATACTGCAAAAATAAATCATGGATAAAATTACATATAAATTCAAATAAGATAGCAAAACTAATGAGAAAAAATCACTTTGCTATAGTAACTCCTAGTGTTACTGTAAATGAGGTATATTATATGAATTTACCATTTATAGCAATAAAAACAGCAAGTAATCAAAAAGATATATATGAATATCTAAAAAAGAAAAAATACTTAGTATTAGAAAACTTTAATAAAAATAAATTAAAAGAAAAACTATGCAAAATATTATAATAGCTACTATTAAAGAGTGGAATATAGAAAACTATTTTAAATTAAAAAATAAATATAAAGAAAACTATAATTTTCATTTAATTACAGATAAAGATGAACTAACTATTGATAATATAAAAGAAATTAATCCTAAATATATTTTTTTTCCACATTGGTCTTGGATAATAAAAAAAGATATATACAGTAACTTTAATTGTATTGTATTTCATATGACGGACCTACCTTATGGTAGAGGGGGAAGCCCTTTGCAAAATTTAATAATAAATAAAGTTTATGATACAAAAATATCTGCACTTAAAGTTGATGGTGGTCTTGATACTGGTGATATTTACCTAAAAAAAGATTTTAATATAAGTATAGGAAGTGCAGAAGAAAATTTTATAAAACTTTCTAATATAATATTTGATAAAATGATACCGAATATATTAGCAAATAACTTAATTCCACAAAAACAATATGGAAAAGTAACCACTTTTAAAAGAAGAAAACCACAAGATAGTGATATTCTATACTTAAAAAATATAAATATAAATAAATTATATGATTTTATTAGAATGGTAGATGCTGATGGCTATCCTAAAGCTTATATAAATTTAGATAAAATAAAAATAGAATTTACTGAAGTACAATTAAAAAGTAAGAAACTTATAGGAAGATTTGAGGTAATTGAAAATGTCTAAAAAAATACTAATAGTAGCTGCTCATCCAGATGATGAAGTTCTTGGTTGTTTTGGTACAGTTGCTAGACTTATAAAAGAGGGTTATGAAGCTTATACACTTATATTAGGAGAGGGTAAAACAAGCCGAGATGACCAAAGAATAGTAAAAAATAAAAAAGATGAAATCAAAGTTTTAAATACAGAGATAGAAAAGGCAAACAAAGTAATAGGTGTAAAAAAAGTTTTTATTGAATCATTTCCAGATAATAGATTTGATAGTGTTGACCTACTTGATATTATCAAAGTTATATCAAAAGTAAAAGATGAAGTAAAACCTGATATTATATTCACCCATTATGAAAATGATTTAAACATTGACCATCAAATCACTTATAAAGCAGTTATAACAGCATCTAGACCTATGGAAGGTGAAGTAACAAAAGATATATATAGTTTTGAGATATTATCTTCAACAGAGTGGAACTACCCTTTATCTTTTTCTCCTGATACATATTTTGATATAAGTGATACAATTAACTTAAAAATAAAAGCTATGAAAAAATATAGTTCAGAGCTATGCGAATATCCACATCCTAGAAGTTTAGAAGGGATAGAATTAAATGCAAAATATCAAGGAATGAGAATTGGTAAAAGATATGTTGAGGCTTTTAAAAGTATTAGAGTAATTAAATGAAAAACTTTATAAACCTAACTCATAATGAAAAAATTATGGTTCTAAAATGGAGAAATGATAAGAGAATAAGAGATAATATGTTTTCAAGTGATATTATTTCACTTGATAATCACTTAAACTTTATAAATAAATTAGAAAATGACAAAAAAAACACCTATTTTCTAATAGATGACTTAGGTGTAATTTATTTTAATAATATTCAAAATAATAAAGCTGAAATAGGATTATATTCTAATCCAAAAAAGTATGGTATTGGTAAACTATTAATGGATAAAATAGTTAGTTCTAATTTTGATTACCTTTATTTAGAAGTTTTAGAAAGTAATAAAAAAGCAATAGAGTTATATTTAAAATATAATTTCAAGATAAAAAATAACAAAATAGTCAAAGGTAAAAAAATAATCTCTATGGAGTTACAAAGATGAAAATAGGTAAATTTAATTTAGAAAAAGATGGTACATATATAATTGCAGAACTTAGTGCAAATCATAACGGTAGTTTACAAAATGCTCTTGATACTATAAAAGCAGCAAAAGAGGTTGGGGCAAATGCTATAAAACTTCAAACATATACGGCTAATACTATGACTCTTGATTGCAAAAAAGATGACTTTTTAATAACTCAAGGTACACTATGGGATGGAAAATATCTTTATAACCTATATGAAGAAGCCCATACACCATGGGAGTGGCATAAAGAGTTATTTGATTATGCAAGAAGTTTAAACATAGATATATTTTCATCCCCTTTTGATAAAAGTGCAGTTGATTTTTTAGAACAATTCAATCCATCTGCTTATAAAATAGCATCATTTGAGATAACAGATTATGAGCTTATAAGATATACTGCTTTAAAAATGAAACCTATTATTATAAGTACAGGAATTGCTACAATTGATGAGATACAAGATGCAATTGATATTTGTAGAAGTGTAGGAAATAATGATATTATACTTTTAAAATGTACAAGTGCATATCCAGCACCACTAGAAGATGCAAATTTAGCAACAATACCAAATCTTGCACAAACTTTTGGAGTGATATCTGGATTTTCAGACCATACTTTAGGGAGTATAGCTCCAATAGTGGCAGTTACACTAGGTGCAAAAGTAATTGAAAAGCATTTTATACTTGATAAATCCATAGGTGGACCTGATGCAGATTTTTCTATGGATAAACAAGAATTTGCTGATATGGTAAAAGCTATAAGAGATACTGAAAAACTTATAGGAAAAGTTGACTATAGTATGACAGAAAAAAAGAAAAAATCAAGACAATTCTCAAGAAGCCTTTATGTAGCCAAAGATATTAAAAAAGGTGAAATTTTAACAGAAGAAAATATAAGAAGTGTAAGACCTGGGTACGGTATGCATCCAAAATATTTAAATGATATATTAGGTAAAACTGCTCAAGAGGAATATAATTTTGGAGATAGACTTAAATATTCTTCAAAATAATTAAGTAGGAGATAAAAATGAATATATTACAACAAATAACAGATGAGATTGAACTTTTAGCAAAAGCTAGAATTACAGATAATGATGAAATAATATTTGGTAAAGAAAGATTATTAGACTCTTTAAATGTTTTACATATTTTATTATTTACAGAGATGAACTTTGGTCTTAAAATTGATACAAAAGAGTTATCAATTGAAAATTTTAATACTGTTAATAAAATTGTTAATTATATAGAGAGTAAATTAAATGAGAAATGATAAGTTTATAACATATAAAAATTCTTCTTTGTCATTTGAAGAGTTTGATAAAATTGTTGAAAAACTAAAAAAAAAATTTAATAGTTTTAATAATATTAAAGGGTATATTCTAATTAAAGAGGAAAATCCAATTGATTTTTATACACTATTATTTGCTTTATGGGAATCAAATAAAAAAGTTGTTTTTCCAAATAGAGACTTTTTTAATGGAGATATTTTTAATTTTGTAGAGTATATAATTACTAAAAATAATATTATAAAAAATCAAGATTATATAGAGATAAAAGAACTACCTAAAGATGCTGATACCATTTTATTTTCATCAGGAAGTACTGGAAAACCAAAAGGTATTGTACATAATAAAAATACATTTATAAATAATGCTAAAAATGTATTAGAGAGTTTAAATCATAAAGAAATAGTTTCAATAACACCTTTAAAACCATATTTAGTTAGTGCACTAAGTCATCTATTAGTACATAAACTAAGTAAATCACACATAATATTTATTGATATAGATTCTCTTTGTAATATTAAAGATATCTCTAAAAAATATCCTAATTTATCTTATGTTGGTTCTCCTATGCATTTAGTTTCAATGTATCCTTTTATATTAAATAAAACACCTGAAATATTTTTTTCATCTGGAGATGTTTTTTACCCTGCATTAATAGGTGATATTTTAAATAAATTTCCTAATTGTCAATTTTTCAATGTTTACGGTATGGCTGAATTAGGAGGTAGATTGTTCATTAATAAAATAGATAAAGAAACAAATAAAAATAATTATAAAAGTATTGGTAAAAATATTAAAGATACACAAATTATGATTTCAAATGATGAAGTAACTGTTAAGTCAGATTTACTATTTTTTGGATATATAAAAGAGGATAAATTTGAAAGTAGAAAAGATAGCTATTTTAAAACAGGTGATAAAGTTATATTAAATAGTGATACATATCAATTTTTTGGAAGAAAAAATGATGAAATTAAAGTTGCAGGAAATAAAGTTTCAATGAAATACATTGAACAAAAGATTGCTTCAATATTACCTGATAGTTATACACCTATAGTTGTATCTCAAAGACATGAATTATTAGGAAATCTTTTATTACTTGTTTTATATACACAAAAAGATAATAAACTATCTAGATATGATATTATATCACTACTAAGAGAAGAGATGGAAAGTTTTGAAATACCACATAAAATTTATTATACAAACAATATCCCCTATACACAAACTATGAAAATAGATAGAAAAATGATTACAAATGAAATTAATAATATGGAGTTATTAAAGTGAATATAGTAGAAAAGACTGCTAAAATACTATATGAAAATACTAAGAATAAACCTTTGATTATACATATTGATTCTATTGGTTTTTTAAATTTTGGAAAACATATTGGAACAACTATAGAGATAATTATTAATAATAAATTAGAACTATTTGCCCAATCTTTAGTAAAAGCAGAAGAGATGGGGGCAAATATATTAATACCAACATTTTCATATACTATTACTAGTGATAAAATTTATGATGTTTTAAATACCCCTTCTGAAGTTGGATTAGCTACAGAATTTTTAAGAAAAAAGTTTCCATACAAAAGAAGTTATGACCCAATATTTTCATATTTAGTTTTTAGTAAAAATGAATTATTAAATGAAGATTTTAAAATAAAAGATTTTAATACATTTGGAGAAAATAGTTTATTAGAAACAGTTTATAAATTAGATGGTTCTATTGGAAGTATAGGTGATGTATTGTGGAGAACAACAGAAGCACACTATCTAGAAAAGAAATTAAATGTTTCATATAGATATGATAAAGAGTTTAGTGGTAAAATAATTGGAAACCAAGCTGAAGAGGGCTTTATTAAATCTATCTTTTATTGTCGTAATTTAAATATCAATAGAGAAGCAAATTTTAAACCAATTATAAATGATATGAGAAAGAATAATTTAATTAAAAAATTAGAAATTGATAACTTTTATATAGAAACAATAAGTTTTCAAAAACTTTTTTATGAAATGCAAAAAAAATATAAAACTAATAAATTATATTTTACTAAGGAAGAAAATGTCTAATTTAGATATAAAAATATTTCAAGGTAATTCAAATTTAGAATATGCTGATATAAATATAATAATTGATGTAATACGAGCTTTTACTGTTTCTTATTATGCTTTTAAAAGTGGTATAGAGGAGATAATATTAGCTTCAAGTAAAAAAGAAGCCTTTGAATTAAAAGCTTTAAACTCTTCATATTTAATATCAGGAGAAACAAATGGGTATAAAGATGAAGGATTTGACTTTGGTAACTCCCCTTATGAAATAAGTAAAGCTAATTTAGATAAAAAAGTATTAATTCAAAAAACAACTAATGGTGTAGCAGTAACATTAAATTCATTAAATGCCAAAAATGTATTTGTTACAGGCTATATAAACTCATTAAGTTTAATTGAATATATCAAAAGTATGATAAACTCTTCATCTAAAAAAAAATATAAAATTAATATTATTGCTTCTCACCCTTCAGGTGATGATGATTTAGCTTGTGCCCAATATATTAAAACCCTTTTAATTAATAATGAAACCAATCTTAAAGAGCTTGACAATATAACATTACAAAGAATATCTAACTGTGATGCATCACATAAATTCTGGGATATTAAAAATAAAGACTTTTATATTAATGACCTTGTAATGGCTTTAAATATTGAAAATAGTAATTTTATTATGGAAGTTAAAAAAGATTTAAATAATATAAAAATCATTAAAAAGGACTATTAAATGTTAGAACTAAATTTACCATATAGAATTCAAAAACCAAGAGATAATGGTTTGAATATATTAATTGACAATGGATATCCACTTGGTTATTTTCAAGATATTATAAGCAGTATCTCTTCAAAAATAGATTTTATAAAATTTGGATGGTGTACATCTCTTATTACAGATAATTTACAAGAGAAAATAGATATAGCAAATAAGTTTAATATTAAATATTTTTTTGGAGGAACTTTATTTGAAAAATATTTGTATCAAAATAAAATATTAGAATTTAAAAAACTATTACTTAAATATAGATGTGAATATATGGAGATATCAAATGGGACAATAGATATTACAAATAAAGAAAAAGCTGGCTATATAAAAGAATTTTCTAAAGATTTTAAGGTTTTAAGTGAAGTTGGATTAAAAGACTCACAAAAATCTGAAGAGATGCCACCAAAGAAATGGATAGAGTATATACTAGAAGACCTTAATGCTGGTTCATATAAAGTTATTACAGAAGCAAGAGAAAGTGGAACAAGTGGTATGTGTAGAAGTAATGGTGATTTAAGAATAGGTTTATTTGAAGAGATTTTAGATTCAGGAATTAATATGGAGGATATTATTTTTGAAGCCCCTAATAAAAAACTTCAAATTTATTTTATAAAAAAACTTGGAACAAACTGTAACTTAGCAAATATAGCATTTAATGATGTAATAGGACTTGAAACATTAAGAATGGGTTTAAGGTCAGATACATTTTTTACATTTGAAAATTAAAGGATAGATTATGAGAGATTCAAAAAATGTTTTTCATTTGGCAATACCATGTAATGATTTAGATGAAACATACGAATATTATGTAAAAGGATTGGGTTGTAAACTTGCAAGAAGATATGATGATAGAATAACATTAGATTTTTTTGGAGATCAAATAGTATGTCACAAATATCCCCAAAAAACTACAAATGATAATGAAGTTGAAATGTATCCAAGACATGCAGGAATCACTTTTTATAAAAAACAACACTTTAAAGACCTAATAAAATTAGTTAAAACAAGAGGTTTAAAATTTTATAAAAAACCATTTGTTAGATTTAAAAATACTGCTGAAGAACATAAAACTTTTTTTTTAATTGACCCTTCAAATAATTTACTTGAATTTAAATATTATAATGATCATAGAATGATGTATTAGATGGAGTTGTGGTTTGAAGAAAGATAAAAAAATATATAATTTAGCAAAAAAGTTATTCCCTATTAATAGAAGTTTAACAGGTGATGGTGTTCGTAAAACTTTAAGAATTATAAAAGATGAAATACCAGAACTAGATATAAAAGAGGTAGCAACTGGTACAAAATGTTTTGATTGGACAATTCCTAAAGAGTGGAATATTAAAGAAGCTTATATTATAGACCCAGATGGAAATAAAATATGTGATTTTAGTAAAAATAATTTGCATATTATTGGTTACTCAATACCTATAAATAAAACAATCGATTTAACAACATTAGAAAAACATTTATATTCAATAGAAGAACAACCAACTGCTATTCCATTTGTTACCTCTTATTATCAAGAAAGATGGGGATTTTGTATTACACATGAGGAAAGAAAAAAGTTAAAAGAAGGTAACTACAAGGTTTATATTGATAGTACATTAGAAAACGGATTCTTAACTTATGGAGAGTTGATACTAAAAGGTAAAAGTGATAAAGAGGTGTTATTATCAACATATATCTGTCATCCATCTATGGCTAATAATGAAATATCTGGTCCAGTAGTTCAAACATTTATAGCAAAGATGTTAACAAAATTAGATAGAGAATATACTTATAGAATACTATTTATCCCTGAAACTATTGGGTCTATTATGTATTTAAGTAATAATTATAAAACTATGAAGAAAAAAACAATTGCTGGTTTTGTTTTAAGCTGTATAGGTGATGAAAGAAACTATTCTATTTTAAAATCTAGATTAGGTAATACATATGCTGATAAAATAGCAAAATATACATTATCTAAGATAACAAACTTACATAAAATATATGATTTTTCAAAAAGAGGAAGTGATGAAAGACAATATTGTAGCCCTGGAATAGATCTACCTGTATGTAGTTTAATGAGAACTAAATATGATGAATACCCTGAATATCATACATCTTTAGATAACTTTGATATTGTAACTAAAAAAGGTCTTCTAGGTGGATATAAATTTGTAAAAAAAGTTCTTTTAAATATTGAGTTTGATAAAAAATATAAAACATTAATTTTATGTGAGCCACAATTAGGAAAAAGGGGTTTGTATCCTACAATTAGTAAAAAGAATGTAACAAAAGAGATAATAGCAATGACTGATATAATTGCATATAGTGATGAAGAACACTCTTTACTTGATATTTCAAAAAAGAATGGTCTCTCTATAATTAAATTAAATAAAATTGCAAAAAAGCTAGTAAAACACAATATAATTAAAGAGATAAAGAATAAGGATAGTATTGAATAAACAATACAAGAAAATAAAAACAGCAGATGGAACAGATACTTTATATAATAGTAATTTTAATCAACACTATCATAGTGTAAAAGAAGGAGCTTTAACAGAGTCTTTATTAAAACATATAATACCTGCTATATCGTATCAAAAAGATAAAAAAGAGCTAAATATTTTAGATATATGTTATGGGCTAGGGTTTAATACTTTAGCAACTATATATTATATAAAACAAAATAACTTAGATATAAAACTAAATATTTATTCTCCTGAATTTGATAAAGAGTTACTAAACTCTTTAAAAGATTTTTCATATCCAAAAGAGTTTGATGATTTAGAATATATTATAAAACCACTTTATGAAGATTTTTATTATAAAGATAAAAATATAAAAATAGAGATATATCAAGGTGATGCAAGGCAATATATAAAAATTTTAAAAAATATAGATATTGTATATCAAGATGCTTTTAGTAGTGATGTAAACAAACTTTTATGGACACAAGAATATTTTTGTGATATATCAAAAACTTTAAGTGATGATGCAATTATAACTACATATTCTATAGCAACTCCTGTTAGATTATCTATGTTTTATAATGATTTAAATATATATGAATATAGACCTCAAAATTCAAATAAAATAACAATAGCATTAAATAAAAATATTATAGATAATAGATATAAGTATATTGATATGAAATTAAAACTATCAAGAAATATAACGGCAAAACCTTTAAGAGATTAATCTAAATTAGATATAATACACTTAATAAAACAGAAGGTAATAAATTTATGAATAAAATTGAGCTATTAAGTCCAGCTGGAAACTTAGAAAAATTAAAAATAGCATTTGCTTATGGAGCTGATGCTGTTTATGGTGGGGTGAGTCATTTTAGCCTTAGAATAAGAAGTGGTAAAGAGTTTACTATGGAGACTTTTAAAGAGGGGATTGATTATGCTCATAGTATTGGTAAAAAAGTATATGTAACTATTAACGGTTTCCCTTTTAACTCTCAAATAGATTTACTAAAAAAGCATATCTCAAATATAGCAGCCTTAGAACCAGATGCACTTATAGTTGCAACTCCTGGAGTTGTAGCTCTTTGTAATGAGTTAGCCCCTGGTATCCCTATTCACTTATCTACTCAAGCAAATGTTATGAACTATCTTGATGCAAAAGTTTATTATGATATGGGTGTAAGAAGAATAATAGCTGCTAGAGAGATAAGTTTAAAAGATGTTCAAGAGATAAAAAAAGAGCTTCCAGACTTAGAGATAGAGATATTTGTACATGGCTCTATGTGTTTTGCATATAGTGGAAGATGTTTAGTAAGTGCTGTTCAAATGGGAAGAGTTCCAAATAGAGGAAGTTGTGCAAATGATTGTAGATTTGAGTATACTTTATATGCTGGAAATGAGGAGCATGGAACACTTTTCAGACTAGAAGAACAACCTGAAATTGGTACATATATTTTTAATGCAAAAGATATGAACTTAGCTTCTCATGTTAAAGAGATAG